>WNGI01004915.1_pt1 | contig 21794 bp, 23 predicted proteins | sample 5400621 | NCBI WGS metagenome assembly WNGI01 (sample SAMN13153374, study PRJNA577476) | soil metagenome | isolation source: 20 cm soil or saprolite under Garry oak tree replicate 1 | place: USA:California | collected 2016-06-15
AGCCGCGTGTTGGCCGACGCCATGTGCTACCGCGACGCCATGTGGGCGATCATGACCGGCGATCCGTTCGACGGCAAGAAAGCCGCGGAGATGAAGCTGATCAATTACGCGGTGCCAAAGGAAAAACTGCGCGAGGAGACGATCAGTCTGGCGCAGAAGCTGATGAAAAAGAATCCTGCGGTGCTGCGCGCGGCCAAAGAAGTTTATAAATACTGCCGCACGATGGATTACGCTCAGGCGGAAGACTACATGGGCGCCAAAGGCACAGCGCTCCGTTTCACCGATCCGGAGAAGGGGCGCGAGACCGGCATGGAACAGTTTCTCGACAAAAAGACCTACCGCCCGGGTCTCGGCGAATACAATCGCAACGCGAAGTAGATTTCTAAGTTCAAGGTTCAACGTTCAAGGTTGAGATCGGATTTTGGATTGGTATTTTTCTGCCAATCCAAAAATCCGAAATCCAAAAGCCGTCCCCGCAGACTAAAATGGAGTGTCAGTGGATTTCGACTTACCGGAAGAACTTCGGCTTTTAAAAGACACCGTTCGGAAGTTCGTCGACCGCGAGCTGATCCCGCTCGAGCGCGAGTGCCGGCCCGAGGGCGAAGACATGCCGGAGCAGTACATCAAGCCGCTTCAGGAGAAAGCTAAGGCGATCGGTCTGTGGCTGCTTGACGTGCCGCTCTATTTCCGGTCATTCGCGGCGAAAAGAAAATCTGCTTCGCGCAGACCGAGCCGGATGCCGGCAGCGATCCGGCGGGAATGAAGACGCGCGCGGTGCGGGACGGCGATGACTACGTGATCAATGGCACGAAACGGTTCATTACCGGTGCCAAGACCGCCGATTATGCGCAGGTGATCGCCGTCACCGACCCGCAAAAGGGTGCGCGCGGTGGGGTGAGTTGTTTCGTTGTCGATATGAAGGCGCCGGGCGTCACCCTCGAACGGCTGTGGCCGACGATGATGGGCGACACGCCTGGACAAATCCATTTTGAAAACGTGCGGGTGCCGGGCGCCGATATGATCGGCAAGGAAGGCGAAGGTTTTTCCATCGCGCAAGGCTGGATTCAAGAAGGGCGCATCCGCGGCCACGGCGCGCGGCCGGTGGGCATCGCCTCGCGGGCTCTCGACATGATGATTGAATATTCCAAAGTCCGCACGACTTTCGGACGGCCGCTGGCGGACAGGCAGGCCATTCAATTCATGATCGCCGATTCGGCGATGGAACTGCACGCTTGCCGATTGATGGTTTACGAGTGCGCCTGGCGCCATGACCGCGGCGAAGATATTCGCCAGCTTTCGTATATGACAAAAATTCAATGCGCTGAGATGGCGGGCCGTGTCGTCGACCGCTCGATTCAAGTGCACGGCGGTTTGGGCTTGATGCGCGAGCTGCCGCTGGAATGGTGGTATCGCCAGGTGCGCAGCATCCGCATCACCGAAGGCACGCCGGAGGTGCTGCGCTGGCGGTTGGCGCAGCATATTATCAAGAATCACAAGGGCTGAGGTCGAATTCAAAAAAGGGTCGAGGATCGAGTATGGAGGATCGAAGATGGCGATCCTCGATGTTCCATCCTCCATCTTCGACCCATCGTAAATCACTGATGACTGACAATCCACAAGCGACTGCGCTACTCGCCGGCTATCGCGTACTCGACTTGAGCTCTTCCATGGGCGCGTTTTGCGGCAAACTGCTGCGGGATCTCGGGATGGATGTGATCAAGATCGAGCCGCCGGATGGTGATTCTTCGCGCGCCGAACCGCCGTTCGCGAAAGGTCACACGGATCGCGAAGGCAGCTTGCGTTTCGCCTATCTCAACGCCGGCAAGCGCAGCGTGACGCTCGATATTACGAAAGCATCGGGACGAAAGCTCTTGCTCGATCTCGTGGCGCGCTCGGATGTTTTGCTGGAGAGTTTTGCGCCCGGATATCTCGCGGCGCAAAATCTCAGTTACGAAGCGCTGCTCGAAAAACAGAGCAAATTAATTCTAGTTTCGCTGACCGGGTTCGGCCAAGACGGTCCTTACGCGCAATACAAAACTCCCGATATCGTCGGTAACGCCATGGGCGGTTTGCTTTACATCAGCGGCGATCCGACGATGACGCCGTGCAATCCGCCCGAGACGCAGTCTTACTATTATGCGAGCCTCTTCGCCTGTTACGGAGTCACCCTGGCACTCTGGCAGCGCGAGACGCGCGGCATCGGTGCCTGGATCGATACGTCGATTCAGGCGAGCATGGCGCTGCACGAGCATGTCGCGTTCAATTATTCTGCCGAGGGTCGCGTGATGAAACGCGCCGGCAGCCAGCACCAGCACAACGCGCCGGCGAATTTGTTTCAATGCCAGAACGGTTGGATTTCCCTCTTCGTCACCAAAACCCACTGGCCGCTATTGCTCAAAGTCTGGAACGATCATGACCCGGCGCTCGATGATCCGAAATGGATCAACAGTAACCTGCGTCGACAGCACGCCGACTATATCAACGCCCAAGTCACTTCCTTCACTTCACGGTTCCTTAAAGAAGACCTCGCCGAGCTGATGCAAAAAAATGGTATTCCCGGTTTGCCCGTCAATTCTCCGTCGGATTTTATGAAGGACCCGCACATTCAGGCGCGGGGATACTTCAGCGCCGTTCACCATCCCGTGCTTGGCACTTTTCAGCAACCGGGAAATTGCTTCATGGTCAACGGCAGCCGCACAGGAGCATCGCCCGCGCCGCTTCTGGGGCAGCACAATCAAGAGGTCTTTTGCGGTGAGCTCGGTTTAGGCGAGAAGGAGTTAGCGGTATTGGCGGCGGAGAAAGTCATTTGAAGAAATTGAAAATGGAAAATGGAGAATTGAGAATGGCGGATGCTGAAAAGCACGGTCAGCCAATTTGGCTCGTCGTAATTTTCAATTTTCAATTCTCCATTATCAATTATTAGATTCATGTCACCCAACGAAATTCTAAAAGGCGTGCGCATCCTTGCTTTCACCACCGGTTACGCCGGTCCGTACGCCGGTCGCTTGCTGGCAAGCTACGGCGCGGAGGTGATCAAGATCGAGTCCAGGAAAGGCGGGCTCGATACCTTTCGCCATTACGGCCAGCATAAAGACATTGACGCGGCGCCGCGCTTTATCGAATGCAATCTCGGCGTGCGCTCAATGGCGATTAATCTTAAACATCCCACCGGCGCACGGCTGATCCGCGAGCTGGCCGGTAAAGCAGATGCGATCTTGCAGAATTTTCGCCCTAGGGTACTGGATAAGTTAGGTTTAAGCGACGATGAACTAAGAGAATCTAATCCAAAGCTTGTGATTATGAAACTTCCCGGCTTTGGCAGCGAAGGGCCGAAGAGCAGCTACGGCACTTGGGGGTTCAACCTTACCGCGTTCTCAGGCATGACTTATCTTTGGAATCATCCCGAGCAAGACCGGCCGATCGGCAGCCAGGGCGTTTATCCGGATCATTTGGGTTTTGTCATGGGGCCGACGCTGATCGTCGCCGCGTTGCTCAACAGCCGGCGCACGGGCAAAGGCGTGACCATCGATCTCGCACAGATCGAAGGCACCGCGGCGGTCTTGGGCACGACGTATTTGGAAACTTCGGTTAACGGCGCCGATCCGCAACCAAGGGGAAATCATTACGCGGTCGCCGCGCCGCACGGATGTTATCGGTGCCAGGGCGATGACCGCTGGTGCGTGATTTCAGTGCGCGACGACGAGGAGTGGCGCGCGTTCTGCGGCGCGATCGGCAGAGCGGAATTGCCGAGCGACGCACGCTTCATCAATTTGCGGTCACGCTTGGAAAACCGCGCGGCTCTTGATGCGATTGTCAGAGATTGGGCTCAGGCGCGCGCGGCCAAAGAGGTCATGACGAGACTGCAAGCCGCTGGCGTTCCCGCCGGTGCGGTGCAGACGGGCGAGGATTTACTCAAAGACGCGCAACTGCGACACAGAAACTATTTCTCGTCGTTCGACGAATCGCTCATCGGTCCGTTTGAAGTTCCGCGCAGCGGATTTTTATTCCGCGGCATGAACGAAGAAGCTCTGCGCTTACCCAATCGGTTCGGCGCCGACAATGATTCGATCTTGAGCGAGCTGCTCGGTTATGACCGAGCGACAATCGAGCAATGGCGTCAGGAAGAAATTCTCACGTAGCGGCGCAGTTCACGCTTGGGAAGTAGATTCGTTATACAAAACCTAGCGCTTGATGTGACCGGCGCCCCGAAGAAGCGTTTTTTCTCTGTGTCGCTATCGTGAAATTGACCGCGGTGTCATTCTGAACGACAGTGAAGAATCCCGACCGAATCACCGTTGTAGAAGGCGAGATCCTTCGGCGGAGTTTATCCTGAGAACGTCGAAGGGCCTCAGAATGACTATAGGACAGCGGCTCAGAAGATTTCGCGCTCGCATTGGGGAGGACCCATGTTCGGATTGCGCGCTTCCCTTACGCTTTTAGTCACACTCGTTAGCCACGCGCCGATCATCCAAGCTCAAGAAGCTGTTAAACTCCGCGCCAGTGTGGTTGCGAAAACGTTCGGCTTCGGCCCGGTCTGGGTGGCGTCGAAGCAGGGATTTTTCAATCAGCAAAAACTTGCTGTAGAGGTTCTGTTGATCCGCGGATCAGACGTTTCCACGCAGGCTTTGGCCGGTGGTTCCCTGCAAGTTTCCGGCGCCTCTTCCGATGCGCCGATCGCGGCCTTCGACCGGGGTTTGGACATGGTGATCATCGGTGGCATCATCAACGGTCTCAGCCAGTCGATCATGGCCGGCAAAAATTATAAGACCTACGACGATCTGCGCGGCGCCACGCTCGGCGCCAACAGTCTCACTGCCGGAACGGCGTTCGCTTTCCGGCGCGTGCTCAAGGCCAAGGGGTTGGAGTATCCGCGCGATTACAAATTGATTAACGTCGGCGGGACACCGCAGGCGCTAGCGGCGTTGGCTTCGGGACAAATCGCCGCGGCCCCTCTGTCACTACCGGTAAATTACGTGGCCGAGGAGCAGGGATTTAATACCATCGGTCGCTTCATCGATGTGATCCCGCACTACCAGCTCTCGGTTTATTCCGTGCTGCGGCCGTGGGCGGAAAAAAATCGTGCCGTTGTCGTCCGGTTCATGAAGTCGATAGCGCTGGCAGCTCGGTGGATTTATGCGAACAAGGATGCAGCTGCGGATTTGCTTGCCAAGGAGATGGGACTCAAGCGCGAATACGCGCGCAAGGGCTGGGAGTTCTATACCGAAAAGGGATTGTGGAGTCCGGTGGGCGACGTGACGCTCGACGGACTTGCCATCGTCGCGCAGATCTATGCGGAACAGAATCAGTTAAAGGTCCCGCCCAATCCGGCCAAGTTTGTCGACCAAAGTTATCTGCGCGCGGCGTTAAAAGAAATCGACGGACGCTAATTTCCAGGGCGTTCGAGTTGTTCAAGACGTTCCAGTCGTTACGGTACGCCATTTTTTGATCGCGCACACGCCGGTCTCTTGAATATTTCTCGGCGTGACCCTAAACTCGGCGATCATGTGCAGTCGGATTTTCCTAGAGTGATAAACCCGCCCAAGACTCTCAAGACCGAACGCTTACGACTGAGAAAAGCAAAAGTTTCGGATGCTGAGACGATCTTTTGTCAGTATGCTCAAGATCCGGAAGTCATCAAATATGTCAGTTGGCGTGCGCACAAAGGTCTCGAAGAGACGCGCGAATATATGCGAATGTGTCAGCTCGCGTGGGACGTCGGCAAGGCGTTTCACTGGGTGATCGAGCGAATCGACGACAAGCAAGTGATCGGCATGATGATCGCAAGAGTGAGCGGAGAAAAATGGGAGCTCGGCTACGTTTTGGCGCGCGCCCATTGGGGCCGCGGTTATATGACGGAAGCGCTCAAGGCGCTGATAGCTTGGGCGCTCAAACAAAAAGAGATCTATCGCATCTGGGCGGTTTGCGACGTCGACAATCTCGCCTCCGCGCGCGTCTTGGAAAAAACCAGTATGCAGCGGGAGGGAGTTTTGCGGCGCTGGTCGGTTCATCCCAATTTGAGTCCTGAACCCAGGGACTCGTATTGCTACGCGATTGTGAAATGAAAGAAATCGGAAATGGAGTGATGGAGTGATGGAGTGATGGATGGGAAGAGTTAGGTGGTTTAAGATGTCGAGATTTTTGGGCGGGGTCCTGGCACTTCTGTTCCTCGTCGTTGCGTCGACGAGCTCGGCTCAGGATCGGGTTCGCGTCGGTTGGGCTGCGATGACGGCGTCGCATACGCCGCTGTGGGTGGCGCAGGACAAAGGCTTGCTGGCGAAGCAGGGTTTGCTGGTCGAGTCGATCTTTTTCGGCGCGGGACCGCCGGCGATGCAAGCGCTGGTGGCGGGCGACCTCGACATCGTCGTGACTTCGGCCCCGAATGTCGTTAATCCCCGCCTTGGCGGCGCTGATGTTGTGATGGTTCTCTCGATTATCCCGACGTTTATCGACCACATCATTAGCGCGGCGAGCATTACGAATTCTGAGCAACTTAGGGGCAAGATCGGGTCGGTCAATCGGTTTGGCAGCATCTCCGATATGGGAATGCGTCTGTCTCTCAAGAAACTCGGAATCGATCCGGAAAAAGACGTCAGGATCGTGCCGGCAGGCGGAAACCCCGAGCGGCTTGCGGCTATTTCTAAAGGGATATCTCAGTTTACCATCATGAACGAGCCGTTTATCAAAGAAGCAGAGCGGCTCGGCTTTCGCGATCTGGTCAATATGGCGACGCTGAAAATTCCCTTGCACGGCAACGGCGTGGTAACGCGCGAGGCGATTATCAAAGCGAAGCGGCCAGTGATCGCAAAATTCGCGCGCGCGATCACTGAAGCGATCCATTACATCAAGATCGACAAAGAAAGTACGAAAGCGATCATCGGCAAGTACACCAAGCTCACCGACCCGGAGGGGCTCGAACGGACCTATCGGAACTACACTTCCGTATTGATGGATTTTCCTTACGCAGATCCTGCGGGAATCAAGACTTTGCTCGACGACATGGCGCCGAAAAATGCGAAAGCCGCCGCCGCGGATCCGAAAGCGTTCGTCGATTCGAGCTTCGTTCAAGAAATGGAGACTTCGGGATTCATCAAGCAGCTGACAAAGCGGTAACAATGTTTCATCACGGCCGCTCGTCCCGGTGAATGCTGCGCTGCTTGGAGTCATTTCACCACAGTTTACGATGCATGCATTTAGAATCGACGGCAGGCCGGGCTAGGAGTTGTGCAGATCGGCGCGGCTGTAGTAGTGACTCAATGCCGCAAGAGGAGACGATCATGGGCAACTTTCTGATCAAGCGATTTTTGATTCTGACCTTGGCCGCTGCCAGTGGATTCTTGCGCGCTGGCTCGCCGGCCATTGCCGTGGAAAAACTCGTCGGTCTTCAGTCCGCGCCGAGCATTGCCATGGCCCTGCCGTGGTTCGCCGAGGAAGCGCGGCTGTATTCTAAACACGATCTGGATTTTCAACTTATCTACATCGTCTCGTCGGGAATCGTCACAGCGGCGATGAGCGGCGGCAACGGCAGCGTGGCCATCGTCGGCGGCGAGGGGCCGATCCGCGCGTTCTTGAGCGGCAATACGGATTTCGTCTTTATCGGCTCGGTGAAAAATGTTCTCACGCACAGCATTATGGGCAAGCCGGACATTAAAAAACCCGAGGATCTCAAAGGCAAGAAAATCGGCGTGGGGCGCATCGGCGGCAACTCCCATTATTTCACGCTTTACGGGATGCGCCAGAAAGGATTGGATCCGCTGCGCGATGCCAACTTGATTCAGACCGGGGGCGCGCCGGAAACATTCATCGCCTTGAGCTCGGGCGCCGTCGATGCGGCTTCGATGACCACGCCCCAGGACACCCGCGCCGCCTTCGCGGGATTCAACTACGTCATCGACGGCAGAGAAATTAAACCATCGTACGTCGCGACGGGTTTCGTGACGCTGCGCTCGGTGATCGCCAAGCGGCCGAAGGTCATTAGCCAGTTCATGCACACCATGGCGGAATCGTTCAAGCTCATGGTGACCGATCGCGAGTTGGCGTACAGAATCATGGCCAAAAAAATCAATCTCACCGATCGAAAAGTTTTCGATGCGGCTTACACGCAGGAACTGAAAGTCTTGGAGCCGAAACTGGACATCAAGCCGGGAGCGATCCAGGCGACGCTCGATGAAATCAGCAGGACCGATGCGCGGGCCAAGCAAGTAAAACCGGAGCAGTTAATCGACCGGCGTTTTTTGGAAGAGATGGAGAAAGACGGGACGTTTGACCGGTTGGGTTTGAGATAACGCGGCTGCTGTTCAAATTGCCAGTTCAACACGGAGGAAATGCTTGAAGAGGCTAGAATTTCTCTGTAACTGAGAATTATTGTCGAGCATAGCATGGACATTGATGGGATGATCTTCCACGCGATAGTTGCCCCGACCAATCACCTGCGCATGAATCCGGAGACAAGTTTCTGCCATCGATCCATTGCCTCATCGTATTGGGAAGTGGTTAAGCCCTCTTCAGGATACCAGCGTTTAAATCCGTAGTCTTTCAACGGGCTCCCGTGTTTGAACGTTTCTATCAGCATTTTCTGTCCATCGGGGCTGAGAAGAAAATCGATCAACAACAACGCGCCATAAGGATGCTGGGCGTGAGAGAAAAGAGCCGCGCTGCCGGAGATGGCGGCGACGAGATCCATGGGCACCCAGGCGACTGGCGCGCCGTTGTTGACCGCATGGCCAATATTGCTGTGAATAGCGCTGAACGATATTGGAACTTCTCCCGATACAATCAATTCGTTAAACCCGGGACCATTAACCCCATGGACCGTAACATCCTGGTCCTTTAATTTTTTTACGAACCCTTCGCCCTTCGATTTGATCATGGCGCCGACGAATCGAGCCGAGACGTCGTCACTGCTGATCGACATTTTTCCTTTCAGCGCGGGCTTTAACAGATCGTCAAAGTTTTTAGGGATGTCGGCGGCGGGTAACACATTCTTGTTATAGCCAACGCCGATATAGGATTCCCGGTCGGTCGTCCAAAGCACTAGGCCGCCGGGCGTTTTTTGTTTGGCGGCGTCGGGATATTCAGACAGATACGGCGAGGTATACGGCAAGAGAAGTTGGCTATCGCGCAATACCATTAACCCCGGCGGCGAAGTTTCTATGACGTCTCCGAGATAACGCTTGGACTGCGCCTCGGCTAAAACTCTGGTTGCCAATTGTGTGCCGCTCTCTCTATACGTCTCTACCGTTACACCTGGATATTTGGATTGGAAGATCTTAACGATCTCCTTGTTAGCAATCAGCGAGGTGTACCATGAAAACTTTCCTTCTTTCTTAGCCCCGTCATAAAGTAAGCGCCCGCGGTCAGCGCCGGTGTATTTAGCCAAATCAGCCAGAGTCATTGGCTTGGCGTTCTGGGCCCATGCGCTTCCCAAAAGGCTCGAGAGAAAAACCATCGCGGTGAACAGTGAATGTCGAACAAACATCAGAATACCCCCCGAGAGCGTTTTGTACTTTACATTTCTTAGCTACAGCAAAAGACGAAAGTCAATGTGACGCGTTCATTTAGTCGACCTTAGGTTGACGTAAGATGCGATTGTTCGATATCGTCTGATCACAACCACCGTTAGAGAGCGTGATAGATGAAGCCTGTTTCTTTTGCTCTAGTGCTCGCCGCCGTCGTTGCTTTTGCTTGTCCTCAAACGTCCAGCTCGGTAACTAGAGAAGACCTCATTGAAGCGGCCAAAAAAGAACGTGAAGTAGTTTTTTACACGACGACAAACTTAGAAGAAGCCGGCGCGATGAGCGGTCGCTTCAAGGCGAAGTATCCATTTCTCGACGTCAACATCAACCGGGCAGAAGGCGAAAGGATCGTCACCAAAGTCCTGCAGGAGACCCGCGCAAAAAAATCCCTGGTGGACGTGATGCAAACACCGCAAAAAAATCCCTGGTGGACGTGATGCAAACACCGGCATTCTATCTCCACGCGTTGAAGAAAAGAGGAATCTTGGGTGAATACACGTCCACCGACGATCGCTTTTTCCCGCGCAACTTCAAAGAAGAGAAATATTGGATCACGACTTATTACAATCCCTACGTCGTTCTTTACAACACCAAACTTGTCTCCGCTCAAAACCTGCCGAAGCGTTACGAAGATCTGCTGAATCCTTTCTGGAAAAATAAAATGATCTTGGAAAAGGACAAGATCGATTGGTTTACGGCGATGCTGGAGATTTTCGGAAGAGAAAAGGGCGTCAAATACATGAGAGAGTTGTCCAGGCAGAATCCCATGCTGCGTATAGGGCAGACGCTCATAACCCAATTGGTTGCCGCCGGTGAAATAGCGCTGCAGATCAACGCCAACGCCGTGAGCGTTAATCGGCTAAAGCAAAAAGGCGCGCCGATCGATTGGGTTGCGCCCGGTCCGCTGCCGGGCCTCATGGTCGGAGTGGGTCTTATTGCTCAAGCGCCGCACCCCGCCGCGGCTAGATTGCTCATTGACTTCTTGCTGTCTAAAGAAGGACAACAACTGTATCAAAGCGCCGGACGATTGGTCGCGAGATCCGACCTGCCTCAAGATGAGAGCATGAAAGTGAGAGGAGCCCAGATTGTGCCCGTCGACCCTGCCTGGGCCGAAAACTTCGACGAAGACTCGAAGCTATTGAAAGAGATTTTTTCCAACTGAGAATCACATAAACGCAAGCTCTTCGCATGGATTGAACGTATAGGTTCGAACAAGCGCGACGAGAGTAGGGAACAAAGCATCAAGTAAAAAGAGGTAAACATGCCTGAGCAACCGATCAAAGACAAAACGGCGATCGCCGGGATTGGCTGGACCGCGTTTTCGCGTAAATCCGGAGTCACGACGTTAAGCCTCGCCGCTGAGTCAAGCCTCAAGGCGATCGCGGATGCGGGGTTGCAGGTCCAGGACATCGATGGAGTGGTTTCTTTCTACCACCGGCAGCCGGAAGGCCAGATGGTGCGGGAATTGGTCCGCGCGCTCGGTCTGAAGAAATGCAACTTCGAATTCTACAGCGACGGCGGCGGCGGTTGGAACTGCGGCGCGGTGCTCTCGGGCGCCATGCTCGTGCACTCGGGAATCTGTAAAAACGTTCTGGTTTTCAAAGCGCGTAATCGTTATAGCCAAGGACGCGCCGCGCGCGCGGAGCGGGCCAACGACGTCAAGGGCGACGCGCAGTTCATCACTCCTTTCGGCATCCACCATGCTGCGGCTTCCTTCGGTCCCATCGCCACGGCGCACATGGCGCGCTACGGCACCACGACCTTGGACTTCGCCCATCTCGCCGTCACCGAGCGCAGCCACGCTGCCCTCAACCAAAAGGCGATGATGCGCAAGCCCATCACCATCGAAGACCACCAAAACTCGCGCTGGATCATCTATCCTTTCCGATTGCTCGATTGCTGCCAGGAGAGCGATGGCGGCGTCGCGCTGGTAGTCACCTCGGCGGAACGGGCGCGCGATATGAGGCACGCCCCGGTTTATATCATGTCCGGCATGGGCGGCCAGGGTCAGACCGCCGGGCTCTGGGAAACCAACGGCGTCAACTCCGCGCCGCTCCTTTATGAAGGAGCGGGCGTCACTCCGAAAGACGTCAGCATCGCCGAAATCTACGATCCCTTCACGTTCATGTGCATGACACACATCGAAGACTTCGCTCTGGTTAAGAAAGGCGAGATCGGCGGATGGGTCACGGCGGGCCATAATCGGCTCGACGGCGCGCTGCCGGTGAACACCCATGGCGGCCTCATGTCCGAGGCGCACATTCACGGGCTCAATCATGTGATCGAGGCGGTCCAGCAACTGCGCCCGGAAGGGGTCGTCGATGACTTGTGCGACGGCCCGCATACCTATGACCGCTCGATGTGCCGCCAAGTGCGAAACCCAGAGATCGCGCTGGTCTGCGGTGAGTGCGGCGAGAGCGCCATGCTGCTGAGGAGGGCGTAACGATGACAGACTACACCAAGCCGCTACCGATACCGGATCTTGATTCCCAGCCATTCTGGGACAGATGTAAAGCGCACGAGCTCGCGGCACAGCGCTGTAACGATTGTGGAAAATTTCGCTGGCCGCCTCAAGCTTTCTGCCCGCATTGCTATTCGTGGAAATTCGCGTGGCCGAAGCTGAGCGAAACCGGCACCGTCTATTCTTTTGTGGTCGTGCACTACGTGTCGATTCCTGCTTTTCAGGATGACGTGCCGTACGTCGTAGCGCACATCACCCTCGACGGGACTGACAATCAGATAACGATGATCAGCAACGTGATCGAATGCCCGTGGGAGGAAGTGCGAATAGGAATGCCCGTGCGTGTTGTATTCGAAGATGTCACGTCTGAGGTAACTCTGCCAAAGTTCCGTCCAGTGTAAAACGACTGAAACAATGTAGTGGAATTGCGCACCCAACATTCCAATACTCCATCACTCCAATACTCCAGCTCTTTCTAGGAGGTATCGAACCATGCCCGGCGCGCTCCAAGACTTACGTGTGATCGACTTTACCCACGCCCTCGCCGGACCCTTCTGCGTGATGCTGCTTGGCCATCTGGGCGCCGACATTATCAAGGTCGAGCCGCCCAACGGCGATGAGTTTCGCCGGATGTGGATGCAACCCGGTGCCACCACCGATGCCTACGAATCCTTGTGGATAAATGTCAACAAGAAAAGCATTGTGCTTAATCTAAAGACGCAAAAAGGAGTCGAGCTGGCCCGCGAGCTCATTGTGCGCGCCGACGTGCTCGTCGAGAACTACCAAAAAGGCGTGATGGAGCGATTCGGTTTGGACTACGACTCGGTGAAGGCTCTCAACCCGCGGCTGATCTACGCCTGCTCGCGCGGTTACGGCGAGTGGGGACCGTACGCGAACTACGGTAATACCGCGGCGAGCAACAACAGCATCGCCGGCTGGACCCATAGCGCGTGGAAGAACAACGGCGCGACGGGAACCAAGACGCTTGGTATCGGCGACGAAGCCGCCGGCGTGAGCATTGCTCTTGGCATCCTCGCGGCTCTGCACGCGCGCGAGCGCACCGGCGAGGGCCAGAAGATCGAAGTTTCGATGCAAGAAGCCGTTCTCGGTTTCATGACCAGTTCGATGCACGAACATTTTACCGGGAACAGCGTTGGCAATCGGCCGATGAAAGTCGCCGACGGCTATTTCACCTTGCGCGTGCCGGATATGAGTGATTCGGTTTGGGCGCAGACAGCAAAACTGATCGGCGGGAACGACCTACTGCAAGATCCCCGCTTTGCAACCGCGGCGGCACGTCGCCAGCACCGCGCCGAATTGGAGCAGATAGTCAGAACCTGGGCAAGTGGGAAAACTCGTCAGGAAATCTGGGACGGGCTACGCGATCTCGATTATTTCGGCGCGCCTGTCCTGTCGATTGGCGAGGTAATGGAAGATCGGCATATCAAAGAGCGGCGCGCGTTCATCGAACGCGATCATCCGACCGCAGGCCCGATCGCTTTGCTGGCTCCGTGGATCCATCTCTCCAAAACGCCTGCCAGGATTCATCACGATGCGCCTGCCATCGGCGAGCACACCGACGAAGTGCTCGGCGGTCTTGGCTTGACCACGGCGGATTTGGCTGATCTGCGGGTGCAGGGCGTTATTAAGTAGCGCGATGAGAGTAGCGCCGCAGAAGCTAATCGATCGCCGCTTTCTTGAAAAGATAGTGAGGACGAGACGATTGATCGGTTGGAATTACGAAACCGTTCAAAGTTCAAGGTTCAAAAGGTTCAAAATTTTCGGTCTACTCCCAACCTTGAACTTGGAACATTGAACCTTGAACGGGCTTTGCTGTCTTATTGCAGAGCAAGCCCCACGATCTTCGCCGGACCCTTCGTGCGCACCCTGTAAAGCTTGTCCTGGTTCAAGCCGAACGCTTCCAAGCGCACCGGTACCACTAAGTCAGAGAGAAGGGAGAGCGGTGGTCTGTTTCCGCCAAATCTAATCATTATGGAGCGATCAACTCCACCGACGGGTAGTATGTCCGATATCGACGGGGATCCCGAGTTAGAAGCCGGTGTTGAGCGATCGCCGCATGGGCGCCGATGTAGAAATCGGGTAGCGGCCTGACTCGCATACCCCCACGACGGCGGTACCTGAGAAACGCTTTCCCAGCTAGAAATGCCGCCTCAAACGGGATTGGATCACGCCGATATAGATTTGCTGGAATTGCCGTTTCGAGTTCTTCGATGCGTTGAAAGCCGATCGACACCTCGGCGTAGATGATCACATTGATAATCAGCGGAGACTCGTTGGCCGCCGACTCGAGTGCTCGCGATGACCAATCGAACCAGGTGGTGTCTCGGGTTGCAATGTCGAGCAGGATATTGCTGTCAACCAATGTTGATTTCACTGCGCCTTACGGGTGAGTGCGAGAATCTGATCCGTTGTCATCTTGACGTCTGCTTTTCCCCGCAAACGATTGATGATTTCAGTTCCGCGTCGGTGGGCGCGCTTTGTCGATGCCTTAACGAGTCGCGCAGCGTTTCCCTGCAATTGAAATTCGACTTCCGTGTTAGGAAGCAGTCCGAGGCGTTCACGAATTTCAATAGAAATAGTAACCTGTCCTTTGGAGGTGATCTTCACGGTATTACTCCTTGGAGTAATACTACATCAGAGAGATTTGCCGCGCAACTATTGTAGCCCGGACCATCGACGTTTTTCTCAAGGAGAGAAAAAGACGGGACGTTTGGGCGGCTGGGATTAAGATAGAGACCGTTCAAAGTTTTCGGTCTACTCCCAACCTTGAACTTGGAACCTTGAACCTTGAACGCCTTGCCTGCATCACTGCAAGGCAAGGCCCACCACCTTCGCCGGATTTCTCGTGCACACGGTGTAGAGCTCGTCCTGATTCAAGCCGAACGCTTCCATGTAGCCGCGCACCAGGCGCATCGCTTCCACGGAGTCAGGAAACAACGGCTCGCCGGCGTCGCTCGATAGCGTGAAATGCTCCGGGCCGACTTCACGGATCGTGTTGTACATGATCTGCGGATCGACGCCGAGCAGCGGCGAGAGCTCGTCAAAAGTGAAGTTAAAGAGTATGCCGACCGGAGCCAGTTTCTTCATCATCTCCGGCGAGACGTTTAAAAATGGGCTGTAGGGATGATCGATCACGGCGCGTTTCAAGCCGACCTTATCGACTTCCTCGGCGAGCTTGTAAATTTCCGCGTGGGTCGCGTGGCCGAAAAACAGCGCGACGTTTCTATCCGCGCAGATGCGCACGATTTCTTTGACTTCCGATTTAAGCTCGCCGCTATCGTCCAAATTGTAATGGCCCAGCGCGATGGCCTTGTCCCACGGCAGCGGTCCGTGCCAGCCGTTGGCATTGCCGCCTTCGACGGCGCGTCGATAAGTTCCCACCGTGCTGAGTGTAATCGCGTGATTGAAGACCGGCAGCCAGATCGCAACGACACCGCGGTCGATCGTCTCGCACACGATTTTTGCCGATACGGGCGCGGTTTGCCTGCCGCAGACATAACCTGCCCAGCATGTGATCGGCGCGATACCTTCTTTTTCCGCCCAGCGGTTCACGTCGTCTTGGACATCGCGCACCGCCTGCACCGGATCTTCGCCCGGAATGCTTTTGAACAGCAATCCCTTCATCTCCGCGAGCGACGCGCGGCGCGCGAGGTCGTAAGGGTCCTGCTGGCCTTCGTGCGCGTGACAGTGAATATCGATGGCGTCTTTGACTTTGATATGCGGCGGATGCACCGTACCGGGCTTGTACTGAGTGCGCGCGGCGTAGGAAGTGACACAGCGTTCCTGGGTCGGCGTGGAGACGATATTGGTTGCCATGGATCTACCCTCCGGTTTAAGGTCAGCCGATCGTCCGATTCACCTATCACAATTTATCAGCCGCGGTCTTATTTGAAAAGCCATTTCTCGCTTGACGCCTCCCGCTCAACCGGCATATTTTCTGCCAGCTCTCGACTTCGAGCTTCGCGGTTAGAAGCCCGTGTTCAATAAGAGGAGTTTAGATCATGTTCAATCCCGTCTCTAGCCATCGGCCGATCATCGCGTTTACCTTTGGCGGACTGGTTCTTTCTTTAAGCGCGTGCAGTGTGCCGCAGGCGCCCAGCCGAGGAGTTTCGCCGTCGGCTTCGATCGGCGATCATGAAGCAAAATTTATCGACGTCAACGGCGCGCGCACGCGCTACTACGACTGGGGCAGTGGCGAGGTCATTCTTCTTGTGCACGGAGCGCGGCCGTCAGGCACGTCGAGCGCGAATACGTGGGTGCCGATTCTTTCGGGCCTCGGTAAACGCTTCCGTGTGCTCGCACCCGACCGTCTGGGACACGGCATGACGGAAAATCCCAAGGGCGACTACAGCGTGACGGCTGAGATGGAACATCTCTACGGGTTTCTCAAAGTGATGGGAGTCAATTCATTTCATGTCATCGGCCAATCCACCGGCGCTTATCATGCCGCGCGCATGACACTCGAACACCCGGAGATGGTGAAAACCTTGGTTCTCTGCGACAGCGCAACATTGTCGCCGCCGGTTGGCAATGTGGAGGAGCGACGCGCGGCCATTGGGTTGGGCACGGGAGCCGGCGGACAGCGCGGCGCGTCCAACGACCCGAAGGAGCAGTTTCGCTTTTCCATCCAGCAGTTGTCTAAAAATCGCGAGCATATCACCGAGGAGTTTGTCTCGGCCGCGGGTTATATGGCGAGCCTGCCAGGCGGACAAAAGACCGACGCCGCGATGCGCGGCGAAGCTGCGAAACAGTACGAGGAGATCATTGCTCGCGGTGCCGCAGAGATGCGGGGGTGGATCAAAGAAGGACAGCTGCAGACTCCGACCTTGCTTTACTGGGGCAAGAACGATCCGTCGGCCATTCTTGCCGTCGGCTTGACGCTCTTCGATATGATTGCTGAAAAGAATGCACGTTCGCGGATGCTTATCGTCAACAACGCCGGCCACTTTCACTACCGCGAGCATCCGGATGAGTTTGTCCGCAACGTGATCAATTTTGTTACGGCGTGGTAATTGCGAATGACTGTACGTGCAGGAGGGTGATAATGAAATCGACGACGGTGAAGAGTTATTTTGCATTTCTAGTTCTCATTTTTCTGGCATTTCACGATCGTCTCGCCCTTGCGGCCGCCGATAAGCTCAACTTTATCTACACCGCGCGCGTGATGTCGCAGTCTTATCCGTATATCGCTCAGGAGGCGGGACTCTTTAAAAAATATGACTTAGATGTTCCTGTGGTTTTTGTCACGCCCGGCGCGCCGGCGGTGGCGGCGATTCTCTCCGGTGACAGTGAGTTGGCTCAGATCAGCGCCGCGAGCATTACCCGGCCCTTCGTGCAGGGAAACAAGGATCCGGTGTTTATCGCCGGGATCAAAAGCTTGTTGACTCATAGTTTTATCGCCAAACCCGATGTCACAAGGCCAGAACAATTGAAAGGAAAAAGAATCGGCGTCTCGCGCATCGGCAGCAATCCACATTACTTCGCGGTGCAGGCCCTGCGCCACTTCGGCATCGACTCGCGTGAAGTGAGTTACATTCAGACCGGCGGCGCACCCGAGACGTTGGCTGCCCTCGTCGCCCAAGCGATCGACGTCGCGGTGCTGACCGTGCCGACGGATGCCCAAGCCTTGAAGCTCGGCTATCATTATGTGATCTACGGTCCGGACTTGCGCATCGCTTACTTGGCGACGGGCTACAGCACGCGGCGCTCGATTATCGCCAAGCGTGGTCCGGTGATCGGACGTTTCGTGAGAGCGATGGCCGAGGCCGCCAAGATCATGCACACCGATAAAGAGTTCACGTTCAAAGTGCTGCAAAAGTATTTGCGTGTCGATGATCGAAGTCTGCTCGAGTCGAGCTACAATGTGGAAATCAAAGCGCTCGAGCCGCGCCTGGCGATCAAGCTCGAAGGCATCCAATCGACGCTCGATGAAATCGCGCCGACCGAGCCGCGCGCCAAGACGGTCAAGCCGCAAGAAATGGTCGATACGCGCTATCTCGACGAGATGGAAAAGAGCGGGTTCTTCGAACAGTTATGGGGAGGAAAAAGATAGGCAACAGGCAACCGATAATACAAGTAGAAGCCGGCAGCGCTCAAGCATTGCGCCGCCGGCTTTTTGTTCGCATGAGACCGATTACGCTTGTTGCACCGCCGTCAGTTTCCAGCTATTCGGACCGACCGGGCGGCTGAACGTCCAATACTCCTCAAACTCAATGGGATCGGAGTTGCTGCCGCTGATGACCGCGCCCGTCTTTGCGTCCGCGGTGTAGTCGAGAAGGTTGGCATGGAGTCGGACGGTAATGAAATCTGCGCCGCCTTCCGTCCACGCCTCGGTAATTTCACTCTCGCGAAGCGCGATATTCTCCATCAGGTTTTTCTGTCCCCGATTGCGGTGACTCGCCAATTCTTCTTCCCATGTCTGCATTAATTCAGAACCGCAAAGCGAACGCAGTGCTGCGGTATCTTGCTTGTTCCACGCGCCTTGAACTTTGAAAAAGTTGTCTTGTGCCGTTTTCAGGAACCGATCGGGGTCGAAGCTGTGGTCCATCATCGTCAATGAGCGATAGTCGATCTGATCGTTTGCCACCGGCGCTTCTTGGATCGGTGCGCTCGCCGAAGTGTACTGCGTGTACGGCTGGCTATCCTGGTATTGCATTGAGCCGAAGCCGGACGCGGCTGCCGGGCTGCGAAACTTCCGGTAGAGGAAGTAGGCGAGGCCACCGAACAATAGAATCTCGATCATGCCAAAACCGCTACCGCCGAAGCCGCCAAGGCCGTCAAAACCATGAGCCAAACCGGAAAAGAGCATGGACCCTAGAAATCCGCCTAGGACTGCTGTGCCCAGCCCGCGCATGAATCCGCCGGACTGCGGCGCGAGCGGGGCGGGCTGTTGCGGTGGTGGAGTGGTTTCTCTTCGAGGTTGGGACGGCTGCGTGGGTTGGGCTGGGGACTGGTAACTTCGGGAACCGCGAAAACCGCCTGAGCGTCCACCGCCGGCACGCGCCTCGACGTAACTCTCTAAAACCACTTGCGATAAACACATAACGGCGAAAAGGCTAAGCGCCATCAGGACCGTTAAACGTTTCGATATCGGCATAAGTTGGCCTCCTCCTAATTATAGCGAAGTCTATGCTGGAGCCAGCTAATGTCAAGATGGCTGTCAATTGTGGTGTTTCCGACGATTTGACGTGGTGCCATTCTTTCTCGTATGTACTGAATTCTCGATACAGTTTCTCATTAGCCTTTTGTGTCTCTAGTTGGCGCCTCGGTGGCCCCCGGGAAAAGGAAGAGCGCTATGACTCGCAGTTCTGGGGCGCGAAGATGTGGGCACGCGCGAGCGAAGAGGATAAAAGCAGAAAACATTATGATTAAATCGAGTTGAACGAGGACAAATGAATGGCGAAAAATTACCGTTTCATTTCTGCAGACAGTCACTACGAGTCGCCGCCCGAGCATTGGACCCATCGGGTGGCGAAGCAGTATCGCGAGCGTGCGCCGCGGCGCATCAAGCTCGCCGGCGGAGGCGACGGTTTGGTGCTGGAAGGGAGACCGCTTATCTACGGAGGCACGAGCCTTTACGGTGGCCGCCCACCGGAGCTTTTCGATCCGACCAAACTAGATTACGACAATACGCCGGGCTGCGGTTCGGCTGAGCAGCGGCTCCGCGAGCAGGATCAAGACGGCATCGACGCTGAGGTGTTGTTTGCTCTCGACGTGCGCAACGCGGCAATCAAAGATAAGCGCGCGCTGGTCGCCGTGGTCCAGGGATTCAACGATTTCTTCGCCGAAGAATATTGCGCGGTCGACCGCGACCGGCTGATCGGCATGGCGGTGTTGCCCAACAGCGGTGCGGCGGAGGACGTTGCCGAGATAGAACGGTGCAAGCGCATGGGACTGAAAGGTGCCTGGCTCGCCACTTTTCCGAGCGGCAAAGGCTTTCCGACCGAGGAGGACGATCGCTTTTGGGCCGCCGCATTGGATCTGGACATGCCACTGGTCGTGCACACATCCTTTCCCGCCAAAGTGGGCTCGCGCGAGACGCCGCTATTTAAGTATCCGTTGGAGCCGGAAGGAGAAAAGCGGCCGCCGACCGATTTCGTGCAGCGCTTCGCGCGCCAGGCGCCGCATCATTCCGGTTCGGTGGAAGTAAGCCAGCTCATCATCGCCGGAGTGTTCGACCGTTTTCCAAAACTGCAAATTTACTGGGCGGAAAATAACGTCGGCTGGCTGCCGTACTTTTGCGAGCAGATCGATAAGGAATATGAAACCAACCACTTTTGGGCCGAGCGGAAAATGGGATTGCCGCGGTTGAAGCGCAGGCCGAGCGAGTATCTGAAAGAAAATGCCCATTGGGGATTTTTCGAAGACCGCGTCGGCGTGAAGCTCCGCCACGAGATCGGCGTCGACCGGATCATGTGGTCGACGGATTTTCCGCACATCGTCACGCGCTGGCCGAACTCGCTAAAAACTTTGGACTCGCAGATGACCAACGTGCCCAAAGACGAGCAACGTAAAATGGTGGCGGACAATGCGATCAATTTTTTTCATTTAGATCACATAGCTTAAACCGAATGGAATTGTCCGTCATTCCGGCTGGCGAGCCGGAATCCAGGTTCGGCGGCGGTTGGGTTCCGCGCTAGGTGAATCGGTTACGCGCCAGGGAGGAACTATGATTCAACTCCGATGCACTCTTGCATTACTCACGGTCGCGCTCACCAACTTCGTTCAATTTCCCGTCGCCTTCGCCCAAACAAAGATCAATATCGGTGTCGCCGCCATGAGCCCGCGCACGATTCCACTGCTCCTGGCGCAAGAGCAGGGGCTGTTCGCGAAGCAGGGCATCGACGCGCGCGTCGTGCTGATCAAAGGCGCGCCGACTTTGGTGGCTAGCCTGATCTCCGGCGACATCGAAGTCGGCTACACCGGCGGCACGGCAGTTTTGGGCGCCGCATCTCAAGGACTCTACCTGCGAATCCTTTCTTCCGTGTCGAGCAAGGTCACGCACACGATAATAGCGAATCCGAACTTTAAGACCGCCGAGCAATTGCGCGGCAAGCGCTTTGGCATCCAGAGCATCGGCGGCACCACCTGGATGCACACCATCCTCGGCTTGGAGCATATCGGTCTCGACGTCAAGCGCGACAATATCAATCTGCTCGTGATCGGCGATTCAGTATTGATCGGACAGTCTCTCGAAGCCGGAAGGATCGACGCTGCAGTGCTCGACGGCGCGCTGGTGCGCCGCCTCAAAAGCAAGGGTTTTTACGTGGTTGCCGACCTAGCACCGGCGAATATTCCGATGGTCAATCAGGCGATCGTCGTTAGCCAGGATTTTTTGCAAAAGCGCGCCGATATCGCGGAAAAAGTTCTTATGGCGCTGGTGGACAGTCTTGCTTACACCCTCGCACCTCAAAACAAAGGCCTCGTCACGAAAACGATAATGACACGCTTTCACATTAGCGACGCGACCGTCGCCGACCAGGGTTATCAGGATCTTCTGGTGAGCGTCGAGCGCAAACCATTTCCATCGCTCGAAGCTCTGCGCAATATTCGCCGGCTCATGGCCGTGCAAAGTCCCAAAGCGGCAAACGTCAAAGTCGAAGAGCTGATCGACGCGCGCTTGATCCGCAAGCTCGATGAGAATGGTTACATGGACAAAGTGGCGGCGAGTTACAGACTGAAGTAAAGAAGATTGGTGTCGTTGTGACCAAAATCTAACGTTGTTCAGTAAGATGCGGATGCTGCTGGAAAAAATCATTTAGCATGTCGATTATGAGAAGTGTCATCTTCGGCATAATGAT
>WNGI01001111.1_pt1 | contig 21775 bp, 18 predicted proteins | sample 5400621 | NCBI WGS metagenome assembly WNGI01 (sample SAMN13153374, study PRJNA577476) | soil metagenome | isolation source: 20 cm soil or saprolite under Garry oak tree replicate 1 | place: USA:California | collected 2016-06-15
CCGCAATTGAATGAGATAACCGGAAACAAACCGGGCTGCGAGCCCCAAATGTCGCAGAATTTGCACTTGCAACCATGCGCTGTCGCGACATGAGCCCGCTCTCTCCGCAAGCGTCTGCTCCGGCGTCTGCACGCCGGTTTCCGTACGGACGAGATAGCGGATTTCGCGTTGCAGGCGTTGATTGAGGCCGACCAGGAAGTCGACGGTATTCTTGTGATCGCGCGGGATGGAGGTGAGGAGCCCCGACAGCTGCGGGCCAGCGGGCTCGGCATCGAGATAGGGCGCAAGCTCCTCGGCGAATTCGGCGGGATAGGCGAACGGAAAAATTTCCGCGAACGGCTCGACCAAGAAATCGAACGGATTGATCACCGCCATGTCGGCGATGAGATCGACCGTGATGGTGAATTCGCGCGTCTTCTCGGGGAAGACGAAGCGGGCGAGCCAGTTTCCGTTCGGATCCTGCTGCCAGTTCACGAAATGCTGCACCGGCGTCACCTTGAGCGAGTAGCTTTCGATTCGCGTGCGGCAATGCGGGGCCGGGCGCAGCCGGATGATCTGCGGCGCGAGCGCAACGGGCCGGTCGTAGCGGTAGCGCGTGAGATGGTGGAGACCGACCAGGATCGACATACGCTGCTCTGCTACGCCAAGACTGCTTCCATATTACGCAATTGTCGATGCAATTTGCGGACCGATTTGCCCTAACGAGAGAGCTAGTACCGAACAGCGTTTTCAATCAGCTCGTGGATTGCGGCGAACCGACCGCGCGCTTGAGGCCCGCCACGATGGCGCGGATCGCATTGTGCTCGGAATCGCGCGGCTGATCGGTGCTCACGGCGTGAATTCGGTCGTGGATGAAGGTCAGTTTCCAGATCACCGGCGGAGGCAGGACGAAGGGATAGAGATCCGGCTGGCCCATGCTGCGGTTGATGGAATTGACGGCGAACGTCAGCGGCAGCCAGGCGTCGATGATTCGGTCCATCTCGGCGGCATAGGGGTCGAAGTCGATCGCCGCGGCAAGCCCCGCGCCTTTGGCCACCTTGGGCCGCAGCCGCAGCCCGAATGCAAATGCGGTTTCCAGCGTGTCGACCAGATGAAAATAGTGCGCCCAGGTTTCGGCGAAATCCTCCCACGGATGCGTGCTGGCATAGGCGGTAATGAACCGTTCCGTCCAGTCTGAAGGAGGCCCCTCGGCGTAATGCCGCTTGAGCGCCGCGGCGTAGTCCTCTCGCTCGTCTCCGAACAGTCGCCGGAACTCCTCGATCGCCGGCGAATCCTTCATCAGATGGTCCCAGTAGTAATGCGCGATCTCGTGCCGGAAATGGCCGAGCAGCGTGCGGTAGGGTTCACCCATCGATTTGCGCTGACGCTCCCGCTCAGGGGCGTCGGCCTCCGCCAGGTTGATCGTAATGAGGCCGCCGGCATGCCCGGTCATGACCGGCGCCTCGCCGGTTGCGCCGTCCGCAGGGTTCGACAGGAAATCAAACGCGAGACCGTTGGGATCCTCGGATCTGGTTGTCAGCGGCAGCCGCAGCCGCAGCAAGGTGTAAAACAGGCGATGCTTGGCGTATTCGATCTTGCGCCAATGCAGGAGATTCTCGGGATTGGTGAGATCGGGGATGGTGCGGTTGTGGCGGCAGGCCGCGCAAAAAATCTCAGGCTCCTCGGCAGCCACCAGCCAGTTGCAGACATCGTGTTCCGCGTTGGCGCAGAACCGGTAGCGCTCGCCCTCCCCCGCGAGCGCACGCCATGCTCCGTCGGCCTCCTGCAGTGCGGTCACGACTTCCTGATGGGGCAAATAGCCCAAGCGCAGCCCGCAGCTCTCGCATTTCGTATTCTCGAAATACAGCGGCTGTCCGCAATTCTGGCACTCGAAAAGCTTCATGGTCCGATCCGAGACAGCGCTTGCGATGGAGAGTACGATTTGAGCGCAGCCGACGCCAGTACGACACCCTTCCGTCATAAAGCCAGCACGCAATGTGTCCCCGGCACCGACTCTTTGCCCGCGAAAGCGGGGACCAGCCTTTGGTCCGTGGATTGCCGCTGTCGCGGGAATGAGGGGAATTTCCTCGCTTTTCTGGACCGCTTCATGCCGGCCCATTAAGATCGCCCGTGCGCTGAACGGGACAAACCCCTCCATGACCGCAATCGACATCGAAAAATTTCGCCTGCGTCATTTCGTCGAGAAGCTCGTGCAGCAGGGTGAATGCGTTGTCCACGACGACCCCATCGACCTCATCGACGTGGCCGCGGTGCTCGATTGCAACCCGCAGGCGGTCTGGTTTCGCACCGTCGGGCCGGAAAAGACCGAGCTCGTGGGCAACGTGATGGGGAGCAGGCGGCGCCTTGCCGCCGCGCTCGACACCGATGAGGCCGGCTTTCCTGCCGCGTTGCGCGAGCGCCTCCAGCATCCGATCGCTCCGATCGAAGTACCCTCGGCGCAAGCCCCAGTGCACGAGGTCGTGCTCACCGGCAAGGATGCCGACCTGACCACATTGCCTGTGCATCTCCAGCACGGGCTCGATGGCGCGCCCTATATCTCCGCCAGCATCGATTATGCGCGGGACGCGAAATCGGGCTTCACCAACATCGGCTGCCGCCGCCTCATGTTACGCGGGCCGCACGCGGCCGGCATCGATCTCAATGCACCCAGCGACTTGCGCGCGCTCTATCAGGCGGCGGTCGCCAGGGGCGAGCGCCTACCCGTCGCGTTTGCAGTCGGCAGCCACCCCGCCGATTTTCTCGCCGCCGTCGCCGCCACAACGCCGATGGACGAGCTTGACGTGGTCGGTGCGGTGCGCGGCGCGCCGCTGCCGGTCGTCAAATGCGCCACCGCCGACATCAAGGTTCCGGCCGATGCCGAGCTCGTGCTCGAAGGCTACATCGACGAGCGCGGCCTGGTCGAAGGCTACATCGACGAGCGCGGCCTGGTCGAACCCGAAGGGCCTTACGGCGAATACATCGGCTATTACGGTCTGCTCAAAAGCAATCCGGTCTTCCATCTCACCGCCATCACCAAACGGCGCGACGCGCTGCTTCAGACCGTGACCATCGGCGGCGCACGGCTTGCCTTCACCGACACCGCGCAACTCGGCGCCGCCAAGACCGAGGCCGCGATCTGGAACGTGCTGCAGCACGCCGTTCGCGAGCCCGTCGCGGTCTGCTGCACGGCATCGTCCGGCGGCATGTACAACGTGCGCGTCTCACTGCGTCAGCGCAATCCCGGCGAGGCGCGCAACGCCATCGCCGCGGTGTTCTCCTCCTCGGGCGACGTGAAGCATGTGTTCGTGGTCGACGAGGACATCGACGTGTTCTCGGACGAGCAGATCGACTGGGCGCTGGCAACCCGTTTCCAGGCCGACCGCGACTTTGTCATGGCGTCGGGCTTCCGCTGCGTGCCGCTCGATCCCTCGCTGCAAGGAAGCCGCACCGGCGCCAAAGCCGGCTTCGACTGCACGAAGCCGTTCGGCAAAGGCGGCAGCGCCGAGTTCACGGTGCCGCAACCGCCGCAGATGCCGCAACGTCCGCGCCGGTCGCTTGAAGCCGCGCTCGCGGAAGGCCCCGCGACCTATCTCGACCTGATGGCCGCGCTCGGCACCCGCGACGGCCGCGAGATTCTGCGCGAGTTCGACAAGCTCTATCGTGAAGGCCGCCTCAAGCGCCTCAAGGACGGCCGCTACGCGCTCAACGCAGGGGCGTCAGGCTCAGAGTGCTGAAGACTGACGCCGGACGAGGGTTAATCCAGCATCGATCATCCGCCGCGCCGCGTCCGGCGGCTGATAGTCGTAGCTCGCCATCAAATCCTCGACCAGCTTGTTGAACTCGGCCCAATCGGTCTCGCGGTAGGAATGATTGCGGATGATGAAAGAGGCGCCGGCGTAGAACTTCTCGTATTGCAGGTGGCGGCCGGCGAACTCGGAGCCGACCATGTCCCAGGCGAGCTTGAACAGCTTCATGCGCGTGACGGCGTCGGCCTGCGGCGTCTGCCAATAGGTCGAGAACTGCTTGGCGAGCTCCGGATCGTCCATCACCGAGATGTCGGCGGGCATCTGGAACACACCGCCGCCACAGAGCTCGCGCAGCTCGTCGATGAACTTGCTATAGTTCTGGGTGCACCAGTCGAGTCCCGCATACATGAAGCGGCGATTGAAGCACACGTAGCCCTCGGGCCAATGTTCGCAGGCATTGATCTGGCCATGGACCAAACCGCCGATCGTGCTCTCGACCGCCGCCATCTTGCCGAGCGTTTCTCGCACGGCGGGGACCTGATCGGCGCCGGTCGCCTGGGCAATTTTGCTGCATAGGCCGAGCAGCAGGCGCATCTTCGACCAATAGCGCACGTTCGACTGGTGATTTCCGAAGCAATGGCTCGGCGTCTTGATGTAGATGTCGCGCGAGAGCACGGCGTCGTCGTGCACGAACACCTTCTCCCACGGCACCTTGACGTGGTCGCACAGCACCATGCTGTCGCTCTCGTCGTAGCGCCAGGCGAGCGGAGAATCGAATTCCGAGGTGGCGCCGAGCGCGGCCGGCTTGCGCGACCACAGCGTGAGGCCGGCGGCGTTGCACGGCACAGCGCAGGTGATCGCCTCCTTCTTCTGGTCCGGAGCGAGCGGGATCACGTTGCCGATCCAGATCTCGTTGGCATAGACCGCGCCGGTCGCCAGCATCTTCATGCCCGAGATGACGAGCCCGTCGTCCGCTTCCTGCACCACCCGCAGCGTCGGCACGGGAATGTTCTGCCGGTGATAGAACTCCGGGTTGCGCGCCGCCTGCGGCGGCACCACCGCGTAGACGACATACACGTCGTTGTCTCGGAGATGGCGGTAATAGCGCAGGAGATTGTCGGCATACGCGCAAGGCGCCGGCAGGGCATCGGGCTTGAGCGCCATGCCGGTGACGAAGGAAGCGACGTGGTCGGGCGAGCGGCCGAACATGCCGAACGTGGCGTCGGCGATGCGGCGATGCCCGAGCATGCGCCGCTCCAAGTCATCGCGCGTGCGTGGGCGCAGGAAATAGATCGAATGGCGCTCGCCGTCCTCCTCGTACGTCAAGCTTTCTCGGTTCGCCGGGTCCGCCTTCATGTCGTAGAGCGCGGCGACGGTGGCGGCGGCGTTGCAAAAAGCGGGGTGCCGCGTGACGTCATCGACGCGCTCGCTGCCGATATAGACGACGCGGCCGTCGCGCAGCAATTCCAGATGCTCCTTGCCCGTGCGCAGCATCGCCTGCTCCTTCTGTGACCTTCAGAAATTGTAGCATGGCGGAAGGTGATAGGCAGCGGCCCCGAGCTGTGGCGCGCTCCCCTGCCCTTCGGGCCCGACCGCAAGCGAAGACAGCGCCATTGTCTTTCGCCCGCGATCTGCGGCAAGCTTTCGCCCATGACCGACGCGCTCGGCTTCCGCAAGAAATTCGGCGTGATCGCGCCTTCGACCAACACCTCCGTGCAGCCGGAGTTCGAAGCCATGCGGCCGCGCGGCGTCACCAATCACTTCGGCCGTATCCATATCCCAAATGATCCGATCCGCAACGACGCCGATTTCAATCAGCTCATGGACAACATCCGTAAGGAGATGTTTCGGGCGGTCGATGAGGTCATGACCTGCGAGCCCGACTATCTGATCATGGGCATGTCCTCGGAGACGTTCTGGGACGGACTCGAGGGCAGCAAGAAGCTGCATCAGCGGGTCGAGGCGCGCGCGGGCGTCAAGGTCTCGATGGGGTCGGATGCGGCGCGCGCAGCGTTGCGGCGCTATGGGGCGAAGCGGATCGGCGTGATCACGCCCTATATGCCGGTCGGCGACGCGCAGGTGCGCCGCTTCTTCGCCGATTGCGGCTTCGAGGTCGTACGCCTCAAGGGCCTCAAATGCGCGAGCCCGGTGCTGATCGCGCATGTGGGCGAGCGCGAGCTGCGCGACGCCATCCTTGAAGTGAATGGACCGGATGTCGATGCCGTCATCCAGGTCGGCACCAACTTGGCGATGGCGCGGCTTGCCGGCATCGCCGAGTTCTGGCTCGACAAGCCGGTGCTCGCCATCAACACCTGCATCTACTGGTGGTCGCTGCGCCAAAACGGCATCGACGACAAGATCGAGGGCTTCGGTTCGCTCTTGCTCGACCATTGACACAACTGCCGTCGTCCCCGCGCACGCGGCGCGGGATTGCGCCAGCAATGATCAAAAAGGACGTAGCCGATCGCTATTACGCGCCGGCCCGCGAGTACTCGTAAGCGTGCTCGCCGTGCTGCGCCGAGGCCTTGCCGATAAAGACGAGCGCCGTGACCGAGATCGACAGAGCGGCGCAGACGTAGAAAAACGCAACCGCGATCTTATGCATGGCGGCATCCCGAACAAAAGTGACCGATGGGGCGCGATGTTAAGGTTAATTGGTTAACGAAACTGTTTTTGCCGTTTCCATCGGCCCGGGGATTGAGGACCGCCGCGAAGGCATGGGCTTGAAAGGCCAGCAATATTCCGAGCGATGTGAACTAGTTCACACCTGGCCTGTGCTTTTCTGGCATAATCGCCGGGCATAGCGCCAACCAACCGATTAGGAGGAGGACGTCATGCGTCTGACCCTCATGTCCACGGTTGTCCTCGCCTTGCTTGTCGCCACAATTGCTCCGAGCTTCGCCTGCCCCGCGGGTTACGTCCAGTGCGGTGGCCGCTACTGCTGTCCCGTGAAGCGATGAGCGACGGTCACGTCCGGCGGACCAGACTGGACAATGGTCGGCGGACGAAAAAGGCAGGAGCCGCAACTCGTCGCGGTCGAGGCCGACCGCTTTGGCTTTGGCTCGCCCTGTTTATCCTCCCCGTCGCCGTGATCATTCCCGCCGTGTGGTATGTGGCCTTTGGTCCGCACCGCGATGACATGGAGAAGGCGATCAGAGAGTACGGGTTCGAGCCCCTGATCCCGCCGAACCAGCTTCGCGGACCCGGCTCGCTCTACGTGGTCGAAGGTAACTCGTTCCGCAAGGTCTGCGATGTCGACGCTCCCCTTCTCACCGGCAAGCTGCAGAAATCTCCGACGCTCGATCACGTCCGTCGGCGGCTGGAGAACGGCAAATTCTCCCTCCGCGGTGGCTATGTCGACGAGCTGAACGCCAAATTGGAGGGAGCTCGTGTCACGACGATCGAATACCGGATGAGGGATGTCGCCATCAGCGAGATTGCAATGGATGACCTCCTCGAGATCCAGGACAATCTGCTACGCCAGAAGAATTGCGACGACGTTGTGCAGCGCCTGCTCAAGGCCAATAAGCAGGTCTGCCCCGGTTATGCGGCGCTCAGCGCTACGACGTCCTATAAAGTGCATTACGACGTGAAACTGGACACCAGTGCGCAGGCCAAGATGGCAACGACGGCCGTCGTGCAACGCGTCATTGAGGAGGGTTCGGGAGGACGGATCCAAATCCAAAGCGCGGACGAATTGTTCGGAGAGAACCTGTTTTACGGCATTCAGCTTTCGAAGTTCTGCATCACGCCCGACACAGCGACCCAGCCGAGCGTGCGCCCGGAATTGCAGCCGTCTGAAGGGAACAGCCAAAGCGGCAGCGTGTTCGACTGACCTTCAGCCTCGCGGCGCCTGCTCTGGCCTACGGCAGCGGTAACAGCGCCTCGGATTCGATCAGGTTTCCAAGCACGGGATGGCCCTGGACCGCTTGTCGCCGCGCGATCAAGAGTCCAAACAGGCGCTCGAGCTCATCATTGCGTGTGCTTTGATTGCTCAGTCGCTGCGAGATCCGGTCCTTATAGGCGACGATTTTCGCTTTGACGACCTCGAGCGGGTTTGGCGACTTGAGGGTGGCCAAGAAATCGGCCTCCACCGAGCCTGCTGCGGGATTGGCAGCCTCCAGCCGAGCGATCACGTCGCGCGTAAGGCGGTCGGGATGCGCCTCGCCCGAAGTGCCGTTGAAGCTCGCCGGCACGAATGCGAGCAGGCGCGCGCGTGGGGCGGAGAAAATCGGCGTCTCAAGGTCTGCGGCAAGAACGGCCGCGACGAAGGCGGGCGTCACCGCCTTTTCGCGCAGCAGCGTATCGATCCAGTGATTGGCGACGAACGCCGTCTCGGGCGCGAACCATGCAAAGTGTGTGTCGCCGCGAAGGGTGCGCGGTGGATTTTCGCTCGTCCTGAGCTTAACGCCGGATTTCTCGATCAACGTCTTGTACTCCGCCGGCTGGATGACGGCGACGGAGCGGAATTGCGTCGCTTCCGCGATGCCAAGCCCGCCGGAACCGGCGAGGTCCGATCCTCCGCCGAAGAGCGCCGAGGCGAGAAAGAAACTGTTCGGAATGGCAATCGGCTGACTGGGACCGGTTTGCGGCGTGTCCCCCAGCGGATGCAGATTGCTGGGCTGACTGTTGCTGATGAAGTTGACCTCGGTCGTTTCGAACAGCGGCCGCAAGACGCGCCTGGCGTCCTCTACGACGAACCCGCCCTGGTCGACGCGCCTGACAAGCTGCTCGAAGCGGCGGTTATTGAAGCCCTTGATCGATCCCATGATGACGCCCTCGAGGGTCTGCGCCTCGGAGAGGCCGGAAAGTCCGGGATCGGTAGCGACACGCCAACGCTTCTCGGGCGGCGTGTCCGGTAGCAGGTAAGCCGCCTGCGACCGGTTGGAGTGCCAATTGTTCCACGGGAAGAGCAGCTCCTTCATGATCGGCGCACCGCTCACGTGGCAGGCGATGCAGGATCCTTCTCGCTCCTGGGCGGTTCGGATATCGGCGTTTTCCGATGTGGCGCGCAGCTTCCAGCTCCTCGTCGGCGTGCCTTCACGATCGAGCTTGTAATAATTGTAGACGCCTCTGGTATCGTCCCAGCCCCACGCTTCGACGTCGGTGATTTCAGGCACGCGCTCGGAACTGAAAGTGATCGACAGCATCACATTCCTGTCGAGCCCAATCCCCTGATTGCTGCCGAGAAAATCGATGACCGCTCGGCGCGACTGGGGCGGTCGAGGATTCTTGATCTCCTCATCGACGACGAAAATTCGCCGCTTGGTCCGGTCGGGCTGGATCATCTCCTCGATTTTGGCCAGCCTGATTTCATCGGGCCGCTGCGCCAAAACGAGTCGGAAAAGCGGATCCTGCAAGCGCTCCTTCTCGTCCGCCGATAGCGGCGCGACAACGACTTGTCCGTTGACGTCCTTTGACGCAAAAACTTCATTCGTCTGCGCCAGGCTGGGCCCGGCGAGAGTTGTGAGACCTGCAACAAGCAGAGCGATTTTCTGCGTCTTCACATCGGCCTCCTTGAATGCCCGCTACACAATGGGAGCTCGCACCGGTTCATTTCCAGGGCGGGCCCACTCCGGAAGCGCCGCATTCGGTGCGTGTATGAGCGCGGCGGCGACGATGAGTTGAGTGGACAGTTGCGCTCCCGTGTCGATCCTCGCACCGTCGAGCCGCACGTCGCCCTGAAACTTGAAGACGGCGCGACGCCCGTTGCGCAAGATCGTCCACAAACCTCGATTGCTGGCGGGATCGTTGATGTCGACCACCTGACCATCGATCGTCCATCGGCCGGCACGATCGAGGCCCTCGATACGGATTCCGCATGGATCCTGCGGCGCGAACGAATGGTTGGCGCGTGCCAATCTTTGCGCCGTGCTGCACACGGCCGGATCCGAATTGCGATCCGGGACGCATGCGTCACCTACGCTGCCGCACATCGCGGTTGGATCGACATTCTTTGGGACACCGCACGCGCCGAGCAGCCCGAACAAAGCCCCCATCGTGTTGGAGCCATGCGTCAAGCAGAGAATGCCGCGTTCGCCATTGTTCCAAGGGTTGCGTCGCAAGTGGCGGACAAACCGAGCTGCCCGCGCACGCGGGCTCGCCGCATCGGGATCGAAGTTGTCTCCGAAAAGCTCGCGGTCGGTTGCATTTGCCCCCGGGTTGAGCCGCTTGATCTCTTCCTTGAGCGCCGCGGCGCCGGCTTGCGCGAGCGCCTCATAGTATTCGGTGAACTCCGCGATGAATGTCACAGCGGCGAGCGACCCGTCCGCACGTTTCTCGACGCGCCACTCCACATATTCGTCCTGCAGTCGAAAACGGTCACCATCGATGGTTGCCGGCGGCTCTCCGGCCGTGACCGGAAATGCCTTCCACTCTACGGTGCCGGTTTCGGCCTCCGTTCCGGGCGAAAGCTCGTCGAATGCTTCGCGCAGGGTGAAAGCGGAGTCTCGCTCGGAATGAAACGACTGATGCAACCGGTCGACGGCCTCGCGATAGACCTGCAGGGCGCCGACTTGCTGTAGAAGGCCGGTTCCTGTCGGGTCGGAATAAGCGAACATGATTTACTCCTTGATGCCCGCCGCTTTCAGCTCCCATCCCTCTCGTGTGCCCGCTACGGGCGCGACATGAGCTCGGCGCGCAGCAGTCGGCGATAGCTCCACGCCAGCGCGACCGCGAACATCAATTCGTAGAGCGCAAACCACCGCAGCCCTCGGCCGAGATGGACATAGGCCACCGCGAGGACGAAGCGCGCGATGATGCCGACGATGTTCGGCCAACGCACCTGGACCGGTTCGACGTAGCCCGGCAGATACAGCGTCGCCGTGATCAGCAGCATCACCCCCCACAGTTGCACCCAGCCGGACGATGGCGGGCCCGGCAGATCGGCTTGCCGCGCTAGCCAAACCGGCACGATAATGGCGATGAGGCCAATCACCGTCTGCACGATGAGAGTGAAGCCAAGTAGCCGGCGGTACGCGATGCGCGCCGTTGCCGCCTGCGCCCGCGTCCAGCCAACCGTCAATGCATCCGTCATGACGTTCTCCGTCGTGTCAGAGAGTGAGCAGATAGGCTAAGAGATCGCTTTTGTCGGACGCCGGCAGCGCCGTGCCGTAGACGTGGCCATCATTGCTGTTGCCGACGAGCCGCGTATCGAAGCAGAAGCCTTCCGGCGGCTGCTGGCGCGAATCGCAAGACGGCGCGACGAAGCCGCCATTGCGTGCGTCCAACACGTCGAGGCCGCGAACGAACGCGGCCGGCCTTTGTGCCGGCTGCTCTAACAGGTCACGCAGCGTCGGCACTGAGCCGTTGTGCAGATATGGTCCATTGAGCCAGAGTCCGCCGAGCGGCTCTGCAACGTAACCTGAGATTTTGCGGAAGGATTTGAAGCCCCAATCGCGGCCTTCGCGGAAATCGTTGTAGGTGTCGCGGGCGAGCTCGGTCCACATGTGCGACCGGTTGATATCGGTGCCGACCTCCGCGACGGGGATCACGGTGAGCGTCCGCTTGCCGTCGGGAGCGTGGCACTCGGCGCAGTTGGCCGCGAATACGGCCTTGCCGCGTTCGACGGCCGCGGCGTCAGGCCGGTGCGGCGACGGTGGCGGAGGTAAAGCGCGCAGGAACCGCTCGATGCGCTCCATCGCCGGCAAGCTGAACTCGCGCGCGACGGTACCGTCACCAAGGGCCGAGCTGATCACCACCTCTCGCACCGAATTATTCAAGCCGTCCCAATGCAACGGCGCATGCGGGCGAATTTGCTCGCGTGCATCGAGGTTCCATACCGCCTGCATGTCGCTGTTGCCGATGGTCTCGTCGTCGGCAAGATGCAGCATCCCGAACTTGACCGGGTTGAAAGGATCGATCCGGCCCGGTCCCCAGGCCGGGCGGCGTTGCGCCCAAGCCAGGTCCTCGCCCTGCTCCAGCAGGCGCTTGCGCACGAAGGGGATGAGGACGAACCGATAGGTTATCTTGTCAAACCAGGACAGCTTGACCTTGGCCGCCATCGCCGGGATCAAGTCATGGGCGTTGAAGCGATCGTCTGCCGCGCAGCGCGAGAGGAAACGCAGGTAACCCTGGACATCGACGGTATTGGCGGCGCCGCCCACGTAGAGCTGCGGCTCGGCATCGGCGGCCATTCGCGCGCGCACGGTATGGCAGACGGCGCAGTTGATCGCCATGCGCTCGACGCCGACCTTCGCCCGCGAAAAGCCGATCGGCGGGTCGACGGCGGGATTGCGTCCACGCTCGTAGAGAAAGCCGAGCGCGGCATAGCCCTGCGGCCGCGGCAGGTGATGGGCGCACACGTCCGGCAGCGCAACCCAGATGGGATAGGGAATGCCGCCCGCGCCGTCGTTGCCGATCGAACCGTATTTGAAATACTCCTCGTCAGACGCGAACGCGGGCAAGATCGGCTGCATCAGCCAGTGGAACGCGCCCCAGGCGAACGCCCCCGCGGCGACGAGGCCGGCGAGCAGCGCGACGATCCTCGCACCGGAGGCGCGGCCCTCGGCGCCCGCCTTCATCCGGTGCCACGCCAAATAAAGAAAGATCGCCTGCGGCGCGCCAAAGATGAAATCGAACAATCCGAAAATGATGTAGTGGCCGCCGACCACCGTCATGAAGATAGTGCCGGCGAACCGGCAAACCACCGCGAAGACCGCATTGAAACGATGGGCGCAAGGATCGATCGCGGCGGGAATATAGAAACCGGCGAGAAGCATGATCAGCATCGCAGAAAGACGCGGCCAGACCAACGGCGTCGCTGGATCGACCTTGGCGAGCTCGAGCACCTGCGCGGTGTAAGCGATGGAGACGATGCCCAGGACGATGTTCCCGACGATTCCGGCCCAGACCAGCCGCCGGAACCAGCGGAGGGCGCCGTCTTCCATCGGGTGCGTAGTCGTCGTCGCTGTCGACATTGAAAGCTCCTAGAAGGTCAGCAGATAGGCGATGAGGTCGTCCTTCTCATTTGCCGGCAGCGTGCTGCCAAAGGTGTGGCCGCCGTTGCCGTTGCCAGGAAGACGAGTGTCGTAACAGAAGCCCTGCGTGGGGCGCGTTCCCGGCGTGCAGCTCGGCGATAGGAAACCGCCGTTCTTGCCGTCGATGACGTCGATGCCCCGCACGAAGGCGGGCGGGCGTTCCGCCGGCGGCGCGAGCAGGTCGCGCAGTGTCGGCACCGAGCCGTTGTGCAGATAAGGGCCGCGCAGCCACAGCGCGTCGAGCGGCATGTTGGCGTAACCGTTGGTCTTGACGAAGTGCTTGAACTGAAAGGGTGTGCCCGCGAACAACTCGGCCAGCTGGCGCTGGCGGAACGCTTCGGTATAGGAATCGAGCCGTCCCGAATCCGCACCGAGCTTGTCATTCGGCTCGACCGTGCCGAGCTTGGCACCCTCGAACACGTAGCGATCAGGACCGTGGTAACCGTGACAGACCGCGCAGGCGTTCATGTAGATCGCGCGCCCGCGTTCGGCCGCGGCGGGATCGACGCGGTGCGGGCTGCGCGGCGGCTGTAGATCGCCCAGCCACGCGGCGACGCGTTCGATGGCGGCGTGATCGGCGGTCTCCGCCGTGACCCCGGCACCGAGCGCGGCGGAGAGATTGCGCTCGGCGAGCGAGGAATTGTTGCCGTCCCAGTGTAGATGCATGCCCTCGCGTGGCTTCTGGTTGAAGATCGAGGGAAAGTCGCTGGCGGCATGGCGTTCATCAGGGGAAATGGCGGCGAGCAGCATCTCCATCTGCACCAGCTTGTAGGGATTGAAGGTGTCGACTCGGCCTGGCCCCCAGGGCGCCTGCGCGGCGAGGAACGGCTGCAGGCGCGAGCGCCGCTCGATGAAGCCTTCGCGCATCCGGGGTATGACGACGAGTCGCCACACCTGCTGCTCGACGAGACTGAGGTTTGCCCCCGCCGCCTGCACCGCAGGGATGAGCTTGTCCGGCTTCAATCGCTCGTCCACGCCGGCATCGAGAATGAAGCGGATGAACCCATAAAGGTTCAGGTTGTTCGACGGCATACCCCGGACGATGACGCGCTCGGCCCCTTCGGATGTGCGATAAGTCCCGGTGTGGCAGATCGCGCAGTTGAACCAGACGAGATCGACGCCGCGGAAATCGCGTTTCGAAATGCCGATCGGCAGGTCCTCCTGCCGGCCCTGGTTGTCGGTCCGGTAGAGAAAGCCGAAGGCGCGATAATCGAGATGACCGTCGAACTCCGCGGGAAACAGTCGCGGCAGCGCCTTCCAGACCCAGAAGGGGATGCCGCTACTCTGGTCGGCGCCGATCGACCCATGCTCGAAATGAACGGTGATGTCGGGAAAGACCTCGGTGCGATTGCGCGTCAGGCGTTCTGCGGCGGCGAGGGCGAAGCCCACCGCAATCAGGCCAATCACGAACGCCAACGCGAGCAAGATCAACACCGGAAGGAGCAGACGTCGCCGCCGGCGCAACTGCGTTTCGACATAGGTGACGGGCGGTTCGGCGGCCACGGCGATCGACCTCTCTAGGCAGCCTGGGCAACCGGGGGCAGATTGAGCGTCGGGCGCGTCGCGTAGATCGTCATCAGCTCGTCGATCATGGCCTCGCGGCTCGGGAAGCGTGCGAGCTCATAGCAACCCATCGGATTCTTCGGCGCGTTGAGCAGACATTTGTTGCAATAGGTGCACGGTCGCTCGGGCAGGTCGCGGCCCATGGCCCATTGCTGCACGAGGTCGTTGTTGGCAACCAGCGAGCGGGCAATGGCGACGCCATCGAATGCGCCCGAGTTGATGCCGTTGCGGATGAACGAAGCGGTCTGGTAGCCCCCGGTGTTGAGCACCGGCACCGTCACGTTGGCCTTGATGGCACGCGCCTCTTCCAGGCTCACGCCTTCGATCGGCAATCCTTTCTTCATGCGGAACCACAGCCAGCGAAAGATCGGCCGCAGCATGCGGTAGCGGAACAGAAGGAAATTGCGGAACGCATCCACGCCCGAGGAGATCATCGCGTCGTAGGTGGTGGCGATGGTCTCAAAGGAGAAATCGCCGGGGGGGTTGAGCGGGTGGGGAAACAGCGAGCCGGTCGAGACGTGAATGGCGTCGGCGCCCTCGCTCTCGCACCATTTTGCCACTTCGATCGTGTCGGCGAGCACGTTGCCTTTCTTCTCCCACGGGATGACGTTGTTGCGGTCGACCGCGCTGAGCTTGACCTGTAGGTGGAAGTCCCGGCCGACGCGGTCGCGGATGGCGCGGATCACCTCCAGCACAAAGCGCGCGCGGTTCTGCAGCGGCCCACCGTATTCGTCGGTGCGATCGTTGATGCCCGAGGAGAGAAACTGCGTGAACAGGTAGCCGTTGGCGGCGTGCAGCTCGACGCCGTCCAGGCCGGCTTCGCGCGCGCGCCAGGCGCCGGCGGCGAAGGCCTGCACGAGGTGATCGATCTCGGCCTTGCTGGCGGCGCGGCAGAGAAAGCCGTGTAGCGATTCTTTGCGGCTCGTCGAGCTCAATGCCGGACGGTGGGCATTGTGCACGCCGGGCATATCCATCTGCCGGCCGGAATGGCTGAGCTGCATGATGTACTTGCAGTCGAACCGATGCACCGCCGCACCGAGCCGTTCCCACAGCGGGATAAAGTCGTCGCGGTGAACCGTGGCGTAGTCGGCGATGATGCGTCCCTCCATCAGCACCGGCACGTACGAGGAAATGATCGCGCCGACGCCGCCGGCGGCGAATTTGCATTCCCAATTGATGCGGGTTTGAGTGAGCGAGCCGTCTTCGTTGTCGAATCTGCCCGAGATGTTGGAACGGAAGATGCGGTTCTTGACCGTCAGGTTGCGGAATTTGAGCGGAGTGAAGATGACATCTTCGCTCATGACACGACCTCCGCCGCCGGCGCAGCAATCGCCCGCTTCCACACCGCCTGCAGCAAGGCCGGCACGAAAGCGGCGGCTGGACACTGCGCCCAATTTCCCAGCATGAATTCGACATCTCGCCCAGGCGCGCGCTCGCGCGCAGCTTCGAGTTCGAGAACGACGAGGGTGCCCGCGCGCACGGCGCCGCCGACGGTGGCGCCTGGCATAGCGGCCTGGCGCAGCACGCTCGGCGGCGCGAACAGGCATTGTTCGACCACGGCATCGGTCGAGCATGGGGAGTGCCACCGCGGCTCCCTCCACAGCTCGCGCATGCGTTCGAAGCCGCGCACCAGATTGTGGACGGCGATACCAGTGGCATGGACTCCGGCGAGATCGCCGTGAACGAGCTCGGCGAGCAGCCGACGCGACCGCTGGAGACGTCCGCTGAGATGGAGAAAGATCGAGCGCAGCGGGTTGCGGGTGTGCACGGCGGCGTCAAGAACGCGGGCCGCGGTCCAGCTCTCCGGGCTCGCTCTGTAGTCGGCGGCGAACAAGCGCCCGACCGCCTGCTGCGTGGCCTCAGCCAGAGGCGGAGCGCCGGGCGCGCCGCGGACGGCGCCGACCAGACCGGCGAGGGTTTCCTCGTCCCACAGCGGCTTCCCCGCGGCCGGATCGAGGCGGCGGCGCAAGCTGTCCTGGGCACGCATGCGCTGCGCGTCCTCGCGCGGCGCGACCGACGGCAACGGCGTTCCTGCCACGCGCAACACGTTGCGTATGCGCAGCACCAGAATGCGGTTGATCAGCGGTCCGTGCAGGTCGAACTTGCGGTCGAGGCGAGCGTCATTGGCAAGACCCCGGATGTCCGATCTCGTATCGGCTCGAACGAGATCGACCAAGCCGGGGATGCGCAACGATCGAGCCATCGCCGCCTCACTTGTCCCAGGGGAAGTACACGTTGCGGATATTGGCAAGGTGCGGTCGCAGCTGCGGCACGTGCCGCTCGAGCACCGTACGCAGGCTGTTGTCCTGCACCCATGCGAAGCCGGCGGGCGTATAAGTCTGCGGCGTGAAATCGATCGTGAAAAAGCGGTCGCTCTTGAGCCGCCGCGACGCCATCAGGATGAAGATGCGGAACGCCGTATCGGAAAAGCCGAAGCCGGGTGGCGCCCCCTCGCAATGCATGCCGACCAGGAGATCGACCTCGTCGACCGACTTGTAAACGGCAGCCAGCTCGCGCTGCCAATCGGGATTGGACGTGAGTTCCGCGAAGCTCTTCGGAACGCTCATTCCGAGGTGGCGGCGGAACGCGCAATAGCGCGGCACGCCGCGTTCGCGATCGCGCAACACGTCGATCGACGCGACATCGACGAAGATCGCATCCTTCTTGTGCAGCCTGCGCAGCCCCTGGGGGTAATTGTGCAGCACCAGCGCGCCGGGGTTGCTGGTGGCAAGTGAATAGACCACATCCTCGTAGGGCACCTTGGCGTATAGCTCTCGAACCCATCCGCCGGTAACTGACGAGAAATCGTGCCTGGCGATCTCGCTCCCGTCCCGGTGGCGTCGGAATGAAAACTCGTCGGGCAATAACGAATGCATGCGGTAGACCGCGGTGAATTCCTCGGTCATCGCATACGGCGCGGTGTGGTGATCGGTAGGCGAGCCCGGGATGCCGGAGAGGACTTCCCCGTTGCCGAGGCGGCCGTAAGCGCGCGCATATTCCTCGCCGAGCAGGCCCCAGAAGTTACCGCGCATGGCAAAGCGCCCTTCCGGCGAATTCAACAGCGCCGGCGTCCACTCGACCGTGTGGATCTTGGCGATGAGGGCGGCGTTGATGACCCGCGCCTTCTGGAACAGCCATTCCCCATCGGCTGCCGGGTAGTCGATGCGCAGCCGATCGACGATGGCATTGTGCTCGCGCGCGAACAGCGTGTGCATCACCGACAGGCCGACCCACCAATTGCCGTTCACTCCGGCAAGCTCTTGGTTCGGGGCATCGCTTTTCGGATCGACCGGGAGATGCCCGCGCGCATCGAGATGAAGCTTGCCGTCGGCGCGCAATTGGCCGGTCGACGGATCCGTTCGCACCGCACGTTGGATCTCGAGGTCCGAGCCGTAGATCTGCGAGCCGTCCCACCAATGCGTCTCGGTGTTGCGAAAGGTCGCAGGCTGGCCCTGATCCGCGGGCGAATGCCGGTCGTCAGGCAGTGTGTGCAAGATTGTCATGTCGGGAGGGGGCCAATCGTCGCCGGGCGGCAGCGGCAGGCGATGCGGCGGCTGTGCGGTATCGCCGCCGCCATGGCTGAGCCAATCATGCACCATGAATTGCAGCCACGCCGGGACGAAAACGTTGAGATGCGGCACCGGCACGAAGCTGCGGCGCGCGAGCAGATCGCGGCTCACTTGCCGCGGATTGGGCTCGTAGAGCTCGGGCGGCCCTTCGCCGAACGTGTCGGCGACCGGCACGTTGCGGCCGAAGCGCGCGCCGGACATGCCCATCCAGGGGCAACCGAGATCGTTGTAGCTGCCGTCGGCTGCGCGCTGATCGCGGGGACTTGCGCCGCCTAGCGGCTTGAGCAGCGAGGGATCGCGTTCGGTATCGGAAAGATTGTGTTCTCGCATATTGACGCGATGACCCAACAACGTGGGCATCGCGAGCAGGAAGGGAAGCCGATACCAGACGCGGAATCGGTTGGTCAGTCTGGCGAAACGTCCGAGCAACCGCTCGCGCAGGGGAATAGCCACGTTTCCCCTCCCCTCAATGTTCGCGCTACATCAGGCACCTCGTGGCCGCTGTACTCCCCCGGGTCGGAACCCTACGCCGCCTGTGGGCGGTTCTTTGCGTTCATATTGCAGCTAACAATCCATGGTTGCAATAGGCTTCGCGCCGTGCGCTCGGCATGCGGCCGGAGCGCAGACCAAGCGCTCGTCATAGCTGCTCTCAATTAAGTCCGATGGGAGTTGGTACTGTCGACGAGATGGCGTGACGAAACCAATCGCCCACTACATTCTCAGCGAAGGACATCCATCGGGCGTGATGCACAAAACGGCTTTTCGGTGAAGCATTCGGCGACACGATATCTTCTGGCCGTGTTTCGCATTGACCGTGCAACGAGGCGCAGCGATCCCCCCTAACGCACCTGGAAGACCAGCTTTCCCCTGAAATGGCGCGACTCGCTTAGTCGATGGGCATCCGCCGCCTGGGACAAACGATAGAGCTTGATCTCAGGGACACGTATGGCTCCCGCCTCGAACAGTTCGACGATGCGTTCGAGAGGCCGGCGGGCGCGGCCGACCGGTGGCCTCAGCGAGACGACGTCATCGCGTGTCGGTTTTGGCGCCTGCGCCCCGGAAGCGATAAAGGCCGCCCGACCGCCTGGCTTGAGCACGGCGAACGAACGCTGCGCGACGTCCCCGCCGACGGTGTCGAAAACCGCGTCGCAATTCCTCACGGCCTGAGTGAAATCGACCACGTTGTAGTCAATGATTTCATCGGCTCCGAGGCCGCGCACATAATCATGATTCGGCGCGCTCGCGGTCGTGATCACGCGGGCGCCGATATGCTTGGCGAGTTGAATGGCGAAGCCCGCGACTCCGCCCGCCCCGCCCTGAATGAAGATCGTCTCGCCAGGCTTGAGCTTCAACGTGTCTTCGATGGCGCTCAGCGCGGTAAGGCCGGTGAGCGCCAAGGCGGCCGCATTGACGTGCGCCAGGCTCCCAGGCTTCTTCGCCACGATCGCAGCCTTCACTGCGATCTTTTCGGCATACGCGCCCTCCTGTCCCGCCTCGCAAACGCCGAAAACGGCATCGCCAACTTTGAGATCCGTCACCGCCTCGCCGACGGAGCCGATCACGCCGGAAAAATCGCGCCCCAGGATCAATGGAAACTTCGCTTGCGCATATTGGCCGGCACGCACCTTCCAATCCGCGGCGTTCACGCTGGCGGCATGCACATCGATTACGACCTCACCCGGCTGCGCCACCGGATCGGGCAAATCTCCGTATTTCACGACTTCCGGTCCGCCAAATCGTTCAATGAAAGCAGCCTTCATCAGTCTTGTCCCTTCTGATCATAAAGCCGGCAAAAGATGCTCTCTTGCTTGCACCTCCTTTCCAGAATGTCCACGCCGATTGAGCGCGTTCGGGATGATGTTAGGATGGCGAGACAAGAGAACCGCGATATGGGCTGGGTTTCCCACACCCAAACGACTTTGAAAAGCATCCGGCGGCTTCGCGCACGTCTACGGCCGCGCATGCGGAGCAAGTCGAGACGAACGCTGCTGCACGCATGGATTGGCGCTGCAGCGCTGCTGGGTCTAGGTGCGACGGCTGCCCACGCCAACGTCCTCATCTCCATCGACAAGAGCACGCAGCAGATGATGGTTTCCGTGGACGGCGTGCCACGCTACCGCTGGGCCGTTTCGACCGGCCGCGCCGGCTATGGCACGCCCAGCGGCACCTATCGGCCGCAGCGCATGGAAAGATCGTGGTTCTCGAAATTGTACTACAACTCGCCCATGCCATATTCGATCTTTTTCCACGGCGGATATGCGATCCACGGCAGTTACGAGATCAACCGGCTCGGTGGTCCCGCCTCGCATGGCTGCATCAGGCTGCACCCCGCGAACGCGGCGACATTGTTCGCGCTGGTGCAGCAGAGGGGGATGAGCGACACGGTCATCGTCGTCTCAGGGGGTCACGGCTGGTAGTTGCCCTGTGACCGGCGATCCAGGGGTCTGTCTGGCGCTTCTTGCGGCATTCCAACGTTCCTGCGTCAATCCTTCCATTATACTGCAGCCGTTGCGCGGGGTACGCTGGATAGCGGCAGGCGCGGCGGAGGGCTACCTGACGGAGGACGTGGTATGAATCTTAGGAGCATCATTGGCACCGCAGCGCTTGCTCTTGCTTCGGCTTGGCCGGCCAACGCTGCGGATCTCCTCGTGACCCAGTACAAGAATGACCCTTCCGGCGCGCCCTACGGCATCGCGCTCGAGAAGGGTTTGTTCAAGAAGCACGGTCTCGACATCACCGGCATCATCTCCGGCGCGGGCGGCGGCAGTTCGGTGCGCAACGCCATGGCGAGCGATCTCGGCTACGGCGACGTCACGGCGGCCCCGGTCATCGCCGCCGCCGAACAGGGGCAGGACGTCAAGATCGTGAGCATCACGGCACGGTCGCTCGCCGACCTGGTGCTGATCGTCATGCCCGATTCGCCGCTCAAAACACCCGCCGATCTCAAAGGCAAGAAGTTCGGCATCAGCAATCCGAAGTCGCTCGGCGAGATGATGGGCGTGCTGGTGATGGAGAAGGCCGGGCTCAAGCAGGGTGACGTGCAAATGACGGCGCTCGGCAGCCTGAGCGGCGCGCTCACGGCCTTGGAAAACGGCGTGGTGGACGCGACATCCATCCCGATCATTCTGTTCCGGAGCCGCGGCGGCGAGAGCAAGTATCGCGTGCTCGTTGGTCCAAAAGACTTGCCGCTGATCCCCTCGCAGGTCGGGATGGCTACCAGCAAGGCTATCAAAGAGTGGCCGGAGAAGCTGCGCGCGATCCAGGCGGCGCGCCGCGAGGGCACGAAGTTCATCTATGAGCATACCGATGAGGCGATCGAGATACTCGCGAAGATCTACGAACCGTTGCCGCGGAATGACGTCGGTGTCATGGTGAAGGAACTCGTGCAGACGAAGTTCTGGAGCGAGGGCCGCATTGAGATGCCGCTGCTCGAACAGACCGTGCATGCGATGAAAGGCGTGGGAATGCTGCAGAAGGACGTCGACCTCAGCAAGGTCGTCGACAGCTCGTTCCTGCCCCCTGATCTGCAAAAATGACGGCCCGAGACGAGGACATCCACGCCTCGCTCTCGGGTGTGACGCGGGTCTATCCAGGTGCTGCCGGCACGCCGCCGGTTCATGCGCTCGGACCGATCGATCTCGAGCTCAAACGCGGCGAGTTTTTTGCCGTTGTCGGTCCGTCCGGCTGCGGCAAGTCCACGCTGCTCGAGGTGCTCGCCGGGCTCCAGCAACCCACGGCCGGCACGGTCACTTTCGAGGGGCGGCCGGTCAGCGGCAAAGTGTCGGACGGCATCGGGGTCGTTTTTCAGGAGGACGCGAGCTTCCCTTGGTTGACGGTGTGGGACAACGCCGCATTCGGCCTGCGTCGCAACGGCGTGGCGGCCGCGGAGATCCGCCGTCGCGTCGACGATGCGCTGGCTTTCATGGGATTGACCGACTTC
>WNGI01001114.1_pt1 | contig 21765 bp, 22 predicted proteins | sample 5400621 | NCBI WGS metagenome assembly WNGI01 (sample SAMN13153374, study PRJNA577476) | soil metagenome | isolation source: 20 cm soil or saprolite under Garry oak tree replicate 1 | place: USA:California | collected 2016-06-15
CGAGCAGCTTGATCTGCTCCATGGACGTGTCCCAGGATGTCCAGCCGTCGACGTCGGACAGCACCTGCCAGATCGCCTCGGGCGGGAGTTCGGTCTCGACGGTGTGCTCATGCGTCCACATGGGAATGCCTCCTCAGACATAGATAGTCTATGCGCAGACTATCTACGCGACCTGTATTCGAGCAAGGGGCCCGGCGGGGTAGCGTTGGCGCATCAGGAGGGAACATGTGCCTCGGTATGCCGGGACGGGTGTTGAGCGTCGAGCCGGGCGGTGACGTCGCCCGTGTCGATGTCGGCGGCGTTGTCCGCGAGATCAATGTCGGGTTCCTGCTCGACGATCCGCCGGCGGTGGGCGAGTACCTGCTCATCCACAGCGGCTTCGCCTTGGAGCGGATGAGCGCCGAGCAGGCGCGTGAGGTGCTCGACGTGTTCGGCACGGATCCGGCCACGTGACCGCTCCGCGGCCCACCCCGGGGCCGATCCTGTTCGTCCGCTACGCGTTCCCGCCGAACCATCACGGCTACTGCGGACCCGCTGACTCGCAGAGCTTCTTCGAGTACGGCGCAGGGTCCGTGGTCGACGACGGCCTGCGCGCGCTCGCGAAGCAGTTCGCCGGTGCGTGGCCGTACCTGGAGCTGATCGCCGGCGCCACCGGCATCCGTGATCCGCTCGACCGGCGCGTCGTCGAGGCGTACTGGGTCGGCAACTCGCTGCTCGACCGGGTCGGCACCCGCCCGCTCGGCGACTCGATGGAGGAGCGGTTCCGGCACAAGACCGGCCTGCAGTTCGCCAGCCTCGCCGAGAGCGTCGTCGCAGGCGGCATGCCGCACCACAGCTACCACGTGTTCTGCATCTACCCGTGGGTCGGCCTGCTGGGCGACGACCGGCGCGGCACGCAGGCGCTGACCGTGCTCGACCGTTGCCGGATCCGGTGGGGTCAGGTACGCGAGATCGCCGGCGACCAGGTGATCGTCGAGTCCCGACCGCTTACCTGGGACGGCCGGCGGCTGGGCCTCGGCGCCCCGGTTCGCGAGACCGCGGTGCGCTCACTCGACGGTGCCGGCCTCGTGCGCGACCTCGCCGTCGACGACTGGGTCTCGCTGCACTGGGAATGGTTATGCGACCGGCTCAGCCCGCGACAGCTCAGCGCCCTGCGGCACTACACGCAGTACCACCTGAGCCTCGTCAACGACCGGCTCGATCACCCCGGCGCGACGGCGGCGCTGGGCTGATCCTCGGCCGCCCCGTCGGGCAGCAGCCAGGCTCGCCGGATGCCCCACGAGAGCGTGTCGCCGACGGCGCGCCGGGGCGTCTCCGTCTCGCGTACCAGCACCCGTCCCGCGGCAGACCGCACCTCGTAGTCGACGTGCGACCCGCGGAACCACGCGGCCTCGACGCGTCCCTCGAACGGGCCGCCGACGCTCGTCCACTCCGGGCGCAGCAGTATCTGCCGGGCGTGCGGCGGCCCGGATGCGCGCCCGGCGACGGTGGCAGTCGCGTCGCCGATCTCGATCGCCACCAGTGCGTCGCCCCCCGGTCCGACGCGTGCGCGCAGCACCGACACCGGCCCGGTCAGCGCCGCCGCCGCGGCGCTGACCGGCTCGTCGTACACCTGCGACGGTGTGCCCACCTGGAGCAGCCGGCCACCGTCGAGCAGGGCAACCCGGTCGGCGAGCGCCAGCGCCTCGGCAGCGTCGTGCGTGGCGCACAGGACGGCGGCGCCGCTGTCGCGTTGCCTGGCGCGGACCTCGCCCAGGAACGCCGCGCGCAGGTGGGCGTCCAGGTGCGCGGTCGGCTCGTCCAGCAGATACAGGCCCGCGTTGCGCGCGAGCGCGCGGGCCAGGCCCACCCGTTGCTGCTCGCCTCCCGACAGCTCGGCCGGACGCCGATGCGCCAGCTGGCCGAGGCCGAGCAGGTCGAGTATCGCGGACGCGTCCGCCCGTGCCCGCGGACGGTTGCGCCCGGCGCGGCGCATCGGGTAGGCGACCGTGTCGAGGACGTCCAGATGGGGCCAGAGCGCGAAGTTCTGGAACACCGTGCCGATGTCGCGTCGCTCGGGCGGCACGCTCGCATGCGCATCGGCGACTCGCCGGCCGGCCAGCCAGATCTCGCCAGCGCACGGCGCGACGAGCCCTGCGACCGTGTGCAGCAGCGTCGACTTCCCCGAGCCGGACGGCCCGAGCAGCGCGACGATCTCGCCGGGGCCGACGTCCAGGTCAAGGTCACACACTGCCGGCACGTCGCCGTAGTCGACGCGCAGCCCTCGACAGCTCAGCGCAGGTTCAGACGGCACCGGCCACCTCCTGCCGCGGCGCCCGCCATCGGTTGCGCGCGTGCGCCACGGCCCAGGCCGGCAGCACCGCGGCCAGCAGCAGGGCGGTCAGCAGCACCGACAGCGCCGCAGTCCGCCCGACGTCACCGAGTTCCTGGCTGTTCAGCACGACGACGGCAAGTGTCTGGCTGCGCGTCGAGTAGAGCAGGCTGGACATCGTGACCTCGTGCAGCGCCGTCACGAACGTCAGCAGCCACGCGCCGAGCAGCGCCGGCGCGAGCGCAGGAAGCCAGATCGTGCGTACCGCGGTGGGCGGGGCCGCGCCGCTCGCACGGGCCGCCTGCCACTCGGCGGCCGGGAACCGGTCCAGCGCGCCGGAGATCGGCCGGTGCGCGAGCGCCCAGAGTTTGGCCAGGTAGGCGAGCAGGATCAGCGTGAGAGTTCCGTCGAGCCAGCGCCCGTACGCGATCAGGACGGCAACGGCGAGCGTCGAGCCGGGGATCACGAACGTCAGCGTGGCCGCCGTCGCGAGCAGCCGGCCGGACCGGCGACGTTCGAGCACGGCGCTGAGCGCGCCGAGGACGACGAGCAGGGTAGCGGCGGCGCCGGCGAGCTCCAGGCTGTGCCGCAGCGCGCCGGTCGTCGTGTCGTTGAGCACGGCGTGGAAGTTCGCGAGCGTCCAGTTGCCGGATGTAGGCGGCAGGCCGACCGCCCGGGTGATCGACGCCGCGACCAGGGCGAGCAGCGGCAGGAGCGCGACGAGCAGCACGTACCCGCCCAGCGTGGCGGCGGCGGCGTACGAACGCCACGTCCGCCGCTGCCGCTCGGCCGGCCCCGCCGGCTGACCGCTGCGCTCGGCGCGCAGCCGCGGCGCGAGCACGAGATCGGCAGGGACGAGCACGAGCGCCGCGATCAGCACGAGCCCGAGTGCCAGCGTCACTGCGTCGGTGAACGAAGCCGGATCGCTGCCCAGTGAAAGGTCGGCGTAGATCCGCGTGGTCAGTGTCGAGAACCCGGCCGGCGTGCCGAGCACCTGCGGTACCGCGAAGCTCTCCAGCGTGGTGACGAACGTAAGCACCCCGGCAGCCGCCAGTGCCGGTCGCAGCAGCGGCAACGTCACCGTGCGCAGCGCCGTCCATGCCGTCGCGCCTGAGGCCCGGGCCGCGCGTTCGAGTTCGGGCTGTGCGCGGGTGACCAGCCCGGCGGTGGCCAGCAGGTACCCGACCGGCACGGCGTTCACGGCGAGCACCACGATGACGCCGACCGGCCCGATCAGGCCGTCCCAGTGGGCGCCGAGCACGCTGTCGGTGAAACCCGCCCGGCCGTACGCCTGGGTCCAGCTGTAGCCGAGCACGAACTGCGGGACGACGAGTGGCAGCACCGCGGCGACGCGCAGCGTGCGCCGAGCCGGCAGCTCAGGGCGCCGGAGCAGCAACGCCATCGCCGCGCCGAGCGGGACGGCGATGGCAGTGACGACGACGGCGACCAACACCGTGTGCCACGCCGCGGTCGAGAGCCCAGGGGAGCGGAGGACACGACCGACCGACGCGTCGGTGCTCGCCTTGGCCAGCCGAGCGATCGGCACGACGACGAGCGCGGCAACGGCCAGCAGCACGACGCCGATCGCGAGCCGCTCGGCGCCGAGAGCCCGCGCTCGGCCGGGCATGTCAGCTGCCGAAGACCTTCGCGTAGCGGGCAAGCAGCGTCGCCGAGTCACCGAACATCGCCGTCCAGTCGGGGGACACGATCGGGCTCCCGGCAGGGAGCGGTGGGCCGGGCAGCCCCGGCGTGGGCACGTATGCCCCGGCGTGTGCGATCGCTGCCTGCCCGGCAGGGCTGGCCGTGAACGCCGCGAAGTCCGCTGCCTGCGGTGACGGACGCTTCCTCGCCGTAACGCCGATCGGCGCCGGGATCGCGATCGCGCCTGGCGTGGGCCAGATGACCTCGATCGGCGAGCCCTTCCGCTGCGCGGCGTACGCGGAGTTCGCGAGCGTGAACCCGGCGCGGTAGGTGCCTTGCGCGACGCTGGTCAACACGTTGTCGGGGCTGTTGACCTGCTTGGCGCCGTTGGCCTTCAGCCGCTCGTAGTACGACATGCCATAACCGGGCGCGCCAGCGAAATAGCCCAGCGCCCCGAGCGCCGACGCGGCGAAGCTGGGGCTCGGCACGGCGACGCCGCCCCGGTACTGCGATTGCGCGAGCTCGGCCCACGAGGCCGGCGGCGGCACGCCCTTGTGCACGACGGCAACCAGGTAGAGCACGTCGACCCCCACCGAGTTCGCAGTCCGGTACGCGGCGCTCGGAGTGGCCGGCGGCGTCCAGGCGCGGATCAGGCCCTGCGCGTCGTAGCCGTGCATGGTCAGCGGGTCGCACGCCCAGATGACGTCGGCCCTGATCCCGCCGCCGCGCACGTCGGCCGCGACCCGGGCGTTGAGCTGTCCGGTCGGCGCGCGGAACACGTCGATGTTGCTGCCCGGGTGGCCATGCTCGTACGCCTTGACGACGGCCTGCTCGACAGGCTCGTTGGCGCACGTGTAGAGGGCGAGCGTCTTCGAATGCGACCCGGCATCTCTGGAGCATCCGACGAGGACCGTTGTGAGGAGCAGGGCGGCGACCGAAAACGCCTTGATCACAAGGCGCGCTCACGGGTCCCGATGGTGAGCAGCGGCCGATGGCCGCCGGCACTGTGACCACGCCAGCGGCGGTGCGCGACGAGTCCGGCGTCGGCCACCAGGTGGTGGGGCGCGGCCGACGTTATCCGTGCGGTGACGGTGTCGCCGGGCTCGACGGCGACCCCGCCCGTCGCGACGTGCACGAGCCGGCCGTCGCGCGCACGTCCGGAGACTCGTCCGGTCGCGGCGTCCTTGCGGCCCTCGCCGGGGTTGACGAGCACCTCGACCTCGCGCCCGATCAATGCGCGGCCGGCGTCCCAGGAGATCTGGTCCTGCAACGCGATGAGCCGCTCGTAGCGCTCCTGCACGACCGGCTTGGGCACCTGGTCGTCCATCGCGGCGGCGGGCGTGCCGGGACGCTTGGAGTACTGGAACGTGAAGGCGCTCGCGAATCGTGCCTCGCGCACGGCGTGCAGCGTCTGCTCGAAGTCGTCGTCGGTCTCGCCGGGGAAGCCGACGATGATGTCGGTCGTGATCGCGGCGTCCGGCATGGCAGCTCGCACCCGGTCGATGATGCCCAGGTAGCGCTGCTGGCGGTACGAGCGGCGCATCGCCTTGAGCACGGCGTCCGATCCGGACTGCATCGGCATGTGCAGCTGCGGGCAGACGTTCGGCGTGCGCGCCATCGCGTCGATCACGTCGTCGGTGAAGTCGCGCGGATGCGGGCTGGTGAAGCGCACCCGCTCCAGGCCGGCGATCTCGCCGCACGCGCGCAGCAGCTTGCCGAACGCGAACTGGTCGCCGAACGAGCGGCCGTAGGAGTTGACGTTCTGGCCCAGCAGCGTGATCTCGACGACGCCGGACTCGACGAGCGCCCGGATCTCGGCTAGCACGTCGCCGGGACGCCGGTCGGTCTCGGTGCCACGCAGGCTCGGCACGATGCAGAACGTGCACGTGTTGTCGCAGCCGACCGAGATGGAAACCCATGCGCTATAAGAGGATTCTCGGCGGCTGGGCAGATCCGACGGGAAGTTCTGCAGCGTCTCGACGATCTCGACCTGCGCCTCGGCATTGTGCCGCGCCCGTTCGAGCAGCACCGGCAAGGACGCGAGGTTGTGCGTGCCGAAGACGACGTCGACCCACGGCGCCCGCTCGACGATCGTGCCGCGGTCCTTCTGCGCCAGGCAGCCGCCAACCGCGATCTGCATGCCGGGACGGCGTTGCTTGGCGGGATAGAGCTGGCCGAGATTGCCGTACAGCCGGTTGTCGGCGTTCTCGCGTACCGCGCAGGTGTTCAGCACGACCAGATCGACATCGTCACCGGCGGTCTCCGCGCGCGAGTAGCCCGCCTCCTCGAGCAGGCCGGACAGCCGCTCGGAGTCGTGGACGTTCATCTGGCACCCGTAGGTGCGCACGGAGTAGGTCGGCATGACGCGTCGAGGATACGGCGCTGATCACTCAGGGATGAGCGAGCGGCGCTGAGCCACCTCGGCCTCGGCCTTCGCGATACGAGCCGCGTCGCCGGAGCGCTTCGCCCGTTCGAGCTTGGCCTCGGCCTCGGCGAGACGGGCGAGCAGTTCGGCGAGGAACGGGTTGGACGCGGCACTGCCACGTGCCCACTCCGCGTCGACGGCGCCGCGGACGCGCTGCTCGGCGGCACGCATCCGGTCATCGAGCGAGCGCATCACCTCGCGCGGCACGTGCCCGATCTCGTCGTAGCGGCTCTGTAGCGACCGCACCGCGGCCTGCGCCGCTTTCGGATCGCTGATGTCGAGCGCCTCGGTCTCCGCGACGACGGCTTCCTTCTTGCGCTGATTCTCCGTCTGCTCCGCGTCGCGCTCGGCGAAGGTGGCCGACCGGCGGGCGAAGAACGAGTCCTGCGCTGCGCGAAAGCGTGTCCACAGGGCCTCTTCCACCTCACGCCCGGCGCGGCCCGCTGCTTTCCACTCGGTCATCAGATCGCGCATGGCGGCGGCGGTTTCCTTCCAGTCCGAGGACTGGGCGAGTTCCTCGGCCCGCTCGATCAGTTTGTCCTTCGCGGCACGCGCCGCGCCACGCTCGGCGTCGAGCTGCGCGAAATGCTGGCCGCGACGCTTGCCGAACGCGTCGCGGGCCGCGGCGAACCGCTTCCACAGCGCGTCGTCGGTCTTACGGTCGATGCCCTTGATCTGCTTCCACTCGTCGACGATCGTGCGCAGCCGGTCGCCGGAGGCCTTCCACGAGGTGCCGGACTCGGCGATCTGCTCGGCCTCTGCGGCGAGCTTCTCCTTCGCGGCGATCGCGTCGGCGCGTGCCTGCTCGCGTGCCGCGGCGTTGGCGCCGATCTTCTCCTCGGCCGCCGCGATGAGCGCACCGAGCCGCGTATCGAGCGCCGCGAGGTCGCCGACTGCGGCGGCCGTGGGCAACTGGTCTTTCAGCTCGCCGGCGTGCGTGCGGGTCGACGCGGGGTCGGCCGCACCGGATGCGAGGCGCTGTTCGAGCAGGGTGACCTCGGTGGCGAGATCGTCGTAGTGACGCATGTAGTAAGCCAGCCCAGCCTCGGCATCGCCGGCCTGCCAGGAACCGACGGCGCGTTCGCCGTCGGCAGTGCGGACGTACACCGTGCCGTCCGCGTCGATGCGTCCCCACTCCGAACTCATGACTGTGCATTAGACACGATGCGGCCCAGCCGCGTCCGGTTAGTGTTCACGCGTGATCGCTGCCGCGGCGTTCTGCCCCTATCCGCCGCTTCTCGTTCCCGAGCTCGCCGGCGGCGCGGCGGCCGAGCTCGAGCCGGTCCGCGACGCCTGCCGAAACGCGCTCACCAGCGTTCACGCGGCGGCCGACCGGCTCGTCCTGATCGGCGCCGCGCCGACATCGACGTTCCACTCTCCGGTCGCGCGGGGGAGCCTGTCGGGGCACGGGGTCGCCGTCGACGTGCAGCTCGGCTCGCCGGCGTGCGGCGGGTCGCTCGAGCTGCCGCTCTCGCTGACGGTCGGCGCCTGGCTGGTGGCGCAGGCGCTGGGGGATCGGACCGGGGCGGTCGGCTTCTCGGTCGGTCCCGAGTTCGCGGCGACGCGTGCCGCGCTGGACTTGCTGGCGCTGGCCGAGACCGAACGGGTCGGGCTCGTCGTCATGGGCGACGGCAGCGCGCGCCGGTCCCAGACCGCGCCCGGATATCTGGACGAGCGCGCCGAGCCGTTCGACGCATCGGTCGCGGACGCGTTGCGTGACGGCGACGGCGAGGCTCTCGCGAACCTGGACGAGCCGCTGGGCGCCGAACTGCTCGCGGCCGGCGTACCGGCCTGGCGCGCGGCCGGCGCGTTGCTCGCAGGCGGCGAGTTCGCCGCCGAGCTGCTCTACGCAGCGGCGCCGTACGGCGTCGGGTACTTCGTGGCGCAGTGGCTTGCCCGTGGCTGACCAGCCGGTGCTCGCCGTCGTCGGGCCCACGGCCACCGGCAAGTCGCAGCTCGCCGTGGCTCTCGCGCAGCACTTGGACGGTGAGATCGTCAACGCCGACTCGATGCAGCTCTATGCCGGCATGGACATCGGGACGGCCAAGCTGCCCGCCGTCGAACGCCACGGCGTGCCGCACCACCTGCTCGGGGTCTGGCCGATTCGCAAGTCTGCGGCCGTCGCCGAGTACCAGGCACTCGCCCGCGCGACCATCGCCGAGATCCACGGGCGCGCGCGCCTGCCGGTCCTGGTCGGTGGGTCGGGCCTGTACCTGCGCGGCGCGCTCGATCATCTGGAATTCCCTGGCGAGTCGCCCGAGATCCGCTCGCGCCTCTACGCCGAGCTGCACGCCGTCGGGGCGCCCTCGCTGCACACCCGGCTGGCCACCCTGGACGCCGCCGCGGCCGCGTCGATCCTGCCGAGCAACGGCCGGCGGATCGTTCGCGCCCTGGAGGTCATCGAGCTGACCGGAGGCCCGTTCGTCGCGTCGATGCCGGCGTTCGAGTCGGTGTATGACTGCGTGCAGATCGGCCTCGACCGCGACGACCTCGACGATCGGGTCGAGCAGCGCGTGCACGCCATGATGGACGCCGGGTTCCTGTCGGAGGTGCGCGCACTGTTGCCGGCGGGACTTCGCGACAGCCCGACCGCCGGCAAGGCCCTCGGCTACTCCCAACTGCTCGGCTGCCTGGACGACGCCGGGCACGTCGTCGGCGACGTGCCCGCGGCCGTCGAAGCCACCGTGCGGGTGACCCGGCGCTTCGTCCGCCGGCAGCGGTCCTGGTTTCGCCGCGACCCGCGCGTGCGCTGGTTCGACGCCGCGGCCGACGGCCTGCTCGACCGCGTCCTGGACGTCCTGCCGCCGTCGCCCGCCTAGGCTGGTCGCATGGCGCCGACCGTCAGGGTGGTCAAGGGGCACGGGACGGAGAACGACTTCGTCCTGGTGCCCGACCTCGACGGGCTGCTCGATCTCACTCCCCGCCTGGTGCGCGCCGTCTGCGATCGGCACGCCGGAATCGGCGCCGACGGTGTGCTGCGCGTCGTCCGCACGGAGCTGATGCCGGACTTCAAAGAGATGGCTGCCGAAGCCCCATACTTCATGGACTACCGCAATGCGGACGGATCGACCGCCGAGATGTGCGGCAACGGCGTGCGCGTATTCGTCCGATACCTGCAGGCGGTCCGCCTCGTTGATCATTCTGCGGCGGTGGCGACACGTGGCGGGGTCAGACGCACATGGCTCACGGACGAGGGTGACGTCATCGTGGACATGGGAATGCCGCTGGCTCTCGCCGACCGGCCGGTCGTCACCGCCGCCTCGTCCGTCGACCACCTGCCCGGGATGGTGGTCGAGATGCCCAACCCGCACGTCGTCGTGTCAGTACCCGATAGGGCCGCCCTGGATGCGCTCGATCTGACCCACGTGCCGCTCGTCGAGCCGTCGCGCCCGGATGGGCAGAATGTCGAGTTCGTCGTCCGTGCGGGTGAGCGGCACCTCGTCATGCGGGTGCACGAGCGCGGCGTCGGCGAGACCCGTTCCTGCGGAACCGGCATCTGCGCGGTGGTGGTTGCCGCGGCGCTGGCCGACGGCGCGGCCGGTGGCGACGGGACGACCTGGCGGGTGGACGTCCCGGGCGGAACCTGCCACGTCACGTGGCGCGCGGACGGTTCGATCCACATGACCGGCCCGGCCGTCCTCGTCGCTGAGATCGACCTCGACGCCGCATGGCTCACCGCCGTCGGCTAATCGTTCGCGGCCCGGCCGCCGGGCGTGTCACGATGGATGGACGATGACTGAAATTCCCGGCGACTTTCCAGGCGACACCGCCTCGTACGACGAGTCCACAGGCTCATACGAACTTGCCGACCGGCAGGCACTACGCCGGGTGGCCGGCCTGTCGACCGAACTCGCCGACATCAGCGAGGTCGAGTATCGGCAGCTTCGCCTCGAGCGCGTCGTGCTGGTCGGCGTCTGGACCGGCGGCACGCTCCTCGACGCCGAGAACTCGATGATCGAGCTGGCCCGCCTGGCCGAGACCGCGGGATCAGACGTCCTCGAGGCGCTGATCCAGCATCGCGACCGTCCGGATCCGGCCACCTACATCGGATCGGGCAAGGCCAAGGAGCTGCGCGACATCGTCAGCGCCCGCAACGCCGACACCGTCATCTGCGACGGCGAGCTCACCCCGGGCCAGCTACGCCAGCTCGAGGACGTCGTAAAGGTGAAGGTCGTCGACCGCACGGCGCTGATCCTCGACATCTTCGCCCAGCACGCGCGATCCAAGGAAGGCAAGGCACAGGTCGAGCTCGCGCAGATGCAGTACCTGCTCCCTCGCCTGCGTGGCTGGGGTGAGTCGCTCTCCCGGCAGGTCGGCGGACGCGCTGCCGGCGGCCTGGGCATCGGCGGACGCGGCCCCGGCGAGACCAAGCTGGAGATCGACCGGCGGCGGATCACCGCGCGAATGGCCAAGCTGCGCAAGCAGATCGCGCATATGAAGACGTCCCGCGACGCCAAGCGCGCGCAGCGTGTCGAGCGGCGGCTGCCGAGCGTCGTGCTCGCCGGGTATACCAACGCGGGTAAGTCCTCGCTGCTCAACCGGCTCACCGGGGCGGGCGTGCTGGTCGAGAACGCGCTGTTCGCGACCCTCGATCCGACCGTGCGGCGCAGTCAGACCGCCGACGGGCGGGTGTTCACCCTCTCCGACACGGTCGGCTTCGTCCGGCATCTGCCGCACCAGCTCGTCGAGGCGTTCCGGTCGACCCTCGAGGAGGTCGGCCGGGCCGACCTGATCGTGCACGTCGTCGATGCGTCCGACGTCGATCCCGAAGCGCAGATCCGCGCCGTACGTGAGGTGCTCGCCGACATCGACGCGCTCGGCGTCCCGGAGCAGCTGATCTTCAACAAGGCCGATGCCGCGGACGCCGACATGCTGATCCGCCTGCGCCGGCTGTTCCCGGAGGCGCTGTTCGTCTCGGCGCTGACCGGCGACGGCATCGACAAGCTGGAGTCGGTCATCGACGAGCGGCTGCCGCGTCCCGACGTCACGGTCACCGTGCTCGTCCCGTACGCACGGGGCGACCTCGTGGCGCGGATGCACGAGAACGGCGAGGTGCTCTCGGTCGATCATCTGCCGACGAGAACGCTGGTCAACGCCCGGGTGAATGGTGATCTGGCGGCCGCTCTGCAGCCATTCGCCGCGGCTGCTGGCGTACTCTCGTAGCCGTACGCTGGCCCACCCGAAGGAAGCCGGTCATGCCTGAACTATTCGCCCCGGGACACCTCATCCCGCTGCTCATCGTTGCCGCCATCCTGTTCTTCGGATGGAAGCAACTGCCCGACATGGCCCGCTCGGTCGGAAAGTCGCTGCGCATCTTCAAGACGGAGATGAAGGGCATGAGCGACGACGACAAGGCCCGCGACGCAACCAAGGCCGAGCCCAAGGCGATCGAACAGAAGGCCGAGCCCGCGCCGGTGCCGCCCATCGCGGCGGACAGCGCGGAGCCCGAGACATCCAAGCCGAGTGCGGAATGACCATCCGCGGCTAGCCCAGGACCGTCCTGGCGGCGTGCCGCCGTGGTGGCTCGTCGGCGTCGCCGTCGTAGTGCTGGTGCTGACGACCCTCGACGTCATCCACCACGGGGTGCTGATCGATCTCGACAACGCCGTCTCGCGGCGGATGATCGACTGGGATCTGCGGCACAACTATGTGGGCAGACCGTTGGCCTTGGCGCTGACGTTGTTCGGCCAGCGCGGACTGGTCCTGCTGATCACCGTCCCGGTGATCGCCTACCTGACCTGGCGTACGCGAACCAGCGAGTTCGTCCTGCGCTACCTGCTCGCCCTGGTGCTGTTGTCTGTCGTGGTCTATGCGCTGAAGGGCACGGTGACCAGGCCGGCCCCGATACCGGGACCGCACGACGGCAGGGACTCCTACCCGTCGGGTCACCTTCCGAACGCAATCCTGGTCTGGGGCATCGTCGCCTGGAGCGCCGCCCGAGCCGGGGCACCCGCCGCGGTCACCAGAGCGTTGCGCGTCGTGCGGAACATCGGGCCGGGGTCGGTGATCGTCGGGATGACGCTGCTCAACTTTCACTGGATCAGCGACTTCATCGGCGGGGCGTGCATCGGCATTGCGCTCCTGCCGGTCGTCACGCTGCCGATCTGGGCTGACGTCGCCGCCCGGATCGATCGGCGCCTGCCGCGACGAATGCACGTACCGTAAGCGCGCAGGCTCCCGCTCGCCGCTTCGCGGCATCTGCCAAGCTGTAGCCGCTATGAACCGACTTCTGCCAGGGTCTCGCGTAGCCGCCGCACTGGTGCTCGGTGTCGCGCTCATCAGTTCGGCCTCGCCGGCGCAGGCTGCTCCGGACACGTGCAACGTCAAGCTCGGCGGACCGGAGTCGGGTGACGTGCCCTGGGCGCAAACACGGCTCGGCTTCGACCGTGCGTGGACCGTCACCCAGGGCGCCGGCGTCGCCGTGGCGGTGATCGACAGCGGTGTCAACACCGAGCAGTCGCAGATGCGGCTGATCCACTACGTGCCGGGTGCGAACGTGATCGCGGGGGCTGGGCCGACTGATACCCGCGACTGCGTCGGGCACGGCACGGCGGTCGCGGGCATCGTCGCTGCGCCGCAGGTCCGCACCATCGCCTTCACCGGGGTCGCCCCGAAGGCGAGCATCATGCCGATCAAGGTCACCGACCAGAACCAGGGCATCGCTCCGCAGGCCATCGCCGATGCGATCGATGCCGCGATTGCCGCGCACGTCGGCGTCATCAACATCTCCATCGCGACGAGCTCCGATGTCGCATCGTTGCGGCAGGCGATCGACCGGGCAGAAGCGCACGACGTCGTCGTGGTTGCCGCCGCCAGCGACGACGGCGCCAACGCCAACCAGACCGCGTATCCGGCGGCGTACCCGACCGTGCTCGCGGTTGCGGCGAGTGACCGCCAGGACGCCGTAGCGAACTTCTCGGGCACCGGTCGGTATATCGACTTGGCGGCACCGGGCGTGAAGGTCGAGACGCCTGCGCCCAAGTCGGGCTACCTGCCGCAGGACGGCACGAGTTTCGCGGCGCCCTACGTGAGCGGAGCGGCTGCGTTGGTCCGCGCCGCGCATCCGCAGCTGACCGCCGCGCAGGTCCGCGCGCGCTTGGAGGCGACGGCCGATCCGCCGCCAGGCCTCACCGTGCCGAGTCCGCAGTACGGGTACGGCATCGTCAACCCCTATCTGGCGGTCACCGCCGTTCGCGACGACTCGGCCACCGCACCTCCGCCGGGCAAACCACAAGCGATCGCGCCGCCACCGCCGCAGGTGCCGCCGGACCGGCACCTTCAACATCTCGCCCTCGCGGTGGGCGTCGCGCTACTCGGCCTGGCGATTCTGGCTTGGCTCGGGGCAGCGGTGGTTCGTCGTGGCTCCTGGTTCGGCCGCCCGTCCGCTCGGGTCGGAACGCGCGAGGAGTCGATGGTGCCCTGACTGCCGCGGATCGGCCCGGGTTCAGCGCATTCGCGCGGCGCTTCGGCGGCCGCGGACGAGCAGGCTCACGATGATCAGCCCGATCACCACGACGGCGACCAACGCGCCGATCAGGACACCTGAACCGCTCGACTTCGTGCTGCCGCTTGCTGCGCTCGTGCCCTCCGACTCAGTCGGCGAGGCATTGGTCGCCGAGCTGCTGGCCGAGGCGCTCGCCCCGGGCGTCGGCGAGCCACCGCCGAGCTTGTCCAGCGCGTCGTACACGGGGTTCGGTGCGTTCGCCGACACATGGTCGGTCAGCGCGTGGCGTGGTCGCGCGGCACCCCAGCCGAACACGTTGTTGTGCGTGCCCTGCGCGCCCTGGAACTGCCTCGCCGTCGCGATCATGCGGGCGACGAGTTGCCGCGGGGGCATGGACGGGAAATGCGCGCGGACGACCGCGATGCTGCCGGACACGATCGCCGCGGAATCACTCGTGCCCGTCGCGTATCGCAGCGCCGGATCCGAAGGAAAATGGGTAACCAGGTGAATGCCGGGCGCCGACAGCGTGACATACGGCTGACGCTCGGACCCCTTCCACGGCTTGATGTCGAGGCCGTCCGCGCCGTACGCGCCGTACGCGCCGACCGCGATGACACCGGCGCAGTTGGCCGGGAACGCACTGCCGTTCGTCGTCGCGCCCTGGTTGCCTGCCGCCGCGACGAGGATCATGCCCTTGTCGACGGCTTTCTTGACGGCCGCCTGCACTGCATCAGGGCACGCGACCTCGGTGCCGTAGGACATGTTGACGACCTGCGGCGGGTGGTCCATCGCCGAGAGCCTGTTGAGCGCGGCGACCGTGTTGTCGTCGACGCCCGTGCTCGGAACGATGACCGGCATGATCTTCGCGCGCGGCGCCATGCCGATCACGCCGTTGCCGACCCCGCGGCCGGCGATCTCCGCCGCCAGCCGGGTGCCGTGATACTCCGCGTCGGTGTCGGACCTGCCGTCGCCGGCGCCGACGGCGTCGAAGCCCGCCACGAGCGCTCCCCGGACGTTGGGGTCAGACCCGTCGACGCCGGTGTCGAGCAGGGCGACTGTCACGCCCTCGCCCTTGCTGACCTGCCAGACCTGGTCCATGCCGAGTGTGCCGAGCCACCACTGCAGGGACTGCGTGCTGCCGGGATCGGCCGTCGCGGCCGGCGCCGCCATGACACCTGCCGTGGCAACGAGCGCCACCGCGCACGCGGCTCGCATGACAAGTGCGGCCGGTCGGCGACGCCGACCGGCCGCACTCGAGTAGGTGCGATCGTTCACTGCAAGACCGGGGGAAGACCGTCCTCGCCGCCCCAGATGTCGTCGTCCTCGGTGAGCCAGGTAGAGCGCTCGCGCTCCTCCTCGTCGCCGCCTTGCCCGCCGTGCATCGGCATCATGCCGCGGCCGCCCGCCGCTGCGGCGCCGGCGCCACCTGCGCCCGCACCGCCGCCGGCGAGGCCAGAGCCTCCACCTGCGCCACCGCCACTCAGCCCGGCGCCACCGCCGCCCGCGCCGATGCCACTACCTGGGCCGATACCACCGGCGTCGCCCGCGCCGAAGCCACCGGCGCCGCCGCCACCTGCGCCGCCGCCTCCGTCGAAGCCGGCCAAGCCGGCACCGGTGTCGACCCCGGTGCCCGGACCGATACCACCGGGGCCGATACCACCCGGACCCGTGCCCGGACCGTAGCCAGGCCCAGTGCCGGGGCCGATGCCCGGCCCAGTGCCGGGGCCGATGCCGGGACCGGTACCAGGACCGATACCGCCGGGGCCAGTACCGGGACCGAAGCCGCCCGGACCCGGGCCGCCTGGACCCGGGCCGCCTGGACCACCGACGTGGTCGTACTTATCAGACGAGAGCGGGGTGTGGTACACGAGCTCGGACGGCATCGTGTGCATGGCGGTGTCCATGGACTTGGTGAACGCGTCGTAGATGCGGTGCGCGCCGTCGTTGTCTTGATTCAGGCCCGTGCCGGCCACGCCCTCGTACAGGCCACCGGCCTGGCTCTTCAAGCTGATCCAGTCGGACTGGAACGTCGAGAGCGCATCGCCGCACTTGCGGGTGTTATCGCCGATCGTGCTGGCATCGGTGCTCAGCGTCGCGACGATGTTCAGCGCCTTGTCGGCGTTGTCGCCCTGCCAGCAAGCGATTATGTCGGCCTTGATGCCTTCGAGTTCTGGCTGCAGCGTCTCGAAGGCGAATCGGTTGGTCCGGTAGATACCGGCGATCAGCGTGTTGATCTTCTCGGGCTGGCTGTCCTTGAACTCGGACTTGGTCCCTTTCGCGTCTCCGTAGTGATCGACGATCACATTGAAGTCGCGGGAGCCGGTCTCGTATGTGTGCTCGTTGCCTGCCATCGTCGCAGCCCTCAGATCTGGTGGGGATTACTCGGGCTCGGGTCCTGCCCGTCGCCGTCTGAGTGGACCACGTCCTGTCGGGACGCGTCGTCATGGTGCTGGTACTGCTCGGCGGTGCTACGGCACGTCTGCTCGAGCGCCTGAAGCTGCTGCTGCATCTGCTGGAATGTCGTCACGACGCCTTTGTGTTCTTCGCCGTAGGCGCTGGCGAACACGTCGTCACCCGTCCAGAAGCTCTGCAGCGCGCTCGTCAGGCTCTCGGCCTTCGCCGAATCCTGAAAGTCCACGACATTGCCCGTGCGCCCCATATCGAGTGACACCGAGTCGTGTAGCCGCTTGACCCGGTCGGCTACGGCCGAGAGTTTGTCCGGATCAACCCGGAACCCCTTGGTGGGACCCCCCACGGTCTTCCTCCTCGAATAGGTGGCCGCCGTCGACGACGACCACAATGGGCCGAATCGGCAGGTTCACCGATCCGGCCCACTGCAAAAGTCAGCTCCAGTTGCTGCGCGCGGCCTGTTCCGCGGCCTGGTAGTTCTCGTGCGCCTGGCCGACGGCCTGACCGATCCCGTTGAGCACCTGCGACAGGTTCGCCGCGGCGGTGTCCCATTCGGTCTTGCAGGACAGGTACGCCTCCTGCGCGGCACCGGTCCAGGTGGAAACCATCGGCTTGAGCTGGTTCTCCAAGTCCTCGAGGGTGCTGACCAGGGCGCTGTACGTCTTCTGGATGCCCGCTTGGCCAGCCTGGAGGGATTCGAAAGTTACCTTGATCTCGGCCATGTCTTGTCGAAGCCTTTCGATGCGTCGTAGGTGGCGGCTCAGCCGTTGATGTTGCCGGTCATGTTCGTGAACGTCTGCGACTGATCGGTCTCCTGCGTGCCGTATGTCGTGTGCGTCGACACGAGCGCCCCGTGCATGCGGTCGAGTGCAGCGTTGATCTTGGAAGCTTGGCTGGTGAATGCCTCGTGCACACCCAAGAACGCGTTGGCTGCCTGGCCACCCCAGCCGCCCATCATCTGGTCGACCTCACCGCTCAGGGTCTGGATCAGGCCCTGCACCTGCTGGTGCGCGTCCTGAACCGCATTGGCCCCACGCTGCATGGCCTCCTGTTCAGTGGTGAATGCTCCGGTCACGATCGTCCCTCACTTCTCCAGGATTTAGCGCCCCCCCAATTGGGACGCATGTGCGATGAATAACGTACAGAACAGACACTACTTTGCGCGAGCATTTGCCGCATCGGTAGGCCAGGTGTCGATATGGCTCAGCTCACGATCCGGCTGCCGTGCGCTGCGCTGCCGAGCGGTCGAGCGCAGGCCCGGTGGGCAGGAGTAGCAGCCATTGCGCCGGCAGCTTCAGCGGCGGCGTCGATCCGTAGCCCAGCCCGCCGAGGTCTGCTGCCGAGACGGCGAACTTCTTGCCCGGCGCCGCCACGATGAACCTCGTCGCGGAGTTGTTGTCAGGGGCCACCACCGCCGCCTTCTCGGCCGGAACGTCGACTTCGTCGGCGATGCCCTGCTGTGACTGCGGCGATCCGTTGATGCTGGCGCCGCCGGCCGGCGCCGTGCCTGAGGGCACGGCAAGGGTCAGCGACGAGTTCGCGCCGTAGACGACGCAGACGCCTCCCGCCCGGGTCGCCGCGTCGCCGACCTGTGGCGCCTGGGTGGGCAGCTTGTCGAACTGATGCGCAAGATCGTCCGGCAGCTCGCGCTGCGGCAGGTTGAGCACCGCCGCCTTGCTCGCCTTGATCGGGCTGATCGGGTTGCCCCCTGTCAACGCGACCGTCTCGAGCAGGTCGGCCTCGACCGGCGTCACGCGCGCGACGCTGTCCCTGAGCACGACGACGTGGGATTGGTCGTCGGTGATCTCGACGAGTTGGCCGACGACGGTGTTCGTGTCGGCGACCTTGAGCCCCGGCTCGCCTGCGTCCGGGACGGACGGGGTGCGCAGTGACGGTCCCTGCGGGAGCGCGTTGAGCAGGCCGTTGCCGACGATCACGGGTTGGGTGATCTTCAGATTGAGCGCTGTGGCGATCCTGGCCGAATCCTGGTCGGACGAGCCGATCTGCAGGCGCTGGCCCTGCCAGAGCAGGTAACTGAGGTGGCTGCCGGGTGCGGAGACGACGACGCCGTCGTCCGGCCCGAGTGCGGTCGCTCCGCCCAGATCGCCGACGGTGACCGTGACCTTCGCGAAGTCGTCGTCGATGGCGCGCTGCTTGATCTGCGAGCAGACCGTCCACGGCGCGCCGGCCAGGCGGGACGCGCTGCGCGGCAGGGACTGGGGCAGCCCGGCGATGCCGATCGTCGCGCCGTGCGGCTTACGGGCGAGGGTCGACGCGGCGACCGTCTTGACTTCGACCTTGCCCTGGTTGCCCGCGATCGCCAGCACGGCCGAGGTGTAGTTGAGCGCCGGGTGGAGCAGCCCGTCGCCGAGCAGGACGAACTGGGCGCCGGTCTCGCGCTCGACGTACACCGTCCCGTTCGAGAGCTTCGTGTTGGTGCCCGGCCGGATCAGGCCGAGCACCGCGAACCCGCCGACGACGAGGACGGCCACCATGACGCCGGTGATCGTCGTGAGTGAGAGCCGCCGCATCGGCGCCTCGGGCACGTCCGGCTCGCCGACCACCAACGCCGCAAGTGCGCGCCGGGTCAGGAACTTGTACGCCTGCAGCTGGTCGCGGCGTGACTGCACGCTGCCCCCTCGATCGTCGAGTCGCTCGCCGTCTGAGCGACCGCCGGAAAGGATACGGCTTCGGCCAGATCGTCACGACCTGCGATGATGCCGAGCGCGACGCCGCCAGTTCACGGATCGGCAAACGAGGAGGGCCAGTGACCGAAGCGCGGTACGCGTCGGGCAGCCCGCCGAGCAGCGCGTCTGAGGGTTGGTCGCAGCCGACCGTTCAGCAGCCCGCAGGCGGTGGGCACCGGCGCTCACAACAGACCGCGAGCGGGCGGGCGCAGCGACCCGCGTCCGGCTTCGCGCGATTTACCCTTGCACAGCTGGTGCTGCTCGAGATCGCGGCCGGTTCGATCACTGCCGGCATCGCGGGACGCCGCGGTTGGACCGCCGTCGGCGTCGCCGTGGGCATCGTCTTCGCCGGGCTGAGCCTGGTCCCCGTTCAGCGGCGCTGGCTCTACCAGGCGCTCGGGTCGCGCGTCCGGCGTGCCGGGCGGCGAGGCAGCCAGCGCCGGCACACCGGGCTGGCCTCGCTGGCCGGCCCGTACCAGGTGGTCGACGTCGCGACGTCCGGCGGCTCGCCGATCGCGGTCATCCGAGCCGGAACCACCTGGGCGTTGCCGTTGGCGCTGCGCCAGGACAGCGTCTTCAACGACGACTCCGGCGTGCCGCTCGACGGCCTCGCGTCACTGCTCGAGATCGAGGACGTCGCGCTGGCGAGTGTCCGCCTGCTGAGCCTCGCCACGCCGGCGCTGGTGCCCTCGGGTGCACCGACCGCGCCGCCGCCGCTACTCGCACGCGGCGCGACGCGCTACTGCGTGCTGACCCTCGACACCATGATCGCGGCCGGGGGGATCGCCGCCCGTGGCGGCTCGGACGCCGCGATCAACCAGATCCTGCGCCGGTGCGCGCTGCGCGCCGAGGAGGTGCTCGGCAGCGCGACGCTCCGCATCGAAACGCTGGACGATACGGCTGCGCGCCGCGCGCTCGAGGACTGCCTCGGTCCCGCAGCTGTGGTCGGCGACGCCTCGGCGGCCGCGACGGCCGAGTCGGCCAGCGGCATTCGAGTCGGCGGTACCTACTCGACGGCCGTCGTCGTCGGCGGGTCGGCGGCCGTCGCGTTGCGCAAGGTCGGCGAACTCATTCCGTACCTGCCCGGCCGCATCGCGGCGACCTCGCTCGTGCTGGCGCCAGGCCGGCATCGCGGTGGCAGCGAGAGCACCTTGCTCGTGCGTGTCAGCGCGCCGCTGGACAGCTCGTCCGGGCAGCTCGCCGGGCGGCTGCGCAAGGCCCTGAGCCAGGCCGGCGTGCCGGTGCAGCGACTCTCCGGCGAGCAGGGCGAACTGCTACGTGCGTCGACGCCGCTCGGTCTCAGCGAGGGGATCGCGTGATGTTCGGATCGATGCAGATCGAGATCCGTGACGGCGACGAAGCGCCCGCGCAGCCATCCGGCGTGCGGATCGGCATGCGCCGTGACCGGCCGGTGACGCTGCGGCTGTTCCGGCCGCAAGGCACCCGGATCGCCGTGCTCGCCAGCGCCGTGCCGGCGCAGCTCGTCGCGATGCGTGCTGCGGCGATCGGGGCGACGGTCCGGGTCCAGAGCCCGCGCCCGCAGGCGTGGGGCGCGGTCGTCCGGCACGGGGCGGACGTCTCGGTGGCGCCGCCGGGCGCCGGGTTCCCGCCGCCGGGTACCTCGCACGCGCCGGTGCTGATCGTCGACGACCGTCCGGTCGAGGTGGGCGGCCTGGGCGATGCCGGCGCGTGGCAATGCCGGCTCGATCTGCGCGCCGTCACGTCGCCGGCGGATCTGGGAGCTCTCTCGCACGCCGACGTGCTGGTCTTCGGTCAGGTGTCCTCGGCCGTGGCCACGACGTTGGCGACGATGATGGGCCTGAACATGTCGCTGATCGGGCAGTTGAGCGCGATCGGGCCCGGCTCGGTCGCTCTCGTTACCCGGGGAGCGATCCAGTACGTGGCGCTCGACCCGTCGCCGGCCGAAGGACAGCTTCTGGCGCAGAGCGCACGCTAATGGCCCTGCGTCACTAGTTCGACAGGTTTCGCACTGCCCCGTAGACGCCGATCACGCCGAGCGCGAGCGGGATCACGGACAGGATCAGCATCGACTCGATGATGTCGGCGAACCGGGCCCACGTCGGAGCCAGCCGCCGGTCGGGCAGCGCCACGGCGAAGACGAGGAGCACCGCAGCAAGCACAACCGCCGGCACGACGAACGCCAGCAGCCGAGTCAGCTCATGCGACTCCGCGGAGCGGCTGACCAGAAGCGCCAGCCCGGCGATTCCGCCGGCGATGAGCATCGCGGTGCGCTGGCCGCGTCCGGTGAACAAGCGAGCCCGCAGCAGGCAGATCGCGCCGAGCACGGCGGCCAGGACGCGGTCGCTGACCCCGCCGGTGGCCAGCACGGCACTCGACGCGGCGATGGTGATGGCGGTGGCCGACGTGAGTCCGGTCAGGTACTGGTCGGCACGCACGGCCTGGTCGAGAACGGTCGCGCCGGCGACCTTGCTGGAGTCGCGGCGAAGATCCTCCGCCCCGGTGGGTATCGCCGGCAGCGGGAGGCGCGAGAGCCGGAACGCGACCATAGGCATGAACGGTGAGCACGCGAGCGTGATACCCGCTACGAGCGCGGCAGCGCCGTACACGCCGAGGCTGGTGATGTTCGCTACCGCCGTGCCGATAGCACCCAGGACGCCGCCGGTGATGACCGAGACGAAGATGGTGACCCCGGTACCGAGCACGATGAGCGCGATCACGGCGACCAGGACGGCCGCGCACAGCGCAGGCAGCAACTGGGTCGAGCCGAAGTCCCAGATCCGGTGCTTGTCGCCGAGCGCGGTTGCGCCCGACACCGCGGCGAACGCGACCGCGAAGCTGCCGGCCGTGACGCCCGCCGCCCGCTGAG
>WNGI01001117.1_pt1 | contig 21747 bp, 17 predicted proteins | sample 5400621 | NCBI WGS metagenome assembly WNGI01 (sample SAMN13153374, study PRJNA577476) | soil metagenome | isolation source: 20 cm soil or saprolite under Garry oak tree replicate 1 | place: USA:California | collected 2016-06-15
CGGTTAGCCGCGCCGTCTTTTCACTCGTGTGACACGGTCATATTGTGACGTCGAACGGCGGCGGTGTCAAATCGATTTGACATCCGCTCCGGCCGGTTGTTAGCATAGGGCGTGTCGCGGCGCGGCGTGCGCGGCCCGCAGGCCTCTCCTGCGGGTGCGGCCGGCAAGCCGGCAGCATGCGGAGGTGTGTCGCAGTGGCGGCGGGGATCGATCAGGCCGGGCGCGTCGCGGAGCCAGCACGGGAGATCCCGGTGGCGCTGACCACGGACGTGCTCGTGGTGGGCGGCGGCATCGCGGGCGTCATGGCCGCCCTTGCGTCCGGGCGCAGCGGGGCGCCGACGCTGCTCGTCGAGCGCTTCGGATCCCTCGGCGGAACGGGCACCGCCGCGATGATGAACCTCTTCTACGTCCCCTACGCCGCGTCCCGGGGACTCGTACGCGAGTTGTTCGACCGCCTCATCGCGCGGGGCGGCGCGATCCCGGGCGAGTTTGTCGTCTACGATCCCGAGTTGTACAAGATCACGGCGCTCGAGATGCTGGCGGAAGCCGGCGTCAACGTCCTGCTGCACACGCTCGTGAGCGACGTCATCCTCGACGGGCCGGTGCTGCGCGGCATCGTGGTGGAGAACAAGTCGGGGCGCCAGGCCATCCTGAGCCGCGTGACGATCGATGCCAGCGGCGACGCCGATGTGGCCGCCCGCGCGGGAGCCCCATTCGTCAAGGGCCGCGAGGAGGACGGGAAGATGCGGCCCATGACGCTGATCTTTCGCATGGGGGGCGTCGATGTCGCCCGGCTGGTCGAGTACGTGAAGTCGCGTCCCGACGACTTCTCGCCCGATCCCCTGCAGTGCATGCTGGACCTGGAACACCACATGATCCGTGTGTTCGGCTTCTTCAAGCTGGTCGAGGACGCCAAGGCCCGCGGCGAGCTCTGGCCGGAATGTTACTACTTCCGGGTCGAGTCGGTGCTGCCGGAGCGGGGTGTGCTCACCGTGAACGCCACGCGCGTCTACGGCGTCGATGGGACGAAGGCGGAAGACTTGTCCCGGGCCGAGATCGAAACCCGGCATCAGATGATCCAACTCGCCGCGTTCGCCCGCAAGGACATTCCGGGGTTCGAGCACTCGTTCATCCTCGATTCCGCGAACACGATCGGCGTCCGCGAGACACGCCGCATTCGAGGCGGGTACGTGATGACCGAGGAGGACATTCTCGCCGGCCGCCAGTACGACGACGCCGTGGGGGTCGACGCCAACCAGCAGAATCCGCGGCAGCAGGGCGGCCACCCTCCGGACGGCAAGGAGGGAGGACCTCAGGACGTCGAGGCGCGGCAGCTCATCGCCAGGATGTTTGTCTACGAGATCCCATACCGCTGTTTGGTTCCGCGGGAGATCGAGGGTCTCCTCGTGGCCGGCCGCTGCCTGTCCGTGGATCACCACGCCGACGTCTACACCCGCAACCAGGGCACCGCGATGGCGTCGGGGGTGGCCGCCGGCGTCGGGGCAGCGCTGGCGGCGCGGACCGGTGCGCCACCGCGGCAGGTCGATGTCCGGGCCGTCCAGGCCGGGCTCAGGGCCCTCGGCGTCGATCTGGATCTCCTGCGCCGTCTCGGGCCAACGCCGGAGCGCCTGGAATGAGTCGCGCCGCAGCGGGGGCGCCGGGGCATCCCCGGGGAACAGATGGGGTGCGGCGGCCGCAGCGGCCGCTAGAGGAGCGGCATGCGCACGCGCGCTGAGGCAGACGTGGTGGTCTGCGGAGGAGGCACCGCGGGGGCGATTGCGGCGATCGCCTCCGCCCGCACCGGGGCCGGGACGCTCCTGATCGACCAGTACGGCCGCGTCGGCGGGATGGCGTCCACCGGCATGTCGTTCCTGGGTGTGAGCGACGCGGGCGGCCGGCGGGCGCTCGGGGGGATCGGCGCCGAGCTGTTCGAGCGCCTCCAGGCGCTCGACGCGGCGTTCGCGGATCGCCCGGACAGGCAGGTCGGCTCGGTGACCGTGGCCGACCCGCTCGCGCTGCAGCACGTGCTCCTCACGATGCTGATGGAGGCCGGGGTGCGGTTCCTGCTGCACACCTTTTGCGCCGACGTGCTGGTCGAGGAACGGCGGGTGCGGGGTCTCGTCGTCGCCAACAAGGCGGGGATCGAGCTCCTGCCCGCACGGGCGATCGTCGACGCCACGGGCGATGGCGACGTTGCCGCGCGGGCGGGCGCCCGATTCGTCCTCGGCCGCGAGCGCGACGGCGTCATGCAGCCGGCGACCCGGATCTTCCGCATGGCCGGCGTCGACATCGAGACCATGTTCGCCTACCTGCGCGAGCACCCCGAGGAGATGGACCTGCCGGAGCGCTGGGACGGTTCGGGATACAGGGTGGAGGACCTGCGTACCACCTCCGTGGTCATGGACGCGTTCCCGACGCTCGTGGCGCGGTCGCGCGCCGCCGGCGAGCTGACGGTGCCCCGCGATCGGATCGGCGTGGAGACCAGCCCGGTTCCCGGGGTGGTGACGATCAACGCCACACGGGTGCACGGGGTCGACGGAACCGATCCCGATGCGGTGAGCCTGGCTGAGATCGAGACGCAGCGGCAGATGTTCGAAGTGTTCCAGTTCCTCCGGCGACGCGTCCCGGGGTTCGAGCGCGCCTGGCTGCTCGACTCCGCCTATCAGCTGGGCGTCCGGGAGACACGGCACATCCTCGGCGAGTACACGCTGACGCTCGACGACGTGCTTTCCGGCCGCGACTTTCCCGACACGATCGCCCGAGGGGCCTACCCGGTGGACCTCCACGACGTCCACGCCGGGGCAGAGGTGCTCGGGACGACGGTGGGGGGCGGCGGCGTCACGCTGCGGCGGATCGAGCGGGCGTACGGGATCCCGTTTCGCTGCCTGGTCCCCGTGGATATCGAGGGGGTCGTCGTGGCGGGCCGGGCGATCTCCGCCTCCCATGAGGCCGCCGGCTCGGTGCGTGGACAGGCCGTGTGCATGGCGACCGGACACGCGGCCGGCACGATCGCCGCCTTGAGCTGCCGGGAGGGGGTGGCCCTGCGCCGGTTGAACATCGCCTCGGTCCACCACGCGCTCACCGAGCAGCGGGCCGTCTTGTTTTACGAGCCTGGTGGGCCGGCATCCCCCCAAGACGCCGCACGCCTTGCCTCTCCGACGGCACCATGAGCAACGCTCAGCGCAGCGATCCCCGCGTGGTCTCGCAGGGACTCCAATCGGCGCCGGGAGAGCGCCGTCCACCCGGGGCCTCACGGCGGCGGCGAGGCGCGAGGGAGCCGCCCCGCGCCGGCTTCTCGGCCTTGCTGAACAACGCATACGGCACAGATCAGAAGCGCACGGGTAGACAATGCCGGAAGGGGGTACAGGATGCACCTCGATCTCACCCGCCGTGATCTGATGAAGTTTGCCGCCGGAGCCCTCGCAGCAGGCACCGTGTTTCCGCCCAGCACCCGCCAGATCTCCACCGCCTTCGCCCAGACCGCGAACCCAACGGGCACCTACTACTGGGTCGCGCATGTCGGTCCGGGAGACCCGTACTGGGCCGTTGTTCAGCGCGGTGTGCAGGCCGTCGGCAAGGCCCTTGGAGTGAAAGCCGTGTTCGAGGGGCCGGCCGGGTACAGCCCGCCCAAGCAGGCAGACATGATCAACTCGGCCATCAGCGCGAAAGCCTCTGGCATCGTCACCACGTCGGCCGACGCCAGCGTGATCCGCGGTCCGATCGAGCGCGCCGCCAAAGCCGGGATCCCGACCATCTTCTCCGATACGCCTCCGCCCGACGATTTCGCCGGCAAGTTCGCCACCGGGAACCCCGTGTCGTTCGTCGGAGTGGACATCCGGCCGGCAGCGGCCCGCGCCTCGGCGAAGCTCCTCCCCATGTTGTCCAAAGGCGACGCGGTCCTGGTGGTCAACCATGAACCAGGCAACCGCGTCTTGGAGCTCAAGACCAACGGCTACATCAAAGGCCTCGAATCGTTGGAGCCCAAGGTGGACAAGCTCGTCATCGGGGAGGAAACGACCAAAGCGGTCGAGATCATGCGCGCCTATCTCGAGAAGCACCCCGACACCAAGGCCATTCTCACCTTGGGAACACTCGGCACCCACGCGGTCATCAAACTCCTGGACGAGACGAAGACCCCCAACGAGAAGATCCGGGTCGTGGGGTCGGACGTCGACGACGTGACCCTGGAGGCGATCAATCGCGGGCGTGTGGTCTCCACCATCGACCTGCAGCAATTCGGCATGGGCTTCGTGCCCGTCGTGCTGCTCTTCCTGTACAACGCCTATGCGCTGGATCCCAATAGCTACATCGGGGCGGGAGGGACCGTCGACCAGAAGAACGTAGACACCATCATCAAGCTCGCCAAGCAGGGCTTCCGATAACGAGGACGGAGCCGGCCACCGTCACGGAACACTAGCCCGCCGTGGATGAGGGGGGCGGTCCACCCGGCCGCCCCCCTGATGTCCAATCGCCCGCGGCCACCGGCGCGCACAGAGGGGACGGCGGGAAAGGTAGAACGGTATGGGCGGTCTGCCGACACAGGCAGCGATCGCGAGCGTTCGAACACGACCCACCGTCCGGGGAGCCCTGGCCCGGCTGCTGTTCTTGCGCAGGCGGGAACTGGGCGCGCTGATGGCGATCAGCGTCACCTATACGGTGTTCACGATCCTCAATCCAAACTTTCTCACCCCGGCGACGTTTGGCGGCATCCTGACCATTGCCGCGGAAGTCGGGACGATCACCATTGGTGAAGGGCTGCTGATGATTTCCGGCGAGTTCGACCTCTCGGTGGGGTCGAACTTCAGCTTCTCAGCCATCGTCTTCGGCTTCCTGTTGAAGGCCGGTCTCTCCTCGATCCTCGCCCTCCTCGCCGTCCTCGTGATGGGCGCGCTCATCGGACTCACCAACGGCCTCATCACCATTCGGACCCGCATTCCCTCGTTTATCACGACCCTCGGGTCGCTCTTCTTCTGGAACGGCATGGCCCTCTGGGTGACCGGCGGCTGGCCCGTCAGCTTTATCACCCCGCCGGCGCTGCTCAATGTGCTCGGGGGCTACACGATCGGCAGCGCCGGGTCCCTGCACGTCTCCGCCGTCTGGTGGGCCCTGAGCGCCGTGGTGTTCTGGGTCGTCCTGGAGAAGTCACGGTACGGCAACTGGGTGTACGGCACCGGCGGCAACACCGGAGCGGCGCGCGCCGTGGGCGTGCCGGTGGACAAGGTGAAATTGATCAACTTTGCGATTTGCGGCCTCCTGGCGGGATTCGCGGGCACCCTCCAGCTCGGCCGGATGGATTCCGTCTCACCGGTGCGCAGCGGGCTCGAGCTGGAAGCCATTGCCTCCGCGGTGGTGGGAGGCGTCTCGCTCTTCGGAGGGATCGGGACCGTCCTCGGCATGATCTTGGGCACCATCGCCATCGCCTCGATCGAGGTCGGGCTCGTCGCCGCGGGCGCCCCATCCTTCTGGTACACGGCGTTCGTCGGCACGGTCATCATCGTCATCGTCATCATCAACACCAAGCTGGACGAGATCATCTCGACCCGCCGCGAGTGACGGCCGTGTCTTTTCTGCTGGAAATGCGCAACATCTGCAAGCGATTCGGGCGGCTCCAGGCCCTGCAGGGGGTGAGCCTGGGCGTGCCCAGGGGGGCCACCGTTGCGGTGTTGGGGGACAACGGGGCGGGCAAATCCACCCTCATCAAGACCCTCTGTGGGGTGCACCGGCCGGACGAGGGAGAGATCTGGTTCGAAGGGCGGCGCGTCGTGATCGAGTCCCCAACCCATGCCCGCCGCCTGGGGATTGAAACCGTCTACCAGGACCTGGCCCTGGTCGAGAACCTGAGCATTGCGCGCAATTTCTTTCTCGGAGCGGAACCGCAACGCTGGACCGGCCCCGTCCCTCTGCTCGATTTCGAGAAGATGGTCTCCACCGCGGAAGACTACCTCCGGGCGGTCGGCATTTCAACGCTCCGCTCGGCCGAGAAGGAGGTCAAGCTGCTGTCGGGCGGGGAGCGGCAGGCGATCTCCATCGCCCGGGCGATGTACTTTGGGGCCAAGATGATCATCCTCGACGAGCCGACCTCGGCGCTCTCCATCAAGGAGGCCCGCAAGGTCCTGGATTACATCCGAGAGGTGAACGCGCGGGGACTGTCGATCATCTTCATCACCCACAACCTGGCCCACGTCTATCCCGTGGCCGATGTGATCATCGTCCTGTACCACGGCCGAAAAGTCGGCGAGTTCACCAAGGGGAACATTGACCCCGGGGTCATCGAGGATCTGATCATCAAGGGTGACACCGACGGAATCGATCGGAAGGGGAGGCATGCGTGATGCGCAGGGTCGAGTACGAATTGATGCGCCCGCCGGACATCGTGAAAGAACGGGACCGGCTTCCCATCGCCTTCGTGCCCATCGGCCCGCTGGAGTGGCACGGACCGCACCTGCCGCTCGGCACCGACGGATTGCACGCCCACGAAGTCGCGGTGGAGGTCGCCCGGCGGATCGGCGGGATCGTCCTGCCGACCTATTTCGTCGGGACGGAAACCGTCCGGCTCAACGATCAACAGGCGCAGGGGCTCGCCATCCTGGGGTTCGAGGGCACCGAGCGCGTCGTCGGGATGGATTTCCCGGAGTTCCCCGTCAAGAGCCTCTACTTTGAAGAAGGCGCGTTTGCGGTGACCGTCCGGGAGATCCTGCGGCTGCTGAAAGCCGACCGCTACCGGCTCATCGTGATCGTCAACGGACACGGCGCCGTCAACCACCAGCGGACGCTGCGACGCCTGGCGGCGGAGGAGTCCGAGCGCCCCAACATCTGGGTCGAGTACACGATGGCCTTCCTGCCGGCGACGCCGCCGTTGTCCGATCCCGGGCACGCCGAGAAAATCGAAACGTCCCTGATGATGGCGATGCGCCCCGAGCTCGTCGATGTGGCCTCGCTTCCGTCGACGGACGTTCCGCTGCGTTACCGGGACTACGGGATCGTCGACGGCCAGGCGTTCGACGGGAACCCGACACCGGATTTTACCGTGCGCCGGGAGGCCGATCCCCGTGACGCCGCCCCAGACCTGGGCCGGAAAGTCCTCAACGCCGAGGTGGACCGTCTGGTCGAGATCGTCTCCGCCCACCTCCGATCCATGGGCCTCGGGAACCGGGACTAAGGATCCGCCCGGCGGCGGGCGGTCTTGGGTCCTCGAATGCGGGGCAGCACCCCTGTGGTATAATCGCCGGGACAATTTCGTTGTCCTCTCTGTCGAAGTATCGATCGACCGATCATGCTCAGCCGAAGGTTCTGGGAATACATCCGGGCGCACCGGCGCGCGTATCTGTTGGGGTACGCGGCGGTGCTTGCGTCGATCATGATGACGCAGCTGTCCCCGTGGGCGCTGAAGCTGGCCATCGACGGCATCCGGGGGGGCGTGTCGAGCGGGCGGCTGCTCGTGTACGCCGGCGCCCTGGTGGTCATCGCGGCGCTCGAGGCGGCGTGCAGCTACGCGATGCGGATCCAGATCCTGGGGGTGGCGCTCGAGATCGAAGCGGAGCTCCGCCGCGACTATTTCGTGCACCTGCAGCGCCTGCACCTCGGGTTCTTTCAGGGGGCGCGGACCGGCGACCTGATGGCCCGGGCGGTGAACGACATCCGGGCCGTGCAGCGCTTTGCCGGTGTGGGGTTGATGCGGTCCTGCCATACCTTCGTCATGCTGATCGTGTCCTCCGCCTTCATGCTCTCGATCGATGTCCGGCTCACGCTGTGGATGATGGTCATCCTCCCCATGGTCTCGGTGCTGTTCGTGGCCCTGGGGCGGGAGATCCATCGCCGGTTCGACCAGGTCCAGGCGCAGTTCAGCGCGCTGTCCGCCCGCGCGCAGGAGAACTTCAGCGGGATCCGCGTCGTCAAGGCCTTCGCCCAGGAAGAGGCGGAGATCGCGCGCTTCCGGGCAGAGAGCGAGAAGCTCGTCGCGGCCAACCTGACGCTGGCGCGGATCCAGGGGGCCCTCTGGCCGTCGATCGGGCTGATCCTCGGGGCCGCCGCGGTCGTGCTGCTGTGGCAGGGCGGCGGCGACGTCATCCGGGGACGCATCACGCTGGGACAGATGGTGCAGTTCTCCTACTACCTCGCCCGGCTCAGCTTTCCCATGATCGCGCTGGGCTGGGTGACCAACCTCTGGCAGGAGGGGCGGGCGTCGATGGAGCGGCTGGATGAGATCTTCGACCGCCCGCCGCAGATCACGGACGCGCCGCATCCCGTGGTGCTCGCGGCCCCGCGCGGCGACGTCGAGTTCCGGAACGTGACGTTTGCGTACGGCGAGGTACCGGTGCTGCACCAGATCAACCTGACCATCCCGAGCGGGAGCACCGTGGCCATCGTCGGGCCCACCGGGGCGGGCAAGAGCACCCTGGTCCACCTGATCCCCCGCCTCTTCGATGCGTCCTCCGGCCAGGTGCTGGTCGACGGCCACGACGTCCGGGAGATCCAGCTCGCGTCGCTGCGGCGGGCGATCGGCATCGTTCCGCAGGAGACCTTCCTGTTTTCCGACACACTGGCGGAGAACATCGCGCTGGGCGCCGACGGCGCGGCCGGAGGGACCCTCCCCGACGCCGCCGCCGGCGAGGCGGCGATCGCCGCCGCCGCGGCCATTGCCGGCATCGCCAAGGACGTCGAGGAGTTCCCCCACCACTATGCGACGGTGGTCGGCGAGCGCGGCGTGACCCTCTCGGGCGGGCAGAAGCAGCGGACCGCGATCGCCCGCGCGCTGATCCGCGACCCCAGGATCCTGATCCTCGACGACGCGCTGAGCAGCGTGGATACGCATACCGAAGCGGAGATCCTCGCCGGCCTGAGGGCGGTGCGGGCGTCCCGGACGTGCTTGATCATTTCGCACAGGATCTCCACGATCCAGGACGCCGACATGATCGTGGTGCTCAACGCGGGGCGCATCGTCGAGCAGGGCACGCACGCGCAGCTGCTCGCCGCCGGTGGGCTCTACGCGGACCTCTACGAGAGGCAGCTGATCCAGGAAGCCCTCGAGGCCGAGGACCTGGTCGAGGAACCCAAGGGATGAGCGTCCACTTCCAGGAAGACGAAATCCTCGGCAAGACCTACGACGCCAGCCTGATCCGGCGGCTCCTGCGATACGTGCGTCCGTACCGCGGGGCGACGGGGCTGGCCATCGGTCTGCTGCTGCTGGTGTCGGCCACCGACCTCGTCGGTCCCTATCTCTACCGGATCGCGATCGACCGGTACATCGTGCCGGGGTCGGCGGGCGGGCCGGTCGCCGCGGATCTGCGGGGCGTGGGGCGCATCGCGGCGCTCTACCTGCTCATCCTCGCGTTCGGATTCGGCGCCCGGTGGGTCCAGAGCTACCTGATGCAGTTCGTGGGGCAGCGCGCGATGACCGATCTGCGGATGCACATCTTCGGGCACGTGCAGGCGCTGCCGATGGCGTTCTTCGCCCGGACGCCCGTGGGCCGGCTGCTGACGCGCGTCACGAACGACGTCGACGCTCTCAACGAACTGATCACCTCGGGCGTGGTCGCCATCTTCGGCGATATCGCCACCCTGGTCGGCATCACCGCCGTGATGCTGTGGATGGACTGGCGGCTGGCCCTGGCCGTGTTCTCCGTGGTGCCGCTCGTCTATCTCATCACCGAGCGGTTCCGGGTGCGGGCGCGGGAGGCCTACCGGGCGGCGCGGACCCGGCTCGCGCGCATCAACGCCTACCTCAACGAACAGATCATGGGCATGACCGTGGTGCAGCTGTTCACCCGCGAGCGGCAGAGCCTGCGCAAGTTCGAGGCGCTCAACGACGACTACCTGCACGCCAGCCTCGCGGCCACGCGCAACTTCTCGCGATTCTACCCGGAGATCCAGGTGGTGGGGACGATCGCCATCGCTCTCCTGCTCTGGTACGGGGGCGGCCGGGTCGTCCGGCAGGCCGTGACGCTTGGGGTCCTGGTCGCGGCGCTCCAGTACGCCGACCGCTTCTTCGAGCCGATCCGGGATATCTCGGACAAGTTCAACATCTTCCAGGCGGCGATGGCCTCCTCGGAGCGCATCTTTCGCCTGGTCGACGAGCCGATCACGCTGCGCGACCCCCCGGATCCCGTCCCGCTGCCTCGGGTGCAGGGGCGAATCGAGTTCCGGGACGTCTGGTTCGCCTACGAAGAGGACGAAGGATGGGTCCTGCGGGGGCTGTCATTCGCCATCGAGCCGGGGCAGAGTGTCGCGGTGGTCGGTCACACCGGCGCCGGGAAGACCTCGATCATCAACCTGCTGATGCGGTTCTACGATCCGCAGCGCGGAGAGGTGCTGATCGACGGCGTGGACGTCCGGCGGGTCCGCCAGCAGGACCTGCGCCGGCACCTCGGCCTCGTGCTGCAGGACGTGTTCCTGTTCTCGGGAACGATCGAGGACAACATCCGGCTGGGCCATGCCGCGATCACCGACGAGCGGATCCGCCAGGCGGCGCGGTACGTCGGCGCCGACCGCTTCATCGATGCCCTGCCGGACGGCTACCGCACCGAGGTCCAGGAGCGCGGCGCCCGCCTCTCCGTCGGGCAGAAGCAGCTGGTCGCGCTGGCGCGGGCGCTCGCGTTCAACCCGGAGATCCTGCTGGTGCTGGACGAGGCCACGAGCAGCGTGGACGCGGAGACCGAGGGGCTGATCCAGGAGGCGCTGGCCAAGGTGCTCCACGGGCGCACCTCGATCATCATCGCCCACCGCCTCTCGACGATCCAGCACGCCGACCGGATCATCGTCCTGCACAAGGGACGGATCGCCGAGCAGGGCACGCATCGGGAACTGCTCGACCGCGGTGGAATCTACGCCAAGTTGTACCGGCTGCAGTACAAGGACCAGGAACGGGGTCCGGACGCCGGCTCCACCCCCGCTTAACGCGGCTCCGGCCGAGGGATCGGCAGATGATGATTCTCGGGGTGAACGAGAGGCGCCGCGCGTTCCGGAAGCGAATGACCGGGGAGCCTGATCGGATACCGGAGGGAACACGGGCCATGACAGCCAGCTCGCTCGCCGATCAGAAGTGCATCCCCTGCCGGGGCGGCACGCCGCCCTTGACCGCGGCGGAGATCGCCCCGCTGCTGGCTCAACTGGACGGCTGGAAGGTCGAGGACGGCAAAAAGCTGAGCAAGTCGTTCCGGTTCAAGAACTTCGTGCAGGCGGTCGACTTCGTGAACGCCGTCACCAGGGTCGCCGAAGAGGAACAGCATCATCCCGACCTCTACGTCCGCTGGGGAGAGGTCCGGGTCTATCTCTGGACCCACAAGATCGACGGGCTCACCGAGAGCGATTTCGTGATGGCGGCGAAGATCGACCGCGCCTACGCCGCCCGGCCGCAGGCCTAGCCCACCGCCCGATCTCGGGATCAGGCGCCGCCGCTACGGGATCAGCGGCGCTTCGCCGCCCGGCGTGCCCGGGAGGCTCCGCCCCGGCTCCGTCCCCGGGACGGCACGGTGCGCGCCGCGAGCTTCCCCGCCGACGACCGCCGCGCCCCGTTGCCGAGACGGACAACGGCGGATGCGATCCGCCGGAACTCGTCGTCGCTGAGGAGGGCGTGCTTCCGGAGCGACGCCTTCTTCACCCGGGCAAGAATGGTATCCACCCTGGGATCATCGCCCGGGATCTCGACGCCGATCGCGCGAAGGCGGAAGGCGATGGAATCGCGGCCGTTCCCCTTGCCGATGACGACATCGGCCTCGGGCTGCCCCACCATGTCCCAATGAAATGGGAACAGTTCCACCGGCCGGTCGGCCTTGCACCGCGAGAGCCAGGAGCTGATGATGCCGGATTCCACCTTGAAGAGCATGTCCCCGACGATGGGCCGGTTGCTGGGGATCTCGAACCGGGCGAGCTTCCGCACGAGCTGGCTGAGTTTGTAGAGCCTGTCGTAGCGGATCCCGAGATCGACGCCATAGAGGACCCGCAGCGCCATCGCCACATCCTCGAGCGCCGCGTTCCCGGCCCGCTCCCCGAGCGACGAGACGGTCACGTGGGCCACGTGCACCCCCATCGTCAGCGCCGTGATCGTGTTGGCCGCCGCCAGGCCGAAATCGTCGTGGAAGTGGGCCTCCAGGGGCTTGGCGATCCGCGCCTGCACCTGCTGCGTGAAGCGGGCGATCGCGTGGGGGGAACAGCCGCCGAACGTGTCCACCAGACCGAGGGCGTCCATGTGGCCTTCCCGCGCCACCTTCTCGATCAGGTCCAGGAACCAGCCGGGCTCCGCCCGCGTGCCGTCGATGGGGAAAAACACCGTGTAGAGCCCCTGGGCCTTCGCATAGCGCGTCGCCTCGATGCTCAGATCGATGGCCTTCGACAGGGGCCAGTCGTACGCGTACTGGATGATGTGCTGCGACGACGGGATTTCGATGACGATCCCATCCACCCCGCAGTCCACGGCCTGCTTGACATCGCTGACCATGCACCGGCAGAAGGCAAAGATCTTCGGGCCGAGCCGGCGCCGCACAATCGTGCGGATCGCGTCCGCATCGTCGCGGCTGACCGACGGCATCCCCGCCTCGATCCGGTGCACCCCGACCTCGGCGAGCGCTTCGGCGATCCGGATCTTGTCGTCTTTGCTGAAGACCACCCCGGCCTGCTGTTCCCCGTCCCGCAGCGTGATGTCGTGCAGCTCGATCCGAGGCGAGAATCGCAGCGCAGACCTGACCTCCGGATCGTAGTTGTACGGACTGACGAACCAGCGGTTGTCGTTCTTCCAAGGCTCCATACCCACTCCTCCCCTCGACAGCCATTCATTCCGGGACACGCGGCGCGCTTCCTGCGGCGTTAGAAACCGAACGGAAGCGCGAAGGTCGGCGGGGCGGCGTGCCGGTCCCGCCGCGGCGGCGCCGGACGCTTCCGGAACCAGCGCACCATCGAGACGAGCTGATCGGCGGCATGGTCGAACACGCGGCGGCCCTTCTCCTTCGTGGCCTGCTCCGGCTGCCCGATCACGCCCGTCGGCGTGTAGGTGGACGTCCACTCGATGAGCGAGGTGATCGAGCCCGCGGTCAGGTCGCTGAAGTGCCAGCGATCCTCGTCCGGAAGCTTGTGGTACTCGGCCAGGTTGTCCTTGATCTTGTCGGTCTGCACGTGGGCGGGGTCGACGTGGAGGTACATGGAGGTCTCGAGCTCGCAGGCGTGGGCGCACCCGCCGGGGATCACGGACGTGCGCAGCTCGCGGTTCCAGAACTCTCCAACCAGCTGCCACCAGGAGAGCGTCACGCACAGCGCGTCGGTCTGCATGATCGTCTGCCGCCCGGCCTGCTCGACCAGATGGGCGTTGGACCCGTGGCCGTTCAGGATGACGATCCGCTTGAAGCCGTGGTAGGCGACCGATCGCGTGATGTCCACGAGGTACTTGATGAAGGTGCTCGGCTCGATATTGATGGTCCCCGGGAAATCCTGGACGTGATGGGTGTAGCCGTACGGCACCGGCGGAAGCACCAGCAGATCCTCCGGGGACCGGCGGCCGGCCTCGTAGGCGACCGCGGAAGCCAGCTTGAAATCGGTGTCCAGCGGCAGATGCGGGCCGTGCTGCTCGGTGGCCCCGACCGGCAGCACGACCACCTTCTTCATGGCGGCGGCCGCGTTGATCTCCGGCCAGGTCAAGAGATCGTACCGGTACTGCTTCGCAACGCTCTCCGTGGACGGCTCAGGCATCCTGTTTCCCTCCTTGCGATTTGGTGTTCGTCTCCCGTCCCCCCCATGCATGCGCTCTCGGGCGCGCCCTTAACGGGGCTCGATGCTGCTGCGGCGGCGCGTGGAGCCGGCGTAGGCCAGATGCAGGACCTCGCTCCCACCCTCGATCAGGCGGTCGACCTCGCCGCGCTCCACATTGGTGTTCGTGATCCCGTAGGCCCAGCGATACCGATCCTGGTCGAGAACGGCCGCGAGCGGCACGTCCTGGATCAGGTCGAACTCCTCGGTCCCCGGCAGATACCCGAGGTAGTCGTTGCTGTAGCCGAGCACGAGCGTTGTAGCGAAGGGACTGTGCTTGCGTAAGCGCAGACCGCAGCGGTTGAACAGCTCGAACGGATGGCCGAGGACGGCGACATCTCCCACCGCAATGGCCTGCACCTCGACGTCGAGAGGGTTGTCGCGGCGGCGCACCATGTCCGCGTACATGGCGAGCGCCGCTTTCTGGTACATGAGCGGAAAGCGCTGCGCCGAGTTCATGGTGTGCAGGTCGTCGGGCCAGATCTGCGGGTAGTCGGGCTCGGGCCGGTTCGCCAGGCGTGCCTCCTGCGCCAGCACTTCCTCGTCCGACCAGGGGAGACGCCGGCGCCGGAGCCCGAGCCTTCGCGTGCAGACCGCCACCGTGTGCCCCTCCGACGTCGCGATCTCGGGGAGATACCTCAGCACATGGCCCGCCAGCTCCATCCCGAGCCGGTCGCGGTGCTCGTACGTCTGCGGAAGGGCGTCGTTGTTGCCAAACCAGTAATTCCAGGGGCCGACGTCGCCGGCGCACCCCTGCAGGAAGAGGCAGGTCGCGCCGGGGTGGGCCCGTTCGACCGCCGCGCGGAACGGCCCCGGGAACTCGGCGTTCCAGAGCAGCGTGTGGCCGGCGAGGGTGATGGGATGACAGGCAAAGGCCGCCGCGACCGCCATCAACCAGCCGTCCTCGCCGTCGATGCGGAGGATGGAAACGGTATCGTCGACCGGCTGCTCGGGCCTGACCCTGTTGGCGGTGAGCCCCGGGGCCCGGGTATGCCCGGTCCCCACGCGGGCCGGGCGCCTGTGATGGTAGGCGCTGTAGACCGCCCCGGCGATCAGGTCCGGCAGCACGGCTTCGTACCGCTCGAACCCGGGGGCCTGGCTCAATCCGGCGCGCGCCGCCCCCCTGGGAAGGCTCGGAGCGCTGTGATTGTGCGAGGCGTTCAGGAGGACAGCGTCAGGCCCGATGCCGGTCAACCGCACGACGCGCTCGCGGACCGCGTCGGTGAGCTCGCGCCCGACGAAGGCGAGGTCCACCGCGACCAGCGCCGCCACACGCCGGCCATCATCGAAGACAATCGCCTGCGCCAGCATCGGTTCCTGCCTGCCCACCGCCAGCCCGGTGCGGAGGCGCCACAGGCCATGGGGCAGCCCGCACGGCGGAGTGATATCGGCCTGCGCCACGCCCACCCTCAGCGCGCTCACCGGCGATTGCGGCGGAGGGTCACAGCAGATCCTCCCGCCGGCAAGCCTGTCCGATCACCGTTACACAATCTCCCTGCTGCGTGCTTGCAATCGCCCGAATCGAGCAGACGACCCCGGAGGTTCTGGCGATGAGGTCGACCGGGGCCCGGTCTGGACGCTCCACGAAATGAAGGCGGCCGATGGGGTGCCCCGCCTCGACCGCCTCCCCGAGAACGGCCAGGGTCTCGAAGAGCCCGCTCTCGGGCGCCAAAAGGTAGTCGTCGCGATCGAGCGCCTTGAGAATGGCCGGCGGCGGTAGGCCCAGGGCGGCGCGCGTTTCAGCCTTGCCCGACAGCACCCCGGTGTGCCGGAGGAAGTTCCTGAGGCCGCGCGCGGCCAGCCGGTGGGTCTCGGCGGTCACGTGTCCCCCGCCCCCCAACTCCGTCCCGACAACCACCTTCCCCTGGCGCTCGGCCTCGTCCACGAGCAGCCCGCTCCCGGCGATGTTGATGTAGACGAAGTGGAAATCGGTGTTCCAGGCCAGCATCGCGTCCCACATCGCCGCCCGCTGGGCGCGGTCATCGACGAGGTGGATCTCCGACCACGGCAGGCACAGGAGCGTCCGCCCGCCGCTGTGGATGTCGCAGACCGCGGAGGCGAGGGGGAACAGGACACGCGTCAGGTAGTCGGCGAGGACTTCATTGGGAGACCCGGTCGGGGAGCCGGGGAAGCTGCGGTTGAGGTTCGCGCCGCTCGGCCAGAGACGGGTATAGGCGCGCGAGGCCTCCGGCGACAGGCACGGGAGTATGATCAGCCGGCCGCGCACGTCCCCGGGCTGGGTGTCCCGGGCGAGGTTGAGGGCGGCGACCTGCCCCTCGGGCTCGTCTCCGTGGACGCCCCCGGTGACGAGCACGGTCGGGCCCCGCCCGTTCGCGATGCACACCAGCGGCACGACGAGGTTCGACCACCCGCTCTCGTTGGTCGAGCGGGGAATCTGCAGACGTCCGAACTGCTTTCCCGGGGCGTCGTAGTCGACCGTGGAGATCACCGGCGAGTCGATCACGGGGCGTCACGCATCGCGGAGCTGGGGGTCGAGCACATCCCGCAGGCCGTCGCCCAGGAAGTTGAACCCGAGCACGACGACCATGATCGCGAGCCCGGGGGAGATCGCCAGCCAGGGCGCCCGCTCCATGTAGGATCGCGCGGCGTTCAGCATGCTCCCCCACGACGGCTCCGGCGGCTGAGTGCCCAGGCCCAGGAAGCTCAGCGCCGCCTCGGTGAGGATCGCCGTCGAGAGGTACACCGTGGTCAGCACGATCAGCGGGGCCATGATATTGGGGAGCAGGTGCCGGAGAATGATCCGAATGTCCGAGATGCCCAGGCTGCGCGCGGCCTCCACATAGGGCAGGCTCAGCACGCCGAGGGCAGACCCGCGGACGACGCGCGCGAAGGCGGGCGCATACACGATCCCGATCGCGATCATCGCGTTGGTCCGGCTGGGGCCGAGCAGCCCGGCGATCACGATCGCCAGGACGAGTCCCGGGAAAGCGAAGAGGATGTCGACGATGCGCATCAGCACGAGGTCGACGGTCCGGCCGTAGAAGCCGGCCGCGATCCCGATGACGGTTCCGGTGACGAGCGCGATCACCACCGAGATCATGCCGACCTGGAGCGAGACCTGGGCGCCGTGGATGATCCGGCTCAACTCGTCCCGGCCGAGTTCGTCCGTCCCCAGCGGGTGCGCCGGGCCGGGAACCAGGAGGCGAAGGGAGGCCTGGTTCGCGTAATCGACCCGCCACGCCGCCGGCCCGCAGAGCCCCACAAGGACGGTCGCCAGGATGATCGCCGCGCCGGTGATGCCGATGGGGTTGCGCCGGACGACCGACACCGGCACCAGCAGCCGGGGCAGCGGCGCCCGCCCGCGGCCGCCAACCGGGAACTCGAGCATCGGCTGGGCGCTCATGCCTGTTCGATCCTGGGATCGAGCACCCCGTACAGGAGGTCGACCAGCAGGTTGATGATCACAAACACCGCGGCGAGGAACAGCGCCGCCACTTCGATCACCGTGTAGTCCCGGGTGAAGATCCCCTGCACCAGCGTGTAGCCCATGCCGGGGAGGCCGAAGATGACCTCGACGATCGTGGCGCCGCCGATCAGCGTGCCGACCTGAAATCCAATCACCGTGATCACCGGGATCAGCGAGTTCCGCAGCGCATGCCGGAACATCACCGCCCGTCCGGGGACGCCTTTGGCGCGGGCGGTGCGAATGTAGTCCTGGAGCAGCACCTCGAGCATGCTGGCGCGCGTCATCCGCATCACGGTGGCCGCGAGATATACGGCGATGGCCAGGGCGGGGATGGCCATCTGCAAAAGGTTCCCCGGCAGATCCTGCCAGGGAGGAATCCACGTCACCGGCGGGATCCAATGGAGGAACACGGAGGTGGCGAGCAGCGCCAGGGTGGCGAACCAGAAGCTGGGCACCGAGAGGCCGATCAGGCCGCCGACGCGGGCCGCGAAGTCTAGCGCGGTGTGAGGCCGGACGGCCGACAGCACGCCGAGCGGGATCCCCACGACGGTCGCCGTCGCCGCCGCCACCACGGCGAGCTCGACCGTGATCGGGATGGCCCGCGCCATGATCTTCGCCACCGGCTCGCCGCTGGTGAGGGACTGTCCCAGCGCGCCGGTCACGATCCCCCCGGCAAACCTGAGATACTGGACCGGCAGAGGGTCCGCCAGCCCCAGCGCCTGACGGACCGCCTGCTTGGCGCCGGCCGTCGCGCCCGCGTCTCCCGTGAACATCGCATCCACGACGTCACCCGGCAAGAGGCGGACCATCGCAAAGATCAGGACCGACATCCCGACGAGGGTCGGAACAAGGAGCAGGAGACGGCGGACTGCGTACCAGGCCATCGCCGACCACCCGGGCTCGCCCGGTCAGGTCCGTCCGCGCTCCGCGCTCAATCGATCCAGGCCTCGATCAGCCCGCGCTCGGTGTCGTCGTAGGCGACGTACATGCCGTGCAGCCGTCTGCGCACGACCTGGGATTTCATCGGATTGACCAGCGGCAGCGCGGGCCACTCGGTGAGGACGATCTCCTGCAAACGGCGGTAGATCCCGAGGCGCTTCGCCCGGTCGGTCGTGTGGAGGCCTTCGAAATAGAGGTCGGTCAGTTCCTTGTTGGCGTATCCACCCTGGTACCAGGCTTTGGAGATCGCGCTGTTGGGATCGAAATCGGCCACGAAACCGCTGGGATCCCCACGCATCCCCCGGCCGGTGGACTGCCACTCGAACTCGCCGCGGCTGTTGTTCCGGGCGAACGTGCCGATCTCCAGTGGCTGCACCGTGACATTGATGTTGATCAGCTTCAGTTGCTCTTTCACGACCTCGGCGTTCTGCGTATAATCCGTCGGATGCGAGATCGACTGCAACGTCACCGAGAAGCCGCCGGCATAGCCCGCTTCCGCCATCAACCGCCGCGCCTTGGGCACGTCGTACCGCTCCCATTTCAGTTTGAGCGCGTCCTGCGAGATCGGCCAGGCCCCGTACCCGGGCGGGATCTTGCTCGTGTAGACGGCATCGCCGCCGTAGACCTTCTCGATGATCTCCTGACGGTTGATGGCTGCGCTCACGGCTTGACGGACCTTGACGTTCTCCCACGGCTTGCCCCCGCCGTGGAGGGTGAACTCGATCTCCCGGAAGACGGCGGTGAGCCCCTTCAGGATTGCGAGCGAAGGGTCGCCCGCCAGCGTGACCGCGGAGTCGGCGGTGACGGTCGTCCCATCGATCACTCCTGAGCGCACCCCCGCGACCCTGGCCTGCTCGTCCAGTAAAACCTTGATCGTGATCTCGTCGAGATTCGGGAGACGGGGATCCCAATAGTCCCGGAAGCGGGTGAATCTGGTGTGGTCGTTGGGGATATACTCCTCCAGTTTGAACGGCCCCGTCCCGTCGGCATGGGTGCGCAGGTCCGCTCTGTCGTAGAGACCTTTGGGGATGATCCCGGAATAGCGCCCCCAGGCCAGATAGCCCAGCATCGTGGCGTCGGGTTCGGCCATGTTGACCCGCACCGTGTACTTGTCGGCGGCCACGACCTCGGCGATCTTGGGGTAGAAGCTCTGGATGGCGCCCGGCGGGGGCGGGGTCTTCTGCAGTTCCAGCGAGTACTTGACGTCGTCCGCGTCCAGTTCCTTGCCGCTGTGGAATTTCACGCCTCTGCGCAGCTTGAAGATATAGGTCCGCTCGTCGGGGATCTGCCAGGACTCGGCCAGCGCGGGCCTGATGGCGAGGGTGCGGTCCCATTTCAAGAGCGATTCGTACATCAACGAGGTGACCTCGAAGTTGGATCCGTTCGTGGCCCCGAACGGAATCATCGCCACCGGGTCGGACGTCATCGCCCACGTGATCTTGCCGCCGCGCTTTGGGGCCTCCGCCGCGCGGGCTTCGGGGAGACCGGTCCCACCTCCTGAGACATCGAATAGGGTGGCGCCGGCCCATCCGGCCCCCGCGAGCGCGCCGGCGCGGACCAGCAGGGCCCGCCGGCTCAGCCGGGTGCGGCTCAACTCACGCTCCAGGCCAGCGTTGACCGCAGGCCCTCGTTCATCCAGCATGGTGCCCCCCTCCTTCAGGCCGCATCACCTTCCATTTGGAAGCTCGCCGTTACCGCGCCGCCACCCGGTGGAGATCCTGGAGGGCGGCGACAGTCCCTTCCACCACGCGGCCGGCCGCGTCGGGGGCAAACGGCGAGGTCTCGACCTCGTATCCGCCCCGCGGGTACTCCTCCGGGACCGGGATGTATCCCAGCCAGCCACCCGTGTATCCACCGAACCAGGTGTACCGGAAGGGCGAGCGCGACTTGACGGCCAGCCCGATCTCCGCGAACGGCTCGCACGGGATCCCGGCGAAAACGGCGGGGCCGATCTGCAGCAGGTGCAGTTCGACCGGGAGTTCGGACCGGCCGCCGAAGCTCCGGGCCCGCTCGCGGGTCATGGCGGCCCGCTTCGCGGCGAAGGTCGCGGCCTCGATCTCCGCCGCCGGAGCGCGCCGGTCCACCAGGTCCTGGCGGCGGCGCCGGGCGGCCTCCGCCTGGGCGTCCGCCTCGGCCAGGGCCGGCTGCGGGCGGAGCGGCAGGCGGAGCGATCGGGTCAGCACCCGCACCACCGGCTCGGCTTCCTCGATCGGCACGCCCGTCCACTTCCCGAGCGGCGCGCCGGATTCCCAGACCCGCTCGTGCCGGTACGCGCGCGGCGGGATCTGTAGGCCGAAGTACACGCGCGCGGCCTCGCACCCGATCAGCGCGCCCAGCCGGCGGATCACCCGGGGATCGTCCGTGAATCCGTCGGGCCCGGGCCCCACGTTGCCCGTCGCCCCCTGGGCGAACAGGCAGGCCGTCCTGGTGAGACGCTCCACGGTGCGCTTGAGATGGCCGGGCCAGTCCGCGCTGACGCGGCGGTTCGTCGGGCCCATCGTGGTCGGATGCATCGTATACCCGATGATCGCGGCCAGCGGGCCCCCGTCCAGGGCATCGATGCGGACGACGAGGAGATGAGGATCGATCACCCCCCCGGGGTTGGTGCCCGTCACGACCCGCCCGCCCGGCGCCGTCTCCCGGCGGTTCACGGCCACGCGGCTCTCGCCGGCGCCGGCCCCGGTCCGCGCGGGCCTGAGATCCGCCAGGGCCATCCGGGCCGCGCCGGCCGCCAGATCCGGAAGTTGCCCGTAGTAGCGCTTGAGCGCGTCCGTGCCCTCCTCCATCCACGCCCAGGTGCTGGGGGGCGGTCCGGCGTGATTATGGGTCTCCTGAACCCGGACCATCTCGGGCGCAATCCGGAGGGCGCGCGCCACCGCCGAGCGGACCGCCTGCGCGTCCTCGGGCGTCACGGCGACGAGATCGAGGTCCACGATCGCGGCCATCTCGTCGCGGCCGGCCACCACGAGCGCCGTGGCCCAGAGGTCGGTTTCGATGCCGTCCGCGTAGAGATGCGTCTGCGCTCCCCAGCCGGCGTGCGGGACGGTGAGCGGAGGAGTGATGGTGGCCCGTCCGACGCCGGCGCGAAACCCGGGGTCGCCCACGGCGGCGCTCAGGCGCCCGCCCGCAACAGCGCCTGCTGGGCGGCGGCGATGCTCTCGCCGAGGATCCCGCACATCTCATCGATGTCCGATGCGGTCACGACCAGCGGCGGCGCGAGCGCCGCGAACTCGTTGCCGCAGCGCAGGATCAGGCCGCGCTCCCGCGCGGCGCGCTCCACGACCTTGCCCGGGCGGGCGGGCCCGGGGAAGCGCTCTCCGGTCCGCCGGTCCCTGACGAACTCCACGCCCTGGAGCAGCCCGGCGCCCCGCACATCGCCGACCAGCGGGAACCGTTCCGCGAGTTCGTTCAGGCGGCTCCGCAGCCGCTCGCCCTGCCGCCGCGCGTTGGCGACGATGCCCCGCTCGATGAGCTGCGTGATCGCCGCGATACCCGCCGCGCACGCCACGGGGTTGCCGGCGTAGGTGTGCCCGTGATGGAACTCCCGGTGCTCGTCCGCTTCGCCGTAGAAGGCGTCGGCGATCCGATCGCGGATGAGGATGGCCGCCAGCGGGGCGTAGCCGCCGCTCATCCCCTTGCCGCAGCACGTG
>WNGI01002373.1_pt1 | contig 21742 bp, 21 predicted proteins | sample 5400621 | NCBI WGS metagenome assembly WNGI01 (sample SAMN13153374, study PRJNA577476) | soil metagenome | isolation source: 20 cm soil or saprolite under Garry oak tree replicate 1 | place: USA:California | collected 2016-06-15
CGCCATCTACAACAACGATTCGCGAAATCGCGGATGGAATTTCAACTTCACGCAAGAATGGCCGGTGTTTTCTCAGGATCACCAGTTTTCCTACAGTGTACCCTCGTCTCATTTTATCGACGGCGCGGACCGCATCTATGGCAGCGGCGACATTCTGATCAACTATCGCTATCAGGCGCTGGAAGAGGATGACGTGAAACCCGCTTTCGCGCCGCGCTTTAGTCTGATTCTCCCGACCGGTAATCGAGACCGAGGCACGGGCAACGGCGTTGTGGGTTACCAATGGAGCCTGCCGTTCAGCAAGAAATTGGCGTCGCGGGTTGCGATGCATGCCAACTTCGGCGTTACTTATTTGCCGGGGGTGCAAATGCGCCTCGACGGCAGCACCGGAGCGCTGTCGCCGAAAAGATCGCTGGTGTCTTACAACCTCGGCGCCAGCGCCATCTTCGCAATTCTGCCGCGCTTGCATTTCATGCTCGAATGGGTCGGCGTGTTTGAAGAAAGCATCAACGACCGCGGCAAGGCAACGCGGGACTTCATGCCGATCCTGTCTCCAGGTTTTCGCGCCGCGGTGGTGAACGAGGAAAAGCTTCAGGTGGTCGTCGGCGCGGCGGCGCCCATCGGGCTAAATCGCAAGGCGGACAATTTTGGCGCGTTACTCTATTTTTCCGTCGAACATGACTTCATACCGAAATGAAGCGCGGCGGCAAGCACGCCTTGCTCAGTTTCAAAAAGAACTTTAGCAGAATCGCCAGGAGGTAACTGATGGATCAAATCATTGATGCCGATACGCATATTTCCGAAGGCGAAGCGATGTGGGCAATGATGGATGGCGCAATGCAGCCGCGCCGCCCCGTCATGCTGTCGGTGCCCGAAGACACTTGGTACGGCAACCGCAATGCGTTTTGGCTAATCGACGGCGAAATCTACCCCAAGCCGGCTGGCAAGGGGAGTTTTGCTCTCGTCACTCCATCCGCACAAAAAGTTCAGGAGGGCCGTAAGGATTCCACGCCGGCAACGCGTGAAATGACCGACATCCCAGGCCGGCTCGCCGACATGGACAAGCTTCGCACTGCGACGCAGGTGGTCTATCCGACGCTGTTTCTCGTCTACAACACCAAGGACGGCGAATTGGAGGTCGCGCTGTGCCGCGCCTACAATCGCTTTCTTGCGCAGGCATGTGCGCAGTCCTCCGGTCGGATGAAGTGGGTCGGGGTGCTGCCGTTTCAATCGATGAGCGAAGCCGTCAGCGAAATCCGCTTCGCCAAAGAGAATGGTGCTGTGGGTATTTTCTTCCGCGGCATCGAAGGAGATTACACGCTCGACAATCCGTATCTCTTTCCGGTTTACGAGGAGGCGCAGAAGCAGAACCTGTCGATCTGCGTCCACACCGGTTGCGGCGTCAGGGCGATTCTCGAAATGTTCGAGCTATCGCGCAATCATACCTTCGGTCACACGCGGGTCATGCCGCTGCTGGCTTTCCGCGACATCATCGCCAACAAGATTCCCGAACAGTTTCCCGAGCTGCGCTTCGGATTCATCGAGGCGGCGGCCGGTTGGGTGCCGTTTTTGATTCACATCGTGCGGCGCTTGCAGAAGGACAAATTTCGCTTCGGCTCGAGCGCGGAGCTGTTTCGCGAGTACCGGCTCTACGTCGCCTGCGAGGCGGACGAGGACATTTCATATCTGGCGAAGTACACGGGCGACGATCATCTGCTCATCGGCTCGGACTATCCGCACAGCGATCCGTCGCGCGAAGATCAATTCGTCAATGCGATCAATGTGCGCGAGGATATGTCGCCGCAGCTCAAGCGGAAAATTCTCTACGACAATCCGCGGGCGTTTTACGGCATGTGAAGATTGGAGTAACACGGAATGGGAGAAATGGAGTGATGGAGCACTGGAGTATTGGGTCGGCACCCATCGCTCCATTGCCTCGCGCGCCGATGTCGGAGCGAAAAGATGATTAGGCCTCTATCGACAGTCCGTTTTGTTCTCCTCGCTCTGCTGCTGTCGAGCTCCGCGGCGCGCTCCCAAGAGGTCTTCATCGGCAATCCGGGAAAGAGTCTTAACTTTTTTCACTTCGATCTCGCAATCGAAAGGGGCTTTTTCAGAGAAGTCGGGTTGGACGTCAGGCTGCTCAACACTAAGTGCGATATTGCCGTGACGGCTCTGTTGACGGGTGATCTACAAGCGACCGGTTGCGTCGGTTCGGCGTCGCGTTTTATCGCCAGTCAGAACGTGCCCGTGCGCACGATCATCTGGCTCTTTAAAAAGCCGACGTTTTATGTCGTCGCGCGGCCGGATATAAAATCCGCCGCCGATCTCAAAGGCAAAACCGTCGGCATCAGCTCTTTCGGCAGCGACACCGACCTGTCGATGAAGATCTATGCAGCGAGTGGCAAGCTGGATCCCGACAAAGACATGAAGCGCATCGTCGCCGGCTCGACCGCGACCCGACTCCAAGGGCTTAAAGCCGGTTCTCTCGACGCCACGACTTTGTCGCCGCCGTTCAACGTCTACGCCGAACAGATGGGGCTGCGCGTGCTGGCGTACGTCGGTGACTTTTTGGAATTTCCTCAAAGCGGCTTCACGGTTTCGGACGCGACGCTCAAGAACAAGCGCGAGCTGATCAAGAAACTTTTGCGCGGCACGCTGCGCGGTTTGCGGTTCACGCTTAAGAATCGCGTCGATACGGCGCGCTTCATCGCCAAGGATTACAAGCTGCAAGACGCCGTGGCGGACAAGGTTTATGCTGCTTTGCTGCCGGCGATGAGCGAAAATGGGCTGGCAACGGACAAGGGATTGAAAGTTATGGTCGAGACGCTCGGCACGGCGGTGGGCAAAAACGTCGACTTTCCGCCCGAGCGATTGGTCGATTATACGCTGTTAAGAGAAGTGCAAAAAGAATTGGGCGTGCAGTGAAAAGGACGGAAACTTATGTTGGCGAGTAACCGCGCAACTGTTGTTCTGCCGGCGATGTTCGCCGTCGCTCTCGTGCTCGGCGTCGCCGCGCCGGTTTTTTGCGCCGAGGCGCCGCAAAAGGTGCGGATCGCTTACGCTAGCCGAAGCAGCTCGGCGATGCCGCAGTACATGGCGCTGCAAAGGGGTTATTTCAAAGCAGAAGGCCTGGACGTCGAAATCATTCAGATGAACCCACGGCTTGGCGCGACGGCGGTAGTCAACGGCGATGTGTCGTTCGCCACGCCGTTCACCAGCACCTTTCGCGGTGTGCTCCAGGGTTTCCCGATGAAACTCGTTTTCATTCATCTCAAAAAAGGTCCGTACTACGTGATGGTTCGTCCCGACATCAAAGATGTACAACAGCTCAAAGGCAAACGCATCGGCGTAGCGACAATCAAAGGCACGGATCAGTTGGTTGCTGAAGAGATGCTCCAGGCGAAAGGATTCAATCCGAATCTTTTTCAGGCCGTGGCGATCGGCGACGGGCCGGTGCGCATGCAAGCGCTGATCAGCGGCGCGGTGGAGGCGATCTGTGTCGCGCCGCCGCACGACTTAATGCTCAAAAAGATGGGTTATCCAGCGTTGGCCGGTCCGCCTGAGGTGGGCTTGCCCTCTGCCGGCATGCTGACCTCCGATCGTCTCATCAAGGAAAATTCACAAGTGGTCAGACGGACACTCAAGGCGCTGCTACGCGCACACCTGTATATTCTCGAAAATCGCCAAGATACGATTCAAACTCTGATCAAGTGGCTGCCGCAGCCTCTAGACATCGCCGAGCATTCTTACGACGGCGAGTTAAAAACTCTTTCGCGAGACGGCACGATGACCGACGCGGAAATCGAAGCGATCATCGCGCGCGTCGGCGAAAAAAAGCGTCCGCTCGACGAAGTCAGAGATTTTTCCTTCGCGCGCCAGGCGATGAAAGAGTTGGAAGCGGGGAAGTAAAACACGGAGTGACGGAGTGTTGGAATAATGGAATAATGGAGTGATGGGTTCTTCGGATTTTGACTTAACCATTACTCCGACACTCCACTGCTCCATCACCCCAATCTTCTAGTGCGTTCGATTGACGTCGTAAGGCTCGCCGAACTCGGAGGCGCCGACGATTTGTGCGGCAATGTCGTGGCGGCCGTGCATCATGTGCAGATGCATGTCTCGGTAAAACCGTTCCAGCGGCTGTTTGACGAACAAAGCGGTCGAGCCGCAGATCTCCGCCGCGCTCCACATGACTTTCTCCAAGGTTTCCTTAGCCAGCCATTTTGCTTCGTGGGCGGCAACCATCGCTGCCTCCGGATCGCGGTTAAACATTCGAACCGCGTTGTAGAGAATCAAGCGCGACGCATCGATCATGCTCTTTAACTCACCGAAGCGGAGCTGGCGAAAGGAATCTTTGCCGTCGCCGCGCTCACGCGCGTAATTCAAAGCCCAGTCATACATCGCTCGCGCGGAGCCGAGGTAGTTCGCGGTAAAAGCGAAGTTGATCTTGCCCATCCAGTTCTCACCTAGAAATTGTCCCGGTTGGCCGAGCAGGTTTTCCTCCGGCACGAAGCAGTCGTCAAGATAGAGCCATGGACTGATACACGCGCGCATTCCGGTCGGGCGCCAGACCTCAGTATCGATTTTCAATCCCGGCGTGTCTCTGTGCATCATGAACATGATCGGTTTGGCGTGGGAATCGGAAGCCACGCGGCCGATCCACAGCCACTCCGCTAAACTTGCATTAGTCGCATAATGCTTGGTGCCGCTGACCCGATAGCCGCCGGCAACGCGTTTTGCCGTGGTCGGCGGGCTTCCATACGGCTCAGCGCCCGCGCCGGGAATCAACGCGCCGCGCTTGACCGTCGGCTCGATCCAGCGTTGGATTTGCGGGTCGGCGGCCATGGCATCGATCATCATGAGCGCGTTGTTGTGCACCTGGAAACAGTGCGCGGTCGAAGGATTACCGTAGGCCAGATGCTCGTCGATGAGAAAAAAAGACAGTGGATCGTCGCCGTATAAACCGTAGCCGAGCCCGCCGCGTCGCTTATCGAGATTCGCCAGCAGCCAGCCTTCCTGGTGAAGATCTTTAAGATCGTCCGCCGGGGCTTCGCCGGTTTGGTCATAGTGCGCCGCGCGCGGCGCGATGCGCTCACGCACTAGATGATTGACTCGATCAATGAGCTTTTGTTGCTCTTGGGTGAAGCCGAAGTCCACGGATGGTATTCCTTTTGAACCGGATTGACGCGAGATCCATCGCGCTGCTCACGACAACAGACAGGGAATGATCGACGGGCTCGATATCAATTTAAACGTCGCTCGGCTTACGGTTTATAGAGTTTTTCAATGAAGCCGGACTTTTCCAACTCGGCGACGAACGAGTTGTCGATGAACTGCTCCGGTTTGGCCGTTTTGCCGGCGGGGTTCACGGCAAAATTGAGCAGCGTCTGCATGCCGGCGGCGGAGACGTAGGGCGCTTGTTCCCAAACCTTGGCGTAGGTGTTGTACGTTTCGTCCAAGTCTTCTTTGTTGTCGGTCTTGGTGTATTTGCTGATTATTTGTTTCGTTGTCTCCGGGTCGGTGCGCGCGATCTTCGTTCCTTCGATGTACGCCTGCACGTAGCGGCGCACTTTTTCAGGATTGCTTTTGATAAAATCCCTCGTCGTCGCCAGCCCGGCGTGAATCATCGGCACGTTTCGCGCGGCGACATCGACGAGCTCTTTGAATCCGGCTTGGCGCAGCTTCAACGTCGTCGGCGCGGATACCACGCCGGCGTCGATCCGTCCCTGGGTTAACGCGGTGATGATATCGGGCATGCCTTGCAAGTGAGTCACCTGCACGTCTTTGCCCGGAACCATGCCGGCTTGTTGAAAAAGTATCTTCGCGGTGAGGTCGGTGGTCGATCCCGGTAAAGTAACGCCCATGACCTTGCCGCGCAGATCGGTCAATTGGCGGAATTCCGCTTTGCTGTAAACGGAAAGCACGGCGCGATTGAGAATTCCTATTATAAAAGCTACGCGTTGACCGCCCAATCCGGCTTCAACGATCTCCGTGGCGGGATTGACGATATCGATACTACCCGAAAAAAGCGCCTGGGTTCCCGTGGCCGAAAGAATATATTTAAGCTCCACGGCGAGGCCGTATTTGGTGAAAAGCCCTTTATCTTGCGCGAGCCAGAGTGGCGCAAAGGCCCCGCCGATCGACGAATATGTCGCGCGCAGCGGTAAGAGCTCGGCGCCCGAGGCAACCCTGAATGGCGCCATCACGATCAGAAACAAAGCCAAGACAATTTGTTGAGATCGACTCAAGCGCATGTGTTTACCTCTGACAGGAGTTGACCGAGGTTATACCAAAAAAAAGACTTTTTCTGCCAGCGTAATTTTACGAATAAGCGGCGCAGCCGCACTGTGAGAAAGAGCGGGTAGGGGACGGTGGCGTCCGTCCCCTACCGTGTTGCAAGAAGGATGATCGCGTTCAGATCGGTTACTGGCGGGTGCCGAAGGTGTTTTGCTCGACCATCCACTGCTTCTGGGGTGAAAGGTCGACGCGCTTGTTCTCGACGTTTTGATCTTTGGCGGTCACGCGCAGTACTTCCAGCGCTTCGCTCGAGGAGCTTTCAAACCAATATTTGAACCCGCGCGGGACCAAAATCCCTTCGCCCTTCTTGTACTCTCCGATTAGCTTGTCGCCTTCGCCGTAAAATTTGGCGGCGCCGTTGATGACATACCAGAATGCGTCATCGCCGGTGTGCGTATGCAGATTATTTTCGCCGCCGCTTTTGACCACCTGCACCTGGACCTTCATCAGGTCGCTGTTGCAAACTTGCAACGTTTTTTTGACACCTTCGAATTCGGGAGTCTGATATCTAAATTCTTTCGCGTCTTGTGCCATGGATCACCTCGAGTTTGAAATTTCCTCAAGCTTAATCCCGTTCGGTCTGGTGGGTCAAGGGCAAGAAAGATCGATCAATTCGCCGGCGGCTTCGATTCATGACCGCTGCGCATTGACGGTTCGTGCCGGAGTATAATATTTATGCGTTCAAGCGGATCGGCGATCGTATGAAGAACCTCATGAAGAAATGGCTGATCAAGCTCGCCGCGGCCTTGTTTTTGTGGTCGAGTACGGCGGCGTCAGCGCAAAATATTCCGCTCCTCAACATGGGCTTCAGCGGCGCCGGCATCGGGTCCGATCTGCTCAAAGTGATCGAGCGCAACGCGCTGTGGCGCAAGCACGGCATCGACGTACGCACGATCTACCTTTCGAGCGGCACATTGATGGCGCAGACGCTGTCGTCCGGAGACATCGGTATCGCGGGGTTCGACACTCCGGCGATGCTCAATCTCGCTCTAGCTGGCCACAGTCTAAAAGTCATCGCTGTGCCGATCAATCGGCTCGAGCCGCTTTTCGTCGTGCGCACTAACATCAAGACGCCGGCCGATCTCAAGGGCAAAAAGATCACCATCAGCCGCTTCGGCTCGGGCTCCGATATCATGACGCGCGTGGCGCTGCGCTACTGGAAGCTCGACCCGGACAAAGACGTGAGTTTCTTTCAGTCCGGCAATACACCGACGCGCACCGCCGCATTGATCGCCGGCCACATGGATGCCGCGCTGGTCAGCTCGACGGGCGTAGCGAAGATCGTCGCCACGGGCTGCTGCCGCGTGCTGGCGGATCTTTCCGAGCTGCCGCTCGAGTTCGCTAACTACGGCGTGGTGGTTTCCGGCACGTTGCTAAAAAACCAAAGAGAAGACGTCAAACGATTCTTGCAGGCGCTCATCGAAGGGATTTATACCTTCAAAGCCAAGCCCGACGTGGCGCGCGCCGTCTTGCGCGAGAGTAACGGCGAAGCCGAGGTGACGCCGCTTTATGAAAGGCTCTCGAAATCCTTTCGCGACTTTCCGTCGCCCGAAACGCGGGGCCTACAGAACGTCATCGATTCCTTGGCAACCCCTAAGGCGCGCGGCGCGAAGGCTGAAGACTATATGGACACGACGCTGATGGAAGAGATCCGCAAGAGCGGATTCATGGAAAAACTTACCGGAAAGTAGAGGTGCTCTACACAAGATGGAGAAACTAACAATCGCCAACTCGCTGGTTCTGCCGATGGCCAAGGTGCGCCGGTCGTTTGACGGATATGTGAAGATCCATGACGGCATCATTATTGAAGTGGGGGAGGGCGTTGTGGCAATGGCAACGGACGAACAAGTCATCGACGCCGGCGGCGCGATGCTGATGCCCGGTCTCATCAACGCGCACACGCATCTCTATCAGGTGTTGCTGCGCGCGGTGTGGGAAGATTTGGAGTTGATGCCCTGGCTCAAACGGATCTATGGCTGCGCCCGCGTGCTTCGACCTGAGCACTTCTACGCTGGCAGCTTGCTCGGCTGTGTCGAAGCGATTCGCAGCGGCGTGACGACTTTGTGTGAGCATAATTTTCTCAATCCCAGCCCGGAGTGCGGTTTCGAGACGATACGGGCCATTCAAGACGCGGGTGTTCGCGCCGTGTTCGCGCGCACGATCATGGATACCGGGGAGATCGTGCCTGACTGCACGAAAGAGAAACCCGAGCAGGCGTTTCGCCGTATCGAAGAGATCTTGGCGCACCACGCGCGTGGCGAGCAGCTGCAATTCATGACCGGGCCGAACACGCCGCCGATCAACACGACTCCCGGCTTACTCAAGGAGATCCGCCGCTTCGCCGACGACAAGTCGCTGGGTATCAGCGCGCACGTGGCCGAGTCGAAGTCCGTGGTGGAGTGCGTGCGGCGGGAACATGGCAAGAACGGTGTGGTGGAGTTCTTGAACGAATTCGGCATTCCCGGACCTAACTCGATCTTTGCCCATTCGGTCCATATTTCGAAAGACGAGATCGCGCTGTTGAAACAAACCGGCTCATCCGTATCGCATAATCCGGTAAGCAACATGATGCTCGGCGACGGCGTCGCTCCGGTAGTGGAGATGCTGCGCCAAGGAGTCAACGTCGCACTCGGCACCGACGGGGCGGCGAGCAACCATTCGCAGGATCTTTTCGACACCATGAAAGCAGCATCGCTGCTCCAGAAAGTCCACCATCAAGACGCCGGCGTGATCGATCCTTATTCGGTGCTGCGCATGGCGACGGCGGGCGGGGCCAAAGCGCTGGGGCTCGATTCCATTTGCGGCACGATCGAGGTCGGCAAGCGGGCGGATTTGATTCTCGTCGATATGAATACTATCCACAATCAGCCGGTAAACGATGTCTTCAGCCAGATCGTCCACTGCGCCAAGGCAAGCGATGTGAGAACTGTGATGGTCAACGGGGAAATTCTGATGCGCGATCGCAAATTGACCCGGCACGATGACGCCAAGCTGATGGCCGATGCGCGGCAAGCCAACGGCGATCTCATGGAGCGGCTCAGCAAGCTATCGTCTTAACTTCGGATGATCTTTCTCGTCCTCGCGATCATCGGCTCCGGCGTCATTCCTGTCATTTTTCGCGCTTTCGATGGTTGGCGCGTCAACGTGTTCTGGGCGATTCCAGCGAATTACGTGACTTGTGTTGTCGTCGGAAATCTCTTGACCGGGCAAGCGCTCAGTCCGGCGGATCTAGCTGTGCAATCGTGGATTTTCTTTGCTGCACTACAGGGAATAATTCTTGCTGTAAACTTCTACTTGCTTGCGTATACGGCTCAACAGGTAGGGGTCGCAATTGCCTCGCTTGCCAGCCGGTTGTCTGTAGCGATTCCATCAATTCTCGCATTCGTGCTCTACGGTGATTCCTTGAGTGTAGTAAAACTCGTCGGGCTATTCGCTGCGCTGCTCGCGTTGTATCTCTGTACGGCGCCGGATCAGCATGTGGGGACGCCCAATCCCCGTTTGTTTCACCTCTTGCCGATTACGTTGTTCTTGACCTTTGGTTGTTACTTCAGCATCTTAAAATACCTTCAGACCTACTATCTTACAGAGTCATCGTACCACTCATATGTCATGTCAGGGTTTGTTTTTGCGTTTCTTTGCAGCATCGTCATCGGTGTCGCCAAAGGAGTTTTCGCGGCCGCCGATTTTCGCCTTCGCCACCCTATCGCAGGAATATTTCTCGGCCTGATCAATTATGTCGCTATTTATGCGCTATTGAAGGTCCTCGCTTTGGAAGGTTGGGAGAGCTCTCGACTCTTTCCGATTTATAGCGTCGGGGTGGTGGCGGTGAGCTCGCTCCTGGCGCTGCTATTCTTCAAAGAACGGTTGTCCCGAATGAAAACAATAGGGCTTGTGGTGGGGTTGGCAGCGGTGGCGTTGCTCAATCGATCGTGAGCTTTTGGCATTCGAATAGGCTATCCAAGCGCGAGTTCAATGGAATCCTCCGAAAATAATACATCAGAGGTTCTTCCTCCCTCGGGTGTGTCACTGTCTGTTCCCAGGTTGTCAACGGCGGGAACGGTGCTCGCAGCGTCTGTCGTCCTGGTAGCGGCTGTTTTGATGGTGTGGTTGTCGTGGTTATCTGCGCGCATCGATTCAGTTGAAAAGCCGGAAGCTGCGCTCTCACTAATCGTCGGGCGTATAATGGAACTCAGAGAATCTATAGCGGAGCAATCACCTTGGGAACGCCGACTATACAGCACGCTTTTGTTAAGCACGCCGCGAGAAGTGCCACTCGCGATTGCGTGGTTTGAAGAACTGGCTGCGAGGTCCGAAGATACCATTCCCAACGTTGAGCTGGCTATCCTCGAAGCCGAGAATGGTTTGACACAGAAAGTCGCGAACCGAGTGGTCGCGTGGAGACAATTGAGAGGAGATCTTCCCGGGTTCGCGAAGCTCATAGAGATCGCTTATCTGGAAGGCCGAGATGACAGCGATCGCACAACGAAAGTTGATTTGAGTTTCCTTGATCGGCTGGAGACGCGATGGTTTCGTGACCGCTTAATAACTCGACTCTCAGCAGTGACACCCGATGTTCTTTCACGTGAGGAGGTTCTGAACTCTAGCAATCTATTGGCGTCAATCAGAATATTCGCAGGAGTGACCTTGCTGATTGTTGTCGCGGGTCTACTGTCTTTTCCCTGGATTCTCGGGCGGCTGAAGTCCGGTGTCACAGAAGTGACCATCGGAACAGCTTCGATTCCCCCCGCTTGGAATGGTCGAACATCGCTTGCAATTATTCTGAGGTGCGTGGCCTTTTTATTGCTGCTCGTCGTTGGAATCGGAATCTTGATACCGGTTCCTAAAGTTAATGCGCAATTTCTCTTGGCCGGCGTCTATCTTGTTGGGATAGCGGTTCTCTGCAAATTGTCGCGAAAGTACCTGCTGGATAGATCTCAGAAGAATATTGTCGAATCGTTTGGTGTCTCGACCGTGCCGGGTAAATTGGGCGGAATGGTGCCCTGGACTGCTCTCTTGACGGCAGCGGGAATTGTGGGTGATCTGGTTGTCGTCTGGATTAGTGACTTGCTCGGAGTCACCGTTCACTGGACTGAATGGTTTGATGAGGATCTGGTGTGGGGAAATCATTTGGACTTGAGTCTGCTTCTTCTCGGGGTGATTGTTTTTGGTCCCATCTTCGAGGAGCTACTGTTCCGTGGATTGATCTTCCAAACCCTGAGACAAAAGTATTCGTTCGGAACCGCGGCGGGATTGAGCGCTGTTCTGTTCTCAGTTCTGCACGGTTACTCAATTGCAGGCTTTTTCGCCTTAGTTTGGACTGGGTTTATTTGGGCGTGGTCCTTTGAAAAAACGAAGAGTGTCTTACCGGCTATTATCTCACATGGGCTTCACAATCTTCTGATGGTTCTCGGGCTCGTTCTGTTTCTACGCGGATGACAGCTCGGTACCGGGCCCAGCTAGTGTGTAGACCGTCATAAAATTAAGTGCCTCCTCCAAAGGATATGAACAAAAATTCACTCGTACAAATGTTTGCCAAAGGGCGCGTCACGTCAATCGAGCGTGGTATTGAACAAAGGTTAGACAGGTCAAGGAACCTGTCCCCGGGTGGCAGCTGTCAGACCCGTTTTGTCTCAGTGGGAAGTCGACTACTTCAACGTGTCGCTGACTTTCCTGACAATGCTGAAGTCGAACACCTGTTCCGGCAGCACCGGCTGCTTGGGCTTGACCCGCTGCGAAGCATCCGCGATCATTTGCCGCTGAACCTCGTCGCTTACCACGCCGCTCGCCAGGAAGTCAGGGCCCGCGACGTCGTACACTCGCGCGGCGATCTTGTCCGCGTTCTTGCCGAGATCGACCCAGGGTCCTTTGAGAAAGTCTATCGCGTATTTTCTGTCCGACTTGATCAGGCGCGTTGCCCGCAGCATGGCGCGCACGACTTTGGTCACCAGCTCCGGTTGCTCGGTGAGCATCGTCTTGGTCGTCGCCAGGCCGCCCTGAACCGATTGATAGAATTCGCCCGCGGCCGCCAGCTTCCGAAAGCCTTCGTCCTGGGCCGTGAAGGTCAAGGGCATTTGCAGCGGCGCGGCGTCGATGACCTTGGCCTTCAACGATAAGTAGGTTAGGTGGCTTGGCCCGGTGGCCAGAATGGATACTTCTTCGGGACGAACATTGTGAGCGATCAAGATCCGGCGCGCAAGAATTTCCGCCAGCGAGCCGACGCCGCCGGTGCCGATCTTTTTCCCACGCAATTGCTGTACGCTGGTGATGTTGGGTTGGGCGATGAGATCGAAAGACGGCCGATCCGTGACGGCAAAAATGACTCTGATGTCAGCACCCTGAACGGCGGAACTGACCGCCGATCCGGTGGCTGACGCGAATTGGGTGCTGTTGCCCATTGTCGCCTGGATGGTTTGAATCGCCTGCATGACGATCAGCTCGACATCCAAACCCTCCTCGCGGAAAAAGCCGCGCTCCTTGGCAACGAAAAACGGCATGGAAGTCGTGCTTCTTGCTGCCAAGCCCATGCGGACCTGCGTTAGTTTGTCCGCTTTATCGGCAGAAAACGCAGTTTCAGCCGTGGGACTTAACAGGATGAATGAAAGCGCGATTAAAGTAGCGATACATCTTTCCATGCTCATCCAGGTCCTCCGAAAAGTGAGCCGCATCGTTATTCCCGCCAAACCATTTATTGATCCGTTACGTCTATGAAATTTCCGTCCGGATCGGCCAGCTGATGCCGGCCGTAACGACAAGCCGAGAGTAGTCGCAGTACGACATCGTGTTCGGAAGCCTGATTGGAAGCCTTCGGAGTCATCCACTCAGGATCCACGCTGGTCAAAACATCGAAATCTTTTCTAAACATCTCCATGTTTTCTACCTTGAATCCGACGTGGTCGAGTCCAGGACCCGGTGTTCGGCGCCGTGATAGTCTTCGATTTTCCACGGCGTCAGGATCAACGTGACTTTGCCGTCTGTGAGGTAAAAATTCGGATCTTCCAACGCCTTTTCCTCTTCTTTAAATTCGAAGACGTCCACATAGAAGCGCGCTAAAGCACCCGGATTGATGGCGCGTATCGTCAGGTGCTTGATATAGCGATTTTGCTCTCGATCGGACTCGGCCCAAACGCCGCGGACGTTGTCCAAACCGGGCTGGCTCAGGTCGAACAGATGGCCCTCGGGATCGTGTGAGCTGAAAGATGCAAACGGCCGGTTGCTTGGTCTCTTGACGACTCCCACCGCGGGATATTTTTCCTTGTAGCGGCTGAAAACGCGGTCCAGGTCGTCTACCTCGATGCCAAAGTGATCTATGCCCGCTGGATATCCCGGCCGGCGGCGTAGGAACGCCACCCCAACGTTGCCATCGCCCGCGATCACCGTTGCGTCGTAAGGTTTGGCAACACGTTTGGTCGATAAAAGCGGATTGCCGAAACGCTTGGCGAACTCTTCCTCGGATGCCGGGGAGGTATCCGCCCTTGCCCGAGTTAGCCCAAATAAACACTCATAGAATCGGCAAAGCCGGGGCGCGTTGTGGCTCATAAACGCCACATGCTTGATCTTTGCTATCATTGTAAAGCTCCTTTCTAAATGTTTGATACGCTCGCAAACTTCGTTGGCACTACAAAATATTACGATCGCCGATGTTGTTTATCTCTGCGTGTATTCTTTCCGCAACTTATTGAAGAAGCCTTCTTTCTCCAGTTCATCGATCAGGCTTTCGTCGATGAGCCGGCTCAAATTTACTTCCTCTTTTGGGCGTCCCAATTGTTGCAGAACGACGTCAGCGACATCTCTAACACCTTTACGGCCGACCCGGGGCGGTAAAGAAAATACATTGTGGTACAGATCATAGGTCTCTTCCGCCACTTTGCGATCCACTTTTAGGTATCTGGCAATGATGGGCAGAATTTTTTCGCGCTGGGTGCTGACTTGGTAGATCGACTCGCTGAGCGCTTGGAGAAAACGCTTGATGGTATCGCGCTCCCTATCAAGAAACGAACGACGCGCAACGATCAGTCTGTCGGGGAACTCCGGCACGATCTCGGCCAAGTCACCTAAAATAGTCATTCCCTTTTGCGCAGCTATGAGGGCATGGTCATACGAAATGACGGTGGCGTCCAAGCCGCGCGCATCCATAGCTATCAGTCTCGCGGCGCTGCCGCCGGCGGGAATGATATTTACCGCTTCGCGTGGAATACCCCATTCTCGAAGCGCGAGCAAAACGCCAAATTCGTTTGATCCGCCGAAATTGGCAATGCCGACTTTTTTTCCACGAAGATCTCCAGGCCTCGTGATGGTCTTTTGGGCGACGAACTTCAGTAAATTTTTATTTAGAAACCCGCCGACGATGACCACATCTCCACCGCCGAGACTCGTACGGATGGGAACCATGGCCGCCATATTCGCGGAATGAACGCTCCCGCCGAGTAGCGCTTGCATTCCGCGCGCTCCTCCCAGGATCAGAACACTTTCCACGTCCAATTGATATTTGCGAAATGTTCCCAGGTCCTTCCCGGTCCAGAGGGGAATCTGCGCACCGCCGACACCCGCGCTACTATGAAGGTGGCGTTGTTGCGCGGAAAGACTGAATAGGGGAATCAGAGAAAATAATAGGAAAAGTGATCCGATGATTAGAGGTCGCATCTTAAGTATAGGTGTTTTCTAATCCTCACGCATGAATTTGAGAGCTTTCACCGTTCGAGAATCAATTTCGACTCCATCAGCGTACTCTCAAAATCAGCCGCAGACGTCGATCACGAAGGCCTCGCTCGATCGGAATTAGCCGATGGGATCTGTTATCCCGCGGTTTGACCAGACGGTGACTTTACTACATGCTCGATCAAGCGCTGCAATTCTTCGTAGGGCTGCGCCCCGACCATTAAATATTTTCCAGCCAGAAAAGTCGGCACCGCGTTGACGCCATAGGCGGCGCAGCGCCGCCAGTCGTCGTCGACGGCATCCTTGTACTTGCGGCTCAGCAAGACATCGGTCGCTTCATCGGCCGGCAAGCCGTTTTCCTCGGCGATCTCGGCAAGCACGTCGGCTTTGCCGATATTTCTCACGTCGACGAAGTAGGCGCGAAACAAAGCGTCGGTGACTTCCTCACCTTTGCTTTTGGTGTTTGCCCATTTCGCCAACTCCTGGGCGAGCCGGCTATTGTAAGACATGTTGCGTTCCGCATTGAACGGCAAGCCCTCCCGCTCCATGTTCACTTTCATGCGCTGGTTGCGCGCGATGATCTCCGGTCCGCGCACGCTGCCTTCCTCGGGTGTATCCGGATGCAGCGGGAATTGAGTAAATTTGATCTCGAGACCGAATTTCTTTTTGAGTTTCTCGACACGCCCGGTGACGAGGTAGCACCACGGTCAAACGAAATCGGAAAATACTTCGAGAACTAGTGGCTCGGACATGATTTCCTCCTGTTCCAAGGGTTCAAGACGTTCAAGTCGTTCAAACCGTTCACAGCGTTGGATAAGTCGAATTCAACTTGGGTTCCAGTTGTTCCAAGGGTTCAAAAGTTCAACGCTTCCATGTTTTGAATAGATCTTAGGGTTGTTGTTAGGGCGAAGTCAAAGGGGAATCCAGCCGGCGGCGCAAAGTTGACTTTGGTTCGCGGGCTCGGATACTTTGAATCCAAGGCCATGCCATTTGTCCAACTTAACAACATTGTCCATCGTTACGTCGATGAGGGCGCGAAGGAAAAGCCGGCTATCGTTTTTGCCAATTCTCTGGGCAGCGACCTGCGTATTTGGGATGAGGTGGCGGCCCGACTGGCCGCGGATTTCCGCGTGATTCGCTACGATAAGCGCGGCCACGGGCTGACCGATGCCGTTCCAGCGCCGTATTCCGCTAAGGATCTCGCGGACGACGTTGCCCGACTGCTCGATGCTCTGGAAATCGGCGAAGCCGTGATAGGCGGTGTTTCGGTCGGCGGTATCATTGCGCAGGCTTTGGCGTTAAACCATCCGCGCCGCGTGCGCACGCTGGGCATCGGCACGGTTCAAACCGGTGGCCTTAAAGCTCTGGAATCGCCGACCATGGAACGGTGGTTTTCGGCGCAATTCCGCGTACGCCGGCCCGCCGACATCCGCGGCTATTCAACTATGCTGCTGCAAACTTCGGTGGCGGGTTATATCGGCACATGCTGCGCGCTGCGCGACGCGGATTTTCGCGCGATGGCGGCCCGAATCAAGTGTCCTACACTGGTTCTATGTGGCGCTGAGGACATCTCCACGCCTCCCGAGCTCGCTAAAGAACTGGTGGACTTGATTCCCGGCGCGCGATTTACCTTGATCGAAAATGCCGGTCATTTGCCGTGTGTCGAACAGCCGGCAATAGTGGCGGAAAGAATGATGCAGTTTTTCCAGGAGGTGCAAATTGTCTGACGATTCATTCGATAAAGGCACGTCTGTGCGCAAGGCGGTACTGGGGGCCGACTATGTCGCGCGCGCAGAAGCGAACAAGACGGAGTTCGATGCAGACTGGCAGCGCTACGTGACAGAACATGCATGGGGCGCGGTGTGGACCCGGCCTGGACTGGAAAGGCGGACGCGCAGCATGCTCACGATCGCCATGCTTGCTTCGATGGGTAAGCTCGAGGAGCTCGGCGCGCATATCCGGGCGACGCGAAATACCGGGGTAACCAAGGACGAAGTCAAAGAGGTTCTCCTGCAAGTCGCGGTTTACGCCGGCGCGCCGGCGGCCAATTCGGCGTTCGCCGTCGCTAAACGGACGTATAAAGAGATGGAGGCGGAAGGTAAGTGACAAGATTCGGACGAGATCCTTCGCTTCGTTCAGGATGACAACTGTCTTCGTTGTCAATTGTAACCGATCCCACACAAGGAAATTCTCATGCGCGTCCAAGAATACAATCCACGCGACTGGAAGTCTCATCCGCCTTATACTTTCAAAGCCTACGGTTCGTCGGTCAAGCGCGGGCCGCTGAAAAGGTTGGTGCCGATCCAACAAACGTTGTCGGAGATCACCGGACCGCTGTTCAGCGACATCAAGCTCGAAGCGGGAGAAGACGATCTCACGCGCAACGCCGATACTGGTAAGGAGGCGATGGGCGAGCGCATTATCGTCGTCGGCCGCGTGCTCGACGAGGACGAACGGCCGGTGCCGAACACGGTCATCGAAATCTGGCAGGCCAACGCCGCCGGCCGCTATCACCATCCAGTCGATCAGCACAACGCGCCGCTCGATCCGAACTTCACCGGCGCGGGGCGCTGCGTGACCAATGAAAAAGGCGAGTATCGCTACTTGACGATCAAGCCCGGCGCTTATCCCTGGCTCAATCATCCCAATGCGTGGCGACCGGCGCATATTCATCTGTCAATATTCGGCCCGAGTTTCGTTACGCGCCTGGTGACGCAATTTTTCTTTCCCGGCGATCCATTGATACCGCTCGATCCGATTTTAAGTTCGGTGCCGACCAAGAACGGGCGCGAGCGGCTGATGGCGAGCTATGCACATGATGTGACCGAGCCTGAGTTCGCGTTGGGCTATCGCTTCGATATTGTGTTGCGCGGCAGAAAAGCAACGCCGTTCGAGGAACCAAGATGAGGAAACAAACACCTTCACAAACCGTCGGCCCTTTTTACGCCATCGGCATGACGCGCAAGCCGATGAATGTCATGGCGACTGAAGCGACCCAGGGCCAACGGATTCGCGTCGAAGGACAAGTCTTCGACGGCGACGGCGTGGCGATTCCCGATGTCATGGTGGAGATTTGGCAAGCCAACGCCTACGGCCGCTATAATCACCCCGACGACAAGCAAGAAAAGCCGCTTGATCCAAGCTTCACCGGCTGGGGCCGTTCCGGCACCGATGAAAAATGTTTTTACAATTTTGAAACGATCAAGCCCGGGCCGGTGCCGGGAAACGAGGATTCGGTTCAAGCGCCGCACATCAACTTTGTAATTTTTGCGCGCGGCATGTTAGTGCACGCGTACACGCGGATGTATTTTGGCGATGAAGCGGGGAACGAGAGCGATCCGGTGCTGAATTCGATCAAGAACAAAGCGCGGCGACGGACGCTGGTTGCCACCAGAGACGAGCAGAACGGCAAACCTGTTTACCGTTTCGACATTCGGCTCCAGGGTGGGAATGAGACGGTTTTCTTCGATATGTGAGGCGAAGAAACTGGAAGTCGAGATGCTTCGCTGTGCTCAGCATGACAACCTCGGAGAAGCGTTCTTCTGCGGCGGTCATCCTGAGCCTTCGCGAAGGATCTCGTCATAGCGCAGTTGGTCGAAGGAATTCGAAAACACTAACCCGCTTAAAGATGACTACGGTTCTAAGTTCAGCCATCCTCGGCCCGCTCTTTAGCGATGACGAGATTTCAAAACTCTTAAGCGACGCAGCTTTCATGCGCGCGCTGGTCGAAGTGGAGATCGCGTTAGCCCACGCTGAGGCTCGCATCGGTGTCATCCCAACAGATGCAGCTGAGCAGATTAGCCACGTGCGGGCAGAAAAGATTGATATCCCCGCGCTGGTGACGGGCACGGCGCGTTCTGGATTTCCGATCATTGCGTTGGTTCAAGAGCTGCGCAAACAAGTGAGCTCGGACGCCGCGCCGTACGTTCATTGGGGCGCGACGACTCAGGACATCATGGATACTGCCTGTGTTCTGCAGTTGCGCGGCGCGGCTGAATTATTCACTAGCCGACTTGCTGAGATCATACGTAATTTAAGCGCGCTCGCGAGCACTCATCGTCATACGGTTCTCGCCGGGCGGACGCATAGCCAGCAGGCGTTGCCGATCACGTTCGGTTTGAAAGTCGCGGCTTGGTTAGCGCCGCTCTTGCGTCATTTGCAACGTCTCGAGGAAATTCTGCCGCGTTTGCTGGTTGTCCAGTTCGGCGGCGCTGCCGGGACGTTGGCCGCTCTGGGCGATAGGGGCTTGGCCGTCACGGAAGAATTGGCCAAGGAACTTCAAATAGGCGTGCCGGCGATGCCTTGGCATGCGCAGCGCGATAGTTTTGTGGAGTTCGCCGGCTGGCTGAGTCTCGTCACAGGATCGCTCGGCAAGATGGCGCAGGACATTATTCTCATGGCGCAAACGGAAGTCGGCGAAGTCGGCGAATCGGCGGAACAGGGGCGCGGTGGTAGCAGCACGATGCCGCAGAAGTCTAATCCGATCACGAGCGAGCTGATCGTCGCCGCGGCTCGCACCAATGCAGCGCTGCTCTCCGGCATGCACCAAGCGCAGATTCAAGAACATGAGCGCGCGACGCATGGCTGGCAAGTGGAATGGCTGACGTTACCGCAGATGATCACTCTTACCGGCGCGGCATTGAAGCACGCTCTTTATTTGGCCAAGAACATGCAAGCTGATACAAACATGATGCGCGCCAATATCTCACGCGCAAACGATGTTATTCTCGCCGAGGCGGCGGTGTTTGCGTTGGCGAAAGCGATGCCCCGCCAACAGGCGGAAGAATTGGTCAAGAAAGCCTGCGCCGCGGCAGTCGCCGAAAACACGACGCTGATCGGCGTCGTGGAAAGACTGGCGGGCGATTCGGTCAAGAAAGGCGAGGTCGATTGGCAGGCGCTGGCGAGGCCGGAAAATTACTTGGGCGCGACGGATGAAATTATAAACCAAGTGCTCACACGCGCGGAAAAGTTTTTGCGCTGAGGGAAATCAATCTCAACGCTATGAACAAGACAGCGAAAGCCGATAAGGTCGTCTCCATGCGGGATGCTGTGGCCGGATGCGTGACCGACAATTGCTCGGTCGCCATTGAAGGTTTCACCGGATTCATTTGTTTTGCGGCGGGACACGAGATCATTCGCCAGCGACGCCGCGACCTAACGTTGATTCGTATGACGCCGGATTTGATATACGATCAGATGATCGCGGCCGGCGTGGCCAAGAAATTAATTTTCAGCTACATGGGCAATCCGGGCGTCGGCTCGCTTTACTGCATTCGCCGCGCCGTGGAGAAAAGTATTCCCCTGCCACTGGAGCTGGAAGAATACTCCCATTACGGGCTGGTCGGCCGCTACGCCGCAGGTGCTGCGCACGCGCCGTTTTTCGCGTTGCGGAGTTACGTTGGCTCAGACATGCTGGCGGCCAACCCGTTAATTAAATTGATCGACGATCCTTATGGCTCTGGCAAGATCGCTGTCGTGCCGCCCCTCAATCCGGATGTCGCTATCCTTCACGCTCAGCGCGCGGATCGACAAGGGAACACGCAAATCTGGGGTCTCGTCGGCATGCAAAAAGAAGTGGCGTTCGCTGCTAAGCACGTGATCGTCGTGGTCGAAGAGATCGTCGATGAGTCCGTCATCCGCGCCGATCCCAACCGCACTTTGATTCCCGGCTTGATCGTCGATGCAGTGGTGCACGAGCCGTATGGCGCGCATCCTTCGTACGTTCAGGGTTATTACGACCGAGACAACGAGTCCTATCTTGCGTGGGACAAACTTTCGCAGGATCACGCGGCGGTCGTCGCGTGGCTCGACGAATGGGTCTACGGCCTGGAAGATTTCGGCGCTTACGTGAGCAAAATTGGGCAAGCCCATTTTGACAAGCTCAAGCCGGAGCCCTATCCGGCGCCGTCGGTCGATTACGGGAGGTATCGATGAGCGACCCCGCTTATTCGGCGTCGGAGATGATGATCGCAGTGGCGGCGCGCATGTTGACGGGCGCGCGCACCGTATTCGTCGGCGTCGGTCTCCCCAATATCGCCTGCAACTTGGCGCGCGTCACCGTCGCCCCGGATATGGAGCTGATCTACGAGTCCGGTGTTTACGGCGCGCGACCGGAGCGGTTGCCGCTCTCCATCGGCGATCCGACACTCGTCAGCGGCGCCGTCTCGGTGGTATCGATGGCGGATCTATTTGGCTTGTATCTGCAACGGGGCTTGGTCGAAATCGCGCTGCTCGGCGGAGCGCAGATCGATAAACATGGCAATCTCAATTCCACGGTGATCGGCGACTATGCCAAACCCAAAACGCGCCTGCCGGGTAGCGGCGGTGCCTGCGAGATCGCCACCAACGCTCAACGAACGTTCATGATCATGCGTCTCAAACGCCGGGCATTTGTCGAAAAGCTCGACTTCGTCACCAGCCCGGGTCACCTGACGGGCGGCGACAGCCGCTCCCGTCTCGGCCTTCCCGGCGGCGGACCGGAGATCGTGATTACCGATATGGCGATCTTGAACTTCGACAATGCCGAGCGTGAGATGCAACTGGACGCGCTCTATCCCGGAGTAACCGCAAAGAATGTGCAGGACGAAGTCGGCTGGCGACTGCGGCTGGCCGCTAAGATCGAGGAGGTCTCCGCACCATCGGTAGAAGAGCTGCGCTTGATCCGCGAAGAGCTCGATCCAAGCGGGATGTACCGCTAGCACTGCTGCCGGCGCTCAGTTGCTCACGCCGCTATAATAAATTCGCGTCCCATCCACTCGGGCGAACGTGGGCAGCGAATGCTCGCGGCAAC
>WNGI01004483.1_pt1 | contig 21738 bp, 20 predicted proteins | sample 5400621 | NCBI WGS metagenome assembly WNGI01 (sample SAMN13153374, study PRJNA577476) | soil metagenome | isolation source: 20 cm soil or saprolite under Garry oak tree replicate 1 | place: USA:California | collected 2016-06-15
CAAAGAAAAACTCGCTTGATTTAAATGGAGGAAGAATGGCACGCATCGCAACTATCACGAAAAAAGAAGAGCTGGCGCCGGAGCATCAGAAAGTTTATGACGCCATCGCGCAGAGCCGCGGCGTCGTCGGCGGGCCTTGGCTGGCGTTGTTGCACAGCCCGGAGCTGGCGGCGCGCACGGCGCATCTGGGGAGCTATATCCGTTTCGAATCCAGTTTAGATCACAAAGTCATCGAGTTTACGGCGTTGGTGTCGGCGCGGGAGCTCGAGTGCAAGCACGAATGGGCGGCGCATATTATGCACGGAGAGAAAGCCGGTATTCCGATGGAAACCATTCGCGCCGTCTATCAGAAAAAAGGCGCGGAGAGTTTTTCTTCCGAAGATGCGCAGATCGTGAGTTTTGTGCGCGAGATGATTCACTCCCACCGCGTCACCGAGGCCACGTTTCAAGCGATCTACGGGCGCTTCGGCGAAAAAGGCATGGTCGAGCTCACGGCAACCATTGGCTATTACGCGATGTTGGCCTGTACGCTGAATACTTTTGACGTGTACACATTCACGCCGGTGGAAGAGCTCAAAATCTGAATCGCTGAGCAATCCGTCGAGATTCTTCGCTGACGCTCAGAATGACATTCATGCCGGGTTGGTGATCGCGACACCGTGTCAGAGTCAGGGAGGAAAAAGGAAGGGGAGAATTTTTTCGCGCAAAGACGCAAAGACCGCAAAGAGAGCAAAGAGAAAAAATTTTGTCAGTTCGACTGTCTCCATCTCATTTCGAGCGCAGCCGAGAATCTTTCCAGAAAGATCCCTCGCATTCACTCAGGATAGTGGCTGTGGCGCACAGGCTGGCCGGGTTTCAGCGTCCGATATGGCATCGATCGCGTCACGCGGCCGCGCCGGCCAGAGCCAATCTTAATGTTGCGCTGGCCTGGGGGCCGAGTACAATAGCCTAGGCTGAGAGGTTGGTATGGCGCGGAGCATCGTTCAAATTTCCGGTCACATTATCGACTCGCTGATCCTTCCCAAGGTCCTCGATCTCATTATCAATCTCGGCGCCGAGTTTCAGATCCTCGATATTCACGTCGGCCATCGCCGTGCCGACCGTAGCTCGGCGCGGATTCAAATCGACGCGCCCACTCAGGAATTGCTCGAAAAAATCTTGGCTAAAGTCAAAGAGCACGGCGCCTTGCCGCTCGAGACAGAAGCGCAAGCCGTTCGATTTGAGCCTGCACCCGCCGACGGAATTTTTCCCGACCATTTTTACGCCACGACGAATTTCCCGACTTTGATTCGCCTCGACGAACAATGGATCGAGGTGGAGCATCCCGAGATGGACTGCGCCATCCGGGTAGACCCGCAAAGCCGCCGTGCGGAAACCATTGCCATGCACCGGGTGAAAAAAGGCGACTTGATCGTGGTCGACCATACCGGGGTGAAGATCGTGCCCATGGAGCGGCGCGTGCCGCGCGAGCCATTTGAGTTCATGTCGAGCGCGGTGTCGACCGAGCAGCCCAAGGGTTTGCTCATTCGAGAGATCGCCGAGTCGATGATCCGGGTGCGGGCCGAACGAGGTCGGATTCTGGTGGTGGCTGGGCCGGGACTCGTGCACACCGGGGCGTCGCGTCATTTAATCGAGCTGATCGAAAATGAATTCGTCCAGGTTCTGTTCGCGGGCAACGGTCTGGCGGTGCACGATATCGAAAGCGCGCTCTTTGGCACGTCGCTGGGCGTCTACCTGGACAAAAACATTCGCGCCAGCGAAGGTCACGAGCATCATCTGCGAGCGATCAATGCGATCAGAAAGGCCGGCGGCATTCACCAGGCCGTTGAGCAGGGGATGGTGCAACGGGGCATCTTCTATAGCTGCGTCAAAAAGGGCGTGGAGTTTGTCCTGGCAGGCTCGATTCGCGACGACGGGCCGCTTCCCGACGTGATCACCGATACCCTCAAGGCCCAGGATATGATGCGCGAGAAAGCGCGCGGCGTGAGCTTTGCCCTGATGATGGCCACCACGCTGCACGCCATTGCGACCGGCAATCTGCTTCCGGCCACGGTCAAAACGGTGTGCGTCGATATCAATCCCGCCGTGGTCACCAAGCTGAGCGACCGCGGAACCTTTCAGGCGATCGGCTTAGTGACCGATGTCGAGCCATTTCTGCGCGAGCTTTCCCAGTACCTCAGACAGGGCGGGAACGCGATCGACGCAGAGTAACTGACGGACTCAGGCAGAGGCGGTGAACGGGATGCGTCTATTGATGTGCCGGCCCGACCACTACGGCATCGCATACGAGATCAATCCCTGGATGAGCAAGAGCCGCCAGAGCGATTGGAGCCAGGCTCAGCAACAATGGTCGGCGCTGCGCCAAATCGTCGAGCACCGATTATCGGTGAACGTCGATGTGGTGGAGCCCGCGGCCGACCTGCCCGATATGGTTTTCACCGCCAACGCCGGCCTTGTCTGGCGCCAAAAGTTTATCGCCGCCAACTTTCGCCATAAGGTCAGGCGCGGCGAGGTGCTGTACTTTATCGAATGGTTTCGACGAAACGGATTCGAAATCGTCAACCTGCCCGAAAACTGTTTTTTCGAGGGCGAGGGCGATCTTTTGAGATGCGGGGAGATCGTTTTTGCAGGCTATCACATTCGCTCCGATATCCTCGCCCATCAGCGGGTGGCCGACATCATCGAAAGCGAGGTCTTGTCGCTGGAATTGACCGACGAGTGGTTCTATCACCTCGATACCTGCTTTTGTCCGCTCGGCTCCGGGCGCGCGCTCTATTATCCGGCCGCCTTCGACCGCTATGCCCGTGAAGTCTTGCAGAGCCAGGTGGCGGAGCTGATCGCGGTGGGCACCGAAGACGCCAAGCGCTTTGCCTGCAACGCGATCGTTACCGAAAGCGCGGTGGTGATTAACCACGGGTGTTCGGAGGCGCGGGAGAAACTGCAAAGCTTAGGTTTTACCGTCTACGAGACCCCCCTCGATGAGTTCATCAAAGCCGGCGGCAGCGCCAAGTGCATGGCGCTCACGATTGGCTGAACGCGCGGCGGCGCTGGCCGCCTCCGTCGAGAGACTGTGTCGCAGCATCCTCTTGAGGTCCTTTCGTCGCCCAGAGTGTGTGAAAAAATCGCTGCTCGCTCTTCAAGACAGTCAGGAAGAACGGCTAAGTACTTGAGTCGTCGTTGCCCCAATCCGCTCGTGCTGAGACTCTCGAAGGATGAACGGATTTTTTCACACAGTCTCAGGATAAACTCCGCGGAAGGATCTTGTCTTCGTAAGCTCTGTGAAGAGTGATATTCTTCGCTGAGACTGAGAATGACACCACCTACGGAGTCTTTGGCGTTAGGACGCAGTGTCGACACGAGTCGCTGACCCAGCTACGAAAACGAAATTTGGAAAGGAACTATCAATGAAATTAAAGGGACAAGTCGCGATCATCACGGGGGCGGGAAGAAACATCGGCAAGGCGATGGCAAAACTCTTCGCGTCGGAAGGCGCTAAGATTGCCGTGGCGGAAATGCATGAGGGACGCGGACAGTCGGTGGTCGATGAAATCAATAATTCCGACCAAGAGGCGATGCTCGTGCTCGGCGATGTTTCGAAATCGAAGGACGTGCAGGAGATGGTGAAGAAAGTTGTCGCCGAGTTCGGCGGCATCGACATCCTTGTCAACAATGCAGCATTGACCGACCATGCCAACATTTTCGAAAGCACCGAGGAAGAGTTCGACAAGGTCATCGCGGTGAGTCTGAAGGGCCCGTACTTGGTAACGAAATACGTCGCTGAACAGATGCGCAAGCAAGATCGCGGCGGCAAGATCCTTAATTTCGGTTCGACCTCAGGGATGATCGGACGGTTCGACGGTATTGCCTACGCTGCGGCCAAAGCCGGCGTCATCAATATGACCCGCGCCATGGCGGTGCAGCTCGCCGAATATAAGATCCGCGTCAACTGTGTGGTACCGAACCGTTCCGGCTCGCCGGTCGGATACGACGACGACGTGGCCGGCAATCGCACGTTTCAAAATCTCGCGGGCCGCTTGGGCACGGCGGATGATCAGGCAAAGGCGGCGCTGTTTCTCGTCAGCGACGATTCGGATTTCATTTACGGGCATCCGTTGGTCGTCGACGGCGGTGTGATGGCAACGGCGAATTTTCCTAGGGAGCAGTTTCAGAAGTAACCCGAGAGGCTCTGTTCAATCGTTCAAGTAGTTCAAGCCGTTCAAATCGTTTAGACAGGATGAGCCTGATGCGAAATAGTCATATCAACGGCATCGAACGCAGACCGTTTCCGACGATCGAAGGTCTCAGCAACATTCAACGGCTGATGAAACTGCGCAATCCGAGCATCGAGAAACTCAAGATGGAAGACCTTGTCGACCACCGAGTCCTGCGTCGGCTCGATGAAGGCGGCTTCATCGATAGTCTCGCGAAGCGTTATCCGGTCAAATAAACCGTGACCCATAGGTCGCGATTTCACCGATAAAACGCCAATGCGGCGATGCGCTGCTCGATCTCGGCCATCATTTTTTTGTAAGGCGGCGCGTCGATGCCGCCGAAGCGCCGTTGGAATTCCCGCTCGGGCATGAATTCCGGCAAGTCTTCCGTCATCGGCATGATGTCTTTTTCGCCGATCGCCGCACGCAAGCGCTGCTGCAGGACACGCGCCGACGTCGGATTGGCAGCATATTCGCCGAAGCGCGTGCCGGCGCGGTCGGCGGCGATATCGTTGAACGAAAAGCCGCTGCCGCCGCGGGAATCCTCTATTTCTTTGTAAACGCCGACGGCGTCGGCGAGGGGCCCGCCGGCTCTGGCGGCTAGCGCTGCCGAGATGATGAAATGCTTGGGGAAGTCGTCACGTCGGTTGAGCAGTGCACGACGCATCTCGGGCTGCGACCAGCTTTTCGAGTCGGGTAAAATCGTCTCCAAGCTTTGTCCATTGACGTAGAGGGTGAGCAGAAATATCGCGGCGCGGTTTTCTGCAACGGCATCGCCATCGTTCGAACGGTCCGCGGCGAGCATAAAGAGAGGCGCGAGTAGCTCGGTCAGTGAAACATCCTTCGACTTCAGCGAATGGCTTATCGAAGCCAGGCGTTCTTGATAAGCCCGCAGGCGCGCCCGCTCTTGCGCCGGCAGCAAGGCCGTGCGCAATTTATTCGGCAGGTCGGCTTGCCATTCATAGGTCAACGCGATCCGTCTATCCTGGATCGTCACCTTCTTGATGACATTCTGAAAAGAACGAATATCCGCGTCGTTGAATGTCAAAGCAAAAAGTCGGGGGATCATCCAGTACGCGAGCCACGGTGGTATGGAGATTTTGCCGATGCGCAACGACGCAATCCGCGGCAACGCACCATCTTCCGCCAGCACAGCGTCGAGGTTTATGTAAATCGGCAACTGAACCATCGGTGGCTTGAGGCTAGCTCCGATATTCAAGCTGCCCCGTTGCAGGCGCACCCGAGCACCTCCCGCGGCGTATTGGCGCGCCAGGTAATTGGCGGCGAGGTCGAGATCGTTTTGACTGACGGAAATGGTGCGGCGCGCGCCCGGTTTTAACTTGCGTGGGTCATTCTGATCGAGAATGCGCTTGGCCCTTTCGATGTTCGAAGGCGTAATTTCGGCGGCGCGATTAATGCTCGGTTCGGTATCGACGGCGAGGTAAAGCAATCCGGCAAGGGCGAGGGGAAGTACAAAGAACAGCAGAAAGAACAGTTTCAGAAATAATCGCATCGCCGATCCTAAAAATTTTAGCCGATGTCGAAGCCGATTGCGAATCGGCATGAAAAAATTGCCGAGGGTAGACACCCGGGTCTGCCCCTACATCAAATTGCGCCGCGACCTTTTTGATGGGTGTATTGCTCTACGCGCAGCCTAGAGATAAAGTTGGCGGATTCGGAACTCATGACAAGCGTAAACTCCATCCGTTGGATTGATCGTTGGATCGGGATTCCCGTTTGTTTTGTCTTGACGGGCGTGCGCCGATTGACCGAGCTCGGCAAGCACCCGCATGTGCCGCGGCTGCGGGCCGTCCTGTTTGTCAAATTAGCCGAGCAGGGCTCGACGGTGTTGGCGTGTGCTGCGATTCGCCGCGCCATCGACCTGGTTGGGCGGAACAACGTCTATTTCCTGGTGTTCGAGGAGAATCGTTTCATCCTCGACGTGATGGCTCTGCTGCCGAGAGAAAACGTATTGGTCATCCGCCGCGATAATCTGTTCGCAGCCGCTCTCGACACGGTCCGGGCTATCCGGTCATTGTATAAACGGCGGATCAACGCAGTCATTGATTTCGAGTTTTTCGCGCGCTTTTCGGCCGCGATCAGCTTTCTCACCGGTAGCGATTATCGAGTCGGGTTTCACTCTACGGGAGGCGAGGGACCGTATCGCGGCGATCTTATGACCCATCGGCTGCGTTACAATCCTTATCTGCATACCGCTGAGACTTTTCGCTTGATGGTTGAGGCACTGACATATGCGCCGACTGATTTGATCCGTTTGGATATGAAACCGGCTTTGGCCGAGGATCAGCCGCCAATTTTTGAGCCGACTCGAGCAGAAGTGGTTGAAGCTCAAGCCCTGCTTCGCAAAGCGGCGCGGGCCGAGACCCCGCTGTCGCTCATTTTGCTGAATCCCAATTGCAGCGATCTGCTGCCGCTCCGTCGCTGGCCGGTTGAAAGCTATGTTGAGCTGGCGCGGCGGCTCACGGCGCGGTATCTGCGCTTGCATGTGGCGCTGACAGGGCAGCCGTCCGAAGCGCAAGGCGCGGCCGCCTTGGTGCAAGAAATAGGATCAGAGCGCTGTTTTAGTTTGACCGGCCAGACCACGCTGAGACAGCTCTTGGTGATCTTCGGGCTAGCCGACGTGCTGGTTACGAACGACAGCGGGCCGGCTCATTTTGCCGCTCTGACGCCGATCGAAGTGGTTACGCTCTTCGGTCCGGAAACCCCGCAGCTTTATCAGGCGCGCACGCCGAGGAGTCACGTGTTCTGGGAGGGGCTCGCTTGCAGTCCTTGCGTCAGCCCGCTCAATCAAAAGCAGTCTTTTTGTCAAAACAACTTGTGCATGCAGCGCATCGAAGTCGACGCCGTCTTCGACAAGGTCTGCGAAGTCTACGAGGCGAGATTCAATGCGCAGGCTTTGGCGAACCGTGAGGATCGAGTCGGTCGTCTACGAGTGAGCTCGTAGGACACCACTCGCATGTCGGATCGACGTCTTATACGGGCAACTGCCCTGCTTTTTTGCTTACGATTTCTCGCCGCTTCTCTAATCGACCTAGCGCCCCAAGAGACTTACTATTGGAATTACGCCCAGCATCCGGCGCTGAGCTATTTCGATCATCCCCCGATGATCGCATGGGTCATCAGCGCAGGTCAATTTCTCCTGGGCAAGAACGCGCTCGGCGTCCGGCTCGGTGGACTTTTGTTAACTCTTCTTTCAACTTGGCTTCTCTATACGTTGGGCAGGTTTTGGTTTAACCGAAGAGCGGGGCTCTGGGCTGCCTTGCTTTTCCAATTGATACCGCTCTATTTCGTTTATGGTTTACTGATCACGCCCGACGTGCCGCTGATTTTTTTCTGGCTGCTGACGCTCTACCTGGTTTCCTTGGCCGTGCGCGGGGAAAAAAAATGGGTGTGGTACTTGGCCGGGGCTGCACTCGGGTTTTGCCTGCTGTCCAAATACACGGCGATTTTTTTAGTTCCGTCGACACTGCTATGGCTTATCTTAGACCGCCGTCACCGCCAGTGGCTCACGAGAAAAGAGCCCTACCTAGCTCTACTTATCGCGGCGCTGTTCTTCACTCCGGTGATTCTTTGGAACGTCGAGCACGACTGGGCCTCTTTCGGCTTCCAAGTGAGCGATCGATTGCATCGCGCGCCTAGCCACCCACTCAAAAGCTTGGGAGAATTTTTGCTCACGCAGCTCGGCGTGACTTCGCCCATTCTTCTGGCAGGCTTACTCATGCTCCCGGCGCTTCCTGTGTCGTACGCTTTGAGCGACTGGCGCCTCCGATGGCGGTTTTGTTTTCTTTTCTCGATCCCGATCCTCGCCTTCATGCTGCTTTTCAGCATTCGTTCCGGAGTCAAGGCCAACTGGACGTTGCCCGGGTATCTATCCCTGCTCGTCGCCGCTTATCCCTGTTACCGCTATTTTCGTTTTAACAGCGGCGCTCGCAAGCTGCGCGTGGTCAGGTATTTCTTGCTCTCTTTTTTTTACACTTTGCCAGTTCTGTATGTCGTTGCGGTTTATCACTTAACCCTAACGATACCGGGAATTCCCGCGCACAGTTTTACGACCGGTTGGAAAGAGTTGGGACAGGCCGTCGGCCGGGAAGCACGAGCGTTTGAGGTCGCCGGTGGGAAAAAGGTGTTCCTTCTGGGTTTGGATAGTCACTACATCGCCGCCGCTCTTTCGTTTTATAGCGATGACAGCCGCGAAGTTTTCTCGCGTAACGTCGTCGGCAAAAACGCGTTAGCCTTCGACTATTGGAGGCCAAAAATCGATCTCGCTGGTTTCAACGCGCTCGCGGTGGACGGCAATCCGCCCGAGCTGGATGCGCTGCGTAAATACTTTGTTCGCGTGGATGAAAATATAAAACGGCTTCCGGTTATGATGGATGGCAGGATTCTTGGCCATTTTTATGTCGTGAAGTGCTTCGGTTATATGCGGCCCGATGCTAGACCGGTTATGGTCAGCGAGATGATCGAAGGAGATTGAATTTGCGAAATCTATACAGATTCCGGCATCACGTCGGTCATCGAGCGTCGTTTGCGACGATATCGCAGGGGCTTACGACAATTCGGTTTTTAACCAATCCACGATCGTCGGAAAGGTTTGCGGTGTTTGCCCCATGTGACCGCCGGGGAAGACGCGCGCGGATTTCGGCGAGCCGTATTCTAGGAGAATGTAAAGATCGGCGATCGGAGTTTGCAGATCGTTTTTGCCGTTGACGATGAGCATGGGACAGGACGGTTTCTCCAACCAGCCCTGCTCTTTGAGCGAGAGTGCCGACCAAGGTTTCATCAGCTCGTCAATGCTGTTGACGCCGAAGAGCCGGCAGCGAGCGATGTCGTGATCCATGAGGTAACTGTCGGCGTTGGTCGACTCGCGCAGCCAGTCCTCTTGGAAAAAATAATGCACGCCGCCGCCCCAAACGATCGACGCGCGCAGGCGCTGCGCTTCCACATAAGCCATCTTCGTCGCCCAGTAGCCGCCGAAGCTCCGGCCCATAATGGCGATTCGTTTGGCATCGACATCGGGGCGCTTCTCCAGATAGTCGATCACGGCGGTAAAGACTGACTCCCTGCTTTCTGCAAACCTTCATCGTATTCGTAACTCTCCGCCTTGAATGAATCGATGCCCCCGAAGTTGATCACAATTGCGTATTTCTGCCCGTCCTGCGGTATGCGCACGTAGATTGGAATTTTCTTATCAGCAAAAGCAATTTCGACGCGCTCCAGCGCCGGCTCGAAATATTTGCCGGCCTTCTCATACACTTCGAGACTTTTGCGGAAGCACTCCATCTTCCCCGGCGTATGCGGCGTCGGATAGCGGCCGGTGGCGTAGTAAGCATAGGCTTGAACGTACGAGTCGCGGGCTTCTTTGAACCTGTCGGCTTGCTCTAACTTGGCGCCGTTTTCTTCGTAGGGTCTCGCGACGCGTGACCATTCTCTCGCCCAAAGCTCGGGATCTTTGCTCGTTAAGTTAGCGAGCACGGACTCGACGTCTTCCCGCTTCGCGTGACGAAAGGTGTTGCGCTTGCCGGTGCGCTCGCGAATCATCGCTTTGATCTCGTCTAAGTTTTTTACTCGGCCCATGAATGCCTCCTGCGGACTCGTTTCGAGCCGTTCAAAAAGTTTAAATTGTTCTCTTGAAAGGGGCCCGTTGGAACGTCGTCTACTCTACCTTGACATTAACTTCAAGCTGCCAGTAAGATCCGCCAGCTTTTGACCCAGCATGCAGTCCTGGAGGCAACCGTGAAGCGAGCGTGGCTTTTCGTTTTCATTGGTGTGCTAGCTCTCGCCGATTTCGTGCCAATGTCTTTGGCGCAAACGCCTAAGCGCGGCGGCACGCTGACCATCGGTTTCAAAGAGGAACCGGATCGCCTCGACGCGCGTTATCCTGGCCGGCGCTTTATTCTGTTTCCGGAAGTCTTTGAAAGTCTCGCCGCGTTCGGCAAAAACTTGAGCGACATTCGCCCGGCTCTGGCGGAAAAATGGGAGCAGCCGAACCCCACGACCTACATTTTCTATCTGCGCAGGGGCGTGAAGTTTCACAACGGCCGGGAGCTCACTGCGGAGGACATCAAGACCAATATCGAGTGGCGCAGCAAAGAGGCGCCGAAGGATTGGCCGCGCATGCGCAATCTCGAGGCCATGAGCAAGATCAAAGAGATCGAAATTCTCGACCGCTATAAGATCAAGATCACGATCGACGAGCCCGGACCGATGATGGTGACGGCGTTTACGGGCGGTGACACGGGGTTGCCGGGAATCATTCCGCCCGAGGCCGCGGGAAAATACATGCTCGGCAAGGGCGGCACGGTGCCGATTGGCACGGGGCCGTTCAAATTCAAAGAATGGGTTTCCGGCAGCCATATCATTTTGGAACGCTTCGACGATTATTGGGGTCCGAAAGCGCTGGTGGATCGCATCGTGTTTAAATTTATCTTCGACGATGACGCGCGGCTGATCGCGCTGCAGCGCGGCGACGTCGATCTCGCCGAACAGATCACCGGCGCCGGCTTGCCGATCGCGCGCAAAGATCCCAACCTTCAATTATTCAGCGCGCTACGCACCTTCCGCGATATCAAGCTTTATTACAACAATAAGAACTGGCCATTGAGCGACCGGCGCTTTCGCCAGGCGCTGACGATGATCGTCAATTTCGACAAGAACGTCGAAGTGCCGAGTGGCGAAGCGGTGCGGGCGAAAAGCTTCATGGCCGGTTCGCCGTGGGCCAACGACCCGGCGATTGGCAAACTGTTTCCCAAATACGATGTCGAAAAAGGCAAGCAGCTGCTCAAAGAAGTCGAGAAAGCGGCCGGCAAACCGATTCCGGAGCTTGTTTACGTCAGCCCCAACCGCGACGTATATGTCAAGATCGCCAATCTTCATTACGCCGCGTACACGGCGGCGGGCTTGAAGATCAATCTCAAAATGGTCGACCCGAACCAGTGGTTGCGCGATCGCGACTCGGGCAATTACGATATTACGCTGGCGGGCGGCGGCGGTCCGGGCATGGATCCGCTCTATCAGGCGCGCATGTTCGGATCGAGCAAGGACGTCGGTTTGGTCGAACGAGACGGCTTCAATATTCCGCGTTACGTCAACAAAGAGTACGACGCGATCATTCGCAAAGCGCAGTCGACCGAGGACCGCAAGGCGCGCGCGAAGCTATACCAGAGCGCGGATAAGATCCTCATGACCGATTTACCCGCGGTGCCGTACTATCACGAGGTTTATTTCCACGGCGCCAACAAAAAGGTGAAGGGAATTATCGTGACGGAAAGCGGCGATCCCCATCTGTACACGCCGGCGGGACAAGTTTGGCTGGATAAGTAGTCTTCGCTGCGCTCCAAATTGCAGATTCCAAATTTCCGATTGCAAAACTGTTTTTAGGCCGCTCTGGATTCCATCGATGCTTGCATATCTAATCAATAGGCTGGCGCAGCTGATTCCCGTGTTGATCGGCTGCTCACTGCTGGTGTTTCTTGCCTTGCAGTTTCTGCCCGGCGACGCTGCCCAGGCGTTTCTCGGCGAGCGCGAGTTCAATCAGGAAGATTACAAAGCGATGCGCGAGTATCTCGGCCTCGATGAACCCCTGTACGCGCAGTACTATAAATACGTCAAAAACATTTTGCACGGCGATTTCGGCCGCTCGGTGCGCACGCACGAGCAAGTTCTACCGGCGATTGTCGAAAGAATCCCCGCCAGCCTGACTTTGGCCGCGGCGTCGCTGGTCGTCGCGCTGATCATCGGCATCCCCGTTGGCATTCTCTCGGCGGTCAAACCTTATTCCCGGCTGGATCAAGGCAGCATGATCGGTGCGCTGCTCGGGGTCTCGGTGCCTAACTTCTGGCTGGCACTGATGCTGATACTTTTGTTCTCGCTCTATCTCGATTGGTTTCCCGCCTCGGGCCGCGGCACGCCTCCCGACTTGAAGCATTTAGTCTTGCCGTCGATCGTTTTGGGCAGCGCCTACGCGGCGACGATCTGCCGCTTGACGCGCTCGTGCATGCTCGAAGTGCTCAACCATGATTTCGTGCGCACGGCGCGAGCCAAGGGGCTGATGGAATTTTTCGTGATCAACAAGCACGCTTTGCGCAACGCGCTGATTCCCGTGGTCACTGAGATCGGCATCTCGATCGTCGGGCTAATCGAAGGGAGCACCGTGATCGAAGTCGTATTCGCCTGGCCGGGCATCGCGCGCATGGCCTTTCAAGCCGCGCAGTATCGGGACTACCCGATGCTGCAAGGGTGCGTCTTGATGGTAGGGTTTCTCTTCGTCGTCGTGAACTTGGCGGTGGACGTTCTATATTACTATCTCGACCCGAGAATCAAATTCACCGGAGCGGCCCATGAAGGCTGAAGCCTTATTCGATTTTGCGCCCTCGGAAGTCGCGCGTCCGAGCCACTGGCGAAATTCCTACCGCCAATTTCTCCACAACGGTCTGGGCATGTTCGGCGCGCTCATCAGCTTGGCCATCGCGGTGCTTGCCATCACCGCGCCGTGGCTCGCGCCTTACGATCCGATTCAGGTCGGGCCCGATAAAATTTTCGCGGCCAAGAGTTGGAGTCATTGGCTCGGCACCGATGAACTGGGTCGCGATTTACTTTCGCGACTGATCTACGGCGCGCGCATTTCGTTTTTCGTCGGTATCATCGCGGTGATTTTCAAGACCGTCAATCGGCACCGCGATTGGCTTGGTCACCGGGTATTTCGAAGGTTTCGTCGATCATCTGCTCATGCGCTGCATTGATGTGCTCTACGCGTTTCCCAGAACGTTGCTGGCATTGTTGATTCTCACCATCGTCGGTCCAAGCATCCCTGCGCTGATCTTTGTTATCGGGTTGGGGGGCATTCCGCAGTTCGCCCGCATCGTGCGCGGCGCCGTGCTGTCGGCGAAACAAAATGACTATGTCGTTGCGGCGCGTTCGCTCGGATCCACCAGCGGACGGATTATCTGGCGTTATCTTTTGCCCAATGTGCTGGCGCCGATTCTAATTCTCTCGAGCTTGAGTTTGGCGCGGGCGATCACCGCAGAGGCGAGCTTGAGCTTTCTCGGCCTCGGTATTGATCCGACGCTGCCGACATGGGGCGGCATGTTGCGAGCCGGCGGGCCGTATCTGCGGCTGCATCCGCACATGGCGATCTTTCCCGGTCTGCTCATCATGTTGGCAGTGCTCGGATTTAATGCTATGGGAGATGCTATCCGCGATATTTTGGATCCGCGGATGTTAAGCAGAGTCCGTGGAGGTCGAACCCCCTAAGCGCCTTTCGCAAACCCGCCTCAATCATGGCTGATTTACTCCAGGTTAAAAATCTTCAGACGTCGTTTTTTACGCCGGAGGGCGAAGTGCGCGCCATCGACGGCGTAAGTTTCGAGATCGGCGAGGGCAAAACTCTCGGCTTGGTCGGCGAATCGGGTTGCGGCAAGAGCGTGACCTCGCTGTCGATCATGCGTCTCATCCAGTCGCCGCCGGGAAAAATCGTCGGCGGTGAAATTATCTATCGCGGGCGGGATCTCTTGAAGCTCAACAACGAAGCGATGCGCAAGATACGCGGCAACGAGATCTCGATGATTTTTCAAGAGCCGATGACGTCGCTCAATCCGGTCTTCACGGTTGGCAACCAGATCGGCGAGGCGATCAAACTGCACCAAGGATTAGGCAAACGAGAAACCCGGCAAAAAACTATCGAGATGCTGCGTCTGGTGAAGATCGCCGATCCGGAGTCGCGTGTCGATTCCTATCCGCATCAGCTGAGCGGCGGCATGCGCCAGCGCGTCATGATCGCCATGGCGTTATCGTGCAATCCGAGTCTGTTGATCGCCGACGAGCCGACGACGGCGTTGGACGTTACGATCCAAGCACAGATTCTCGATCTGATGAAAGAGCTGCAGCAGAAGATCGGCGGCATGGCGCTGTTGCTGATTACCCACGACCTCGGCGTGGTTGCCGAGCAAGCCGACGAAGTCGCGATCATGTACGCGGGCAAGATCGTCGAGCGAGCAAACACCAAAGCGATCTTCAGCCGCCCTTTTCATCCTTACACGGTGGGATTGTTGAACTCGCTGCCAGGCGCCACCGGGCAAAAGAAAAAACGATTGGATGCAATACCGGGCGTGGTGCCGAATCCGTTGCATCTTCCGAGCGGCTGCCGTTTTCGCGACCGCTGCCCCAGGGCTGCCGATCTTTGCGCGCAATCGGAGCCCGAGCTGGTGGAGAAAGAGCCGGGTCACACGGTCGCATGTCACTTTCCGCACACAGAAACGCGGGAGCAACCGAGAATCGAAGCTTGAGGATGGAAGAATGCGTTTGTCGACTATCGAGCCAATTTCGGCAGTAAACTTTTTGATATGAGCCTGTTAGAAATCCGCGATCTAAAAAAACACTTTCCCGTGGGCGAGGGTTTGTTCTCGCGCAACAAGGGCAGCGTGAAAGCCGTCGACGGCGTTAACTTGACCGTCAACGAAGGCGAAACTTTAGGCTTGGTCGGCGAGTCGGGGTGCGGCAAATCTACTCTGGGTCGAACGATTCTCCGGCTCATCGAGCCGACCAGTGGCGAGGTGATCTTCCACGGCAAGAATCTCTTGGGGCTGGCGCAGCGCGAGCTGCGCGACATGCGTCGCGAGATGCAGATTATTTTCCAAGATCCCTATGCTTCGCTCAATCCGCGCATGCGCGTCGGCGATATCGTCGGCGAAGGGTTGGAAATCCACAAGCTCGCCAAAGGCAAAGCCAAACGCGACCGGGTGATGGAGCTGCTGCATCAAGTTGGTTTGCGCGAAGATCATTACCCGCGTTACCCGCATGAGTTCAGCGGCGGCCAGCGCCAGCGCATCGGCATTGCCCGGGCGCTCGCGGTCAGCCCCAAGTTCATCGTATGCGATGAGCCGGTCTCATCGCTCGACGTTTCGATCCAGGCGCAGATTATCAACCTCTTGCAGGAGCTGCAGGAGAAAATGCATCTCACCTACTTATTCATTTCTCATGATCTGCGCGTGGTCGAGCATATTAGCCACCGGGTGGCGATCATGTATCTGGGCAAGATCGTCGAGATTGCCAACAGCGAGACGATCTACCGCGACGCCAAACATCCGTATACACGCGCGCTGTTGTCCGCCGTGCCGATGCCCGACACCGCGCGCAAGAAAGAACGCATCATGCTCGAAGGCGACGTGCCCAGTCCGGTCAACCCGCCGCCTGGCTGCACCTTTCATCCGCGCTGCGCCTACCGTGAAGCGCTCTGCAGTCAAACCGAGCCGCCCTTGGATTTTGACGCGGACGGCCACGGCGTGGCTTGCCATGTGTTCGGTCCGATCAAACGGACCTAAGAGTCGCGCTACTGGGTTCCAGCGAATCCATCAAGCTTCATCCCCGCCCTGAGTCGATGCGTGCACGGCGGCAACGCGCGGAACCCCAACCGCAAGCGGCTTCAACCCCCGATCACAGGCTTCTGTGTGTCACAGCGCGCTCGGAAGGGCCGATCCCGAATTCGCACCTTCGACTTCTATGAAGATCTGCCGGCGCGGGAAACCGCGCCGCAGGCAGCGGGGGCGTGCTATTTCCCGAGTTACCTCTTCTTTGCAGTTGAATTAGGCGCCGCCGATGGTAGAATGACGCCAGTATTTGACAACGCGTAAATATGATTTCCTGAAGGCCTCTCGGGAGCGATTCCGAGGGGTTTTTATTTTGTCCAGGAGTTGAGGTTATGGCAGATGCAAGCGTCCCGATGACCAGCAAGGGTTATCAGTTCTTGGTAGAGGAACTAAAACGGCTCAAGAGCGTCGAGCGGCCCAAAAATGTCCGTGAAATCGAAGAGGCTCGCGAGCATGGCGATCTTTCTGAAAACGCTGAATTTCACGCGGCGAAGGAACGGCAATCGCTGCTCGACCTGCAGATCCGTGAGATCGAGGACAAAGTCGCTCGCGCTCAGGTGATCGAGGTTTCCAAACTCGCCGGGGACAAAGTGGTGTTCGGCGCAACGGTGTCCCTCGCTGATGGTGATACGGGCGACAAGGTGGTATACCAAATCGTCGGCGATCATGAGGCGGAACCGAAGAACGGAAAAATTTCAATCAGTTCTCCTATTGCCCGAGCTTTGATCGGCAAGAGCGAAGGGGACGAAGTTCAGGTCCGCACCCCCACGGGCGTTCGTACTTTCGATATTCTCAGCGTGGAATATACCGATTAGATCGCCGCTGCCGGTGGGGTGGGTCTATCTGGAAAGGAAGCATGTCCTTTTCAGCCCGAGAGGCTGCCCAAGAGCGTTACGCGCGACCGCGATGTAGCGCGCCGGCTCTGCTCCTTAATTATTTCACGCCAAAGGCTAGCCTATGCCGGCGCAAAAATGCGGTCGGCATGCATTTCCTAATTCTTTTTGCTTATCTTTTTCTTCCGGCACTGGTGCGGGCGGCGATCGTGATCGAGCCGCGAGTCGGTTTTCACGGTGTCTTTCAACTCGGCCGTCCATTCCCATTGGAAATCGAACTCAGTAACACGGGCCGTCTCGCCGAGGGAAGGCTCGAAGTGCGGGTGTGGAAAGGCGGGGCCACTAAAGGTGGAGCGCCTTATCTGGTCAATTACCAGCGCGCGGTCTTTCTCGCGGCGCAAGCCCGCAAGACCGTACAGCTCACCATCGATCCGGATTTTATCAGCAGACCGGTCAAGATCACTTTTTCCGCCGCTGACGTTGTGGTTTCGCGGGAACTGGATTTGCGCCGCTATTTTTCCCCTGCGCCTGTGCTTTTGTTCATGAGTGAAAGCAGTTCGCCGCCGCCGCTCGCCTTGGCAACTTCGTCGCAAAGCCGGCTGGTGTCACTTGCACCCGAAGAATTGGCGGCCGACTCGCGAGCTTTGCTCGGCGTTTCGCACGTGATCCTCTACGACCAATCCCTGCGCGAACTGTCGCGGGCGCAGTTACTGGCGCTCGATACGTGGCTCACGGCGGGTGGCCGGATGATCATCTTCGGCAGTCTTCGCTACGCGCTCTATCAGGAGCCGGCGCTCAGCCGCTTCTTGCCTGTGCGCGTGACCGGGGTAAAGCAAATCTCGTTCGTGCCCAATGTTGCCAAGGGCGAGCGCGCGGCTGTCATCGCCGGCGTCTGGACGCAAACCTCATCCGTCGTCGCCGGCAAGGCGCTCGCAGACACGGCCGGTATTCCTTGGCTGGTGGAAGCAAGCCGCGGCCGCGGCCGCATCTTGTACGTTGCTCTCGACGTGGGCCGGCCGCCGCTCTCCCAATGGGCCGGCCTGCCGCGATTTTTACAAAGTCTCATCGCACCCACCGGCGCTGAGGAGCCGGCGCCGAGGACCGAGTGGAACGACGCGGTTTTCAACCAGCTCATCGCCAGCCCTTCGTTCATCTCGACCTACGTGCCTTCCGGATCGTTGTTCGTGGCCATGGTAGGCTATCTTGTCGCGATTGGCGTGATCGCCTGGCTGTGGCAGCGCCGGCGCTTCGCGCCGGTAAAGTTGCTCAGCGGACTGGTCACGATTGTTCTCGGCGGTACGGTCGCCGGCTACTATTATTTCAGCCGCGGCGGTAATGTCCCGGACGGCGTGCTCTTAAGCTCCACTGTGCTCGAAAGCAGCGGCGATGGCTTCGTCGACGCGCAAGCGAATCTGGCCTTGTTTTCAACCCAGCTCCGGCGCTACGACTTGCAGATGGCGCGCGGCTGGATTGAACTCACTCCCGTAGCTACCCGTATGCGGGACGCCGCCGAGCAAGCCGTGGTGACCGAAGATAGCGGCGGCGAGAGCCGCTATCAGCTGCCGCTGCGCGAGTGGGACTACCGGCTTTTCCGCATGCGCCGAGTCGATCGTTTTCCGTTGCGCGTGGAGTTCGAGGCCCAGGGCGACCGATTGATCATGCAAGTTGAGAACCGCAGCGCCAAGGATCTGGCCAATTGTTGGCTGTTGGTGCCCGGGCAACGTTTCGATTTGGGCGCGCTTCCGCGCGGTACCAGTTGGCGCAAGAGTTTCCCGCTAACGAGCGCGAAGGCAAAGGATGACGGCGCTCTCAATCGCGTTGATCCGGTCAGCTTTCGCGAAGTCACCTTCCCGGACAAGATCCGCGATATCCTTTTTCACTCGTCGATGTTCCCGCGCGACGGCGATGCCCGGTGGGCGGGCGGGGCGGCGGTATTTTTCGGATGGGTGAAAGATCCCGAGCCACGCGTCCGGGTCGACGATCCACGCATTCAAGCGCAGGACTATGCGCTTTTCCGAGTGATCTTTCCCCTCGCGGGAGGCGAGGACGAATGAGGGAAAATCCGGTTTGGCGCGAAAGCATCGAGGTGTATTTCGGCGAAGGGCATGGCTTCGCAGTGTACTTCTATCTGCTGATCATTCTTGCTCCCGTCGAGTTCCTCGCCTTGTATATTCCATCTCTGGACGCCCAGCGATGGAGCGGTTCGGCGAGTCTATTCAAAGTCTCGGCGGTGACGGCGCTGTTGCTCGTTGTCTATTTCGCATTGCGAGTGGCCAATCAAGAATTTGCCCCATGGCGTTTCAAATCGTTAAAGATTTGGCTGCGTGACCACGGTTTGGCGATTGCTACGATAAGGCGCGCTCAAGTCAATTTCCTGTTCACCCACATCGGCTTGTCGCTGTTGCTTTGCGCGCCGTTTTTGGTTTGGGCCGGAGCGATTGCCCGCACGCCGCTATCGAATATCGCCGTGACCTTTTTGCTCTTGCCGTTTTACGCGGTAAATTACGGTGTGTGGGGCCTGGCGACCCTGGTATTCTGGGAGCGTCGCCTGGAAAGCCGGCAAGTTTTTATTCGCTGTTTTTTTACCTGCTTGGTAATCCTCTCGGCTTTGTTCTATCTGCCCTTGAACCCGGTGGCGTTCTTGCTCGCTTTTCTGAGCCGCGAGGAGTTGCAGCCGCTTAGGATATTTGGCATGCAATTGCCGGGAACTTTTACGCACTTGGCTTTTCACGTCTCGCTCGGCGCTACGGGGTACAGTCTTTACCGTAGGGCGCTTAGACGCGAACTGCTGCCGTGAGCAAGGGCATGGAAATCCTCGAGAACAAACTTGCCGATCTGCTGGGCTGGGAGCGCCGCAAACGGCGCGAGCAGACGCTCGTCGCGGTATCCTGCTACGCCATCGCACTGGCGATCTTTGTTTTTCCGCTGCACGACTACCTGCCCAGGGACTGGCTGCGCTGGGTGACTCCCGCCGTGTTGTTTGCCGGGCTCGCGCCATGGTTTTTCTATCGCGCGCGTTGGCGCGGCGCAGACGCGGCGCGGGCGCTGGTTCGCTTGGACAAGACGCTTAAGCTCGACGAGCTCGCGGTCACAGCTTGGGAGTTATCCGGGCGGCCAGAGACCGAACCCGCCTCGCTCTTCGTCTTGAAACAAGCTCAAGAAAAACTTCGTGCGGTTGAGCCGCGCGCATTATTGCCGCGACGTTGGAGCTGGCCGGCGTATGTCGCGGCGCCTTTATTTGCGCTCTGGTTCGCGCTCGTCTGGCTCGGTGTCGATCGGCAGAATTTTGATCAAGGGCGGCATTTGGGACCGCCAACTTTGGCGCATAAGCTTCGCGACTTTTCCCGCGACCTCCAAGACAAGGCCAGGGATCAAGGATTGCCCGACACGTTAAAGTTGAGCCAGGAACTCGAGAAAACCGCCCAGAAGAATATCGAAGCCAAAACCGCCGACGAGTCGTTTAAGAAGGAATTGGCCGGAGCCGCCAAAAAATTCGAAGCGGCGGCCAAGTCGGGTGCGGAAAAAAATTCCTTCTCGACGGCTGAAAGCGAACAAAGCCTCAAGGATCTGAAAGCCGAGGTGGAGGCGATGCGTGACTTGCTGCAGCTCCCCGACGGAGTCAAAGGAACTCAGGAGTTGGGGCAGCGCTGGACGGAAAGGTTAGCGGACTTGCCGCAGCTCAAACGGCAATTCGATAAAGCCTCGCGCGACGGCCGAAGCCCGGGTCAGAACGAGGTTAAATCGTTTCTCGACCAGCTGGACCGACAGGTCAGCGGGGAGCTGGACCGCCGGTCGCTCATCGATGCGCAACAATACCTCGAACAGATGATGCGGCAAGGGCAGGGCGAGAAGGGTGAGAATTACGCCCGCAGCGGCGCAAAAGGCGAACCGGACCTGACCGACGACGGCGCCAAGGAAAAAACGCATAGCAACTTGCCGGGCAAGGAACCGGGAAAACGAGATGACGATTTCCGTTCGCTGCCGGAGTTTCGCGGCGGTGCATCGACTCAAGTCAAAGGCTTGCTCGGCGAGGGAGACAGCAGCGCTTTGATGCTCAAAGGCAAACCGACGCCGGGTAAGAGCGGCTTGTCGCAGGCGGAGATCGTCGCATCCTACCGTCGGCAAGCGGAGCAAGATCTCAATTCCGAGCGCGTGCCGGAAGGGCTCAAAGAGACCATTAAAAATTATTTCATGTCGTTGGAGGAAGCGAAGAAGTGAATAGCTGGAAAAAAATTGGAGTGCTGGGCGCCGTCAATACTCCACCACTCCATTATTCCATCACTCCAATCAGCTCTTGGGAGTCGCAACATGCAATCCGTAACGGAAATTGAACAGCGCATCGTCAGCGCTCGACGCACTTTTGATGAGCTGCGCGCCGAAATGGCGCGGGTTATCGTCGGCCACGAAGAATTGATCGAACATGTTTTCATCGCCCTCGTCTGCGGCGGCCATTGCTTGCTCGAGGGCGTGCCCGGGTTGGGCAAAACGCTGATGGTGCGCAGCCTGGGCGAGTGTCTGAGCTTGAGCTTTTCGCGTATTCAGTTCACTCCCGATCTGATGCCCGCGGATATCACCGGCACGAACATGCTCACCGACGACCCTTCGGGTCGCAAAATTTTCGAGTTCCAGCGCGGCCCGGTGTTCGCCCACATCGTCCTCGCCGATGAAATCAATCGCGCCACGCCGAAGACGCAATCGGCGCTATTGGAAGCGATGCAGGAGCAGAGTGTCACGGTGGGCGGCAAGGTCCATCGTTTGGATAATCCGTTCATGGTGTTGGCGACGCAGAATCCCATCGAAATGGAGGGCACCTATCCGCTCCCCGAAGCGCAAGTAGACCGGTTTTTCTTCAAGTTACTGCTGCAGTTTCCCAGCCGCGCAGAGCTGGGGAGGATCGCCGATCTCACCACTGCGGCGCCGCAATCGGCGCTGCGCGAGGTGCTGGATGATACGGGAATTCTGCAAATGCGCCAGTGGGTCAGAGAGGTTCCGCTCGCCGAGGTGGTGAAAGACTACGCGGTGCGCTTGATCATGAGCACGCACCCTCAGCAAAAACAGGGCAACGGCTCGGGCGGCTTGGCGCAGCGTTTTGTGCTCTACGGCTCGAGCCCGCGTGGACTGCAGAGCTTGATCTTGGCCGCCAAAGCGCGCGCGCTTCTGGCCGGTCGGCCCAATGTTTCCTTCGAAGATATTCGTAGTCTGCTGCTGCCAAGCTTGCGCCATCGCTTGATTCTCAACCTCGAAGCCGACGCCGAAGGCATCACCGCCGAAAAAATATTGACCGAAGTGGCCGGGCAAGTTGCCGAGGTGGAA
>WNGI01001119.1_pt1 | contig 21735 bp, 22 predicted proteins | sample 5400621 | NCBI WGS metagenome assembly WNGI01 (sample SAMN13153374, study PRJNA577476) | soil metagenome | isolation source: 20 cm soil or saprolite under Garry oak tree replicate 1 | place: USA:California | collected 2016-06-15
CCCGCCAGCTCGTACGCGAGGTCCTGCGGCCGCCCCTCGAAGTACTGCGTGCTCACGGGCGCGGTCATGGCGGGCCGGCTCGCGATCGCGGCGGTCACCTCCCGCGTGACGCTGAGGACGGACCGCTTTTGCGCGGGGAACCAACCGGCCGCCCGAAATGCGCTGTCGATCTCGGCGGCCGTCCCCAGCAACAGCACGTTGAACGGGTCGCCCAGCACGGTCCCCGTACGGTTTTCAGAGCGAGGGACGAACTTGGGCAGCGCCGGCATCTCGGTCAGCTCGTGATGGGCCGTCATGGCGTCGCACCGGTCCGGACTCGGGAGAACGAGGGGCTCGGTGAGCCGGATGCCGCCGATCTCACCTGCGAGGATGCGCACCGGAGGTCCCCGGCGGATGAGCGAGAAGCCGCCGAGCAGCGCCACGGGCACGGCGTCGAGGTCGGCCGCGGCCGCGACGCCGGCCGGCACGAGCCGTTTGCCGACACCGCCGACCGATGTCTTGCCGCTGGACACGAGCCCGGAGTCAGTGAGCGCGCCCCGCTTGGCGTACTCGAGCGTGTCGAGCACACCGGAGATCGCGACCCAATGACCTGAACGCACTTCCAGGGAGTCGAACCGCAGCCCCAGGCGGCCGTGCCGACCGAATCGGCCGCCACCCTTCGAGACCACGATCCGCCCCTTCGCACGGACATAGGGCGGGACCAGGACGCAGGAATCCTGCACGAGCGCCCCCATCGTTTGCACCAGCACTGTGGTCCCCACGGTGTCTCTGCCGCTCGTGACCCGTTGCACGAAGCGAATGGGGATTCGCGTGCCCGCGGGAATCACCGGGTCCGACGAGAGCAGCGCGAGCAGCGCGAGCGCGAGCGGCTTCACAGCGCCCCCCGAATCCGTTCCACGCTCCGAAACAGGACCTCAGCCGTCAGGGACGGCGAAAACGCGTCGAACGTGACGGCCTTGACCCGGGGGCAGCGGCTCACCGCGTGGGCGGCGAAGGCCAGCATCTCGTCCGAGGGCTCGGCCGGCGCGATCCACGGGCCCGCGAGGTCGGCGTCGTCCGCGACGCCCGCGACGTGCAGCTCCACAACGTGCTCGAGCGGAAACTCGTCGAGCCAACGCACCGCCGCCGTGTCGTGGTAGTGTGCCTGGAGCCACACGTGCGGCAGATCGAGCAGGAAGCCGGCGCCCGTCGCCTCGAAGAAGCGGCGCAGCCAGATCGGCTCCGGCATCTGGCTCGCCTTGACGTCGAAGAACCCGGGGATGTTCTCCATGACGAGCGGCTGGTCGAGGCGCGCCTTGAGCGCGCAGGCGTTGCGCGCGAAGCGGTCGAGGAACTCTTCCGTGTAGAGCGGCGGGAACACGTAGTTCAGATTGTAGCTGCCGTCCTCGGTGTGCAGACACTGGAAGTGCTCCGCGACCCAGGGTGAACGGTACAGCTCGGCGAGCGCGCGGGCGCGCTGGATGGAGCGCTCGTCGAGCGGCTCGGAGAGCTGGCCCAGGTAATCGTGCAGCAGCAGGGTGTAGCGTCCGCGGATCGCCGGCCACCACGGGTCGCTCGCCGCGGGGGGATCCGCCATCGCCAAATGGTCGATGCCGGTCGCCACCGCGAGCTCACGCCCGAGATGGGGATTATAGAAGGCGCCGACCATCAACTTCGCATTCCGCATTCCGCACTCCGCCTTAGTCTACTAACCCCTGCTCGGCGAGTTGGTCACAGAACACCTTGACCTGCGCGGCGACCATGGGGGTCGCGTTGCCGTCGGTCCACAGGGCGGCGATCGTCTCCGCGCTCGTTTTGCCGTCCAATCGGTCGATGATGAACCGCTCGCGCTCGCCCCAGGTGGCGGCTTGTCCCTTGACCTGGTCCGAGGTGCGACGCGGCGGGAACGCCTCCGCGACGATCCGGTTGATGTCCTCCACGGTGCCGGGCATCAGGGGTCGCGTGCCCGAATGATTCTGGTCCACGTGCTCGCGGGTCGCCGCCCCAGCCAGGACGATGGTCACGCCGGGCTGTGCGAGGAGCCAGGCGAGTGCCAGCCCCGACGGCGGCAGGTCGAGCCGCCGGGCGATCGAGCCGAGTCGCTCGACGACAGTCCGCCGGCGCTCGAACTCCCTGCCCTTGAACCAATAGATCTTGCGTCGGTGGTCGCCCGCGGGGAACTCCGGGGGGGCGGGCGCGGGGTACTTCCCGCTCAGGAGTCCCGCGGCGAGGGGGCGGTAGGCCAGGAAGGCGATCCGACGCTCCCGGCACAGCGGCAGCTCCCGCTGCTCGACGTCCCGATCGAAGACGTTGTAGGGTCCCTGGTACGCGACCACGGGCGCGAGGTCCAGCGCCCGCGCGAGCTGGCGGTGGGTGGCATTGCAGAGCCCGATCGCCAGTGCCTTCCCTTCGTGCTGCAGCGTATGGAGCTGCTCGAGCTGCCGCTCCCAACCTGGGAGCGCTTCGTGCAGCTGTATCAGGTCGACGTATTCGGTCGCCAGACGGCGCAGGGACGCCTCGAGGGAGCGGCGGGGGTCGTCGCGGGGGCCGACTTTGGTGGCGATGGCGACGCGGTCGCGGTCGGCTTTGAGCGCGCGGCCCAGCAGGCGTTCGGATGCGCCGTCGCCGTACGTGGGGGCGGTGTCGAAGACCGTGATGCCGAGGTCGAAGGCGCGGCGGACGGCGGCGAGGCGATCGGTTTCGGCCGCGGGGGGGCCCCACCCCGCGCCGCCCACCGCCCAGGCCCCGAACCCCAGAGACGGTTCGGAGGTCAACCAACGCAGCGGGGGCCCGACTTGAGTCCGGGCCCCCGGGCGCATCAACCGCTCCTTTAGGAGTGGCAGGTGGGAACCAGCTCCGCCGTCTCGACGATCTCGGGACGATGACAGCTGGGCACGAGCTCCTGCATCTCGACGATCTGCATACGTCCTCCTTCACAAGGAGAGAATCAAAAAGACGGCCGTTGGGACAATCCTACGGGTTGCCGTCGCACCCGTCAACCAGTAACTCTCACCCCTCCAATGATCTCGATTCGTGCGCTGCTGACCGAGAACGCCCTCGCGGACGAATTCGTTTCCGCGTTCCACGCGAGGCGGTTGCCGGAGAAGTTCTTCTATTGGTTCCCCCTGTCGGTGCGGGCCTGGCTCGCCCTGTGCTCGGACGGTGCGTACCGCAACTTCGTGCGCTCGCGCTCGTTGATCGCGCGCTCCGGCGCGGAGCTCGCGCGCCTGTTCCCGGTCGCGCCGCTCGAGGTGGTGAGCCTCGGCGCGGGCCAGGGCGACAAAGACCTACTGTTGCTCGAGGCGCTGCGCGCGCGTGGCGCGCGCGTGTCTTACGTCCCGGTGGATACGAGCCAGGCCCTGCTCGAGATGGCGTGCGCCGGCGCGCTCTCCGCCGGTTTCCCGGCACAGGGGCTCAAGGCGGACTTCACGGATCGGACCCATTTGCAGGCACTCGCCGCGGGGCCCGAGGCACCGCGGCGGCTCGTCTTGCTCCTCGGGAACACGCTCGGCGCGTTCGATCCCATCGCGGAGGCGCGCGATCTGGCGCGGCTGCTGCGGCCGGACGACGCGCTCCTCGTGGACGGCGAGGTCTACGCCGGCGACGCGACGGTGGCCGGCTACGACAATCCCCTGAACCGGCGGTTCGCCTGGGCGCCGCTCAACGCCGTCGGCATCCGCGACTCCGACGGCGAGCTGGTGTTCGAGGCGGCCGACGATCCGCGACTCCCCGGCCTGCACCTGATCCCCAAGCACTTCCGGGCAGGTCGGGACGTGGAGGCCCTGCTCGGCGGCGAGGCTCTGCGCTTGGCGAGGGGCGAGCGGCTCGCCATGAACCATTCGTACAAGTACGCCGCGGATACCTTCCTGCGGATTCTCTCCGAGGCCGGGCTGGCTGCCCGCTGGCAGGGACGGAGCGACGACGGGCGGTTCCTCATGGCGCTCGCCTCCCCCGCGTGACGAAGCCCCTCGAAGTGCAGGGGCTCGGCTATCGACTGCCGGGAAAGGGGAAAGGGGAAACGGGAAACGGACGCCTCCTCGTGCACGAGGTCTCCTTCACCGTCGGCGCGGGTGAGACGCTGGTCCTGCTCGGCCGCAGCGGATCGGGCAAGACCACCACCCTGAAGCTCATCAATCGCCTGCTCGAGCCGACCGTTGGGGAGGTCCGCGTGGCGGGGGAGCGCGCGGCCGACTTGCCGGTCACGCGCCTGCGTCGCCGGATCGGTTACGTGATTCAGGAGGTGGGGCTGTTCCCCCACTTCACGGTGGAGCGGAACGTGGGGCTCGTCCCCCGGCTCGACGGATGGCCGCCGCCGCGCATCGCCACCCGCGTGCGCGACCTACTCGCCCTCGTGGGACTCGACTCCGACACGTTCGCACGCCGCTATCCGCACGAGCTGTCCGGCGGGCAGCGTCAGCGTGTGGGGGTAGCGCGCGCCCTGGCGGCGGACCCGCCGCTGCTGCTCCTGGACGAGCCGTTCGGCGCGCTCGATCCGATCACGCGCGTCGAGCTGCAGCGCGAGTTCAAAGCGCTCGAGGGCCGGCTCGGCAAGGGCATGGTCTTCGTGACGCACGACGTGCGCGAAGGGTTGCTGCTCGGCACTCGCATCGGGCTCATGCTGCAGGGCCGGCTTACGTTTCTCGGCACACCAGACGAGTTCCGGCGGTCGGACAACCCGGAGTGCCGGGCGTTCATGGCGGCCGCATGAGCGCGAGTGGCTTCAGCCGCGCATCGAGGGCGCCGTGAATCTTTGGCACTTCTATTCCCGCAACGCAGAGGAAGTCTTGGGCCTCGTGGGCCAGCACCTGTACCTGGTGGCGATCTCGACCGGCGCGGCGATCGTGATCGGGGTGCCCCTGGGCATCCTGCTCACCCGACGAACGGCGTGGCGGGGCCCCGTCCTGGGAGTCGCGAACGTGTTCCAGACGGTGCCGAGCCTCGCCCTGTTCGGGTTTCTCATCCCCCTCCCGTTCATCGGCGGCATCGGCGCGACGACGGCGATCGTCGCGCTGGTCCTGTACGCGCTCCTGCCCATCGTTCGCAACACCTACGAGGGAGTCACCGGCGTGGACCCCGCGGTGCGAGAGGCGGGACGGGGGATGGGCATGACCGACTGGCAGCTGCTCACGCAGGTCGAGTTGCCGCTCGGCTTCGGCGTGATTCTGGCGGGGGTGCGCGTGGCGACCGTGGTGAGTGTGGGCACGGCAACCATCGCGGCGGCCATCGGTGCGGGCGGACTGGGCGTGTACATCTTCCGGGGCGTGGCGGTCGTGGACGATACCCTCATTCTCGCGGGGGCGCTGCCGGCGGCGCTGATGGCGCTCGCGGCGGACGGGCTCTTGGGCGTCGCAGAGCGGCGGTTTGCGTGGCGGGGGAAGTGAGTCCTCACCCCCTGTCCCCCTCTCCCTTCGGGAGAGGGGGAACGCCGAGCCGGCCCCGGTGGTCCCTCGGCCTGATCGCCCTGCTGCTCACGGGATGCGGCCATCACGACCGGATCGTCGTGGGTTCCAAGAATTTCACGGAGTCCGACCTGCTGGGCGAGATCGTGGCCCAACAGATCGAGCGCCGCACGGGCCTATCGGTCGAGCGGCGGTTCCACCTGGGCGGTACGTTCGTGTGTCATCAAGCCATCACGTCGGGCCGGATCGATCTCTACGTCGAGTATACGGGCACCGCGTACACCGCCGTCCTGAAGCACGCTCCGGTCGCCGATCGCGATAGCGTCTCTCGCACCGTCGCGCGCGACTACCTGCAGCGGTTCGAGCTCGTGTGGGGCAAGCCGTTCGGCTTCAACAACACGTTCGCCATCACCGTGCGACGCCGCGACGCCACGCGCCATGGTCTGACGCGCATATCCGACCTGGCGCGCCTGGCCCCGCGCATGAAGGCAGGGTTCGGCTACGAGTTCCTCGAGCGGGCCGACGGCTTCCGGGGGCTCGCGAGCGTCTACGGCCTGCGATTTGCCTCCCCGCCCACGGCGATGGACCTGGGGCTTACGTATCGGGCGCTGGCGGACGGTAAGGTGGACGTGATCGCCGGAAACTCGACGGACGGCCAGATCGAGGCCCTGGATCTCGCGGTGCTCGAGGACGACCGCCACTACTTCCCGCCATATGAAGCTGCGCCGGTGATCCGGCAGGCGACGATCACCCGGTACTCGGGAGTCGCCGCGGCGCTGGCTCAGCTCGCGGGCCGCATCTCGGATACCGAGATGCGGCGGCTCAACGCCCTGGCGGACGTCGAGCACTGGGATATCGCGACCATCGCGCGCGACTGGCTGCGGGCGAGCCTGCCTTGAAGGCCCGGGTGCAGCTCGTGCTCGCCGCCACATGCTTCTCCACGGCGGGGGCGGCCATCAAGTGGAGCAGTTTCGACGCGTGGCAGATCGCGGCCGTGCGCGCGTTCGTGGCGATGCTCGCGATCCTCGCGCTGATCCCCGAAGCGCGCCGTCGGTGGAGCTGGCGCGTGGGGCTCGTCGGCCTGGCCTACGCGGCCGCGGGCCTGCTGTTCGTGTTCGCGAACAAGCTGACGACGGCCGCCAATACCGTATTCCTCCAGGCGACCAACCCGTTGTTCGTGGTGGCGCTGGCGCCGTGGCTCTTGCGCGAGCGCGTGCGGGCCGCGGACCTGGCGTTCATGGGTGTGCTGGCGGCGGGCCTCGCGCTGCTGTTCGTGGGCGGGCAGCGGCACTTCGCCACGGCGCCGGATCCCGTCCTCGGCAACGTGGTCGCGGCGGGGAGCGCGGTGGCGTGGGCGTTCACGGTCACGGGGTACCGCTGGCTGGCGCGCCGGGGCGGCGCGGATCACGGCCCGATCGCCGGCGCGGCGGCGTGCGGCAACCTGATCGTGTTCCTGGTGTGTCTGCCGGGGGCACTGCCCGTCGTCGCCGGCCGCGCCACCGACTGGCTGGTCGCGATCTACCTCGGCGTGTTCCAGTTGGGACTCGCCTACGTGTTCCTGTCGCGCGCGATCACGCAGGTGCCCGCGCTCGAGGCCTCGCTGTTCCTCCTGGTCGAGCCGGTGCTGAGCCCCGTGTGGGCGTGGCTCGCGCACGGGGAGACACCGGGCCCGCTCGCGGTGATCGGGGGCGCGGTGATCCTGACGGCGACGGCGCTCAAAGCATGGACCGATACGCAGCTGGTGGCGGCATGAGCCCACGCACGATCATGCGGACCTATTTTGCCATTACGGGACTCTTCAATCTCGCGATGTCCCTCATTTGGGGCATCGATACCCTCTTCAAGATGGGCGCCGGGCTCGACATCCAGCAGGTCCTGCTCACGAACGCGGCGTTCACGCTCGGGTCGATGGTGTTCGAGGTGCCCACGGGAGTCGTGGCTGACACAGTCGGGCGCCGCGTATCGCTGCTGCTCTGCCTCGTCACGCTGTTCGTGACCACGCTGCTGTACGTGGCGATCGCCTGGCGCGGCTGGGGATTCTGGGCGTTCGCGGGGGTCTCGGTGCTGCTGGGACTGGGGTACACGTTCTACACGGGCGCCGTGGACGCCTGGCTGGTCGACGCCCTCAAGGCCAGCGGCTACGACGAGCCGCTCGAGCGGGTGTTCTCCCGAGGGCAGATGCTGTTTGGCGCCGCCATGCTCGTCGGGACGATCGGAGGCGGCCTGCTGGGCCAGATTCGGCTCGACATCCCGTACCTGGTGCGGGCCGCTCTCGTCGTGCCGCTGTTCTTGCTGGCTTGGCGCCGCATGCCGGAGCTCGGATTCACGCCGCGGGCATTGGAGCTCAAGCGGGTGCCGGCGGAGCTGCGGCGCGTGTTCGTCGAAGGCCTGCGGCATGGCCTGAGCAATCCTGTCATCCGTCCCGTCATGCTCGCCTCGCTCGTCTCCATGAGCTTCATGATCTTCGGCTACTACAGCTGGCAGCGCTACTTCCTCGATCTCCTGGGGCGGGACCTGGTGTGGGTGGACGGGGTGATCAGCGCCCTGGTCGGTTTGAGCCTCATCGTGGGCAACGCCCTCGTCGCGCCGCTCTCCCGTGTGGTGCGGACGCGGACCGGACTGCTGATGGTCTCGGCCGGGGCCCAAGCGGTGCTGGCGGTGGCGTGCGGCCTGCTCACGAACTTCTTCGCCGTCGTATCGCTGTACCTGGTGTACGGCGTGGCCATCGGGGTTGCGATGCCCGTCAAGCAGGCGTACCTCAACGCCCACATCCCCTCGGCCCAACGGGCGACCATCATCTCGCTCGATTCCATGTTCGCGAGCAGCGGCGGGGTGCTGGGGCAGACGGCCTGGGGCTGGGTGGCGCGGACGCGCTCCATCGGCACCGCGTGGGCGTGGAGCGGGCTGACGTTGCTGCTGGGGATTCCGCTGTACTGGTTGGCGCGCAGGAGAGACCAGAAGCTCGACGCGATACCGAGCTAGACGCACAGACGCAGCAGACGCGGCAGGCTAGACGCACAGACGCAGCAGACGCGGCAGGCTAGACGCACAGACGCAGCAGACGCACAGGGGAGAACAGAACGGAGTGAATGGGACTACCTGCTCACTCTGACTGTTCACCGCTGTGCGTCTGTGCGTCTAGTCGTTGCCTGGCCTGCCTTACTTGGTACTGTCCTTCGTTTCCTGTTTGTCCTGGCGCACGTCCCGCCGGTCCTGCCGCAGATCCCTGCGATCCCGGCGCGCGTCGCGCACGTCGCGGCGCCGATCGCGACGATCCTGCCGCAGATCGCGCGCGTCGCGCCGCGCCTCGGTGGTATCGCCGCTCTTCAGGTCTTGCCGTACCTCACGGCGGTCCTGGCGGATGTCCTTGGTGTCGTGGCGGACTTCTTTGCGATCACCGCGCACCTCGCGGCGGTCGTGGCGGACTTCCTTGCGGTCCTGCTTCACGCCGTTCGAATCCTGGGCCGACAGCACTCGAGGGGCGCTCACGGCGAGCGCCAGCACTGCAAAGACGGCGATATGACGTCGCATACTTGGTCCCGGTTGAGGTTCGCAGGTAAGACCCTACTACCGGGAGGGTGTTAACCGCGTGATGTCGGTCACACACGGACGCGCTAGCGCTGCTTGAACTTGGGCAACTCGTCGTGATGACGCTTCAAATACTCCTCGTAAATGTGGCTGTCCGTGTAATCCCGAATCTCGCTGATCCGATCGCTCCGAAACCTGAGGATGCAGCACGTCCGCTGGTCCATCACGTCCTTCGGGTGGGACTGCAACCAAGAGCGCTCGCGGAGCTCCACGATCACCCGGTCATCCGCCTCGTACCAATCGCGCCAGACGTCTTCGTGTCCCCAGTCGGCGGCGCCCAGTCCGGCCTCGCGGTTCCAGAGGGCATCGAGCACCGCCTCGCGGCCTCGCCATTCGCCGCCGATCCGGCGAGCGCCGGCCACCCAATAGACGATGTCATCGGTGAAGTAGCTCCCCGTTTCCGTTCGGTTCCCTGCGAACAGCGCTTTCTCGTACGCCCTGGCTACGTCGAGACGACGGCTCATACGGTCATCTCCTCGGTTTCCTCCGGCTCGGGGAGGGTGCTCGCCTTGCGCCCGGCGCGCTCCATCGGCTTGTCCATCTCGGCTTTGTGGCGGTCGATGATGGTCCAGAAGTCGAGCGCGCGGTCGAGCAGCTCGTAGGCGGCTTCCTTGAGCGTGTCGCTCATCTTCACCTGCCGCACGTTGTTCTGCATGTCTTCCGCATCCCAGCCTCGGGAGTGCGCAATGAAGGGGAACGGTGGGAACACGAAGCCGAGCTCGGCCCAGAAGGTGAACATGGCGCCTGCGACCGCCTGGATGTTGTCCTGGCCGCCCGTGATGATGAACGCCGCCACCTTGTTCCTGATCAGCACCCTGTCCTGGATCGTGACCTGGTTCTGCACGCAGTTCAGGCGCTCGATCATCTTGTAGTAGAGCGAGGAGGCGTTCCCCCACCGGATGGGCGTGCCGATCACGACTACGTCGGCCCAATGCACCAGTCCCTCGTAGACCGCGGTGAGCTGATCGTCGGGGTCACGCTCCGTGATGGCGCAGGGCCACGTGCAGGCGCGCGCGGCCTTGGAGTAGTTGCCCTCGCAATGACGGAACTTGAGGTCGCGCAGCTTGATGTACTGCGTATCGGCGCCGCGGCGCTTCGCCTGATCCAGCGCGTGGTCGAGCAGCGCGTCCGACGTGGAGAAGCGGGGGTTGACGTCGTCCATCGCGGTCGTGGAGATGACCAGCACGCGTGGCGGCGCGCCGGCAGGCTTGGGGTGGCCCTCGAGCAGGTGCGACGGCTTGTGCTTGACGAGCTTCCGCGGCATCGCCGGCGGTGTCTGGACGTAAACGCCGTCCTCCCGCTCCTCGACCACGAAGACGGGGACCTGCTCCTCGTCGTAGCCTTCCGGGCCCTTGCCCGTGATGACGCTGTACTCCCAGGCATGCCAGGGACACATCACGAACTCGCCGTGGAGGCGCCCTTCGCACAGCGGGCCGCCCTTGTGATTGCAGGCGTTGCCGATCGCGCGGAACTGGCCGGCATGGTGGAAGACGGCGACCGACCAGCGGTCGAGCTTGAAGGCGGCGGGGACGCGAGCAAGCAGCTCGGACTTCTCGCCGAGGCGGTGCCACGTGGTCATGGGACGCTTCCGTTAGGGGCAGTGTAGATTGTAGCCCGCATGAAAGATCGGAGCGAGATCGGGATCGTCGAGGCGACGGCCCGGTACGAGGCTTGGCTCGCCGAGCGGATTCCCCTCATCAAACCCGATCTCGAGCACAAGCATCGGGCGATGAGCGCCGGGATCTTCCCCTTCCTCCGGGCTACGTTCTACCGGTGGGCGGCTCGCTGGGAGGCGATCGTGGGCGACGTCGCCCGAGCTCCGACCGTGCTCGCGGTGGGGGATCTCCACGTGGAGAACTTCGGCACCTGGCGCGACGCCGAGGGACGACTGGTGTGGGGCGTGAACGACTTCGACGAAGCGTGGCCGCTGCCCTACACCAACGACCTCATGCGGCTCGCCACCAGCGCGCTGGTCGCGCGCGAATACCACGACTTGAGAATCGACGGCAAGGAGGCGGTGAGCGCGATTCTCGACGGTTACCGGGAGGCCCTCGAGCAGGGGGGGCACGCGTTCGTCCTTGCGGAGCATCACACCGCGCTGCGCGAGATGGCGTTGTATCGCCTGCACGATCCGGAAACGTTCTGGGACAAGCTCGAGTCGCTCCCGACGGTGAAGACCCCCGTCCCGAACGTCGTGCGGACCTCGCTCCGACGGGCTCTGCCCGAGGGCGATCTCAGGGTGCGGATCGTGCATCGCGTCGCTGGACTCGGAAGTCTCGGGCGCCAGCGGTTCGTCGCGCTCGCCGTGTGGCGCGGCGGGCGGATCGCGCGCGAAGCGAAGGCACTCGCCCCCTCGGCGCTGAGCGGTGCGGCAGGGACGATCCACTATGACGCGATCCTGCGTCGCGGCGTCCGGTGTCCCGATCCGTGCGTCAGGGTAGACGGTGCGTGGCTCGTGCGGCGGCTCGCGCCGGACTGCTCGCGCGTACGGTTGAACGAGCTGCCGCGCAAGCGCGACGAAGCACGCCTCTTGTCCGCGATGGGTTGGGAGACGGCCAACGTTCACCTCGGCAGCCCCGCCTCCCGTGCCATCCGAGCGGACGTGAAGCGCCGCGACAAGCACTGGCTCCACGACGCGGCCCGCCGACTGGCGGACGCGATCGCGGACGACTGGCGGGACTGGCGGAAGGCCTACGAGTGACGGCGATGGCTTCCCGCTCACGCTTCGCAGTCATCTTCTTCACGATCCTCATCGATCTCATCGGATTCGGGATCATCATCCCGATTCTGCCCTACTACGCGCAACGGCTGGGTGCGGGAGGGTTCGAGCTTGGGGCGCTGCTCGCGGTGTTCTCGGCGATGCAGTTCGTGGCCACGGCCTTCCTGGGTCGCACGTCGGATCGCGTGGGCCGTCGACCGATCCTGCTCACGACCATGCTCATCAACGCGCTCGGCTATGTGTTGTTCGCCGCGGCGCACTCGTATGCCGTCCTGTTCATCGCGCGCGTCGTGTCGGGATTCGCGGGCGGCAACATCTCGGCGGCACAGGCCTACGTGGCCGATATCACGACGCCGGCGGAGCGCTCCCGCGGGATGGGGATCCTCGGCGCCGCCTTCGGTCTGGGCTTCATCATCGGTCCCGCGCTCGGCGGGCTGTCGGCGCACTACCTCGGGCCGTCGGCTCCGGGGCTGGTGGCGGCGGGGTTGTCGCTGGTGAACTTCGTGTCCGCCTACTTCGTCTTGCCGGAGTCGCTCAAGGCGGAGCACCGTACCGAGCGTGAGCTGTGGGATTTCTCGCATATCGGCGATGCGATCCAGCACCCGCGCCTGGCGCCACTGATGCTCGCGTGGCTGCTGGCGCCGTTCGCGTTCTCCGGCTATACGGTGGCGCTTCCGCTCTGGGCGGGCGTGACGTTCGGGTGGCGCGAGCAGGAGCTCGGCTGGTTCTTCACCGTGATCGGCACGACCGCCGCGGTCGTGCAGGGATACGCCTTCGGCAAACTCGCCCGTCGCTTCGGGGATCGCGCCTTACTCATCGCCGGCGGCTTCGGCATGGCGCTGGCCATCGCGGTGATTCCGACGCTCCACTCGGGCGCGGCGCTGTACGGCTGGACCGCCGTGCTGGCCTTCGCGAACAGCATCTTCGGGCCTGCGGCGACCGGGCTCGTCTCGGTGTTCGCGGATCCCACCGAGCAGGGCACCGTGCTCGGCGCGGCGCAGGCCCTCGCGGCGCTGGGCCGGCTGCTCGGCCCACTCACGTTGGGGAAGGTGTACGATGCGTCCCACCCGGCGGCATTTCTGGTCGCGGGAGCGGTGATGGCAATCGGGGGGCTGGTCTGCTTGCGGGTGCCCAAGAGTCGGGTGGAGACGGTCGCACAGGCAGCAGGACCGGCAGGCTAGACGCACAGACGCACAGGGGAAAACAGGTTGAGTGATCAGGTATACCTGTTACTCGCCGCTGTTCTCCCCTGTGCGTCTGCTGCGTCTGTGCGTCTAGCCTGTCGCGTCTGTGCGTCTAGTCTATGCCTAGCCTACTCCCGGTTTCGTGCCTCATATTCTCCTGGTCCCCTGCCGGAGTGTGCTGCGCAATGCGCGTGTACAAGACATCGGAGATTCGCAACGTGGCGGTCGTGGGCCACGGCGCGAGCGGCAAGACGTCCCTGGTCGACGCCCTCGCGTTCGTGGCCGGCACGAGCAAGCGTCATGGATCCGTGAAGGACGGCACCGCTCTCACCGATTACACCCCCGACGAAATCGAACGCAAGTATTCCATCAATCTCGCCCTCGCGGTCGCCGAATGGATGGACGCGAAGCTCAACCTGATCGACACGCCGGGCTATCTCGACTTCACGGGGGAGGCGCTCGCGGGCGTGTACGCGGCGGACGGGGCCGTAGTGGTCGTCTCCGCAACCGGCGGCGTGGAGGTGGGCACCGAAAAGGTGTGGGACTACTGCGAGCAGCGGGAGGTCCCGCGCCTGTTCTTCGTCTCGCTGATGGACAAGGAGCACGCCGACTTCGAGAAGGTCTACAACCAGGTCAAGGAGCGGCTGACGCCGAAGGTGATCCCGGTGGAGATCCCCGTCGGGGAAGGCCCCGAGTTCCACGGGATCATCAACCTCTTCTCGAAGCAGTGCCACCTGTACAAGAAGGGCACGAAGGCCGGCGAGTACGAGGAGGTGGACGTCCCGCCCGAGTACCGGGACCGGTTCGAGCGCTACTCCAAGGAGCTGATCGAGCGCATCGCGGAGACGGACGATACGCTGCTCGAGCGCTATCTGGGAGGCGAGGAGATCGGGCGGGACGAGGCGATCGCCGCCATGAAGGCGGGTATGCTGAAAGGCGAGCTGTTCCCGTTGTTCTGCGGCGCCGCCGAGCTGACCTATGGGACGCGCGCCTTGCTCTCGAAGCTGGTGGAGCTGATCCCCGCGCCCCACGAGCGGCCGCCGGTTGAGGCGCAGCGGTGGGGGAGCGCGGAGCGCGTGACGCTCAAGCCCGAGGACGAGGGACGGTTCGTGGCGCAGGTGTTCAAGACGATCTCCGAGCCGCACGTGGGCGACGTGACGTTTTTCCGGGTGTACTCAGGACGCGTCAAGAACGGGCAGGACGTCTACAACGCGCCGCGCGAAGCGGTGGAGAAGCTGAACCACCTCTGCGTGACGGTGGGGAAGGACCGGATCGAAATCCCCGAGCTGCACGCGGGGGACATCGGCATCGTGGCCAAGCTGCGCGACACGCACACGAACGACACGCTCTCGACCAAGGACCATGCGATCGTCCTCCCCAAGATCCCGTTCCCCGAGCCGGTGATCACCGAGGCGATCGAGGTGAAGCAACGGGGCGAAGAGGAAAAGCTCTCGAACGGGCTGCACAAGCTGCACGAGGAAGATCCGACCTTCCAGCACGAATACAACGGCGAGCTGGGGCAGACGCTGATCCGGGGGCTGGGGGAGCGCCACCTCGAGATCATCGTCGGACGGCTGGCCCGCAAGTTCGGCGTGCACGCGGTGATCGGCAAGCCGAAAATCGCGTACCGCGAGACCTTCCGGGCGCGCGCGGAGGGGCAGGGGAAGCACAAGAAGCAGACGGGCGGCCGGGGCCAGTACGGCGACTGCTGGATCCGGATCGCGCCCCTGCCTAGGGGGTCGGGCTTCCAGTTCGTGGATGAGATCGTGGGCGGGGTCATCCCGCGGCAATACATCCCCGCGGTGGAGCGCGGCATCCAGGAAGCGGCGGCGCGCGGTCCCGTGGCCGGCTATCCGGTCGTCGACTTCAAGGTGGAGCTGTACGACGGCTCCTATCACGACGTGGACTCGAACGAAATGTCGTTCAAGATGGCCGGCATCCTGGCATTTCGGAACGTGAGCCCGAACTGCCGGCCGGTGCTCCTCGAGCCGATCCTCGAGCTCGAAGTGTCGACCCCGGACGAGTACCAGGGCGCCGTGATGGGCGATCTGTCGTCGCGCCGCGGCCAGATCCTTGGCACCGAGCCCGACGGCCGCCTGGTGAAGGTCAAGGCGCTGGTCCCCGAGGCCGAGCTCGACCGCTACGCCACGACGCTGCACTCGATCACGCATGGGCGCGGGACGTACCACGCAAAGTTCCACGTATACCAGGAAGTACCGCCCGACGCGGCGCAGAAAGTGGCGGAAGTGCGGAAAAAGGAGCTTGAGGAGGCGAAGGCCTAACGGGGTAGAAACGGACCCATGAAGACCACACTGCTCTGCGTGCTCATTGCCGCCCTCAGCGCCGCATGCCTCCAACGCGCGGACCGCGCACCGCCCGCGTCGGACACGTCTGCGGTACCCAATTCCACCGCGACCCCCGCGGCTCCTGCCCCCGCCGCGGCGCCCACGCTCCCGCCGTCTCCCGGCGCGACGAAGCTGACCGTGGTGGAGGGGTTCCTCACGCCCGAATCCGTGCTGCACGACCCGGTACAGGACATCTACTTCGTCTCGAACATCAACGGCGGCCCCACGGCAAAGGACAACAACGGATTCATCAGCCGCGTGCGGCCGGACGGCGCCGTCGAGAACCTCAAGTTCATCGAGGGCGGCCACGGCGGTGTGACGCTCAACGCGCCGAAGGGGCTGGCAATCCGGGGAGACACGTTGTGGGTCGCGGACATCGACGTCGTCCGCGCGTTCGACGCGAAGACCGGCGCGCCCAGGGACAGCGTGAGCATGGCCAGCCTGGGCGCGGTATTCCTCAACGACATCGCGATCGCGCAGACCGGCGCGCTCTACATCACCGACACCGGCATTCGGTTCGACGATGTGGGCAACGTGCTGCATCCGGGGCCCGATCGGATCTTCCGCGTCGGCACGGACCGGCAGGTGACGGTCGCGGTACGGGGCGACACCCTGGGCCGGCCGAACGGGATTACGTTGGACTCCGTGGGCAAGCGGTTCATCGTCGTGCAATTCGGCGGACGCTCGATACTGGCGTGGAAGCCGGGCGACAAGGCGCCCAGCGTGATCGCCAAAGGTCCGGGCGGGTTCGACGGCGTCGAGATTGCCGGGAGCAGGGTGCTCGTCTCGAGCTGGAGCGATTCGACCGTGTCGAGCTACGAAACCGGACAGGAAGTGAAGGTGATCGCCGGCGTGCCCAGCCCGGCCGACATCGGATACGACGGCAAGCGCCACCGCGTGCTGATCCCGGTCTTTTCTGGGAACCGCGTGGAGATCTGGCAGCTGCCTTGAAACAACGCGGAACGGGGAACGCGGAACGCGGAACTGATGGGACGGTTCGATCCTCGATGGCGGCCGTCCGGCTCAGGACTCGCCCGATCTGCTCCGCCTTCCGCGTTCCGCGTTCAAACTTGTAGGACCGCCGCCCCCCGGACTCTTCCCGACCGCAGGTTCTCCAGCGCGTCGTTCGCCCGCTCGAGCGGGTACGGCTCGATCTCGGTGCGCACGGGGACCCGCGGCGCGAGCGCCAGAAACTCCTCGCCGTCCTTGCGCGTGAGGTTCGCCACCGAACGGACCACCCGCTCTCCCCAGAGCATGTCGTAGGGGAATGACGGGATGTCGCTCATGTGGATTCCGGCGCAGACGACCGTCCCGCCCTTCGCCACGGCGCGCAGCGCCGCGGGAACCAGCGCGCCAACCGGAGCGAAGATGATCGCCGCATCGAGCGGCTCGGGGGGCAAGGCGTCCGATGCACCGGCCCACTCGACCCCGAGCTGACGCGCGAACAGCTGGGCTGCGGCGTCTCCCGCGCGCGTGAAGGCGAAGACGCGCCGCCCCTGGTATCGCGCTACCTGCGCCACGATGTGCGCCGCCGCGCCGAAGCCGTACAACCCGAGGCGCCCGGCGTCGCCCGCGGCGACGAGGGAGCGATAGCCGATCAAGCCGGCGCACAGGAGCGGCGCCGCCTCGAGGTCGGCGTGGCCGTCGGACAGGGGAAACGCGAAGCGCGCGTCCGTCACGGTGTACTCCGCGTACCCGCCGTCGATCTGGTATCCGGTGAAGCGCGCGCGATCGCACAGGTTCTCACGCCCGGCGCGGCAGTAGCGGCACTCGCCGCAGCTCCAGCCCAGCCACGGGATGCCGACCCGTTGCCCGGTTGTGAAGCGATCGACGCCCGCGCCCACATGCGCGACCGTGCCGACGATCTCGTGGCCCAGGATGAGGGGCAGCTTGGGGTTGGGGAGTTCGCCGTCGACCACGTGCAGGTCGGTGCGGCACACTCCGCAGGCCCTCACCGCGACGAGAACCTCACCGGGGCCGGGCTCAGGAGTCGGGGTGTCGGCGGTGCGCAACAGGCGATGCGGTGCGTGAAGCAGCATAGCTCGCATGCGGCTGAAACATACCCGCCCGCCCCAGCCCTGTAGCGGCGGCGCAACTCTTTCGGTCGCGCACGGACCTTGCTACTACTCCCTAGGTGAACTTGCAGTGAGGCGCGTTGGTGCTCGATAGCGGTAGCCCCGGTCGAGGACGCGAGATCAGAGTTCTCTTAGCGGACGATCATGTCGTCGTGCGGGCCGGACTGCGCGCGCTGCTCGAGAAGGAGCCGGGCCTGGTCGTGGTGGGCGAGGCGGGGAGCGGGAGCGAGGCGGTGGCGATGGCCAAGACCACGCGACCCCACGTCGTCCTGATGGACCTCGCCATGCCGGGGAGGGGGGGCATCGAGGCCACGCGTCGCATCGTGGGGCTCGGCCTCGGCGTCAAGATCCTCGTGCTCACCGCACTGCCGCAGGAGCTGCAGCTGTGCGACGCGCTGGAGGCAGGCGCGAGCGGTTTCATGCAGAAGATCGTTCCCGTGGAGGAGCTGACGCGCGCGATCCGAGCGGTGGCTGACGACCGGCTCTTCCTCGACGAAGACGCGGCCCGGCTGATCGTGCTGCAGCGCTATCGCAAGGCTGGCCAGGTCGACGATGAGAGGGTGACGGCGGAGCGGTTGAGCGCGCGTGAGCGACAGGTGCTGGCGCTGCTCGCGCTGGGGCATAGCTCCAAGGAGATCGGCCTGAAGCTCTCCGTCAGCCCCAGGACGGTGGACGAATACCGCGCCCGCCTGAAGGACCGACTGGGGCTCGCCCGCCGGCCGGAGCTGGTGCGTTTCGCTCTGCGAACCGGACTGCTCGCCGAGCACTAGACGCCTACCCCACCAGCACCGGCTCGAACTCGGTCGGCGGCAGGGGCTCGGCGGCTCCGGGCTGCCGATAGATGTACCGCTTGCCCGCGTAGTTCTTCAGCACTACGGCGTCGTCGCTGATCGACTCCACGTACTCGGGCAGGAGTGGGACCTTCCCGCCGCCGCCAGGCGCGTCGATCACGAAGTGCGGCACGGCGAGCCCCGAGGTCCACCCGCGCAGCGCTCGGATGATCTCCAGGCCTTTCTCGACCGTCGTGCGGAAGTGCTCCGCCCCCGCCACCTGGTCGCACATGTAGATGTAGTACGGCCGCACGCGCGCGGCGAGCAGCTTCTGCATCAACCGTTTCATCACCTCCGGATCGTCGTTCACGCCCTTCAACAGCACCGTCTGGCAGCCGAGCGGGACGCCCGCGTCGGCGAGACGGCCGAGCGCCGCGACCGCCGCGGGCGTGAGCTCGTCGGGGTGATTGAAGTGCGTGTTGATGTAGAGCGGATGGTATTGCTTCAATATCCCGCACAGCTCCGGGGTGATCCGCTCAGGGAGATGACACGGGACCCGGCTGCCGATCCGGACGACCTCGAGGTGCGGGATGGCCCGCAGGCGCTTGCAGAGCTCGTCGATGCGCCGATCGGAGAGAAGCAGCGGATCGCCGCCCGACATGATCACATCGCGGATCTCGACGTGCTCCTCGAGGTACCGGAACGCCGACTCGAACTCGGCCATGGGAATCTTCTCGGGGTCGCCCACCTTGCGCCGCCGGGTGCAGAAGCGGCAATACGCGGCGCACACGGGTGACACGAGGAACAGCGCGCGGTCGGGATAGCGGTGCGTGATGTTCGGGACGGGCGAGTGGGCATCCTCGGCCAGTGAGTCCACGAGGCCGTCGTGCACCTCGAGCTCCTGCAGATCGGGCACGTACTGGCGCCAGATGGGGTCGCCCGGCGACTTGATCAGGTCTACCATCGCGGGGGAGATGCGGAACTCGAAATTCTCCGCCGCCTGTCGCAGCCGCGCGAGGTCGGGAAAGTGCTCGGCGCCGAACTTGGCGACGAGCGCGTCGAGCGAGGCGATGCTCTGCTTACGCAGTAGCTGTTGCCAGGGCTCCATGCGTCAGATCCTTGAGATAGATCACCAGGTCGTCGCCGGGGGCGTAGTAGCCGGGGAGCCGGGCCGCCTGGGTGTACCCGCGTCGCTCGTAGAACGCGCGCGTGGAGGCGTAGTCGGCGCGCGACGAGGTCTCGACGACGATCAGTCGTCCGTTGTCCGTCGTCAGCTTCTCCTCGACCGCCCTTAGGAGCGCGGTGCCCAATCCGGTGCCCTGCCGCGTGGGATCGACGACGATCCAGTAGAGGTCGAAGGTCCCAGTGGTACCGGGTGTGGGGCCCCAGCAGGCGTAGCCCATGAGCTGATCGCCCGCGTACGCACCGAGGAAGCGATAGTCATCGTCGCCCGCGAGCGCGTCGTCGAGCAGCTCCACGGCAATGGCGACCTCGTCCGGCCGGAACAGACCGGTGGCCGCCGTGAGCCGCTCAAGCGGTCCGCGTTGCGCGCGGCCGACGGGACGGAGCGAGCAGCTCACGCGCCGCCTTGGCGCCCTGTGCCTCGCGGAGCGCGACCTCCGCGATCCGGCGCACCAGCTCCGCATAGTCCCAGCCGGCGACCTTCGCCATGCGGGAGAGCCCGGCGTCGTCGTTCAGGTCTGGATTGGGGTTGACCTCGAGCACCCAGGGCCGCCCCTGGTCGTCGACGCGGAGATCGACGCGGCCGTAGCCCTTTCCCTGCATGGTCCGCCAGGTGAGCTCGGCGACCCGGACGAGGCGGTCGCCGAGCTTCTGCGGGATGCCGGCCGGGCAGACGGGCACCGAGCCGAGGTCGTCGGCGGAGCCGATGTCCCACTTCCCGGCGTACGTGAGGATGGGCCAGGCGCCCTCGGGCATGCGGCTGAAGTCGATCTCCGCGATCGGTAGCACGCGGCTCCCGACGAAGCCGACGTTGAACTCGCGGCCGTCGATGTACTCCTGGACGAGTACTTCGTCGAACTGCTCCGTCATGGCCGCGACCCGGGCGCGCAGCGACTTGCGGTCGCTCACGACGGAGCCGCGGTCGAGCCCCGCGCTCGCGTCCTCCGCCGCCGGCTTGACGATGGCGGGCAGCGGGAAGTCGTCCTCGATTTTGCCCTGTGCCACGGTCCAACGGGGAACGGGGAGCCCCGCCTGTTGGAGCAAGGCGTTCGCGATGGGTTTGCGACGGCACGCCGCGAGGGTCCAGAGGCTCGCGCCCGTGAGGGGGATCCCGGCGAATTCGAGCGTTCCCACGACGTGCTCTTCCCACTCGCTCTTCCCGTGGACGCCTTCGCACAGATTGAACACGAGATCCGCCCGGCGGGCCACCTGGAACCAGCGCATGTCGTGGCGCACGGGGACCTTGCGGATCTCGTGGCCCATCGACGCGAAGATCGCGCCGATCTCGTCCACGGCCTTCATCACGCCCCGGATGTCCTCCGGTGTCCAGTCTTCGGCCCCGGGGTCGAACAGGATGGCGACCTTCATGCGGAGGCCGCGACCGTCTGCAGAGGCGCGGCATGCTGCGCCCCTACCCCCGGACGTTTCCCCGGCTCGGCGAGCGCCTGTCCGGTCAGCCGGCGCCACGCGAGGCGGACCACCTCCTGGATCAGCTCGTCGTAGTCGAACCCGGCAGCGCGCGCCGCCTTGGGGAAGCAGGAGTTCATGGCCGGATCGGGGATAATGCCCGGCAGGGGGTTCAGCTCGAGGACGTTCGGCACGCCGAATCGGTCCACCCGCAGGTCCACGCGGCACCAGTCGCGGCAGCCGAGGGCGTGGTACGCGTCGAGCGCGGTGCGCTCGATCTCGCGGCACAGCGCCACCGGCACGGCCGCGGGGCACTGGAAGATCGCGAGTGGGGCCTCGGGGCGGTCCCACACCCACTTCGCCTCGTAGCCGTACACCGGCGCCGCGCCCTCGGGAAGCGCCGAGAAATCGAACGCGATCACCGGGAGACAGTAGGCCTGGGGCCCGTTGCCGAGGATCGCGACGGTAAACTCGGGACCCGGGAGGTAGGTCTCGACCAGCACGGGCTCGGCGTAGCGGTCGAGCAGGAACCGGGCCCGCTGGCGCAGTGCCGCGACATTCGCGCACAGGTTGGTCGCGAACACGCCCTTCCCCGACCCCTCGGCGACCGGCTTGACGAAGACGGGGTAGGGCAGCGTCATGCGCTCGACCTGCTCCACCGCCTCGATGCAGGTGAACGGAGCCGTGGGCACGCCGCGGTAGGCGAGCGTCTCCTTGGTCCGACCCTTGTGCAGCGACAGCGCCAGCGTGAGCGGGTCCGAGCCCGTGTACGGGATGTTCAGGTACTCGCAGATCGCGGGGACGAGGGCTTCGCGGCTCTGGCCGTGGAGCCCCTCGGCCATGTTGAACACGAGATCGGGGCGTGCGAGGACCACTTTTTGAGGAAAGAACTGATCGGCTTCGAGCCGGATGACGGTGCCGAAGAGACCGAGAGCCTGCTCCACCGCCGTGATGGTAGATGGGTCGTCCCACTCGGCGAACGCGTCGCCGGTACCGTCGGATTCTGCGTCGGGCGCGGAATCGGGTTTTTCGTTGTATGCGAGACCGATTCGCATGTGGTCTCGGGTAACCTCCTACAAAAAAGGCC
>WNGI01005524.1_pt1 | contig 21735 bp, 14 predicted proteins | sample 5400621 | NCBI WGS metagenome assembly WNGI01 (sample SAMN13153374, study PRJNA577476) | soil metagenome | isolation source: 20 cm soil or saprolite under Garry oak tree replicate 1 | place: USA:California | collected 2016-06-15
GACCGCGGGCGCGGTCCGCCTCGTCCGCGACGGCAAGGCCCGCGGCGTGCGCGTGACGGCCGAGGTCACGCCCCATCACCTGGTCCTCACCGAGGAGGCGGTGCGAAGCTACGACGCGAACACCAAGATGGCGCCGCCGCTCCGGACCAAGCGCGACGTCGAGGCGCTCGTCGAGGCCCTCGCCGACGGCACGATCGACTGCATCGCGACCGACCACGCGCCCCACGCGCTCGCCGAGAAGGAGGGCGAGTTCGATCAGGCCGCGTTCGGCATCGTGGGGCTCGAGACGGCCGTCTCGGTGCTCCTGGACCGTCTCGTCCGGCCCGGCCTCCTGCCGCTCGGCACGCTCGTCTCGCGCCTCTCGCGCGATCCCGCGCGGCTCCTCAACCTGCCGGGCGGGAGCCTCGCGGCCGGCGCCCCGGCCGACCTCACGCTTCTCGACCCCGAGCGGACGGTGACGGTGGATCCGTTGACGTTCCGCTCGAAGAGCCGGAACACGCCGTTCGGTGGCTGGACGCTCACCGGCGGGCCCTGGCTGACGGTCGTCGGCGGCAACGTGATCCGGCCGTGACGCGCGCCTTTCTCGTCCTGCGCGACGGCCGGACGTTCGCGGGCGAGCCCCTCGGCGCGCTCGGCGAAGCGTCGGGTGAGGTGATCTTCAATACGGCGATGCAAGGCTATCAGGAGATCCTCACCGACCCGTCGTATCGAGGGCAGATCGTCACGATGACGTACCCGCTCATCGGCAACTACGGCGTCAACGACGAGGACGTCGAGTCGCGGAAGCCGTGGGTGAACGGCTTCATCGTCAAGGAGTGCTCGCCCGTCGCCTCGAACTTCCGCGCGGGCGTGAGCCTCGACGACTACCTCCGGCGCCACGGAATCGTCGGCATCCAGGGGATCGACACGCGCGCGCTCACGCGCCATCTCCGCGACCACGGCGCCCAGGACGGCGTCATCTCGTCGGTCGCGGCCGAGCCGGCGGCGCTGCAGGCGCGCGCGCGGGCGCTGCCGAGCCTCGTGGGCCGTGACCTCGTCGCCGAGGTGACGGCGGCCGAGCCCTACGGCTGGAGCGAGGGCGGCTGGCAGCTCGCGCGCGGCTACGTGACGCCACCCGCGCCGCACCTCCGCGTGGTCGCGTACGACTGCGGCATCAAGTTCAACATCCTGCGCCAGCTCCGCATGGCGGGCTGCGACGTGACCGTGGTGCCGGCGTCCACGCCGGCGGAGGCGGTCCTCGAGCGGGAGCCCGACGGCGTGTTCCTCTCGAACGGCCCGGGCGACCCCGAGGGCGTGCCGTACCTGATCGCGTCGGTCGCGAGGTTACTCCCCCGCGTGCCAGTCTTCGGCATCTGCCTCGGCCACCAGATCATGGGGCTCGCGGGCGGTGGCAGCACGTACAAGCTCAAGTTCGGCCATCACGGCGCCAACCACCCCGTGAGGGACCTGGCGACGCGCAAGGTCGCGATCACCGCGCAGAACCACGGCTTCGCGGTGGAGCCGGCGTCCGCCGCGCGGCACGGCTGGGAGCCGACGCACGTCAACCTGAACGACGGCACGTGCGAGGGGCTCCGCCATCGCGAGTGGCCCGCGTTCTCCGTGCAGTACCACCCGGAGGCGTCGCCGGGCCCGCACGACGCGAACGACCTCTTCCACCGATTCACCGAGCTGATGACACGCAAGGGAGGCTGAACCTGGTCATGCCCAAGTACCTGATCTCGTATCGGAAGACGGAGGGAGCGGGCCAGAAGCCCGAGTGGACCTCGTTCACCACCCAGAGCGACGCGTCGCTCGAGGCGCACGCCATTCGCGAGCGCGTCGACCGGCGGATGAGCGTCCTCGGTGAGCAGCTCTGGGGGAACGGCGAGGTCGTCTGGATCGGCGGCGGCCGCATCGACGACGTCCTCTACCGCCGCGAGGAGGCGGCCCCCGAGACGTCGATCGTGTACGGGCTCTGCGAGGAGTAGCGCGAGGCGCCCGATGCCGAAGCGCACCGACCTCACACGCATCCTGATCATCGGCTCCGGGCCGATCGTCATCGGGCAGGCGTGCGAGTTCGACTATTCGGGCACGCAGGCCGTGAAGGCGCTCCGCGAGGAGGGCTTCGAGGTCGTGCTGGTCAACTCGAACCCCGCGACGATCATGACCGACCCGGAGCTGGCCGACCGCACCTACGTGGAGCCGCTGACGCCCGAGTTCGTCGCGAAGATCATCGAGCGGGAGCGGCCCCAGGCCCTGCTCCCCACGCTCGGCGGCCAGACGGGGCTGAACCTCGCGGTCGCGCTCGCCGAGGACGGCACGCTCGAGCGCTTCGGGGTCGAGCTGATCGGCGCCAAGCTCCTCGCGATCAAGAAGGCGGAAGACCGCCAGCTCTTCAAGGAGGCGATGGAGCGTATCGGCCTGGCGCTCCCGCGCTCGGGCTACGTGCGAAGTCTCGAGGAGGCGCGCGCGATCGTCCGGCAGGTCGGCTACCCCGCGATCATCCGCCCCTCGTTCACGCTCGGCGGCACGGGCGGCTCCGTCGCCTACAACCCCGAGGAGCTCGAGGAGGCGATCCGCTGGGGTCTCCAGATGTCCCCGGTCGGCACCGTGCTCGTCGAGGAATCGGTGATCGGCTGGAAAGAATTCGAGCTCGAGGTCATGCGCGACCTCGCCGACAACGTCGTCGTCATCTGCTCGATCGAAAACGTCGACCCGATGGGGGTCCACACGGGGGACTCGGTCACCGTCGCCCCGGCCCAGACACTGACCGACAAGGAATACCAGCTGATGCGCGACGCCGCGATCGCGATCATCAGGGAGATCGGCGTGGAGACGGGCGGCTCGAACATCCAGTTCGCCGTCCACCCCGACGACGGGCGGCTCGTCGTGATCGAGATGAACCCGCGCGTCTCGCGCTCCTCGGCGCTCGCGTCGAAGGCGACGGGCTTCCCGATCGCGAAGATCGCCGCGAAGCTCGCCGTCGGCTACACCCTCGACGAGATCCGGAACGACATCACGCGCGAGACGCCGGCCTCGTTCGAGCCCGCGATCGACTACTGCGTGGTGAAGTTCCCCCGCTGGGCCTTTGAAAAATTCCCGGAGGCCGACCGGACGCTGACGACGCAGATGAAATCCGTCGGCGAGGTCATGGCGATCGGCCGGACCTTCAAGGAGGCGCTCCAGAAGGCCATCCGGTCGCTCGAGCAGGACCGCTTCGGCCTGACGCTCGGGCGCCCAGCCGGCGACGAGGAACTGCGCCGGCTCCTGCGCATCCCGACCCCCGACCGGATCTTCGCGATCGGCGACGCCTACCGCGCGGGGTTCGCGACGCAGGAGATCCACGCGCTCACGAAGATCGACCGGTGGTTCCTCGAGGGCATCCGCGAGATCGTCGCCTTCGAGCCCGAGATCGCCCGCGCGGGCCTCGCCGAGGCCGGCGTCCTGCGCCGGGCCAAGCAGCTCGGCTTCGCCGACCGCCGGATCGCCGAGCTCACGGGGGCGACGGAGACGGCGGTGCGGGCGCGCCGGCGCGCGGAGGGGATCCTCGCCACCTTCAAGACCGTGGATACCTGCGCCGCGGAGTTCGTCGCCCACACGCCGTACCTCTACGCGACCTACGAGGAGGAGGACGAGGCGCCGCCGACGGACCGTCCCAAGGTCGTCATCCTCGGCTCCGGGCCGAACCGCATCGGCCAGGGCGTCGAGTTCGACTATTGCTGCGTCCACGCCGCCTTCGCGCTCCGCGACCTCGGTGTGGAGGCGATCATGGTCAACTGCAACCCGGAGACGGTGTCGACCGACTACGACACCTCCGACCGGCTCTACTTCGAACCGCTCACACTGGAGGACGTGCTCAACATCGTCGAGAAGGAGCGGCCGCTCGGGGTCGTCGTCCAGCTCGGCGGCCAGACGCCCCTCAAGCTTGCCGTGCCGTTGCAGGCGATGGGCGTGCCGATCCTCGGGACCTCGCCCGACGCGATCGACCGCGCCGAGGACCGCGAGCGCTTCAACGTGCTGATCCGTGAGCTCGGCCTGAACCAGGCAGCCGGCGCCACCGCGCGCTCGCTCCCCGAGGCGCGGACGATCGCCGCCGGGATCGGGTTCCCAGTCCTCGTGCGCCCCTCCTATGTCCTGGGCGGGCGCGCGATGCGGCTCGTGTACGACGACACCGACCTCTCCGAGTACATGCGCGAGGCGGTGCTGGTCTCCCCAGAGCACCCGGTGCTCATCGACAAGTTCCTCGAGGACGCGATCGAGATCGACGTGGACGCGGTCGCCGACGCGGAGCGCGTCATCGTCGGCGGCGTCATGGAGCACATCGAGAAGGCGGGCATCCATTCGGGCGACGCCGCCTGCGCCCTCCCGCCCTATTCGCTCGGCGACGACCAGATCCAGGCGCTCCGGGAGCAAACCAAGGCCCTCGCGAAGGCGCTCGGTGTCGTCGGGCTCATCAACGTGCAGTTCGCGATCCGGCAGGAGACGATCTACGTCCTCGAGGTGAACCCGCGCGCCTCCCGCACCGTGCCGTTCGTCTCCAAGGCGATCGGCGTGCCGCTCGCCAAGCTCGCCACGCGCGCCCTGCTCGGCCATTCGCTCGCCGCTTGGGCCGGGCTCGAGCAGCGCGAGCTCGCCCACATCGCGGTGAAGGAGTCGGTGTTCCCGTTCGTGAAGTTCCCCGGCGTCGACGCCGTCCTCGGGCCCGAGATGAAGTCCACCGGCGAGGTCATGGGCATCGATCGCGACTTCCGCAAGGCGTACCTCAAGGCCCAGCTCGCCGCCGACTCGGTGTTGCCGACCTCGGGCAAGGTGTTCATCTCGGTCAAGAACCGCGACCGACGGCTCGTGATGTCGCTCGCCAAGCGCCTCAGCGAGATGGGCTTCGCCCTCGTGGCCACCGCCGGCACCGCGCGAGTCCTCGAGCGCAACGGCATGAAGGTCGAGCTGGTGCACAAGGTCGGCGACGGTTACCGCCCCAACGTCCTCGACCTCATGAAGCGTGGCGAGATCGCGCTCGTCCTCAACACGCCCGAGGACGGGCGCGGCCGGAAGGACTCCTACACGATCCGGCGCACCGCCGTGACGCACAACATCCCCTACTACCTCACGATGGACGGCGCCCAGACCGCGATCGGCGCGATCGAGGTGCTGCTCAAGGGTGAGCAGCAGGTCCTGAGCCTGCAGGAATACCACGCTGGCGCCTCCTGAGGACCGCCTCCTCGTCGCCCTCGACGTCGAGAGCCTCGGCGAGGCCGAGACGTTGATGGGCCGCCTCGCGGGCGTCGTCACCGGCTGCAAGATCGGCACGCAGCTCTTCACCGGCGCCGGTCCGGCCGCGGTCGAGGCCGCGCGCAAGCGGGGCCTTCGCGTCTTCCTCGACCTCAAGTTCCACGACATCCCCAACACCGTCGCCGGCGCCGTGCGCGAGGCGACGCGCCTCGGCGTCTTCATGCTCAACGTTCACGCCTCGGGCGGCCTCGCCATGATGCGCGCGGCCGCCGAGGCGGCGACGAAGGCCGCGCGGGACTTCGCCGTGCCGCGCCCGCTCTGCCTCGGCGTGACCGTGCTGACGAGCCTCGACCGGGCCGCGCTCGAGCGCGAGGCGGGCGTGACGGCGAGCGTCCCGGCGCACGTGCTGCGCTTGGCCGAGCGCGCGCGCGAGGCCGGGCTCGACGGCTGCGTCGCCTCGCCGCAGGAGATCCGGATGCTCCGGATCGCGCTCGGCGAGCGCTGGGTGATCGTCACCCCCGGGATCCGGACCGTCCCGGCCGAGGGGGGTTCACGCCTTCCTCACGACACCCCCGGCTCGCGTCGCGACGACCAGGTCCGCGTCGCCACGCCCCGGCAGGCGCTCGCCGCGGGCGCCGACTACCTCGTCGTCGGCCGCCCGATCACCACCGCGCCGGATCCAGCCGCCGCGGCGCGCGAGATCTTGAGCGAATTGCGATGAATAGCGCCATGCCGAACGCAGCCGGGGCGCACCTGTCTCAGGCCACCTGCCGAGTCGAGCCGTCCTCGCGGACCCCGTTACAATGACAGAGAAGGAGACGCTCGCCCTCTACGAGAAGACCGGCGCGCTCATGCGGGGCCACTTCCGGCTGACCTCTGGGCTCCACTCGGACGTCTACCTCCAGTCGGCGCTCGTCCTCCAGTTCCCCGAGCACGCCGCCGCGCTCGGCGCGGCCCTGGCCGCGCCCTTCCGCGACGCCGCCGCCACCACCGTGCTGGCCCCGGCCATCGGCGGCATCCTCGTGGCGCACGAGGTGGCGAAGGCACTCGGCAGCCGCTGCCTCTTCACCGAGCGCGAGAACGGGGTGATGACGCTGCGCCGCGGCTTCTCGCTCGCGGCCGGCGAGCGGTGCCTCGTCGTCGAGGACGTCATCACGACCGGCGGGTCCACGCGCGAGGTCGTCGAGTGCGTGGAGCGGGCGGACGGCCGCGTGGTCGGCGTTGGCTCGCTGATCGATCGCTCGGGCGGCGCCGCCCGGTTCGCCGTCAAGCGCGTGGCGCTCGCCACCGTCGAGGCCAAGACCTGGAAGCCCGAGGAGTGCCCGCTCTGCAAGACGGGCTCCCAGGCCATCAAGCCGGGCAGCAGGACCTGATCACGGCACGCTGATCGCGTGGTAGTCGCCGAGCGGCCCCGGCGGGCCGCCCCGGAGGACGAGCGGCAGCGCCGTCGGCTCCAGCACGACGCCGCTCGGCGTCAGCTGCAAGCGCGTGAACCGCTCCCGCCGCACGTCGTAGAGGTGCCGAGGCGCCAGCGCCCGCACGAAAGCGAGCCCATCGGGGTCCGGAACGAAGCGCGGGGGCTCGGTGCCCTCGAGCGGCACCACGTACCCCGCGGCGCGCGCGAGATCGTTCACCACCGCGAGCTCGGTCGTGGCCGAGCCCAGGACGAGGCGGGCGAATTCCGGGCCCAGTGGCGAGGCGAGCAGGCCGCGCGCCGGACCCTCTGGCGCGTCCCACACGAGGAGCCCGCTGAGCTCGCCCCGGCCGGGGACGATCCCGGCGCCGATGAACACCAGACGCTCCGCGCCAGCCGGCGGGCGGGCGCGCGCGGCGTCGGCCAGCGATGCCGCGAGCGGGATCGGTGATGACGCGGGCGTCGACACCGCGAGGGTCAGCTGGGTCGGGCCGACGTCGCCGAAGGCGAAGACGGCGGTGGTCGGCCCCTGACCCGGCACCGTCTGGAGAAAGCCGAGCTGCCTCAGCGCGCCCTGCAACTCGGCGCGGAGCCCGCCGCTGCTGGTCGCGCTCCCCCCGAAGTCCTGCGCCAGCTCGGTCTGCGTCGCGAACGCTTCCTCGTCCCACGTCCTGAGGGACTCGCCACTCCAGCCGAGGTCGGTCGTGGCGTCGAGCGCGTCTGGATTCCCCTGCCGGCGCTCGAAGGTGTGGCGGTACACGAGCGGCTCGGGACTCTGGGTCGGCCTCGCCCAATTGGGCGCCTCCCCCACGCCGCGGCCGCCGATCGTGATCCGGTCCTCCGCCGTCTTCGCCAGCACGCGTCCCGCGGTGAAGTCCACGAGCGCCCACAGCAACAGGCCTTCAGGGAAGCTGCGCATCAAGGGCACGGTCACCGGGGAGCACGCAAAGGGCCCGCAGGTCTCCCGGACGATCTGCTCGCCGGTCCGATCCAGGCCGTAGAGCGGCTGGGCCACGCGCGGCCAGCGGAAGAACGGCGGCGGGGCGTGATCGACCCGCACCACGCCGATCAGGTGGCCGGCGGTGTTCACCGACGTCTCCGTGAGCCTCCACGAATAGGTCGCCGCCTCGGTCGGCGACTGGCGGAGGTCGTAGTGGGCGGCGTCGAGGACGACGGCGAAGGTGTCCGCGAACGCCACCGCCCGGTTCGCGAGGTTCCGAATCCGGGGCGATGCGACCTCGACGCCCGCGGGGACGTAGGCGCCCGGGACGCCGGGAATCGGAACCGTCCACTGGAGGACGACGGTCCGCTCGTACTCGACGCTCTGCTGCCGATACTCGAGCGTCTGGTCGAGGCTCACGGTGGTGTCGAGGGAGACACCCGCCTGGGGCAGCGTGAAGGCCGCGATCGGCCGGAGCGTCACCACCGGCCCGCTTGGCGCGAAATCGTCCGCCGTGAGCGGAGACGCGCCGTCCGCAGGCGTCAGGAGGAAGACGCCTTTCGGCGTCCGCAGCTTCCACCGCGGCGGAGTATCGCCGCCGTCCAGGAAGACCTCCTCGACACGCACGCCGCCCAGCACCTTGCCGATCACGGCGCCCGGGAACGCGCCGGCCGGGCGCTCCTCGCCGAGCGTGCCCGTGTAGACAGCGACGAACCGCTCCGCGCCTGCGGGCCCTGTCACGGGCACCACGGGCAGCGGGTCGCCGGGCCCGGCCCGTCCCACCGCGATGGACTCGCTGGCCGGCCGTCGCAGGCCGTCGTCGCCGTCGGCGTAGAGCGTCAGCGTCCCTCCGTCGAGCGCGTCCGTCGACCGGTTGGTGCCGACCAGCCGGAGCCCGTCGCCGTCATCGACGAGATCCACGTCGAGCCTGCCGCGAAAGAAGTAGTCGAGCAGGGCGGCCCCGTAGCCCACGGCGCGCGGCAGCAGCGCGCCCGCATAGTCCTCGTGGACGCGGGCGTCGAGCATCCATCCCGCGCTCGGCACCAGCCCCGCCAGCGCTGCGGCGAGGGCATCGAACAGCATCCCGTCGGTCACGAAGTGGGTGATCGCCACGCCGTCCCGGCTCTTGGTGAAGTAGCGGCGGAACGTGCCGGGCGTCTCTTCGACGATCGGTCCGACGTCCAGGCTTGCCGCCCGGGGAAGCTCGAACCTGCGAAAGAGCGTCCCGCGGCTCAGGAAATTGCCGTTCGTGTACTCGGCGGCGCCGATGCCAGGCCCCTCGTCCCCCAGCACGCCGGCGTCCGCCGGCGCGCGGAAGACGTCGGCGTCGATCAGGCGTGCCACTGGCACCGGGGCGCGACTCGTGGGCGTCGCCGTGAAGATCGAGGGCTCCGGGCCTCGCGGCGATGCATTCAACAGGGCCGCAAACCGGTCAGGCCGAGCGATCCGCGTCTCCTCGACCCATTGCTCGTACCAGTCGGAGCGGACACGGGGAGGATGGACGTCATTGCGAGCATGCGCCGGCACGAAGGCGTCTTGAACGAGATGGGTGAGATGGCCGAGGGTTTCGAACAGCTCCCCGAACGCGCGGTCGCGTCCCGGCTCGGGTCCGGCGTCGTCTCGGCTCGGCCTCGTCAGCGCCGCCAGGTATCGCCGGCGCGCGTCCTGCCATGACCACCTTCCCCCGAGCGAGGGCAACGGCACGGGCGTGAAGACGAAGGTCGAGGGTTGCTCGTCGTTTTGCTGCCAGAGAACGGATGATTGGCCACGGACGAGCGCCGTGCCGAGCATCGGACCCGCTCGCAGCCCCGCATCGTCCCACGGGTCGATCAGGGGATTGTGGAAGTGGTTTAGCGAGCGGAACGAGGGGATGTCCTCCGACAAGGCGCCGTCGCCGATCAGCTCGTCGACCCGCCGCACGCCCGGCCTCGCCACTCCGCGAAACGTCGTCGTCACCCCCCCACTCAGACCGAGCTCAAACTTGAGGACCCGATCGATCGAGGACACCTCTCTCGATGCCGACTTCACGGCGAGCTGTGCGTGCGTTTCGGCTTCGTACGCGATCGCGGCGCCGCCATGGACAGTGACAACGAGCAGCAGGGAAAGCGTCCTCACGCGTCGCATGGACTCACCTCGTGCGAAGGCCGAGGTCGCGAGCCTCGGTGTCTCGAGCCTCGTCGAGTCGCCTTGTCCGCTCTGGGGGCACAAGGGTGGGGGCGTGGCCGTACGGGCCGTGAAAGAACTTCAGCCGTTCCTCGCGGGTCTGGAGCGGCGGGAGCTCCAGCACGACGCCTTCACCCTCGAAGCGCTTCCAGGCCTCTTCGAGCTTCGCCTTGCTCTCCCACGCCGGAAGCTGGTCCCAGTCCCGAGCCCCCTGAAATCGCCACTGGCCGTAGCCCGGCTTGAAGATCACCATCTCGCGGGACACCTTCCTCCACGGCAGCAGCGCGAAGACCCAGCGCCGTGGAATGACGACGCGGCCGTCCGGACCGGTGACGACCTCCTCGGCGTCGTGATATTCGCCGCCGGCCCAGCCCGCCCACGAGCCCGTGTACTTGATCCAGTACATGAGGACGACGACGCCCTCGAGGGGCTGGCCGCTGTCGGCATCCACCACCTGCGCCTTCCAGGGGCCCTCGGCGAACACTGCGCTTGCTCCCGGAAGGGACATCAAGCACCCGACGGCGAGGAGCGCGGCGACCCGGCTCGGTGTCACGAGCGAGCGGAGACTCATCAGAACCTCTCGATGCGCCAGACGCCATCCGCATCGGCGCGCGGTAGAGGGCGCTGCCGTCTCCGACCCTGACCAGCGTCAGGTCGGTCAGGATCGTGTCGATCGCCGGCAGGCGGGTGGCGATGATCTGGAACGCCGTCGCATAGTCGTCTCTCGAGTCGGCACCGATGTAGCCGACCGCGCGCGCGACCTCGCCAGCCCGCAGCGCGTCCTTCAGCCCCCGCCACTTCGCCTGGAGCAGCGTGTCGAGCGCTCCAACATCGTACGCGTGCACGAGCGTGGTGGCAGTGGTCTGACGCCCCTCGGGATCGGTCGCCGTCGCCGTCGCCACGTACAGGCCCGGCCGCGTATAGATGAAGCGCTGTCCCGCGAGGCTCGTTCCGGTGAAGTCGATCACGCCGTCGCCGTCGAGATCGAGGGCGATGGTGCCGGGGGTGGCACCGAGCAGCGAGAACGACACCGTCAGCGGTGCTGCGCCATTCTGCGGGCTCACGTGAAGGGTCGCGCCCTCGCCACGCGTCGCCGCGACGGCGATGCCGACCGTGTGCGTGGCCGTGGCGCCGCTGGCCGTGGTCGCCGCCGCCGTCAATGCCGTGGTGTCCGAGACGACGGGCACGAGGGCCATGAACGTCATCCCCTGAACGGCTGCCGACGCTCCGTTGACGGTGACGCCGACCTCGGCGCCGGCCGCCTCGACGATGCCGCGGACGACGAACAGTCCCACCGGTACCGTCGTGCCGGCGGCCGGATCCGTGATCGTGACGCTGACGTCACCGGCCGTGAAGCGCCGCTGCGCCGCCGCGCCCTCGTTGCCGGCGAGGTCGCGCGCCTTGACTTCGAAGAGGTGCGAGCCCGGGACCAGGCCGGACACGGTCACGCGCGTCGCCGAGCCGAACGCCGACCAGTGTCCGCCGTCGACACGCCATGCGAACTCGAGGCTCGCCACCGGCGTCAGATTGTCCCTGCCCGTGAAGTCGAACGTCGCCGCGTCCGGCATCGTCGCCGACGGCCCGCCGGTGATCCGCGTGTCCGGCGGCGTATTGTCCACGATGACGCTGCGGCTCACCAGCGTGCGGTTGCCGGCCCGGTCGATGGCGACAGCCAGGAGCGTCAGCGCGCCGTCGGCGACGCCCAGGGTGTTCCAGGTCGCCGTGGCGACGGCGGACGGCGCCGGCAACGGCGGCGTCACGCCGCCGCCGAGCCGATGAGCATCGACGCCGAGCGTGAGGGCGTCGAGCTGGCTCCGCGCGTCGCCCGCCTGGGCCGCGACCTGGACCGCCTGGCGGACGAAGGCGCCCGCGCTCGGCGCCTGGAAGGCGAGCGATGGCGAAACGCCATCGTGCGTGAGCCGGGCCTCGGCCGGGGCCGAGGTGAGACCGCGGCCGGCGTGGCCTGTCGCGAGCACTTGGAGGAGGTTCTCGGTGTCGAGTGCCGGCGCGACGGACAGAGCGAAGCGTCCCGTCGCGTCCGCAACAACCACGGACGGCGTGCCCCCGTTCAGAACCACGTCGAGACGGGCCGAGGGATCCGTGGTGCCGCCCACCGCCAGCGCGACCTGGTTCGTGAACGCCGGGAGCGCGGTGAGACTCGGTGGCGGCGGCGCCCGGAACCGGACGACCCGTCCCGAGCGGCCGTCGGCGACGTAGAGACTACCGTCGGCGTCGAAGGCGAGCCCCTGCGGGTCGTCGAGGTCGGAAGCGAATGGCGTCAGCGTGCCGTCGGGATGGAGCTTGTCGATCGCGCCCAGCTCCTTCGTCGTCAGGTAGAGGCGGCCCGCGTGGTCGCGAGCGAGCCCGGCGGGCCGCCTGAGGGCGTCCGCGTGACCGAGCCGAGTCGTTGGCCCGGCGGTCCCATCGGCCAGGATGGGGATCTGGAGGACCACGCCGGATGCCTTGCGGTCTTCGTGCCCGTTTCGCAACGCCGCGTAGACGACGCCCGGGCCGACGGCGAGCCCCTGCAGCCCCGCGACGCCGTCGGCGAAGACCACCGGCCGGCCGTCGAGCCCCGCGGTGAGGATCACCTCGGGCTCGGCCGCCTCGTCGTCCGGCTCGCGACGACTGGGCGTGAGGCCGCGCGCTGCAACGAAGAGCCGGCCCGCATCGCTGACCGCGAGCCACCGGGGTTGGCTCACGTTGGTCATCATCGGAGTGCGGCGGCCATCGGCCTCGACACCGACGACGCGGCCAGCGCGCGCCTCGGCGACGAGCAACCGGCCGTCGAGATCGAGGGCGAGCCCGATGGGACGCTCGAGGCCGGTGGCCACGAGGGCGCGTGCGCCGTCGGGCGTGAGCCTCGTCACGGTGCCCGCCGCGGCGTCGGCGACGTACAGGCTGCCGGCCCCGTCCACCGCGACGCCTCGCAGGCTCCCGAAGCCCGCGGCCAGGACCTCCACCGGCGCGAGCGCTCGGATCAGGTGCTCGCGCGTGGCGCGCGCCGACGGGACCGACACCACCAGGAGCACGAGCGGCGCGAGCCTCCAGAGCCGGCCCGCGAGGCCGCCCCTGTCGACGCTTCCGGACACGGGCGTGACACCCATGGGGCGTCGACGGGCGCAAGACACGGGCCAGCGCGCCGGAAGCCGCGCGGGCGTCGTAAGTGCTCACCGGCACGCTCGGACGTTCCACCCCGACCCGAGGATTCGGGCGGCGACGTGCACAGACGATCGGGCAGGCGCCTCGGGCGCTGGGCAGTCGCGCGGCGGGCGCGAGCGCGGGACAGGAGTCTTCGGTCTATCCCGCCGCGGCCAGGATGCGCGTCACCTCGTCGCCGAGCGACTGGAGCGAGAGGTTCGACTTCACGAGGTAGCCCTCGATGCCGAGGCGGGTGACTTCCTGCACGTCCTGCTCGCGCGACGAGTTCGAGAGGACGAGGACGCGGAGCCCGCGCGTCGCCGCGTCGCTCCGGAGCGCCTTCAGGACGTCGAGCCCCGAGAGCTTCGGCATGAGCATGTCGAGCAGGATCAGGTCCGGCCGCTCGCTGCGGGCGAGGCGCAGCCCCTCCTCGCCGTCGACGGCCGACGTCACCGCAAACCCCCGCTGCTTGAGGCTCACCTCGCAGGCGCGCCGCAAGAAGCGGTCGTCTTCGACCAGCAAGAGTCGTTTCCCCGTGTCGCTCATGGGCCTCACTCGCTCAAGGGCAGCGTGAAGAGGAACGTCGAGCCCCGGCCTTCCTCGGACTCGCACCACACCCGTCCGCCGAGCCGCTCGACGATCAGCCGGACGAGGTAGAGGCCGAGCCCCGTGCCCTCCGTCTCGATCGTCGCCGCGTTCTCGGCGCGGAAGAACTTCTCGAAGAGCCGCGCCTGCGCCGCCGCGGGAATGCCGACGCCGGTGTCGCTGATCGCCCAGCGCGCGACGCCGTTCTCGCGGCCGATCCGGACCGTGACGGCGCCGCCGGCCGGCGTGTACTTGATCGCGTTCGACGTGAGGTTGAGGATCACCTGGCGCAGCAGTTGGGGGTCGGCCAGGACGCGCGGCGCCGTCTCGACACCCTCCACCGACAGCTGGTGGCCCCGGGCGCGGACGAGCGTCGTCACCTCGTCGAGCACGCTCCGCGTCAGGTCGGCGAGGCCCGTCGGCCGGGGTTTCATCTTGAGCGCCCCGCTCTCGAGCCGCGAGGCGTCGAGCAGGTCGTTGACGAGGCCGATGAGGCGCTCGGCCGAGTCGCTCGCGTCGCGGACGTAGCTCATCAGCTCCTCGGAGATGGTGGGCGTCTGCCCGGCCAGCTCGAGCATCCACTTGATGCCGGAGAGCGGCGTGCGGAGCTGGTGGGTGACGAACGACACGAAGTCCGACTTCAGCTGGCTCACCTGGCGCTCGTGCGTGACGTCCTGGAGTGTCAGCGTGAGCCCGATGGCGGCGCCGGCGGCGGCGCGCGTCGCCTGGCCGACCCAGTGGATGACCCGCCCGTGCCGCCGGAGGTCGAGGTCGCCCGCGCCACCGCGCTCCGGGTTCTCGAGGAGCCCGCGCAGCGCCGCGAGCCCGTGCTCGGCCTCGGGCGTCGTCGCGGCGAGCCGCGCGAGCACGTCGGCCAGCGGGGTGCCGACCGCGCGGCCCGCGTCGAAGCCGAGCAGCTCGCCCGCGCGCTCGTTGACGGCCTGGATGTCGCCGCTGCGACCGACCAGGAGGATGCCGTCCGAGGTCGAGTCGAAGATCTGCGCCAGGCGCACCCGCTGCGTCTGCGCCTCCTCGTAGATCTGCGCGTTCTCGAGCGCGGTCGCGAGCTGGTCGGCGTACGACGTCAGGAGGCGGACGACGGTGTCCGGGAAGAGCTGCGGGGTCTTGTAGTAGAGCAGCAGTACGCCGAGGGCGCGCCCCTGCTGCCCGAGGACCGGCAGCGCGGCGATGGACTTCACCCCCCGGGTGAAGTTCTCGGGGTGGACCATGTCGCGCCGCTCCTCCACGTCGCGAATGAACAGGGGCTGCCGCGTCTCGCGGACGTGGGCGGTGATCCCGCTCCGGCGCGCGTGCAGCTCGCGGCGCTGCGTCTCGGAGAGCCAGTGGCCGACGCTCCGCAGCACGCCGCCGTCGGCGCCGAGCAGGTTCATCAGCGCCGCGTCCGCGCCGAAGGCGTTCGCCAGCTCGAGGAGGGCGCCGGAGAGCATGCGATCGACGTCGAGCGTGCGCTGCAGGGCGCGTGTCGCCTGGTTCAGGAGCGCCAGGCCCCGCGAGAGGGTGCTGGCCTCCTGCTCCCGCTGCCGCGTCTCCTCGAGGAGGCGGACGTTCTCGAACGCCAGCGCCACGTGGTCGGCGAGCGTCGAGACGAGCTGGATCTCCCGCGGCGAGAAGTCGTGGGGGCTGAAGAAGTACTCCATGAGGACGCCGTGCACCTCGTCGCGGCTCATGATGGGCACGGCCAGATAGGACCGGGGCGCCTTCGCCTCCATCAGCACGCGCGACGCCGGGCTATACCCGAGGCTCGGATCCACGGTCCGGTCCCGGGTCCAGACCGGACGGCGCTCCTTGAACGCCCGGCCGCCGACGCCCTCGCCGGCCTTGAGGAAGACCCCGCGCGTCAGGTCGGGATCGAGGTTGAGGCCGCGGCCGAAGACGAGCCCGTCCCGCTCCCGGTCGTACACGTAGATGCCGCTGGCCTCGCAGCCCGTCAGCTCGATGGTCTGCGTCACGATGAGATCGAGGACGCGGTCGCGGTCCAGGCTGGTCGCGATCTGGCGCGTGACGCCGTACAGCTTCGTCGCCTCCTGCTCGCGCGCCCGGGTCTCCGCGTACAGCCGGCTCTCCTCGAGGGCGATCGCCAGGTTCTGGCATAGCGAGCTGAAGGGCTCGACGCTCCCGGGCTGGATCGGACGCCGGCTCGGCTTGTTGTCCGCGCTGACCACCCCGATCACCCGATCGCCCGCCACCAGCGGCGTGACGACGAATCGCCGCGACCTGAGGTACGCGTGCGCAAGGTACGCGCGGTCGAGGCGCCGCACGCTCCGGAGGTCCTCGTCGGACAGCACCGCCACCGGCCGGCGGCTCTCGAACGCCTCGTAGTAGGCGCCCGCGCCGGGCCCGAGCGGCAGGACGAGCACCGGGGCACCGTCGTCGCCCTCCGACGTCGCGAGCTCGAGGCCGGACCCGTCGGACGTGAGGAGGAACACGTTCACGCGGTCGAAGCCCAGCACCTCGCGCGCCGCGTGCACGAACGCCCGGAGCCGCTCGTCGCGGTCCCAGGAGCTCTGCATCGCGATCGCCGCGCGATAGAGCCGGGCGAGGAGCTGCTGGCCCTCGACGGTCTCGCGGAACAGGCGCGCCTTCTCGATTGCCGTCGACGCCTGGTCGGCGAGCCCGGCCAGGAGATCGATCTCGTCGGGCAGGAAGTGGCGCGCGCCCTGCGTGTAGACGTTCAGCGCGCCGAGCACCCGCCCGCGGCTCTTGAGCGGCACGCCCACGAACCCGCGAAACCCGTGCTCGAGCGCGCTCCGCTTGTGGGCCGGGTCGAACGTCGTGTCCTGCGAGAGGTCCTCGACGACGACGGTCTCGCCCCCCGCGACGACCTTGCCGGTCAGGCTCTCGCCCAGCTTGATGCGCGGCCGGATCATGAGGGGCGCGGCCGACTCCGTCCGGGCGCCGACGACGAGGTCGTCGCCCTCGAGGAGGCGCAGGCCAGCCGCCTCGGCCTTCACGAGCCGGGCCGCCTGGTTGACGATCAGCGTGAGCACCTCGTCGGTGTCGTGGACCGCGGCGAGCTGGCGCGAGACTTCGTTGAGGACCTCGAGCCGGTGACGGTTCCGCTCCGCCTCCTCGTAGAGGCTCGCGTTGCGGAGGAGGAGCCCGACCTGCTCGCAGACGTGGTCGAGCATCCGGAGCTCGCGCTCCTCGAAGCGCCGGTGCGCCGTCCACCAGACGATGTAGAAGCCCCCGGCAACCCGGTCTTCGATGAGGAGCGGCAGGATGAGGCCGGACTGGTGGCGAAAGCTCCGGAACATCTCGTGGCTGAAGCGCGGGTCGCGCGCGACGTCGTCCGACCAGACCGGGCGGCGCTCGGTCCACACCGAGGCGTGGAACCCCTGCTCGCTGAGCGGGAGCGGCGCCGCCGCGAGCACCGTGAGGTACTTCTTCGGCACGTGGTACGCGGCCGTCGGCAGGAGCTGGTCGGTCCCGAGGTCGTGGAGGTACGCGGCCGCGGTGTCCGCGCCCAAGAGCCTCGCCAGCGCCCGGCAGATGCGCCGGAGCGCCTCGCGGATATCGAGCGTCGAGCTGACGGTGCTCGAGATCTCGACGAGGGCCTCGCTCTCGGCGAGCCGGCCTCGGAGCTCCACCTGCAGCCTGGTGTTCTCGCGCAGGAGCCGCCGTCGCTCGAACACGCGGCGGACGATCCGGCCGAGGCGGGCGAGATCCACGGGCTTCGGCAGGTAGCCCACCGCGCCGCCCTCGATGGCGTCGATGACCGCATCGAGCGCGGCCTGCTCCGTGATGACGATGAACTCCGGCGGCGCGTCGAGCTGCTGGGCATCGCGCATGACGGCTGCGCCCTTGACGTCGGGCAGGGCGAGGTTGAGCAAGACCAACGCGACGGCGCCCTCGCGGATCCTCCGGAGCCCTTCGGCGCCGCTGCGCGCGACCTCCACGCCGTACCCCTCGCCCCGGAGGAAATCGCGCAACGTCTTGGTGACGTCGCGATCGTCGTTGACCAGGAGGATGAACTCCTCCCCGCTCATGTCTTCGAGGCTATCACCAAACGCCGCCGAACGCGCCGTTCTGCAGGAGCACGACGACGAGCCAGAGGAGCTGACCGCCGACGAACACGACGAGACCACGCTCGCGGCCGCCGGCGCCGGCGGCGCGGTACTGCCAGACGGCGCCCGCGAGCGCGAGGAGCCCGAAGAACGCGCCGGGGTACGCGCCGAGGATTCCGTAGCGGAGCAGGAGCCCGCCGGCGAAGCTCCAGAGCACCCAGGCGCCGAGCCAGTGGGTGACGACCGAGATGAGGATCGCCGCCCGGGAGCCCGACCGGCCGGAGAGCCGGGCGAGCGCGACGGTCGCGATCCCGAGGACCAGGAGCGCGCCGACGCCCACGAGCGCCCAGCGCGTCACGTGCCCTTCCGGTACTCGGGCCGCCAGCGCAACAGCCGCGTCTCGACCTGCTTGATCCCGAGCGCCATCACGATGCCGATCACGCCGAGCGCCACGAGGGCCACCATCATGTCCGCCGCGTTCAGCGTGCCGAGCGACTGGATGATGAGGTAGCCGAGGCCGCCGCCCGACTCGCCGCCGAGGAATTCGCCGACCACGACGCCGATGAGCGCGAACGAGATCGAGGGCGTGAGCGACGCGAAGGTCCAGGCGAGTGCCCACGGCACGACGACCGTCCGCACGATCTGCCGCTCGCTGGCGCCGAGGAACCGCGCCGCGTGGACCAGATCCGGGTCCACCGTCCGCGCGCCCTGGAAGGTGTTGAAGAAGACGATGAAGAACACGATGGTCCACGCGAGCACGACCTTCGCGAGGAGCCCGAAGCCGAAGATCATCGTGATGAGCGGGACCAGCGCGATCCGGGGCAGCGAGTTGAAGGCGATGATGTAGGGCTCGAGGATCCGCGCGAGCCGGCCGTTCCGGCCGAGGACGAGCCCCGCCACGAAGCCCGTGGACACCCCGACGAGGAACCCCCAGAGGGTGGACTGCACGGTCGAGAGCGCCATCGCCCAGATCGACAGCCGCACCCGGCCCGAGGCCAGATAGACGAAGCGCTGGACGATGGTGGAGGGCCGGCTGACGAAGAACGGGTCGAGCCAGTAGAGCCCGGGGAGCTTCGAGACGGCCGGGACTCCCGTGAGCCACTCCCACGAGCCCAGGAGGACCGCGAGGATCGCGAGCCGCCAGGCGAGCACGCGCGCGCGCTCGGTCATCTGAACTCCTCCCCCAGCGCGTGCCAGAGCTGTCCGTACTCGCGCGCGTACTCGTCCGCCTCGCGCAGCGTGATCACGTCGCGCGGGCGCGGGAGCTTCACGTCGTAGACGAGCTTGATCCGGCCGGGCCGCCGCGTCATCACGACGACGCGGTCGGCGAGCGTGATCGCCTCGGAGAGATCGTGGGTGACGAACACGACGGTGGGGTGCCGGACCTCCCAGAGGCTCAGGAGCTCGGCGTGGAGGCCGAGCTTCGTGTGGGTGTCGAGGGCGCCGAACGGCTCGTCCATCAGGAGGATCTCGGGATCGACGACGAGAGTCCGCATGAGCGCCACGCGCTGCCGCATGCCGCCGGAGAGCGTCGCGGGGAACGCGTCCTCGAACCCCTCGAGGCCCGCGAGCCGGATGCCCTCGCGCACCCGCCGCGCCTGCTCGGCGCCCGCCACGCCGCGGTACTCGAGGCCCAGCGCGATGTTCCGGGCGACGGTGCGCCACGGGAAGACGGTGTCCTTCTGGAAGACGTAACCGACCTTCGGCGGGACGCCGGTGACGGGCCGGCCGTCGAGCTCGATCGTACCGGCCGAGGGCGTGACGAGGCCGCCGAGCATGTTGAGGATGGTGGACTTGCCGCAGCCCGACGGCCCGACGATCGCGACGAATTCCGCGTCGTGGACCTCGAAGGACACGTCGCGCACGGCGGCGACCTCCCGCCCTCGCTCGCTGAAGGTCTTCGCGAGGTCGCGGATGACGAGGCGCGGGCGCCGCGGGCTCAGGACGTGTACTTCGCCTGGGCCTTCCGGACGAACGAGAGGTCCACGGCCTTGGCGAACGCGACCGGCTTGTCGATCGCGATCGGAATGAACACCTTCATGCCGTTCGCGTAGTCCTTCTCGTCGATCGTGAAGTCCCAGTCGAAGATCGTCTTGTAGTAGCGCACGGACCGGAGGACGTCGTCGCGGCTGAAGGTCTCCATGTAGGGCCGGTGGAGGAGCTCGACGATCTCCTCGTCCGCGGCCCGGCGGATCCACTGCTGCGCGCGGTAGTTGGCGTTGACGTAGGCCTGCACGAGGTCGGGCGACCTCGCGAGCGTCTCGCGGAGCGCGTAGCCGACCGTGACCGGGATCGGCCCGCCGAAGACGCGCCGCCACGCCTTCTCGTCCTGGACGTCGTAGATGACGCGCCCGAACCCCTCGCCCTCGGCGGCGAACTGCCATTCGGGGACCGCCATGATCGCGTCGAACTTCCCCGCCTTGAGGCCGCCTAGCATCGTCGTGGAGGCGCCCCCGCCGACCCACTCGACGTGGTCGTCGACGGGCCGCCCGTCGGGCGCCTTCGTCTGCTTGAGCACGTAGGTGCCGTAGACGTGCGTGCCGGAGCCGGGCGAGGTCATCGCGACGACCGCCTTGCGCCCCACGAGCTTCTGGTCGGCGAGCGCCTCGACGCCCCGGACGCCCTTGTCCCACAGCTCCCTGCGGACGACGATGTTGGCGTAGCTGCAGCGCGTGTCGGTGCCGAAGAGGATGACCGTCTCGCGCCCCTTTTCCGTCGCCTTGAGCGGGTGGTTCGAGTCGCCGAGGCCGAACATCGCCTGACCCGCCGTCACGGCGTTCACGACGCGGGCGCCGCCGCCGGGCACGATGAACCCCGGCGCGCTCACCCCCTCGTCCTCGAAGAACTTCTTCTCCATAGCGACGAGATGCTGGCCGTAGACGAACGTGGAGACGCTGTGCGCGAGCGTGATGGGGGGCTTCGCCTGCGCGTGGGCGAGGTGCCTGCGGTGTCCGGCGAGCGCCGCGCCGGCGGCGCCGGTGGCCGCGAGGAACTGGCGACGGGTGACGGGCATCGTGTGAAACCTCCCTCTGGTCTCGGGCGGTGTGCGCGAGTGTACGCCGGCCGCGCGCGGGCTGTCAATCGCAACATATTGACACTACAGGAGATTTCGCCCTATCATCACTCAATGGCTCCCACCCCGGCCACGCCCCTCCCGTCTCTCCGGAGCATGACCGGCTTCGGGCGGGCGGAGGTCGGCGGGCGGACGCTCACCCTGACGGTGGAAGCGCGCAGCGTGAATCACCGCCACCTCGACGTCGCGGTCCGTCTTCCGCGCGCCCTCGCTGCGTTCGAGCCCGACGTGCGCCGGCTCGTGCAGTCGCGTCTCGAGCGCGGCCGGGTGGAGGTCGCCGTGCAGCAGGCACCGGCACCGGGCGCCTCGGCGCAGACCGTGCGCGTGGACCCGGCGCTCGCGGCCGAGTACGTCGCACGCGCGCGGGAGCTCGGCCTCGCCCTCGGCGTCCCCGGCGACGTGACGCTCGCGTGGCTCCTCGAGCGTCCGGGCGTGGTGCGGCTCGACGAGCTCGACGCGCCGGCGCCGGAGCCGGCGTGGCCCATCCTGGCCGACGCGGTCGGGAAGGCGCTCGACGAGCTGGTCCTGCGCCGCGCGTCCGAGGGCGAGGCGCTCGCCGCCGAGCTCTCCGCCCTCCGGACCGACCTCCAGGCTCACGTGGAGGTCGTCGCCGCGCGCATGCCCGCGGCGATGGCGCGCTACCAGGCGCGGCTCCGCGAGCGGATCCGCGCCCTCCTCGGCGACACCGGGGTGGAGGAGGGGCGCGTCCTCACCGAAGTCGCGATCTGGGCGGAGAAGACAGACGTACAGGAGGAGCTGACGCGGCTCCGCGCCCACCTCGCCGAGCTCGCCCTCGTCCTCGAGCGCGGCGGTCCCGCGGGCCGGGCGCTCGACTTCCTGATGCAGGAGCTCAATCGCGAGGTCAACACGATCGCCTCGAAGGCGGACGACCTCGAGGTGAGCCAGGCGGCCCTCGCGGCGAAGAGCCTCGTCGAGAAGATGCGCGAGCAGGTGCAGAATCTTGAGTAGGCGTGGCGGCCTCGAATGATCCGACGGCGCGGCACCCTGTTCGTCGTCTCGGCGCCCTCCGGCGCCGGCAAGACGACGCTGTGCCGCGAGGCGCGCCTGGGCGTTCCCGGCCTCGCCTACTCCGTCTCGGTGACGACGCGGGCGCCGCGCCCGGGCGAGATCGACGGGGTGGACTTCCGCTTCGTCGACGAGGCATCGTTCCGCGCGATGCTCGGGC
>WNGI01001120.1_pt1 | contig 21734 bp, 24 predicted proteins | sample 5400621 | NCBI WGS metagenome assembly WNGI01 (sample SAMN13153374, study PRJNA577476) | soil metagenome | isolation source: 20 cm soil or saprolite under Garry oak tree replicate 1 | place: USA:California | collected 2016-06-15
GTCGCTCGGCTGCACCACGAGATGACTCTGGCTCAGGCTTCGGCTCCACCGCGTGCCAGTGTCAGGGCCTCCTCCAGCTCCATGCTGCGTCCCCGCTGCCAGCATCGCTCCGCCTCGTCCTTGCTGAGCTGCGCTCGCGCCTCAGCAGCTGGGTCCCCTTCCAGCATGCCCCCGAAGCCAGGCGGCGGACCGCCGCCGATCCGATCCCGCAAGGATTCTTCCGCGCCGACGAGCGTCAATGCTTCCTGGGGCCGTCCGCCCCATACCGACAGGAAAGCCAGGTCCCGGAACGCCAACCCGATCCCCGTCGCGTTGCCGGCCTCGCGGAACAAACCGAGCGCCTCCAGCGCCGCCGACCGGGCCTCGCGCGGGCGGCCGGCGCGACCACAGGCGAAGGCAAGCCAGATCAGATCGAAGGCCAGCTGAAGACGGTCGCCCAGGCGGCGCCAGATCGCGACAACTTCTTCGAGTCTCGCGATCGCGCTCGGCCAGTCGCTGGCCTGAGCATCGCGGATCACCAGCATCGCGAGGGCCCGGGCGACCCCATGCTCGACTTCCGCGGCCCGGAACAGGTCGAGGCTCTCCTTGAGCAAGTCGGCTGAACGGTCAATGTCTCCGGATGCGCCGACGACAAAGGCCTGGTTGTACAGCGCCTCGGCGATTCGGGCTGGCTCGCCCAGCTCGCGTTCAATGGCAAGCGCCTCGCCATAGAAGGCTCCGGCACCGTCGTGGTCAATCTGCCACCAGGCGATGCCGCCCGCGCCGGTGAGGGCCTTCGCCCTGGCCGCTGTCCTGCCCTGCCCGGATGGCATCGCCAGCAGCTCGTTGAGCCAGCCGCGGCCCTCGGTCAGGTGCCCGTGCTGTTGCCAGAACCGCCATAGCGCTCCGGCCGCCTCTTGGCCGAGGTCGGCTTCGCCGGCGTCGATCGCCCAGCGCAGTGCCGCGCGCAGGTTGTCGAGCTCTCGCTCGCATTGCTCGAGCCACGCAGCCTGCTCCTCGCCCGTCAGTTGTGCCTCTGCCTGCAGGGCGAGGTCCAGGAAATACTTACCGTGACGACGACGCGTGCGATCAAGCTCGCCCTCAGTCAAAAGCGCATCCTGACCGAACTGCCGGATCGTCTCGAGCATTGCGAACCGTGGAAAACCGGCCGCCGGGTCGATTGAACGGACCAGCGACTTGTCCACGAGCGCCGAGAGCCCCTCGAGAGCCTCGAGATCCAGCAGTTCCGGTTCAGTGACCGCCCCGGCGGCTTCAAGGGTCCAGCCTCCACTGAAAACCGAAAGCCGCCTGAACAGGCTCTGCTCGGGCTTGTCGAGGAGGTCATAGCTCCAGGCGATCGCGCCTCGCAAGGTTCGCTGGCGTTCGGGCAAGGTTCGACCACCAGAAACCAGCAGGGAGAGACTGCGCTCAAGCCGGGGCAGCATCTGCTGCGGGGTCAGCACCTTTACCCGCGTAGCGGCGAGCTCGATGGCGAGCGGCAACCCGTCCAGCCGAGCTGTTATCTCTGCCACCGCCTGGGCGTTCTCACTGGTAAGTCGGAAGCGTGGCTGAATAGCCAGGGCGCGCTCCGTGAAGAGCCGCACTGCCTCGGAGCGACTCAGGGTGTCGAGATCGGCAATTGACTTCGGATCCGGCGGTTCCAGCGGAGGAACTCCGTACTCGTGCTCCCCGCGGAGCGACAGCACCATTCGAGATGTGATCAGCACTTTTAGCTTCGGCGCCGTTGAAACGAGGTCCTCGACGACCCCGCCCGCCGCAGTGACCTGCTCAAAGTTGTCGACGACAAGCAGGAGTTCTTTGTGCTGCAGCTGTGTCTTGAGAGTCTCGAGTATCGGAACGCCGGCCACTTCCGCAACGCCCAGTGCGCGTGCAATCACCGTGGGAACCAGGCCGGGGTCCGTGACCGGTGACAGGTCCACGAAGAACGCTCCATCTGTGTAGTCGCGCACTGTTTCCGCCGCAACCTGCAGGGCAAGGCGGGTCTTTCCTGTTCCGCCGGGACCCGTGAGCGTCAGAAGACGCACTTGACGGAGCAACTCCTGGATTTCAGCGATCTGGTCCTCGCGTCCGACGAAAGAGGTCAGCTGCAGCGGCAAGTTGTTCGGCCTGGACTCCAGCGTCCGTGGCGGCGGAAATTCAGCCGGGAGCCCATCAATAACCAGGTCGTAGAGGTGCTCGGGCTGGAGGATGTCTTTCAAGCGGTGTTTCCCGAGGTCGCGAAGATGCGCTCCAGCCGGCAGAGAGTGCTCGATGAGCGCCCGCGTGGCCTCGGAAACGATCAGCTGCCCCCCGTGTGCCGCACTTGCGATCCGAGCCGCACGGTGCACGTCCATCCCCACGTAATCCGATCCGCTCAGTACGCCGTCGCCCGTGTGGAGACCCATTCGGACACGAACCGTGGAGCCCGCAGGCCAAGCGTGGGCGGCGAGGCCGCGCTGCGCCGCGACCGCAGCCCGGACTGCTCCCGGAGCGCTGGAGAACGCGGCGAAAAAGGAATCGCCTTCAGTGCCCACTTCGGCCCCGCCGGCCGAGGCAAGTGCCTCCCGGATGATCAGTTGGTGCTCCTTCCAGACGGATGCGTAACCCTCGCCCAGGTCCCTGAGTAACTGCGTCGAGCCTTCGATGTCGGTGAACAGGAACGTGACGGTGCCAGTGGGCAGCTCAGCCATCTCTTTACCTGGTCGGAACTGCCCCACACGTGATGTTCATGCCGGCCGCCGTCATCGCGGCAGCGCGATCCGAGGCGATCAACGCCGCCATGTCCCCCAGGTCGGCAAGCGTCGTGAGCCGCCGCAGCATGGTCTTGTCGCGCATCCAGGCGACCAATTCCCCGGTCGTCATCGGATGACTGGTTCCATATGCCGGCTGGACGCCGCCGGGATCATGAAGCGCCTCAGGGATTCCGGTTGTTTGCAGCCAGACGACGCGGATCCCCAGGGGGCCGAGTTCGCACGCCCACTGACGGCAGAGGCTTTCCACCGCGTCGAATGCGACTCCAGTGCCGCCCACCTCGGGGAGGGCCTGGCGCGCCGTCGTGGCAGTTATCGTCATGATGATGCCCGATCCGCGCGGGACCATCTGTCGCGCGGCGGCTCGAGAGGTCAAGAATTTCGACCTTACGGCGGTGGATACCGGCCTCGCAAAGTCTTCGAAGGGCATTTCGAGCAGCGGGCTGCCGTGAACATCACCATGACTGATCGCGTTGAAGGAGATATCCAAGCCGCCCACCTTCCGGCTGATGGCTGCAGCGTGTTCTTCCACCTTGCCTTCGTCCAGCGCATCGACCTCGGCCACCTCTGCGATGCCGCCCAGGGCTGAGATTTCGCTGGCGACCTTATCCAGTGTGGCACGAGTTCTACCAGCCAAGAAGACGCGGGCTCCGTCGCGGGCGAAAGCGCGGGCGACCGCAGCGCCGATTGCACCGCCGGCCCCATAGACCACCGCGTTCTTGTTCTCGAGAAGCACTTCATCCTCCGGGTTGATCATGATTGAGTGAGAGCCTTGGATCCCAGGACAAGTGATCCCTTCCCTCTCTCATTTGAATGCCCATTTAGTCGAGGCCTCAGGCTCCCGCGATAGGCCACTCGCAGGCTGAGTCCTAGCCGATTTACTGTAGCCGACCCGAAGGGATACTTGAGACTATATGGACGCGTTACCAGCAGGAACAGCGGCTCCGATGAATTCGAGCCAATAACGGAGTCCTTATTCGACACGCAGTTTTCCATCGAAACACAGAAGGAGCACCACGATGAAGACCGATTTGACGACCGAGGTGAAGGGCACGGGCCAGTACGCCGAGGTTAACGGCCTCAAGCTCTACTACGAGACTCATGGGGCGGGACGCCCGCTGATCCTGCTGCACGGTGGCCTTGCGTCGGGCGAGATGTTCGAGCCTGTGCTGCCACTGCTCGCGGAGCGCCACCAGGTGATCACCCCCGACCTGCAAGGACATGGCCGTACGGCTGACATCGATCGACCCATTGACGTCCGCCTCATGGCCGGCGACATCGCGGCACTGATCGACCACCTCAAGTTGGACAAACCAGACCTCGTTGGCTACTCACTTGGTGGCGGTGTAGCGCTGCACACAGCGGCGCAGTACCCGGCGAAGGTCCGCCGGCTCGTCGCGGCCTCAGCGAACATCCGGCCTGACGCGATCTATCCGGAGATGCGGGTGCAGCAGGGCCAGGTGAACGCCGCCGCCGCCGAGTTCATGAAAGACACGCCGATGTACCGGCTGTACCAACGGGTCGCGCCACGCCCTGAGGACTTCCCTCGACTACTCGACAAGATCGGCGAATCGATGTCGAAGGACTTCGACTACTCCGCCGAGGTCCGCGGGCTCCAGATGCCGACGCTCATCGTCGCTGCGGATGCCGACATGGCGCCGCCGAGCCACTACGTCGAGGTGTTCAAGCTGCTCGATGGCGGGCTCAGGGACGGCGGTTGGATGGGCGAGGGCCGGCCAAAGGGCGGGCACGCGCTCGCGATCCTGCCGGGCCTGACCCACTACAACCTGGGCATTTCGCCACTTTTCGCCGCGGCTACGCTCGCCTTTCTCGAAACCTAGGAAAGCGGAGACTACGCAGCCTCTGTACTCGCCCAGACGAACCATTGCCGGATAAAAGCACGAAGGCCGTCGACATCGAACGCAATGGCATTTTCAAGGTCGGGCATGCGGTACGAGAGGCGAACGTGCTCTGGATCCGGGCCCACGGCGACAAATACCGTGTCCCCTTGGCGAGTCAGCGCTTCCAGAATCCGTCTCTCTCCACCGATGAAGTCGGCCAGATCAGTCGTCCGCTTAAGGTAGAGAAAGCGTCCATTCAGCTGCAAGACGCCGACCGAGGTAATGACAAGATCTTCCGCGCTCTCCGGAACAAGCGATTTCTCGAGCTGCAGCCAATCGAACCAGCCCGATTGCTCAGCGTGACTCTCGACCATCTCCATAGCCATAACGAAGCAGGCCGTCGGGCTCTTTCGCGCCTAATTAGCCCTTGTCTTCGTCGGCACCAGGCGCATCAGTTCCTTAGCAACAGCCTCGAGAGGCCGGCTCGTTCCCTCGGCGCGACACAAGATGAGGGCGCCTTCCATGCTCGCGACCGCTGTAAAGGCGATGGACCTCGCTCGGTCAGAGGGGACTTTCAGGTCCTCAAGCCGCCCAGCGAGCTCGGCCACCCACGATTGAAAGGTGGTCCGCACAAGCCCGATCAAATCGTCTTCAAAGGCGCCGATGTCAATCGCGACGCCAGCGACGGCACAACCCGAAGAACCGCGCGACGCGAGCACTGACTGCCGCCAGAGGTCGATAAAGCAGGCGAGGAGAGCAGACGGCGTCGTCGATGGACACGCACGGAGATGGCCGAGCACCTGGCCGGAGGTCCAGTCGATCGCGGATTCGGCGAGCTGCCGCTTGCCGTCCGGAAAGTGGTGATAGATCGAACCCCTGGGCGCACCGCTGTGTGTGAGGACGTCGGAAAACGACGTCGCGGTCAAGCCACGTGTGCCGATCAACGCGGCCGCGCTACGGACCATCCTGGCCTTGCTGTCCCTCGCCAATCAGTTCTCCAGTTTGACTATGACGGTCGGCATAGTGCATACTCTACCCACTATGACAGTCATCATAATCCACTGGAGGGATAACCATGCCAATGATTGACGTCTATGCCGCCGAAGACACCTTCAAGGACAAGCACACGCTGGCGCAGGATCTCGCGAAGGCCGTCATGCGCTGGGAGCAGGTGCCCCAGATTCCGCTGTTCTTGGACAACACCGCAGCGTTCATCCATGACCTGCCCGCCGATGCGATCTCGAACGCGGCCGGCGAAAGCAACTACATCCGCGTCCAGGTGCTCACCCCGATCCACGTGCTCGATCGCGAAAAGCAGCTCGGCGTTGTCAAAGAGTTGACGGAGATCGTCGTTGCCGCGGCCGGCGATCCAGGCCTCGCGGATCGCACCTGGGTACTGATCACCGAATCGCCCGAGGGTGGCTGGGGCATCGACGGCCACGCCAACACAAGCGATGACATCGTCGCCACGGCGCGTGCAGCGCTGCAGGCCAAGAGATAAGCGGGACCCGATACTGAAACGCGGGTCGCTGGCCTCACGCTCGGCCCCCGGCCTGGACACGGACCCCTTCACCAGTACGAACATAGAAGGTGAAACCATGAAGGTGACCAGGAACAGCATGGGGACCAATAAGGGGCCGAGTGAGTGGTTCACGGGAGCGGTCTACATCGACACGGTCGCGGCCCCGTCAGGTGCCTCGCGCCTGAACGCCAGCAGCGTCCATTTCACTCCGGGCGCGCGAACAGCCTGGCACAGGCACCCCAACGGGCAGACCATCTACGTTACCGATGGCGTCGGCCGCGCGCAACGTCGCGGAGGACTGATCGAGGTCATCCGCCCCGGCGATCGCGTGTTCTTCGAGCCGGGCGAGGATCACTGGCACGGCGCTGCGCCCGATCGCTTCATGACCCACCTCTCAATGGTCGAAGTCGACGACAAAGGCAACAGCGCGACCTGGGGCGCCCACGTCAGCGACGAGGAGTACGCGGCGGCGCCGAATATTGAGGATGCCTAGCCATGCGTGCTGCAGTCTTCCTTGGTCCCCGCCGCATCGAGGTCGCCGACCGGCCCGATCCCGTGGTCGCGGCGCCGACTGACGCCGTCGTCCGGGTCGTGCTTGGGTGCGTCTGTGGGTCAGACCTCTGGTACTACCGCGGCGAGTCCCCGCATGCGCTGGGCCCAATCGGCCACGAGTTCATCGGAGTCGTGGAACAGGTCGGGGCAGAGGTGCGCGGCGTCGCCGAGGGCGAGCTCGTCATCGCCCCGTTCAAGTTCAGCGACGGCACGTGCGCGAACTGCCGCGCAGGATGGACGTCGAACTGCGTCGCGGGGGGCCCGTTTGGGACCGACGGAGTTGACGGAGGGCAAGGGGAGGCTGTGCGCGTGCCCTTCGCCGACGGCACTCTCGTCCGGATCCCCGGCTCCGGTCACTCAGACGAAGCACTGCGTTCGCTGCTGACCCTCTCGGATGTCATGGCCACGGGCCACCACGCGGCCGTCAGTGCCGGCGTCAGGCCGGGCAGCGTTGTCGCGGTCGTCGGGGACGGTGCCGTTGGCTTGTGCGCCGTCATTGGTGCCCGGCGACTTAGCGCCGCCCGGATCATCGCCCTCAGCCGGAATCCGGCCCGCCAGGCGCTGGCCCGGTCCTTTGGCGCCACAGATATCATCGCCGAGCGTGGCGATGCGGCGACAGAGGCAGTCCTGGAGCTGACGGATGGAGTGGGCGTCGACGCCGCCGTCGAATGCGTCGGGACGGCCCAGTCGTTCGCGACGGCGTTCGCCGTCGCGCGACCCGGCTCGACGGTTGGTTTCGTCGGCGTCCCCCACGGTGTCGAGGTGCCGATCGACACCATGTTCGCCCGCAACATCGGATTGCGCGGCGGCTCCGCGCCAGTGCGCCGGTACATTCCTGAGCTCCTCAACGACGTCCTCGAAGGCCGCATCCATCCCGGGCGCGTCTTTGACTTCGAGACCAACCTCGATGGCATCGCCGAGGCCTACGCTGCCATGGACGAGCGCCGCGCGATCAAGTCGCTGGTGACGGTGGGGGCGAAGGAGACACGCCGATGACCGAGTGGACGGGGGACGAGCTCACCAAGATCGGAAGCGCGGAAGAAATGCAGATCGCGTCACTCCGGGGCGATGGCACGCTCCGGAAACCCGTGACCATCTGGGTGGTCCGCGACGGCGACAGCCTCTACGTCCGATCCGTTAATGGGCCCACCGCCGCCTGGTTCCGTGGATCGCAGGAGAGGCACGAAGGTCGGATCCGGGCCGGCGGCATCGAGAAAGACGTCACGTTTGTGGACGCTGACCACGAGATCGACGACGAAGTCGACGCCGCTTACCGTGCCAAATATCGGCGTTACGCCGGAAGCATCCTCAACAGCGTGCTGACCCCTCAGGCGCGATCCACGACAGTGAAACTCCTGCCGCGCTCGACACGGTCTTAGTTTTCAACAACGACCGCTTCCGAGAAAACCGTTGGGACACCAGCGGGTCGGAATATGGTCCTCTACGCGAGGCTTGGCATACCCGGCGCCGATGTGTATAGTCTCACCCGGGAAACATCTCTCCGGTCTGTATGAATCTGGGGATTCGACCGGTTTCATTGATGAGGACACTGCTGTCACGCAGCGGCTTGGTCGGCGTGATGCTCCTGGCGGTGCTTGTGCTAGGGCACTCGGCCTCGCCTCAGCATGCGTTACTGGCCCAATCGGCGTCGATCACCGGCCTCCCGATCCCTGACACCGGGCCCGAGTTGGAGCCAATCCCCCGACAACTGGCCCGGTTGCTGGCAACCCCATCGCCGCAGCCCCAGGCCATCGCCGCACCGGCGGTGCGGGGAACGGTGCGACCGAAGCCGGCCCCAATTCCGGCGCCGCCGCGTGTCGCCGTTGGGACCGGCCAGTGGGGCTTGATCAATCAGGACCGGCAGGCCGCCGGCCTCGCGCCGCTGCAGTGGAGTCCCTGCCTGGCAAACGTCGCGACCGGGCAGGCGGCGCGCATGGCGGCACAGGGCTACATCTCGCACGCCAACGGCCGTAGTCTCGACCTCGGCTGTCGGCTGGGGCCGAGGACCGGCGAGAACATCGGGTTCCAGGGAGGCGGCATCAACGATGCGGCAATGAACGCATGGTTCATGGGGGATGCACCCCACCGCGCCAACATCCTCGGGCCCTATCACTACGTCGGCGTGGCCTGGGTGTTGGCACCCAACGGCACCGCCTATCTTGCCGTCGAGTTCGGTTAGTCCAGCGCGACGGAGGCGATCGTGCGGCCGGCACCGTGCGCTATCACGCTTTCTGAGGGCCCTTCCACCGACCCGGTCAGCGTGAGGCCGGTTAGGATAGCCGGCGTGTTCAGACAACAATCCGCTCTGATCGAGATCGGCATCGGTGCCGCCGCAATCCTGACTCTCGTTATCTATGTGGTTGGCCGGCGGCCGCGTACCGCCCGACCGTTGTCGTCCCACCGGCCTCGGGAGGAAGGGTTCAGCCTGCCGGCTGGTCGGGTCCCGACCGACGCTTCGCTACCCGAGACGATGAACATGCTCAGCCGGGATCGCGCGACCGGGACGCTAAGGGTGACGTCCGGCGAGCAGGCCGCCTCGCTCTACTTCGTCTTCGGCAAGCTCTTTCACGCCGAGAAGGACGATCTGGAGGGCGAGGATGCGCTGCGAGAGGTCCTTACCTGGCGGCCCGTGATTAGCACGCTCGACCGGAGATCGGCGCTGCCCGCGAAAGAAACGATCAAGCTCAAAGATCACGAGGCCCTGCCCACTAAGACGTAGCCGCGACCGTGAAGGTAAACGTGCCATCCCTCCCCCGCGGAAGGGCCATGACAGCGACGACCGCGTCGAGGTTGAGCGGACCATAGACATGAGGAAAGAGCACGTTGCCACCCTCAAGATCCTCGTACCGCACCTCGGCGTTCAGCTTGTCGATCGAAATGCGCAGGACGACCAGTTTCGCCACGCCGCGAAAGAACGAGTTGGCCACGCCAGCGACCTGCTCTTCGAAAGCACAATGCACGAAGCCCACCTGGGCTAGCGTCAGTTCTCTCGTAGATGAGGCGAAACTCGCTCCACGGAGCGATGAGTTTCCCTGCCCACGGCGGTCATAGTGACATGATCCAAGAACGCTTGGCGAAGACCCTCGATGGCGACGTCCTCGTAGCGGGAGATCCTGGCTACGACGCGGCGCGGGCGGTATGGAACGCGATGGTCGACCGGCGACCACGGCTGATCGCTCGCTGTCGCACTGTCGCGGACGTGCGGGCCGCGGTTCTGGCTGCCCGCGATCTCAGCCTCGAAATCGGCGTGCGTTGCGGCGGACATAGCGTGGTCGGGCTGGGAATTCCGGATGACGGGCTGATGATCGATCTGACCCCGATGGGTGTGGTTCGCGTCGATCCGATTCAGAAGCGCGCATGGGTGCAGGGCGGCGCATTGCTGGGTGCGCTCGACAAGACGACCCAGCAGCATGGGTTGGCAACAACGGCCGGCAATGTTTCACATACGGGAGTCGGTGGCCTGACCCTCGGCGGCGGAATGGGCTGGCTGGCCCGGCAGTACGGCCTTTCCTGCGACAACGTCGTGGCGTTCGAGATGGTCACAGCGGACGGCGACGTCGTACACGCAAGCCAGACGGAGAACGCCGACCTCTACTGGGGACTGCGGGGTGGCGGCGGCAACTTCGGCGTCGTCACCGAATTTGAATTCGGGCTCCACGAGGTCGAAGCGGCAGCACTGATTACCGAGCTTTCATTTCCAATCGAAGCTGCCGGCTCAGTACTTCGCACCTGGCGTGATCTGAGCGCCGAGGCCCCTCGGCAGGCAACCTTCACTGCGGGCCTTCCGGGCGATCAGAACATCGTCGTCGTGGGGTTCGTCTGGGTGGGCCATCCAGCAGCCGGACCGGCCCTTCCAAGTCTGAAGTCCCTTGGCCGGCCCCTCGTAGAGCGTGTGGTCGAGCTCTCGTACGTCGATCTCCAACGGATCGATGACACCCCACAGGGACACGCGCTGCGACGATATTGGAAGGGTCATTACCTTCGCGAGCTATCCGACGATGCTATCGAGGCGCTGTTGCAGGGCCGCGCCGAGCCACCGACCGGAGGTCTCCCAAACATCGGCCTGCAGGCGTATGGCGGCGCGATCGCCGAGGTGCCAAATGAGGAGACCGCGTTCGCCTTCCGAGACACCGCCTTCGAATACGTCGCCGCGAGCCGGTGGACGGACCCGGCCGAAGACGACCGACGAATCGCCCTTGCGCGGCGTACGGCTGCGGCTCTCGATCCGTTCGCCCGAGGCCAGTACGTCAATACGCTTAGCGACGAAGGCGCCGAAGGGGTGCGTCGCGCATATCCGCCGGACAAGCTTGCGCGGCTGACGGCGCTGAAAGACAAATACGACCCGGGGAACGTCTTCCATCTCAACAACAACATTCGTCCCTCAGAGCGAATCGCCGCTTCGAATCCAGCCGTCGGCTGACCGTTTACCGATTCACTGGGATTCGCTGGCCCGCCGGGAGATTGTCGGGACGACCGGCTCGACGCGCGAGTCCGGAGTCGACTCGATCCGACGGTAGCCGCCGCGAGAGGCTGGAGTGATCCAGGCCCGGAGCAACAGGAAGCGCACGGTCGTCGCGACGAGGTTGGCCAGCACCAGCGCGATGAGCTCGAACATCCGGCTTGCGCCAGGGGCAACGAGGTGCACAGCCGCGATGGTGAACGTCGTGAGGGCAAGCGCAATACCGAAGGCGGCGAGGCCGCCGAGGTGGTCCCGTCTGGCTGCCCCATTGCGTTGAGCCAAGAACGTGAACCTCCGGTTGGCGGCCGTGTTCCCGATGGCGGTTAGCACCAGGCTGAGCGCGTTGGCGATCGTCGCCGGCACGGCGAGGCGCAGGGCGCTGTAGCAAGCAATGTAGGCGAGGGTGCTGAGGATGCCGATCGCGGCAAAGCTGCGGAGCTGGCGCGAGAGCCGCCAGACTCCGCGCAAGTCCTCGATGGCGGTGGCCATGACGTCGACGCGTGAGTCCGGGTCGTCGGTCCAGTCGACCGGGACTTCGTAGATGCGCAGTCCGGCTCGCTGCGCCTGCACCAGGAGTTCCGTGTCGAAGAACCATTCCTGATTGTCAACCAGCGGCAGCAGCCTCCGGGCCGCCCCGGCTCGGGCCGCCTTGAAGCCACACTGGGCGTCGCGCACCTGTGTGCCGAGGACGACGTGAAGGAGCAGGTTGTACCCCCGCGAGATCACCTCACGCTTCGGACCGCGGTTTACCCGGGCGCCATGCACAAGGCGGCTCCCAATCGCGACGTCGCTATGCCCGGAGATGAGCGGCGCGACCAGCGGCAGCAGGCCATCCAGGTCGGTAGAGAGATCGACGTCCATATAGGCGACGATCGCCGCGCCACTCCCGAGCCACGCGTGTCGGACGGCCCGGCCTCGACCCTTCTCTTCAAGGCGCATGGCGCGGACACCGTCCAACTCGAGCGCCAGCCTCTGGGCGATCACCCACGTCGCATCGGTGCTCGCGTTGTCCACGACGGTGATCCGCGCCTCAAAAGGAAATTGGTGGTCGAGGTATCGCCGCAGCCGGCGAACACTCCGCTCGAGGTCGCGTTCCTCGTTGTAGACCGGGATCGCGATGTCAAGGAGCGGAGCGACTACAGGGCTGGAGGCGACGACCGCCAGAACTTGCGCCATGCACTGATGGTGCGCCCGCAACCCTGTCGGTTCCGTGACTAACCGTTAAGAAGTTCGTGAGATCCGTTGTCACCCTTCTGCAAGCTTCGCCAGCGCAGTCTTTACGTCAGCAATGGAAAACACGCGGACGCTTCCGGCGTATCGACCGTCTTCGGCGTCGCCACGGCTGCGGCACGCGGTCTTCTCGCTCGTGCGCGGCCAGGCCCAGGATCCAGCCTGGGCGCGGCCGGCCCTGATCGGCCTGCTTGGCATAACCGGGCTGCTGTACCTGTGGAACCTCGCGGCCTCGGGCTGGGCCAACGCGTATTACTCCGCCGCCGTCCTGGCGGGTACCAAGAGCTGGGCCGCGTTCTTCTTCGGCTCGCTGGACGCCTCCAACTTCATCACGGTCGACAAGGCGCCCGGCGCGCTGTGGGTGATGGAGATCTCGGCGCGTCTTTTTGGCTTCAGCGCCTGGAGCGTGCTGGCGCCGCAGGCGCTGGAAGGGGTGGCGACGGTCGCGATCGTCTATCTCGCCGTCCGCCGCTGGTTTGGGCCGGCCGCCGGACTTCTCGCCGGTGCGGTGGTGGCGCTCACGCCGGTCGCCGGCCTGATGTTCCGGTTCAACAACCCGGATGCGCTCGTGGTGCTGCTGATCACCGCGGCCACCTACGCAACGCTTCGCGCGATCGAAAATGGCCGGACGCGTTGGTTGGTGCTGGCCGGCGCGCTGATCGGGGGCGGATTCCTGGCCAAGGAACTGCAGGCCTTCATCATCATCCCGGTCCTCGCCGGCGTGTATCTCCTCGCCGGCCATCCATCGCTCGGCCGACGGATCGCTCAAGTGCTCGCCGCCGCGGTGGCCGTGATCGTGAGCTCGGGCTGGTGGATCGCCGCGGTCGAGCTGATCCCGAGCGCGTCGCGCCCCTACATCGGGGGATCGCAGAACAACGACCTGATCAGCTTGATCTTCGGATACAACGGCTTCGGCCGGCTTACCGGCAACGAGTCGGGGAGTATCGGCGGCCTCGGTGCTCTGGGCTCACGATGGGGGTTGACCGGCTGGAACCGCCTCTTCAATAGCCAGTTCGGTGGTCAGGTGTCGTGGCTGATTCCCGGGGCGGTGATTCTGCTCGGCGCCTCGTTGCTGCTCACGTTCCGCCGTCCACGGACCGACATCGTTCGCGCGGCCTTCCTCATTTGGGGCGGCAGTCTGCTCCTGACCGGCGCGGTCTTCAGTTTCGCCCAGGGAATCATCCACCCCTATTACACGGTCGCCCTGGCTCCGGCGATTGGCGCTCTGGTCGGCATGGGCGCCGTGTACCTGTGGCAGCATCGCTCTGAATCGATGGCGCGCCTGGCGCTGGCCGGCGCGGTGGCGACGACGGCGCTCTGGGCCTTCGTCTTGCTCAGTCGCTCATCCAGCTTCGTTCCCAGTTTGCGGACGGTCGTGCTGGTCGCCGGTCTCGCGGCTGCGGTGTTGATCGTCACCGGCCTCTCGAAAGCGTCGCGGAACACCGCGCTGGCGATCGCCGCGCTGGGTGTCGTGGCGGTGCTCGCCGGACCGGCGGCGTATACCTTCGACACCGTCACAACGGCGCACACTGGCGCGATCCCCTCAGCGGGACCGGCGGTTGCGACTGCCGGCGGACCGGGTGGCGGGTTGCCCGGTGGCGCCGGCGGTGGGCGAGTCGGCGCCCCTGGCGGCGCATTGGGGGGAGGCTTCCGCGGTGCCTTCCCCGGCGGAGGCCCGAATTCGGCCTTTGGTGGCGGCGGAAATCCCGGCGGAAACCCCGGTGGTGGCGCGGGACTCCTGGACAGTAGCCAGCCGGCGGCCGATCTGGTCAGCGTGCTCCAGGCAAACGCGAGTCGCTACACCTGGGTCGCGGCGACGACCCGAGCCAACAGTGCGGCGGGTTATGAGCTCGCGACCGGCGACCCGGTGATGGCGATCGGCGGGTTCAACGGGACTGACCCGGCACCGACGCTGGCGCAGTTTCAGCAGTACGTCCATGACGGGAAGATCCACTACTTCATCGGCGGTGGCAGTGGACCAGGATCAGCGGGTACCAGCAGCTCTGCCTCCGAGATCACCGCGTGGGTTCAGCAGAACTTCACCGCCACGACGGTCGGAGGGGTCACGGTTTATGACCTCACGACGGCTGCCTGACACTGTCAGACCGCCGGCTCGGCCTGAACGACGGGCCGCACCGCCCGGTCGCCACGCAACCACAGGTAAACGAGGGGCACGATTCCGATGGCCGGGATCACGATATAACTCGGGATTCCGCCAAGGATGTCGAACGCCGCATGCATGACCGACACGCCGATGTAGGCGACGAGCACGCCCCAGGTTAGCCGCAGGTGGCCATTGCGCGCGGCATGGAAGATCACGCCGCCAAGAATCGCCGACCATAGTCCGTGGCCAAAGGGCGCCAGGACGCCTCGGGCGAGCTCGGTCGCCAGAACCGATGGCAGTGAAAGGAAGAGTTGCTGTCCCTGGACGACGAAAAGCGACGCCAGCGCGTAGCCACTACTCTCGAGCGCCGCAAAGCCAAATCCAACCGCGGCGCCCAAGACCATGCCATCACGAGTCGTAAAGGTGCGGAGTCCCCAGGCCAGCGCGACGATCCCCAGTCCTTTGACGAACTCCTCGATGAAGCCGACTTTGAAGTCGCCTCTAACCCCTGGACCATAGACCAACCAGAACTCCAGCATCGACGAGACCAGCACACCGAGCAGCCCTGCGACAACGAACGCAGTCCCAATACGGCGCGGCGAGAGCACCGGACTCGGATTGTGGTCGAGGTACCAGACCACCGCCGTTACCGGCACGAGAAAGCTGCCCAGCAGTACGACGCTGGGAAGCACGATAAGGTTGCCCGTCACGAACACGTCCGCGGCAGTGGCCGCCCAGAGCACAAGTCCGATCAGCAGGATGCCCCACCAGCGCGGAGCCCAAGCCTGTCCTTTAGGGCCCCTTGCCACGTTTTGCTTGTGCAACTTCATCGGAATGTTCATCGTTTTCTCCTTCTCGTTGAGTCTTGTCCGCTACACCGCGAGTCCGAGCCGGGCAGCACTAACGTCGAGACGGCCGTAGCCTTCCTGGACGAGCTCGCGCCAGCGCTCGGCGATCACCATCACCACCGGGGTCGTCTCGACGCCAGAGGCGTTCAGCGCAAGATCAAGATCCTTCAGCGCCCACTCCAGCGAGAAGTCGGCGGAGTGATCGCCGCCCTCCATCTTGGCCAGCTTGGTCATCTCGACTGTGGACGCCAGCGGACCGCCGGCGACGATCTGTACCAGGTCGGCGTACGGGACGCCTAGCTTCGAAGCAAGGGCATCGACTTCGGCGACCGCCTCGATCTCAAAGGCGAGGAGGGTGTTGAGCACGAGCTTCATGCGACTGCCGCGACCAGCGGGGCCGAGCCACACCGTGCGCTGGCCGAGGGCGGCGAAGACAGGCTCGAGGGTTGCCTGTGCCCGGTCGGGGCCGGATGCCAGGATGACAAGGCGTCCGGTGCGCGCCGGCTCCCGGCTGCCAGACACCGGCGCGTCCACGAACGTCACGTCCGGACGCCGGCGGGCAACATCGGCCGCCAACCGCTCGGTTGCCTCGATGCCGATGGTGCCCATTTGCGCCCAGGTCGCTCCGGGCCGGACCGCATCGAGGACGCCTCCGCGCAGCATGACCTCGCTGACCGCGTCGGCGGTCGGCAACATCGTCAGTACGATATCCGCCGACGCCACCGCCTGGCCCGCGTGCGCATGCGCGGTGGCGCCGGCCGCAGTGAGAGCCGCGACGGCACTGGCCGTACGATTCCAGACGCCCAGGGCGAATCCCTTCTCGAGCAGCCGGCGAGCCATGCCGCCGCCCATCGTCCCCAGGCCGAGCACCGCGACGCTCATACCGACTCCGGTGTGGGCCCGCCGACGGGGACCTCGTCGCTGACGATGGCGTCGATCCGGAGCATGACCTCGTGGTCCAGGACCAGGTCGGCGGCGGCGATGGCATCGTCGACGTGCTTCGGGTTGCGCGTCCCGACAATCGACACCTGGACGGCCGGGTTGGCCAGCGTCCAGGCAACCGCGAGCCGGCTCACGGTGGTGCCGAGCTCGAACTCGGCAAACCGCTTCAGCGCCGAAACGATGCGGATGTTCCGGCGGAAGCGCTCACCATGAAACACGTCGCTTTTCGAGCGCCAGTCATCCGGCGCGAAGCGCGTCGCCTCGGTCATGCCGCCGCTCAACAGTCCATGGGCGAGCGGCCCGTACACCAGGACACCGATATCGTGCAACCGCGTGTAAGGGAGGATCGATTCCTCGATGTCGCGGCGAAACAGGTGGTACGGCGGCTGCAGGGTCTCGACCGGCAGGCTGGCGCCGAAGGCTTCCATCTGCGCGGCGTCGAAATTGGAAACGCCGACGTGACGGATGGTCCCGGCGGTGACGAAGTCAGCCAGCGCCCCGGCGGTCGCCTCGAAGGGAACCTTCGGATCCGGCCAGTGGACCTGATACAGGTCGATGTAGTCGGTGCGGAGCGCATCGAGGCTCTCCTCGACGCCGCGGCGGATCCACGCCGGGCTCGCGTCGCGCTCCACGCCGTGGGCGGCCGGTCGGAGCGCGCCCTTGGTGGCGATGATCACTCGCTCGCGGGGCACGCCTTCAAGCGCGGTGGCCAGCAGGCGTTCGGATGCGCCGAACCCGTAGCCCTGGGCGGTATCGAAGAAATTGATGCCGCCGTCGGCAGCCCTCCTGATCGCGTTGATGGCGGCCTTCTCATCAGTGGCTCCCCAATCGCCGCCAAGTTGCCAGGTCCCGAACGCGATCCGCGAGACCTGAAGATCGCTGCGTCCCAGTCTGATCTGCTTCATACCCAACATCGTGGCGTCTGCCTCCCGACCCGCACATCCCCAAGGGCGGCGCGCCGGTGCCCCTACCTTTGGGGGATGCACCAATAGCCGGCGCCGCGCATGCTGGCTCTTGGTCGACGAACACGTGAGGTCAATGCTTAACCTAGAGCCGAGCCCGCCACGGGAAAGTGGATCAACAGAGATGGAAAAGATCCGCGTTCTGATCGTCGACGACCATGGGGTCGTCCGCCAGGGCCTGCGCATGTTCCTCGGTCTCGATCCGGAGATCGAGGTGGTCGGCGAGGCCGCCGATGGCCGCGAGGCGGTTCGCCTGACCCGAGAGCTGCAGCCCGAGGTGGTGCTGATGGATCTCCTGATGCCCGTTATGGACGGCCGCACCGCCATCGAGACGATCCGGCAGCAGATGCCCGAGGTCGAGTTGATCGCGCTGACCAGTGTTCTCGATGACGCCTCGGTCACTGGCGCGATTCGTGCCGGCGCCATCGGGTACCTTCTCAAGAATTCGGATGCCGACGAATTGCGGCGGGCGATCAAGGCCGCCGCCCAGGGCCAGGTCCACCTTTCACCGGAGGCCGCCGCCCGCCTGGTGAAAGAGATTCAGATTCCAGGAAGTCCGGAAAGCTTGACGGAACGGGAAACAAGCGTGCTCCGACTGCTCGCCCGCGGACAGGCGAACAAGCAGATAGCGCGCGAGCTCAAGATTGGTGAGCAGACCGTGAAAACACACGTCAGCAGGATCTTGAGCAAGCTGCAGCTCCAGAGTCGCACGGCAGCTGCCCTCTATGCGCTCGACCGGGGCCTGGTCAGCGCGGGTGATGTCGGACACACCTGATCCCAGCCCAAGGCGAAACGCGCCCAGCGGCGATGTTCTCAGTGGACTGGCAGCAGTCGCCCCTCTGCCGCTTGTGGTGTTGAACGGATCTCGCCGTTTGCTCTACGTCAACGCCGCGGCCACATCGTGTCACGACCCGGCGGGGGGACCCGCGTGTCGGCGACGATCCCATCGACGGGCTGATCCCCAAACCGGTCGGGGGATCACCCAAAGGTATGGGCATGGGTGCCATGCGATCGAGTGACGTCTCACCTGTTGCATCGATGCGACGATGTGGTCATGCTTCAGATCGACGCCCGCGGTTTGGTGGCACAGGCGAATGCGGAAATTCGCGCCGCCGAGGCGGCGCATCAATGGCGAAAAGCCGAGCGGCAACGCCTCCGCCGTCCAATTGCCTTGATTGACGGCCTCATCAACGACCTGGAGCTATTGAACCTGAGGGGAGGCACCCGTGTGCCGCTGGCATACGAACCCCGTCTGCTTCAACTCCGCGCGTTGCTCGTAGACACCGTCAGCGCGGAACAGCTGGACAACCTCAGGGCCCGAGTGCGGCCTCTTCGATTGATGGACGCGCTGTACACCGTCCAGGAGGCGCTCTTCGCTCAGACGCGTCCCGATGTCCCAGGCGAGCTGCCAGAATCCGACCGCGCGGGTCTGTTCCCGGCGGCGTAGCGCCAGCCACCAGCTCAGCCTTCTCTCCCTTCCCCGGTCGCAGTGCCCCACCTGGGGTCTGCGACCTGTTCTTCGAACAGCCGAGCTGTCTGCGGCGGCACTCCCCCCAAAAGTAGGGTGGCCAGCGCAAGCCTCTTAGGGATGTCGTGACGCCCTCGCTGACGCACGATGGCTGCATGTCCGAAAAGCTGAGTGTCAATGAGTTCTTCGCGTTGTTCGGGCGCACCGCAGAACAAGCGCGCTGGCTGGGCTCTGCCGAGTCGGAGGAGTACCTGGCTCTGGTCACGTACCTGGTCGCGCGCGCAAACAGCCGCAACCGTTGGACGGTCTGATTGATGTGATCAGGCCGATGTGCCCTTGACCAGGTCGGTGCTGACCCTCCAGAGCCTTGCCGTCATGTCAGTGTCGTAGGCGACCTTGTTGGCAGTCTTCGGCTTGCGGTTGACGAAGAACTGTCCGCTGATGCCGTCCATGTCGGGTGAAGAAGCCAGATAGATCGGCGTCTGGGCACCCTGCGCCGGGGTCTTCAGCAGCGGGCGGACCACGCGGCTGATGATTGTGAAGAACCAGGCCTGGTCTTCGGCACCGAAATTGGTGCGCACGACGCCGGGGTGGACGGAGGTAGCCGTGACACCGGCGCCGTCGAGCCGGCGGGCCAGCTCGTTGGTGAACATGATGTTGGCGAGCTTGGACTGGTTATAGGCGCGCTGTCCGGAGTAGTTGAGCGCACCCTGCAGATCGTTGAAGTCGATCCGGCCCATCGACTGGGCGCCGGACGAGACCGTCACGACCCGCGCGGGGGCGCTGGCCTTGAGCCGATCCAGAAGCAGGTTGGTGAGCAGGAACGGGGCGAGGTGGTTCAGAGCGAACGTGCGCTCCAGGCCGTCGGCGGTCGGGTGTCGGTGTGCCCAGAACCCGCCGACGTTGTTGACCAGCACGTGCAGCCGCGGGTAGGCGTCGAGAACCGCGGCGGCGAGCCGACGTACCTCGGCCTGAGAGGTCATGTCGGCAGCGAAGGCGTCGACCGCCGGGTTTTCTGAAGCGCTACGGATGTCGGCCGCCGCCTGTTCGGCGCGTGCGAGGTCCCGACCCGTGATGCCGACCCGGGCGCCGATCGCGGCGAGCCCGATCGCGGTGGCCTTGCCGATTCCCCCGGTGCCGCCGGTGATCAGGACGACCTTGCCGGCCATCGGGAGTATGCCAGCCATGATGCGCGCCTCAGTCGCTGATGGCAAAATTGACGGGCTGTCCTCGGTAGGCGTCGGGCTGGAAACCCTTGAAGAAGAGCCAGAATGGCAGCACCAGCTCAAAGAAGAAACCGGGAATCGTGAGATAGAGGCCGATGTGGATCCCGAAGATTTCAGCGATGGTCCCCGCCACCAGAATCGGGTAGCCGATCAATCCTGAAATCGCCAGCCAGCGGGGGATCAGTTGGGTCCGGAACAGCAGCAAGCAGAGGAATACCGCTCCGACTCCAAGCGACATCTCGCCCATCTGGTAGGCCGTCGCGTTCGTCTGGACCAGAATTAACCCGAGCGTTTGCGCCCCGGCCTCACCAGCGTGCCGGGCCAAGGGAACGATCAATAGGAGAGCGAGCACCCCGATGGCCAGCAGGACCACCTCGACAATCATCGTGGCCAGGTAGGCTAGCGCGGTTCTCTTGCTGTGCTTCTCGAGGATCGGAAAGAACAGAACCCCCTTCCCCACATCCACTCCGGTGTTCAGAAACATCAGAAAGGCTCCGATGACCAAGAGGGTTGGACTTGCAGCAATCGTCGAGAGAAAGTTGGAGCCGCCGACCAGCGAAGTCGCCAGGCCGGAGCCCACTCCGTAACACAGAAATCCCAACAGAAACAGCGCCCCGATAATCCTCGAATACGTCATCCGAGACCCCGCCAAATCACTGGGTTTCGCTTTTGCCTCAACTGGGGTCTGTGAGGTTGTGAGCCCGTGGCCATTGGTCGTCGGTTTGGTCGCGATCATGATGTGACTCCCGTGCTGACGGCGACGACGACCTTCCCTCGAGCGTGTCCTTCGCCGACATGGTCGATCGCCCGACGGGCCTCACCCAGTGGGTACGTTCGGTCGATGATGGGTGTGACCTTACCGGTCTCGATCAACTCGGTCAGAACAACCAGGTTCTCCAGATTCGGCGACACGATGAACGTCGCTAGCGCCTGGCTCACGAATGCAAACGACACCTTCGCGCTGATAAGGCGCCCCCCGCTTGCGACCCACCGATGGTCGAAGCCTCCACCGTTCGGCACGAGCATCCCCCTTGGAGCGAGGGCGCGTCGGAGGTCGGACAATGAGTGGTTGGCCACGTTGTCGAGGATGAAGTCGTAACGCTGGCCCGTCCGCGTGAAGTCCTCTTTCGTGTAGTCGATGACATGGTCTGCGCCGATCGACCGGACCAGGTCCATGTTTCTCGTGCTCGTCACGCCGGTGACCTCCGCTCCGAGTGACTTCGCGATCTGCATCGCGAAGGTCCCGATGCCACCGGAGGCACCGTTGACCAGGACCTTCTGCCCGGCTTTGACCTTGCCGTGATCCCGCAATGCTTGCAGGGCGACGTATCCAGCCATGGGGACGGCCGCCGCTTGCTCGAAGGTGAGGTTGGTCGGCTTTGGTGCCAGCGCGTCTTCGGAGACCGCCGCATACTCCGCAAAGGCACCGCCCAGATGCTTGGACGAGCCGAAGACCTCGTCGCCCGGCCGAAACCGCGTCACGCTCGCGCCCACGGCCTCAACCTGCCCCGCCACATCCGTACCTCGAACCCGGTTCTTTGGCCTGCGCAGCCCGTACACCGGGCGGGCGATATACGGCAGGCCGCCCATGATCGCCCAGTCACCGGGGTTGACGCCGGCCGCCCGAACTCGGACAAGTACATCGCCCTGCCCAATCTCGGGCTTGGCGATTTCCCGGAGTTCCAGGACCTCGGAGGTGCCGTACGTGTCCTGAACGATGGCCTTCATCGTGGTTGTTCTTGTCGTAGTTGGGCGAATCTCGGTCGAAATCATTGGTTCCACTTCCTTCTTGGTCTGCTGGGTTTGCGCTTACACCGTAAGCTTGGGGCCTAAGCCTAACACATACAGCGT
>WNGI01001121.1_pt1 | contig 21730 bp, 24 predicted proteins | sample 5400621 | NCBI WGS metagenome assembly WNGI01 (sample SAMN13153374, study PRJNA577476) | soil metagenome | isolation source: 20 cm soil or saprolite under Garry oak tree replicate 1 | place: USA:California | collected 2016-06-15
CAGCCGCCGGGCCGCTGGCCCGGGGTCCGTGCCACCGTGCCCATCCTCTTACCTTAGCTTTCCCACGTGCACCTGTACCTTCACGTCCCGTTCTGCCAGCGCCGTTGCTCCTACTGCGACTTCTCCATCGCAGTGCGGAAGCGGATTCCTGCGCGAGAGTATGTCGACGCAATTGTCTCCGAGATGAAGGTTCTCGGGATCCCAGAACAGTCAGATGGTCGAGGTACGATTTATTTCGGAGGAGGCACTCCGTCGTTGTTACCGCCCGAAGCAATTCGTCACTTGCTCCACGAACTCTTGTCGGGGTTTGGTAACCCCGGGCTGCTAGCCCGGGGTAAACGAACCGGGCTGACCTCGGCTGACCCCGGGCCGGTGGCCCGGGGTAAACGAACCCGGCTGACCTCGGCTGACCCCGGGCTGCTAGCCCGGGGTTCAAACGAACTCGAAGTCACGTTGGAAGCCAACCCCGAAGACGTCACCCCCGACCACGCCCGCGCCTGGCACGCCGCCGGCATCAACCGGGTGTCGCTCGGCGCCCAGTCCTTCGACGACGCCGTCCTGAAATGGATGCATCGCTCCCACGATGCCGCCCAGACCAAACGCGCGGTGCAAGCGTTGCGAGACGCCGGCATCGAGAACATCTCACTCGACCTAATCTTCGGATTACCGGAAGAACTCCAACGGAATTGGGAACGTGACCTCGACATCCTCTGCTCCTTGCTCCCCGCTCACTGCTCCCTCTACGGCTTGACCGTGGAACCGCGCACACCGCTCGATCGTTGGATCTCCCGCGGCGCCACGCACGCACCCAACGAAGAGCGTTATGCGGACGAATATCTGATGGCGCATCGTCGCCTCGCGGCCGAGGGCTTCGAGTTTTACGAGGTCTCGAACGCGGCCCGTGCGGGATACCGCTCCCGCCACAACTCGGCGTACTGGTCGGGCAAGTCATACGTTGGGCTCGGCCCCGCGGCGCACTCGTTCGATGGCAAAACGCGTCGCTGGAATCTCAGAGCATGGGAAGCGTATCGCCGCGTGATCGCGGAGGGCCGGTCAGCCGTGGAATCGGAGGAGACGTTGACGGATGAGCAGCGGGAGTTGGAGCGCGTGTATTTGGCGCTACGGACCGAGGAGGGTCTAGCGATTACCGCCCCCTACCGCCGCCTACCGCCCCTTACCGCCCAGGGGTGGGTGGAAGTGAGGGACGGGAGGCTTAAGTGCACCCCGGAAGGCTGGTTAAGGTTAGATTCAGTCGTGAACGAGTTAGCCATGAACACCGGAATCCAGCAGTGACAGCGCCTCTCAGCGAGCGGGAACGGGCCGTTCTGGAGGCCGTCATCGAGACCTACGTGCAAACCGCCGAACCGGCGGGCAGCCGGACTATTGCCAAGCGCTACCAGCTCGGCCTGTCGCCGGCGACGATTCGCAACACGATGAGCGACCTCGAGGACAAGGGATACCTCTACCATCCCCACACCTCGGCCGGCCGCATTCCGACCGATCTGGCTTATCGCGTCTACGTCGACTACCTGATGCGCCCGCCCGCCGTCGCACAGGCCCACGCCCAGCAGCTCCGCGGTGAGCTGGAAGGACAACGCGCTGCGGTCGAGGCGATCCTGTCGCGCGCCGCGCAGGTCCTCGGTGTGCTCACCAACGAGCTCGGCGTGGCGGTGACGCCCACGATCGACGAAGCGGTGCTCGATCGCCTCGATCTGCTGCAGGTGTCCACAGAACGGCTGCTGCTGGTCCTCGCGCTGCGCAGCGGCGCGGTGCGCACGATTTTCGTGGAAGTGCCGGCCGAGCTGGCGGCAGAGGCCGTTCAGAAAGTGACGGTCGTGCTGAACGAGCGCCTCGCGGGTCTCACGCTGAAAGAGATCCGCGCGACGCTCGCCGACCGGCTGCGCGACGCGACCCCGGCGGAGGCCGGATCGTCCGAGCTGCTGAACATCTTCGTGCAGGAAGCGGAAGGCCTGTTCGACGTGCCGATCGCGGCCGCGGGTCCCGTGCACCTCGGCAGCACGCAGCCGCTCGCGGGTCAGCCCGAATTCGCGACGCGCGCACAGCTGCAGGGGCTCCTCGAGGTGACGGAGCGGCGCGATCTCTTGCGCGATGCGCTCACCGCACGGGGCGGCGAGGGCCTGACGATCACGATCGGGCAGGAGCACGCCGACGCGCGGCTCTCGACGTTCACGCTCGTGACGTCCACGTACCGGTGCGGCCCGCTCACGGGCGTCATCGGGGTGATGGGACCGACCCGCATGGCGTACGACAAGATCGCCGCGCTCGTCAATCACACGTCGCGGCTGGTCGGGGAGTTGCTCGAGTAAGATGAAGCAGGACTTCTACGACGTGCTCGGCGTGGCGCGCGACTGCACCGAAACCGACGTCAAGAAAGCCTACCGCAAGCTCGCCATGGAGTGCCACCCCGACCGCAACAACGGCGATAAGGCGGCCGAGGAGCGCTTCAAGCTCGTGACCGAGGCCTACGAGGTGTTGCGCGATCCCGACAAGCGCGCGGCTTACGACCGCTACGGGCACCAGGGGATGCGCGGCGGCGGTGGCGGGGGCGGCGCCGGCTTCGGCTCGGTGCACTTCGATCTCTCCGAAGCGCTGATGGTGTTCATGCGCGACTTCGGGCTCGGCGGGACCGGCGGCGCGTTCGAGAGTCTGTTCGGCGGCGGAGAGCGACGGGATCGGCGGCGCGGGCACGACATCAAGGTCAGCCTCAGGCTCACGCTCGCCGAAGTCGCGACCGGCAGCACCAAGACCGTGCGGATCAAAAGCCTCGAGCCGTGCCCGGAATGCGCGGGCGCGGGCGCCAAACCCGGCACGCAGCCGGTGAGGTGCGGCACCTGCGGCGGCAGCGGCGAGGTGCGGCGGCAGGCGCAGTCGCTCTTCGGGCAGTTCCTGACCGTGTCGCCATGCCCCACGTGCGCCGGCGAAGGCACCGTCATTCACAGCCCGTGCGACCGCTGTGGCGGGGACGGCCGCGTGAAGGGCGAGAAGACGATTCAGATCGACGTGCCGGCTGGCGTCGCCGATCATCACTACCTGACGCTGCGAGGGCAGGGCGTCCCCGGTCCGCGCAACGGCCCGCGTGGCGACCTCATCGCGGTGCTCGACATCAAGGACGACCCGCGCTTCGAGCGCCACGGCGACGATCTGGTCTACGATCTCGGCATCACATTCACACAGGCCGCGCTCGGCGCCGAAGTGCAGGTGCCCACGCCCTATGGCCAGAGTACGCTGCGCATCGAGCCCGGCACGCAGACGGGCATGTCCTATCGCCTCCGCGCCAAGGGACTGCCGCGCCTCGGCGAGGGCGGGCATGGCGACCTGCACGTGCGCGTGCACGTCTGGACGCCGAACAAGCTCACGGCCGAGCAGCGGAAGGTGCTGGAGACGCTGCGCGAGATGGAGGACGAGCCGCCGCAGGCAGAGGGCGGGGGCAAGTTCTGGGACACGGTTCGGCGCGCGCTGGGCTTCGATCAGCAGGATGAGCCGCGCCCCAGGCGCCGCCGCAGCGGGGACGAGTGAACGGAGGCTGCATCTTCTGCAAGATCGCGGCGGGCGAGATCCCGGCGCAGATCGTCAAGAAGGGCGACGGCATGCTGGCGTTCACGGATCTCAATCCCCAGGCGCCCACGCACGTTCTGGTCATCCCCACGACGCACGTCGGTTCCCTGAACGACGCTAAGGACTCGGCGGCGCTGGGGAAGCTCATGGCGTTCGCGCGGGACCTGGCTCAGGAAGCGGGGATCGCGACCAAGGGATACCGGGTGGTCGTCAATACGAATCCGGACGGTGGGCAAACGGTCTTCCACCTGCATCTGCATCTGCTTGGTGGCCGGGCGATGCACTGGCCGCCAGGTTGACCAGCCCCGGTCGTCAGGCTAAGTTCATGTGTCTCTAACCACTTAGAAAAACGGAGCACTATGCCGGAAGTCATCATTCACGATGACGAGAGCTTTGAGCGTGCGCTCAAGCGCTTCAAAAAGAAATGCGAAAAAGCAGGGATCTTGGCCGACCTGCGCAAGCATCGTCACTACGAAAAGCCCAGTGAACGCAAGAAGCGGAAAATGAACGCGGCGCGCCGCAAGAATCGCAGGCCGCGCTACGCGTAAATGATGGATCTGAGCTTAGCGGACCGGCTGCGCGCCGCGATGAACGAAGCGAGAAAGCAACGCGATCAAGCGCGGACCCTCCTCCTCTCCACGATCCTCTCAGATATCAAAAACCGGGAAATTGAGCTGGGCCAGACTCCGACCGACGACGAAACGGCGGAGGTGCTGAGGCGCGGCGTCAAAAAGCGCCGTGAGTCGGTCGAGGCCTACGAGAAGGCGGGCCGCACCGATGCCGCGGCCACCGAAGCCACGGAAATAAAGATCCTGGAGTCCTACCTGCCTGCCGCGGTGCCCGCCGAGGACATTCGAGCCGCCGTCCGCGAGGCGATCGCGGCGGGCGCGCAGGACATGGGCAAAGTGATGGGCGCCGTCATGCCGAAATTCAAAGGCCGTGCTGACGGCAAGCTCGTGAATCAGATCGTCCGCGAGGAGTTGGCATCGACCAAGTCTTAGAAACCCTCGAATTTCCCCAGGCCCTGGCGCGAGTCGCAGCGCACGCCGCCGGGCCCCTGGGTGCCGCCCGGATCACCGCGCGACTCCCCGATACGAATGCCGCTACCATCCGCGACGCGCTGGCGCAGGTGGCCGAGCTTGCGGCGCTGCTCATCACTGACGAATCGATCGAGGCCGAGCCGGTTCCCGATATCGCGAAGTCGCTGGAGCTGCTCGATGTGCCGGGCAGCGTGCTCGAGGCGCTCGCGCTGGCTGAGCTGACGGTGGCTCTCGCGGCGATGCGCGTTGTGGCAGCCGATCTCAAACGCCTCGAGACGGCGCACGGCGCACAGCGCACGGCTTCACTTCGTGTCGACCCGCCCCCCAAAGAGCTCGAAACCAAGCTCGTTCAGTCGATCGCTCCGGCCGGTGAGGTGCTCGACAGCGCGTCGAAGGATCTCGCGCGGGCGCGCGCCCGCGTGCGCGAGTCGCGCAAGCATGTGATGGACCGGCTCGGCGCGATCCTGGGAGGGCTCGATCAGACCGACCGTGCGCCCGATGCCGCCGTGACGGTGCGCGGCGGCCGGTACGTGATCCCCATCCGCAGCACCGCCCGGGCCCGGGTGGGTGGGATCGTGCACGACGAATCGGCAACCCGGAACACTCTGTTCATCGAGCCGCCCGAGATCATCGAGCTCGGCAACGAGCTGCGCGCCGCCGAGGCCGCCGAGCAGCGCGAGGTGCTCCGCGTGTTGCGCGAGCTGACCGACGTGCTGCGGCCCAACGCCGCGGCCATCGCGGCGGCGTGGGAGATGTGCATCGCGTTCGACGATCTGTGCGCGCGGGCGAAGTACGCGGTGGAGGTAAACGGGTTCGTGCCCGAGATTGGTGGGCATCTGAAGGTCCGGCAGGGCCGGCATCCGCTCCTGCTGCCCGCGCCCGAAGACGGAACCAGGGTGGGGAGCCCCGCGGCCGTGCCGCGGGGAAAACCAAATCCATCCACCCAACCTGATGATGTAGGGATGGTTCGGGTTGCCCCGGGGCGTGGCCCCGGGGCACACCACCCCGGTGAGGTTGTGGTCCCCTTTGATCTCGAACTTCACCCCGACGAGTTCACCATTCTGGTGTCCGGTCCGAACACCGGCGGCAAAACGGTCCTCATCAAGGCTGTCGGGTTACTCGCGTTGCTCACGCAGAGCGGCATCATTCCGCCGCTCGGCCCCCATTCGTCGCTGCCGGTCTTCACGAAAGTCTTTGCCGACATCGGCGATCGTCAATCGATCGCCGCGAGCCTCTCGACGTTCTCCGCCCACGTCGCCGTACTGCGCGAAATCCTCGATGGCTCGGGGTCCGGCTCGCTGGTCTTGCTGGACGAGATCGGCAGCGGCACCGATCCCGCCGAGGGTGGGGCATTGGCGGCAGCGACGCTCAAGACGCTGACTCGCCGCCGCGCGATCACTCTGGCGACCACGCACCTCGGCGCTTTGAAACAGTTGGCCGCCGAGACGGTCGGGATCGTGAACGCGTCGCTCCAGTTCGACGCGGAGACGCTGACGCCGACGTATCGGCTGCTCAAGGGCGTGCCGGGCCGTTCGTACGGCCTCGCCATCGCCCGGCGGCTGGGCATCGCGAGCGACGTGCTCGCCGAAGCGGAGCGCGCGGTGCCGGATGCGGAGCGGACACTGGACAAGTTGCTGGCCTCGGTCGAAGCACGCGGACGTGAGATGGATGCCCGCGCCGCGGAGCTGGAGACACGGGCGGCACAGCTCGACCTCGAACGGCAGAACCTCCAGGACCTCCAGCACATCGAGCACGAGCTGCGGGCGCGCGAACAGTCTCTCGATAGGAATGCTCGCGAGCAGGCCAGAGCGTACTTGCTCGAAGCGCGCAAGACGGTCGAGGCCGCGCTCGCCCAGGCCCGCGCCGCCGTGACCGAAGCGACGGCGAAAGAAGCGCGGCGGATGGTGGAGGAAGCGATTGAGAAAAGCGGCGGTGAGGCGGTTGGGCGGTTGGGCGGTTTGACCGACCTGACCGTCGGAGATCGGGTGAAGACGGCACAGGGAAAGGTTGGAGTGGTCAGAGAGATTCGTTCTGATGGTCGCGTGGTGGTGGAGGTCGGCGCGGTTCGTTTGGTCATCGCACCGAACCTGCTGGAGCGTGTTGATCCAACCGCCCAACCGTCCAACCGCCGAACCGCCCAATGATTCCTGATGATGTGATCGAGCAGGTCCGCGATGCCGCGGACATCGTCGGCATCATCGGGGAGAGCGTCGAGCTCAAGCGCACCGGCGCGGATTACCGCGGCCGCTGCCCGTTCCACGGCGGCACCCATCGCAACTTCGCCGTCATTCCCAAGAAGGGGATGTTCTATTGCTTCGTCTGCCACGAGGCGGGCGACGTCTACACCTTCTTCATGAAGCGCCTCGGCATGGACTATCCCACCGCCGTGCGTGAAGTCGCGCGGCGTGCCGGGATTACGATTCCGGAGCGCCCGGGTCCGACGGGTCCCGACCCGCGCGAGCCGCTCTACACCGCGGTCGCCACGGCCGCCGATTGGTTCGCGCGGCAGCTGCGCGAGAATCCCGACGCCGAGGTCGCCCGCAAGTATCTCGACTCGCGCCACATCACGATGGAGCAGGGGCAGGTCACCGGCCTCGGCTTCGCGCCACGCGGGACGGTGTTTCTCGATGCGATGAAAGGATTGGGGCTGCGCGAAGAAGTGTTGCTCGAAGCGGGACTGATCGTTAAACGGGAAGATGACTCGAAAGTCCCGCGGTTCCGCGGCCGGCTGCTGTTTCCGATTCACGATCTGCGCTCTCGCGTGGTCGCCTTCAGTGGCCGCATCCTGGGTGAGGGAGAACCGAAGTACTTGAACTCTCCCGAGACCCCGATTTTCCACAAAGGGCAGCTGCTCTACAACCTCCACGTCGCCAAGCACGGGATACGTAAAGCGGAGCGGGCGATCCTGGTCGAGGGGCAGTTCGATGTCTTGCGCATGACGTTGGTGGGGATCGAGGAGGTCGTGGCTCCATTGGGCACCGGCCTCACCGACGACCAGGCCGAGCTGCTGCACCGCCATACGGGGCACGTGATTCTGTTGTACGACTCGGACGAGCCGGGCTTGCGCGCCACGTTCCGCGCGGGCGACGTGCTGCTGCGCCACAAGCTGCGCGTCAGTGTCGCCACGCTTCCCGAAGGCGAGGACCCCGACACGCTGGGTCAAAACAAGGGCGCGGCGGCGCTCGAAGCAGCGATCAAGGACTCCGTCGATGTGCTCGAACGCAAGATTCAGATCCTCGATCGGAAGGGTTTCTTTGGGTCGTTGCCCGGGCGGAGAAGGGCATTGGATCGTTTGCTACCAACGATTAGGGCGGCATCCGATCCAATCACGCGAGATCTCTACATTTCGCGCGTTGCGGAGGTGGCTGGCATAAGGAAAGACGTGTTGCAGCGCGAGGTGGATCCCAAGGAGCAAAGTACCGCCCCCTACCGCCCCCTACCGCCTCCTACCACTACGGTCCTGCCTTCCAACGCCGAGAAGTCTCTCCTCATCCTCATGATGGCCGGCGACCCGTGGAAGGCCCGTGTCGCCGAGGCGGTAGACGCCGAGGAGTTCGAGTTCCCGGTCTATCGGGCGCTCTTCGAGGCGTTAGCGGACGACGCGCCCGACCGTCTCGACGAGACCGCGGCGCGCGCCTACGAATCGTTGCAAGCCGAAGGACTGGGCGCCGAGCAACCCGACGTGCTGTTTGAGCGCGCGGTGAACCGGCTCGAGGCTCGACGACTCGACCGCGAAATCGTCCGCAAGCAGGAAGAAATCAATCTCGCGCCGGAACCGGACAAGGCGCGTCTCACTCTGGAAAAGCAGGCACTGGCACATGAACGAAACGCAAAGCGTCCCACCTGGAAAATTATCGAACATGCAAGGAGGAAGGGTGCACCCGGATCTTGAAGCGTTGTTGGTTCTGCAAGACGCGGACATCGCCGTCGTCAGCTGCGATGTCCGGCTGAAGGCGTTGGAACCGGAGGTGCGCGCGCTGGACGAGCAGGTCGCGGCCGCCGAGCGAGTAGTGGAGCAGGCGCGCGCGGCGATCCAGGCGGCGCTCAACCGGCGCGACGGCCTGGAAGGAAAGATTCAGAGCTACCGCACGATGCAGGAGCAGCGGCGCCAGCGGCTCGAGTGGGTGCGCGGCGCCAAAGAGGCGTCGACGCTGATGGCCGAGCTCGACCTGGCGCGAACGGTGCTCGCCAAGGAGGAAGCCGAGTTCATGCGCTCGGGCGACGCCGTCGGCGAAGCGGAGCGCAAGACGGCTGAGGCCGAGAATGCGCTGCAGAATGTGCGTGAGGCGCAGGCCGTCCAACGTGAGGTCCTGGCGGGGAAGCGCCAGGAGATTGCCGCCGAACGCGAGACCGCTGCGGTCGATCGCGAGCGCGCGGCCAAGGCCGTGAATCCGGTGCTGCTGGTGCGCTACGACCGCATCCGCCGCGGCAAGGCGCCGCTCGCGGTCTTTCCGCTGCACGGCAGCTCGTGCGGCAACTGCTTCACGGCCGTTCCGACGCAGCGCAAGGCGTTGATTCAACGCGGCGCCACCATCGAAGCGTGCGAGCTCTGCGGCGTGTTATTGTACGCTAAGGAATGATCGTTCCGCGCTGGATCGTTACCGCTTCCGCTGATCCCGATGCAACGCGCATGCTTGCATCGGAGCTCCGCATCCCGGAGGCGCTCGCCGCCATTCTCGTGCAGCGAGGACTGGCCTCCCCTGAATCCGCCAAAGCGTTTCTCCGCCCGGATCTCGAGCGCCTCACCGACCCGCACGACTGGGCCGACATGGAGGTCGCGGTCGAGCTGGTGGCGCGCGCGGTGCGCGAGCAACAACCGATCCTGGTGCACGGCGACTACGACGTGGACGGACAATGCGCCTCCGCGATGCTCACGCGCATCCTGCGGAGCGCCGGCGGAACGGTGTTCCCGTTCGTGCCGCACCGCATTCGCGACGGCTACGACTTTGGGCCAGCGGGGCTCGCGGAAGCCCAGCGGGTGGGTGCCAAGCTGATCATTACGTGTGACTGCGGTATCACGGCGGTCGAGGCGGTGCGTGCCGCGCGTGCGGCCGGCATCGCCGTCATCGTCACCGATCACCACCTCCCGGGCGATGAGCTGCCGCCCGCCAATGCCGTGATTGATCCGCGCCGCCCCGACTGCAAGTCGGAGGACAAGAACCTCTGCGGCACCGGCGTCGCGTTCAAGCTCGCGCAGGCGCTGGTCGAGACGGTGGGGCTGTCGCCCAACCTGCCGCTCCACTTCCTCGATTACGTGGCGCTCGCGACGATCGCCGACGTGGTGCCGCTCGTGGGCGAGAACCGGATCCTGGTCCGCTACGGGCTGAAGAAGCTGGCCGACTCGCGCTGGGTGGGCTTACGCGCGCTCATCGAAACCGCGGGACTCGGCGGCAAGCCGCTGCGCGGGGCGCACGTCGGCTTCATTCTCGCGCCGCGCCTCAATGCGGCGGGCCGGATCGGCGACGCCAACGACGGTTTGCGGCTCTTGCTCACCGAGGATCCGAAGGAAGCGGCCGCGCTGGCGCGCGAGCTCGAGACCATCAACGCTCGGCGTCAGGAAATGGATCAGCTCATCCTCGATGAAGCGATCGAGCTCGTCGAGAAAACACTGCAGCCGGCCGACGCCGCCATCGTGCTCGGCAACGCGGCGTGGCATCCGGGCGTTATCGGCATCGTCGCATCGCGGCTCGTCGAGCGCTACGGCCGGCCGACATTCCTGATCGGCTGGGACGAAGCGGGTGAATTGGGGCGCGGCTCGGGCCGCAGCATTCCGGGTTTCGATCTGCATGGCGCGCTGCACAAGGTCGGGGCGCACCTCGAGAAGTACGGCGGCCACACGATGGCCGCGGGCTTCACCATCCGGCGCGACAAGTTCGACGCCTTCCGCGTTGCGTTCCTCGGTGTCGCGGGCGACCTTCTCACTCCCGCCGACCTGGCGCCGAGCCAGCGCGTGGATCTCGAGCTGCCGCTGGCGTCGGTGGGCCCGGACCTGGAGCGGCTGATCCGCCACCTCGAGCCCTGCGGCGCGGGGAATCCGGCGCCCGTCTTCGGCGTGCGGAAGGCGCGGGCAGTGGGCGCGCGCCGCGTCGGGACGAACCACCTGCGGTTTACGCTCGACGACGGCTCCGGCTTGTTGCCCGCGATCGGCTTCCGCTGGGCCGATGCGGTGCCGGAAGACTGGCTCACGTATCCGCTGGATGTGGCGTTCCGGCTGGAGCGGGATGACTGGCAGGGAAGGGTGACGATACAGGCCAGGGTGGCCAGTTTGGCGCTGAGCAAATGACCTCACCAGGGTGTGTTAACCCCGGGCTGCCAGCCCGGGGTTAACACAGCCTGGAGGGATATGCTTCGGATCATTGCCGGCGAGTTCAAAGGTCGTCGCCTCAGGGCGCCCGCGGGCCGGACCGTGCGGCCGACCGGCGACCGTGTGAAAGAGGCGTGGTTTAGCATTCTGCAGCAGTCGATTCCCGAGGCGCGGGTGTTGGATCTGTTCGCGGGATCGGGGGCGCTGGGATTCGAAGCGCTGTCGCGAGGCGCGGTGGCGGTCGACTTCGTTGAAAGCCACAAGGCATCACTCGCAGCAATTCGTGACAACGCAGCAACGTTGCAGGCCGACGCTCGCGTCACCATTCATCGGAGTGATGCCATGCGCTTCGCCGAACGGCTGCAGGCGGGCTCGTACGATGTGGCGCTTGCTGACCCGCCGTATGCCAGCAGCGACGCAGTGGACCTTGCGAAACTCTTCCGCACAACGCCATTTGCGCGCGTGTTCTCGATCGAACATGCTGCCGATCAGGCGCTAGCGGGCGACGACACCCGCCGCTACGGCGACACGGCGATCACTTTCCTCTACGCGCCATGACACGAATCGCGGTCTATCCGGGGTCGTTCGATCCAATTACCAAAGGCCACGAAGATCTCATCCACCGCTCCCTCGAGTTCGTGGATCAGCTCATCGTGGCCGTGGCCGTGAACGTCGCGAAGCAGCCGCTCTTCTCGCTCGAGGAGCGCGTGGCGCTGATCAAGCAGACGGTACGCGACAAGCGCGTCGCGGTGCAGTCGTTCGAAGGGCTGCTGGCGGAGTTTGCCAAAAAGGTGGGCGCAGCGGTGATTATTCGGGGGCTCCGTGCCGTTTCGGATTTCGAGTATGAGTTCCAGATGGCGCTCATGAATCGCAACCTCGCGTCGAAGATCGAGACGGTGTTTCTCGTGCCCGCGTTTGATCTGACCTATCTGAGCTCCAGCCTCGTGCGCGAGGTCGCGCGCTTCGGTGGTGACGTGTCGGCGCTCGTCGATCCGGTGGTGCAGCAGGCATTGAAGCGCAAGTTCGCCAAATGAGTTTTCTCGACCGCGTCTACCAGCGGGCGCGGGACGCGCGGCAGCGGATCGTCTTTCCCGAAGGCGACGACCCGCGCGTGCAGGAAGCGGCGCAACGCATGGAGCGCGAGGGGCTCGCGATCGTGGAGGTGTTGAAGCGCTTCCCCGATTCGCGCGCGCCCTTCCTCGCCCGGCACCTGCGCTCGCGCCGGCCCGACCGCTTTCCCACCGATGCCTCCGCCGCCGAGGCGCTCGAGCATCCGCTGACGCGCGGTGCCTGCCTCGTCGGCATTGGCGCGGCCGATGTGATGGTGGGCGGCGCAGTCTATCCGAGCGCCGACACGATCCGCGCCGCGCTGTGGGCCGTCGGCACGGCGCCGGCCATCGCGACGCTGTCGGGCGCGTTCTATATGGTCAAGGCCGATCGCGTTCTGACCTTCGCCGACTGCGCCGTCTGTCCCGAGCCCACCTCCGTGCAGCTCGCCGATATTGCGATTGCGTCGGCGACCGACCGCCGCCGCATCGTGGGGGACGAACCCGTCGTCGCCTTTCTTTCTTATAGCACGCGCGGGAGCGCCGAGGGCCCGCGGGTGGAGCGCGTCCAGGCCGCGATCACGCAGCTCGGCGGCCGCACGCCGGCGCCCGACTTCGCGTTCGACGGCGAGCTGCAGGCGGATGCCGCCATCGTGCCCGAGGTTGCGGTGCGGAAGGCGCCGCGCTCGTCCGTGGGCGGCCTGGCGAACGTGCTGATCTTCCCCGATCTCGATGCCGGGAACATCGGCTACAAACTGGTGCAGCGGCTCGGCGGCTGGACGGCGCTCGGCCCCATCCTGCAGGGACTCGCCAAACCGATCGCGGACCTGTCGCGGGGCGCCACGGCCGATGATATTGTGAACACTGCGGCGATCGCCATCCTCCAAACGCGGAAAGGGTAAACGGAATGCGGTTCACCCTGAAGAAGGACAAAAGCGGCGTCGTGATCGTGGGAGTGGAAGGCCAGCTCATCGTCGGGAACCGGCAGGAGCTGAAGCAGAAGGTGCTCGACGCCCTCGAAGAAGGCTCACGCAAGTTTGTCATCGATTTCGCGAAGACCGGGTACATCGACTCGTCGGGATTGGGTGTGCTCGTCTCCTTGTCGAAGAAGATCCGGGAGCAGAGCGGGGAGCTGCGGCTCGCCGGCCTCAACGCCGATCTCCAGACCTTGTTCGAGCTGACTAAGCTCGACACGCTCTTCTCCATCACGCGGACCGCCGAGGAGGCGCTGGCCGCGTTTTGAGCCTCCAACTTCAGGTCACCCGCGACTCGATGAAGCTCGACGTCCCGAGCGATCTCGACATGGTGGGCGACGCGGTCGAGCTGGTCGCCAGTCATGTCCCGCCGGGCACGCTGTCGCCCCGGCGCATCAGCTTCAATCTCCGCACGGCGCTGGCCGAGGCACTCGGCAACGCGATTCGCTATGGGACGGGAGAAGACCCGGACCGCGTCGTGCGCGTGCGGGTCGAGCTGGGGCGCGACATGGTCCGCATTCACGTGGTCGATGACGGGCGCGGCTTCGATCCCGACCGGCTTCCCGATCCGACCCACCCCGACAATCTCGAGCGGGAGTACGGCCGCGGGCTCTTCGTCATCCGGCACCTGGTCGATGACGTCGCGTTCAACGAGAAAGGCAACGGCATCTGCCTGACACTCCGGGCGGGGTGACACGGCTCGAGCGCCTGCTGCCGGTGCTCGCGGCGCTGTCCGGGACAAATCTGCGCTTGTGGCGGGCCAAGACTCCGGGCGGACGGCTCTTGCCGGTCGGACCCGAAGAGCCGCTGTGGACTCCCACGCCGAATGGTGGTGGCAAGCTCGACACGCCGGATGGTCCCGCGTGGTTTCAACCCATCCCGAGTGTGAGCGACGCGTGGCTGGAAGTGAAAGGCGGTGACGCGGCCGCGGTGGAGCTCGCCGAAGTCGTCGGCGCGGTGATGGAGGCGGAGGTGGAGACCGGCCAGGTCGCGGCCGAGTTGTCGGGGCGGTATGAGGAAATCGATCTGATCTATACGATCAGCGAGATTCTCGGCCACACGATCCGGCTGGACGAGGCGGCGAACCGGATTCTGCGGGAGGTATCGGCGGTGGTGCGCGCCCGGCGCGCGACGCTGCTCGTGCACGACCCGCGGGCACACGTGCTGCGGCTCGTCGCCGCGCGCGGCGTCGATCTCGGTGAGATCGAGCCGATCGAAGTGGACGATCCCCGGTCCGTCGCGGCGCGAGTGTTCCGCGAGATGCGCATCATCAGCTACGACCCCCACGATCAGCGCGCCCAGAGGCCCATCAATCCCATCGAGCGCGCCTATCGCGGTCACGCGTTTCTGTCGGTGCCGGTGGTGTACGCGTCGCCGGGACGCGTGCCGACGCCGATTGGCGTCATCAATCTCACCGATCGCACGGGCGAGGATGCGTTCACCGCGGGCGACCGCAAGCTCGTCGCCGCGATCGCCAATCAGATCGGCGCGGCGATCGAGAACGCGCGGCTCGTCGAGCGCGATCTGGGCCAGCAGCGTGTACGCCGCGAGCTGGAGCTGGCGCATGATCTGCAGCTCAAGCTGTTGCCGTTGCCGTCCGTCATCGCGACGAAGGCGGATGTCGCGGCGCGCTGCCGGCCTGCCGAGTCGGTGGGCGGGGACTTTTACAACCTGCTCAATCTGCACGGAGAACGGGTGGGGGTCATGATTGGCGACGTGTCGAGCCATGGGTTCGGCGCGGCGCTCATCATGGCGCTGGCAATGGCCGCCTCCGGTATTCACGCCGAGACCGCTGAGTCGCCGGCCGAGGCGTTGCAGCGGCTCGAGACGTCGCTGGCAGAAGAGTTGGCCGACACCGAGATGTTTCTCACGCTCTGCTATGTGGTGGCGGATCCGGCGAGCGGCACGCTCACATACGCGAATGCGGGGCACCCGCACGCGTTTCTGGTTTCGACGGACACGGGAGCGGTGACGCGGCTCGACGCCACGCGTCCCCCCCTCGGGTTGGGCAGCGGCGGGCAGGAGCGCGTCGTCCCGTTCCAGCGCGGCGACGCCATTCTCTGCCTGTTTACCGACGGTCTGGCCGACGCGCGCGGGCCGACTGGCGACCGGTTCGGCGAGCAGCGGGTATTGAGCCATATCGTGAACCTGCGGGCGCGTCCCGCCCGCCACATGCTCGAGGCCGTATTTACCGATATCGCCGCGTTCACGGGCGGCGGCCCTGCCAACGACGATCGCACGCTGGTTCTGATCAAGGTTTGAGGCGGCTCGGCCAACATTTTCTCGCCGACCCGCGGATTCTGGGGCGGATCGTGGATGCGCTCGACCCGGTGCCCGGCGAGACCGTGCTGGAAATTGGGCCGGGGAAGGGCTCGCTCACGCGGGTGCTGCTTGCGCGAGGGTTGAAGGTCGTGGCGATCGAGAAAGACCGTAACCTAGCGGAGGGGTTAGCTGGGGTTGACGTAATCTGCGGTGACGCACTGCGAGTCGAGTGGCCGCGCGTGGCGAAGGTGATTGGCAATATCCCCTATTACATCACGTCCCCGCTTATCGAGAAGGCGCTGAGCCCGCCGCCACGGAAGTGCGTCGTTTTTTTGGTACAAGCCGAGGTGGCGGATCGCCTGGCGGCGCCGCCAGGCGGCAAAACGTATGGCGCGCTTTCAGTTGGTGTGCAGGCGGTGTGTCGCGTCGAGAAGCTGTTTGAGGTGGCGCCCGGGGCGTTCAAGCCCCCTCCGAAGGTGCGCAGCGCCGTGGTGCGGCTGACGCCCCTTGGGGCGCCGTTGATCAGGGCTGAGGAGGTGGGGCCGTTTCGCGTTTTTGTGACGGCGTGCTTCAGCAAACGCCGGAAACAGCTAAAAAACGCGGTGCCGGGGCTGAATGCTGCGGCGATCAGGGCTCTGGGTTTTGATCCGGAGGTCCGCGCGGAACGGCTCGCGCCTGAGGCATTCGTGCGGTTGATGCGCGCCGGCCGCCCTTGACGTATCAAGAAAACTTGATACGTTCAGCGCCATGACAACCGTCGCTGCTCCCCGCCCGGACACCGCCGCCGTGGCCCGCTGGTTCCACGCTCTCGCCGACGAGACCCGCGTTCAAATCGTCGAAATGCTGTCCCACAAAGAGCGCTGCGTCTGCGAGCTCGAACAGGTCCTCGACGTCGCACAATCCAAGCTCTCGTTCCACCTCAAAGTGCTGAAAGACGCCGGCCTCCTTGCCGATCGCAAGGAGGGGCGCTGGATGTACTACAACCTTCAGCGCGAGACGCTCGATCAGATCGCCGCGTATACGAAGTCCGTGAAGCCGGGCAAACATGCCGGCAGTTGTACACTCGCCTGCTGCGACTAGAGGGCCAAATGGACATCAAGGAAACCGTGAAGGAGAAGTACGGGGAAGCCGCGCTGAAGGTGATGGCAGGCGAGAAGGGGAGCTGTGGACCAAGTGGAGCCTGCGGCTGCGATCCCGTCACCAACAACCTGTACGACAGCACGGAAACGACGGGGTTGCCAGAGGGGGCCGTACTGGCATCACTCGGCTGCGGGAATCCCACGGCGCTTGCCAACCTCAACGCAGGCGAGATCGTTCTGGACCTCGGCTCCGGGGGCGGGATTGATGTGCTGCTCTCCGCCAGGCGTGTCGGGCCCACGGGCAAAGCCTATGGTCTCGACATGACCGACGAGATGCTCGCGCTGGCGCGCGAGAATCAAGCAAAAGCCGGCGCCACGAACGTCGAGTTTCTGAAGGGAGAGATCGAGAACATTCCGCTGCCCGCAGCGGCCGTCGATGTGATCATCTCCAATTGCGTAATCAATCTCTCCGCCGACAAACGCCGTGTCCTCACAGAAGCCTTTCGCGTGCTGAAGCCCGGCGGCCGCTTCGCGGTGTCGGACGTGGTCTGCCGGGGCGTGATCCCGGAGGCGGTGCGCCGCAGCATGGAGCTGTGGGTGGGATGCGTCGCCGGAGCGCTCGAGGAAAGAGAGTACCGGCAGCTGCTCAGCGGGGCGGGCTTCGTCGATATCGACGTCGAGCCCACCCGGATATACGAATTCAAAGACGCGGGGCTTGAAGACGTGTTGTGGCGGGAGGTCAGTGGCCGAGTCATGGGCGCATTCATTCGGGCCCGTAAGCCGGCATGACGAAACGCCTGCTGTTCGTCTGCACCGGCAACTCGGCCCGCAGCCAAATGGCCGAGGCGATTCTCAATGCGAAAGCGAAGGGGCGATTCGAAGCGGCGAGCGCGGGCTCGAAACCCGCCGCACGCGTAAACCCCCTGGCACTCGCAACCCTGCGGGAATTCGGGATTCCGTGGTCCGGTCATCCCCCCCGTAGCCTGGACGGCCTCGAACGCGAACACTGGGATTACGTGATCACCGTCTGCGATCGCGCCAAAGAGTCTTGCCCCATCTTTCCCGGAACGCCGGCGCTGGCGCACTGGAGCATCCCCGATCCCGCGGACGCCGCAGCGTTTCGAGATGCCTTCCTTGATCTGAGCAGGCGGATCGACCTGCTCCTCGCCCTGCCGGCTCTTGCGCCGAGGTCCCCCATTGTGAAATAGTTCACAATGCGGAAGATCTCCGACAGCACCATCCGCCGGCTGTCCGTCTACCTTCGGTTCCTGGAACAGGCCAAAACGCCGACCATCTCTTCAGGAGAGCTGGCTCGCCTGGGGGGAACCACGTCCGCCCAGGTGCGCAAAGACCTCTCCTTCTTCGGCTCCTTCGGCAAACGCGGCCTCGGCTACTCCGTCCCCGAGCTCACCCGCCGCATCCGCGACATCCTCGGCCTCGAACGGGGCTACCGCGTGGTGCTGGTCGGGGCGGGGCGCATGGGCGGCGCGCTCGTCCAGTATCACGGCTTCAAGCAGCGCGGCTTTCACATCACCGCGATCTACGACCACGACGCGCGCAAGATCGGCTCGCGCTGGAATGGCCTCGTGGTCCGCGACGTCAAACACCTGGAATCCGACCTGAAGAAAGATCCCAGCGACATCGCCATCGTGGCGACACCTGCCGAGTCGGCACAACAGGTTGTCGATCGACTCGTGCGCAGCGGCGTCAAAGCCATCCTGAACTTTGCGCCCGTGCCCCTGAACGTGCCGCCCGATGTGGAGGTCAAGACCGTGAACATGGCGCTGGAGTTGGAGACGCTGAGCTACTCTTTGGCTAATCGGTAACAAAAGCCAACCAGGGCGTGTTAGCGAACCCTGGTTAACTTTGTGCCCCATGCCCCGGGTCCACGTCACGTCCGAAATCGGCGCGCTGCGCTCGGTGCTCGTTCATACTCCCGGCAAAGAGCTGGTCGCGGTCACGCCGGGCACCCGCGAAGACTATCTCTACGACGACATCATCGACCTGGAGAGTGCGCAGCACGAACACCGGCGGCTGGTCGCCGTGCTCGAACGGTTCGCCGAAGTGCACGAGGTGCGCGACGCGCTCGCCGAGGTCGCTGGGCGCCCCGAGGTCCGCGAATTTCTCACGACCCGCGCCCTCGAAGTCGTGCCCTCGGACGCGCTCGCGAACCAGCTCGCGGCGCTGTCCTCCGAAGACTTCGTGGCGCTCATGGTCGAAGGCGCGCTCGAGGACGCCGGCCCGATCGCGCGCGCACTGAACGAAGTGGCCTACGCGCTGCCGCCGCTCCCCAACCTGTTCTTCACACGCGACGTGGGCATCGTGATCGGCGAGCACGCGATCATCGGCTCGATGCGCCACGGCGTGCGCTGGACGGAAGAGCTGCTGATCAAAGCGCTGTTTCGCTACGACCAGAAGTTCGAGAATGCCGGCATTCTCTATGACGGCTCCGACGAGAAACGCCTGAACTACACCCTCGAGGGCGGGGACGTGCATCCCGTCCGCCCCGATTTGCTGCTGCTGGGTTTCAGCGAGCGCTCGAGCCCGGCGGCGCTCGATCTGCTCTGCGACCTGGTGTTTCAGCATTGCAACGTGACCGACGTGATCATCGTCGTGCTCCCGGCCGAGCGCACCGCAATCCATCTCGACATGATCTTCACGCAGGTGGATCGGGATCTGTGCATCGTCTATCCGCCCCACTTTGTCGGCCCGGAGCGGCTCGCCGTGCTGCACCGCCGGAAACGTTCCAAGGGTGTGAAAGAGGTGCCGAACTTCTTTGCGGCGATGCAGGCCGTCGATCACCCGCTCGAGCCGATCTTCTGTGGCGGCAACCAGCGCACAGTCCAGGAGCGCGAGCAGTGGGCCTCGGCCTGCAACTCGTTCGCCGTGCGGCCGGGCGTCATCTTGAGCTACGACCGTAACGACGCCACGCTGCACGAGCTGTCGAGCGCCGGTTTTCGAGTCATCACCGGAGAAGAGGTTCTGAAAGATGGCGAGCGTGCCGTCATTACCATCGAAGGCAGCGAGCTGGTGCGCGGCGGTGGCGGCCCGCGCTGCATGACGCTTCCACTGCGACGAGACGACATCTGAGCGGCCTCGCCGCCGTCCCGTCGTCCTCTCTGACTTCTCGGGCGCTCTCATTCCTCCAGAGCGGGCCCGCCGGCAGCCTCGCGATCGTGCGCGACGTGCTGGGCATCGCACAAGCAAACCGGCACACCGCCGACCGCATTGCCGCCACGCTGCTCGCGCCGGACACGCGGTTCAGCCGCACGAGCGACGGCCGCTGGACCATCGCCACGCCGCCCCCGGAAGCGAGCCCGGTGCTCGAGCGCTGCCGCTGGGCCGTCGTCGACGTCGAAACGACCGGCGTCCGCGCGTTCAGCGGCGACCGCATTATGGAGATCGCCGTGGCCCTGCTCGACGGAACCGTCGTGTTCCACTCGCTCGTGAACCCCGGCATCCCGATCCCGCAGTTCGTCGCCGGACTCACGGGGATCGACGCCCGGATGGTGCGCAACGCGCCGCCGTTCGAAGCCATCGCCGAGCCGCTGCTCGCAGCGCTGGAAGGCTGCATCTTCGTCGCCCACAACGCGCGCTTCGATTGGGCGTTCGTCTCGACTGAAGTCGAGCGCGCCACTGGGTTGCTGCTGCAGGGCCCGCGCGTCTGCACCGTGCGGCTCGCGCGCAAACTCTTGCCCGATCTCCCGCGCCGCAATCTCGACACCGTCAGCTACCACTTTGGCGTCGAAATCGAGGGCCGCCACCGGGCAACGGGTGATGCCGTGGCGGCGGCAAAGTGCCTGGCGAAGCTGCTGAGATTAGCGCAAGGGAATGGGGCGGTGAGCCTGGCGGACCTGGTCGGTTTGGCGGATCGGCGGTTAGGCGGTTCGACTGCCGCATCTCCAACCGCCGAACCGCCCAACCGCCCGACCGCTTCATGACCTACACCACTTTCAAGGTCGGCCGGCTGCGCTGCCACGCGCTCGAAGCCGGTCGACAGCACCTGGACGGCGGCGCGATGTTCGGCATCGTGCCGAAGGCGCTGTGGGCGCGCCGAGCTCCTCCGGACGATCGCAACCGTATCCCGCTCGCGCTGCGCTGCCTCCTGGTCGAGCACGACGACGGCCTGGTCCTGATCGACACCGGCATCGGCAACAAGGAGGACGAGAAGTTCATCGACATCTATGGTGTCGAGAACAAAGGCGCGAATGGGCGAACCAAGCTCGAAGATGCCATCGCCGAGCTTGGGCACACACCGAATGACATCCGCTGGGTCATCAACACGCACCTGCACTTCGACCACGCCGGCGGAAACAAGACGGTGGACGGGCTTGCCTTCCCCAAGGCGCGGTACGTCGTGCAAAAAGGCGATCTGAACTTCGCCCAACACACCAACGAGCGCACCGCCGGGAGTTATCTGCCGCACAACTTCGCCGGCGTCCCCTTCCAGCTCATCGAGGGTGAGACCGAGATCCTGCCCGGCATCCGCGGGCTCCCCACCCCGGGTCACGTGCCGTATCACCAATCCATTCTCATAGAGAGCGGCGGCGAGAAGGCCTGCTTTGTGGCCGATCTGGTGCCCACCGCGGCCCATCTGCCGCTGCCCTGGATCATGGGCTACGACCTGGAGCCCCTGGTCACGCTCGAGACGCGCAAGCGGATCTACCAGCGGGCCGAGGCCGAGGGCTGGTTGATGATTTTCGAGCACGATGCGCGCGTCGTGAGCGGGCGGCTCGGCAAAGAAGGGAAGGGCGTCGGGCTTGTGGAGGCTATGGCGCTCCGCTAATTTGCCGTCCACAATACGGTAAGCGGGCGCGAAGGGCGCCCCACCCGCTGCCTCTCCGCTGGAGAGTGCGCCAGGGTTCTTCGAGACCTCACCGCTGGGTGAGGAATTGCGGATCTTGGGGCAACCCGGGTCCGCGTTTTTTACGCCGTCACCAGGAGCGAAACACCTGCCTCTTCCCGACAACAACAGCAAAGCACCGCGCACGCGCGTCAACCGGCAGATTCGCATCAGTCCCGTGCGCGTGATTGCGGACAACGGCGACCAGTTGGGGGTGCTGTCGATCGATGAAGCCCTGGCCGCCGCGCATGAACGGGGCCTCGATCTCGTCGAAGTCGCGCCGCTCGCCCGGCCCCCCGTCGTCAAGATCATGGACTATGGGAAGTTCAAGTTCGAGCAGGCAAAGGCGGCGCGCGCCGCGAAGAAAAAGCAGCACGTGATTCACCTGAAGGAAGTGAAGTACCGGCCGGGAATCGACGATCACGACTTCGATTTCAAGACACGCCACGCCCGCGAGTTTCTGGCGGACGGCAACAAGGTGAAGGTCACAATGATGTACCGCGGCCGGCAGATGGCCCACATCGAGCTGGGCCGGGAAGTGCTGGATAGAGTCGCGCTGGAATTGAAGGACATCGGAAAAATCGAGCAAGAACCAAAGCTGGAAGG
>WNGI01001123.1_pt1 | contig 21726 bp, 17 predicted proteins | sample 5400621 | NCBI WGS metagenome assembly WNGI01 (sample SAMN13153374, study PRJNA577476) | soil metagenome | isolation source: 20 cm soil or saprolite under Garry oak tree replicate 1 | place: USA:California | collected 2016-06-15
AGCGAGATGACCGGTCAATCCGAAGCCAGTTATGTCCGTGGCGGCGTGGACCAAGCCGCGTTGCGCGAGTTTGGCTCCGACCGAATTGATTTTCGACATCAGTGCGACAGTCTTTTTTTCGAGTGGAGCTGAAGTTAGGCCTCTTTTGATTCCGGTCGTGACAATTCCTGTGCCGAGCGGTTTCGTCAGCACCAGAGCATCGCCCGGCTTGGCCCTAGCATTTGTCATCATGCGGCGAATATCGACCATTCCGGTAACGGCCAACCCATAAATTGGCTCGGGATTGCGAATCGAATGGCCGCCAATGATGGAGCACTTAACTTCCGCGGCTTTCTCTAAACCGCCACGCAAGATAGCAGTAATGGTTTTGGGTGAGACGAGGTCAGCGGGAAATCCCATAATATTGAGAGCAGTCAATGGCCGTCCGCCCATGGCGAATACATCCGACAGCGCATTGGCCGCCGCGATTTGTCCGTAGGCTACGGGGTCGTCCACAATCGGAGTGAAAAAGTCCACCGTTTGCACAAGAGCGCGATGTCCATCCAAACGGTAAACGCCGGCGTCGTCCGCGGTGTTGGAGTTGATCAAAACGTTTCGACTGGTCGAAATGGGAAGCTGACGCAAAACTTGCGCCAGGGCCTGTTGGCTCAACTTTGCTGCTCAACCAGCGCAAGACGAAAGCGATGTGAGCCTGCGGATTTGCTCGCGCGACATCTGTCTCACCACCTTTCTAGGATTTTTGAGGTTTGAAGGTTGATGTTTGATGTAGCCACGGCGCTCTGTCGCCGTGTCTCTAACGCCCCGACGGAGCGGGGCGGCTACAACAAGATTGAGGTTTGAGGTTTGAGGTTTGATGGTTGATTGCAAATTGGATGTTGTCGCTACTTCAAACATCACCCATCCCCCATCAAACTTCGATTGGCGGAGAGGATAGGAATCGAACCTATCTTGATCCCGCGTGTGCGGGGTCAACAGCGGTTTTGAAGACCGCGAGGGCCACCAGGCACCCTTCACTCTCCGGATTGCGGATTGGGGATTGGGGATTGCGGATTGAAGAGAAAACGCCTTTTTAGGAAGTTTGATGTTCGATGTTTGAGGTTTGATTGAGAAGCAAGCGTTTGGGCAATTGAAAATCGGCAATCGAAGATCAAAAATGGATTGAGCGTTGAAGAGTCTCAGCGTTTGGGGCCCGACCGCCGTCGATAGGCCGAACGTCCCAAAAGATCCCCCAGACGCGCTATTTGGCCTTTTTGATCGCGCTGACGATGGCGTCGAAGTCTGGCCAATCGCCGGATTCGAGTTTGGAATGAAGGAGCTTTGCATTGGCGCGGATCTCAAATGCGCCGCCGCTCGAGGGAATGAGCGTGAGCGACTTGATGCGTTCGCCGAGTTCGAGAATTTTGACCGCCAAACTGACGGCCTTTGGCGTGTAGTCTCAAACTACGCAGTATTCGATCGATACCTCGGTCTTCATTTCGAGCTCCTTTCCCAGAAAAGGCTACGGAGGTGGGTAGAAGTGGTCAAGCGTTGTAGCGGCGCTCTAGTATCTGTTAGCGCCAACGGTGCGATATCTATACTAGCCTGGGGCAACGCCCCGGGATCCATGCAAGAAGAATTCACTGGCGCCGATAGCGCGATTCACTGCGCGTGTTTTTCAGCGATTATTTTGCAATCCCGCAATCGCCTTGGTTGTGACGGTCTGCCGCGACTTGAACGCAGCCTTGATTCGCGCTTTCAGCGCTCATTTTTGGGGAACCCTTCCTCGCCGCGGCGAGCTTGCATGAACCAGCGCCCTTGGCGCTAAATACATACGCGCTCTCTGGCAAGATGCCGGTCAGCCGAGTCAGGCTGGAAGCCCGACCTCCAACCGCCTGGCCTCCGCCCCGACCGCTATAACGAAACGCGGGACGCCTACCCCTCACGGCGTCGCCCAGTTGGTGAGCGCCTCGCCCCGCAGCCGGCCGGCCTGGAGACGATGCGCAAAGTTATATGTCGATCTTAGAAGGCAAAGTTGAGTCCGCTTCGAACCATCCCGAAGTTATTTTTTGGCCCATCAATCACGCCATAGCTGATGTCGTTCGTCCAGCCGATGTGGCGCGTGATTCGCACTTCCAGACCGGCGCCGAACTGGCCGATCAGTTTCGTTTCGCCGTCGAAATGACGGGTGCGTGCCTCCACCGTAAACGCTCCCGGCGGCACGCCCGCAATTGCGTGCGTGATGAGTGTATCGCTTTCGCCGCCGCCGAAAATCGCACCCACACCGGCCCAGGCGTAGGGCGCGAAGCGCGTGCAAGGCACTGGATAGCGGAGCGTAAAAGTTCCTAAGACCGAGCCAATCGCGCGCCGGTCATTGGTCCTTTCGCGGAAGAAAACGATTCCCGGGTCTTCAAAGATGTCGAAACCACCCCGGTTGGCGTCCAGGACAAAACCTTCGACTCCAACGCCAAAATAGCGATGGAAGAAGTATTTTATATCTCCGCCGCCGCCCCATGCGTGATCACCGCCGATATACTTATCGAACGTGCCGAGGACCGTTCCACCCTCGCTCGTACTTTGAACAAGATCGACCAGCCAAAGATTACGAGCGTAATCTGTGTTGGTGAAGGCATAGGTGCCCCACAGATTAACGCTCCATTCGTTATCCCCATACCACTCAGGGCAGGGCGCAGGCGCAACTTGTTTCATTTCTTTTCCGGCGTACTCGCCCGCGGAAACAAAGCCACAAAAAGTTGAGAAAATGGTCAGAGCTAAGATAAGTCGTTTCATAAATATAAAAGGTTCCGTCCTTCAGTTAACGGTTACGTGTTGAAACTGGGGCCTCAGCTCCTTGCTCCTCACCGGGGCCAAGCAGCCACGAGAATACGGCAAAGACCTGCACGCGCGGGGAATCATCGGTGCAACCGAACAGCGTCGAAACATCGAAGCGCGTGTTGTGCGTTGTCCGAAAGGCGGCTGTCGGTCCGATGACAAAGGTATGCTGCGGATCGCCTCGCGTATCCTTGACCGTAAAGTTCTTGTACTCCATCTCGACGCCGACCTTTAACTGCTCGCGCGGAAGCAGAATTGGAGTGACAGCGCTTTGGGCGAATCCCCATTCGCGGCCACGGTCTCCGGTATTTTCTTTTTCAAAGAACCAATTCATGGCCCACTCGTAGCGTTTGAAGAATTCGTCCGCCAGAAGCAGGCGGACTTCATACGCGTCTGGCCTTTGTGGTGGGCCAGCCTCTTCTTCCTCGCCTGGAGGTGGAGCTGGTCCTTCCTCATGTCGAATCGGGCCAACGCCGAATTTATACTCGGCGAAGAGTGTTGGATTGAGCGGAATCTTGCCCCAATCAGCCAGCGCATAACGACCTTCCACGCTAACGCTGGAAGCGCCTCCTCCGCCATTAAATCGCTCGAAATTTGCCTCGGCCGCGACACCAAAGCGATAGGGCAATCCCAATTCAATTTCTTGGGTGAACAGATGATCCGGCGGACCATGCCGAAAGGCGTCGCCCTCGTAGATTTCGCCAAAGTAAAACGTCCATGGCGGCAGGACATACGCGTTAGTTAGGTTGGAGAACCTGGAGCGTGAAAAAGCCCTAGGCGCGCCGTAGGCGCTGCCAACCTGCTCGCCGGTAACGACGACATCTTCTGCGGAAGTCGTTTGGGCGTAGCTGGAAGAAACGCTGACAAAGAAAGCCAGGCAGGCCGAGCCCGCGAGCGGAAGGAGCAGACGGCAGGTTAAAGCGGGAAAATGTTTTGTAGCCATGTGATGATCTTCTTTGAATCGTGCTGCACGGTGCAGGCGGCCGCCGATAATTACAAATTTGTAATCTTTAGCAAGGGAATTAATTGAGAGGGATACCGATTGGCCGGAAATGAAAGGCGTTTTCCATCGATGCAGGAGCGTCGAGAACTGCTATCGAGATGCCTCTGATTGCGATTGAACCGCGCCAAAGCACCAAGCTCCAATAAAACCGCGGAATCCGTGTTTTGGATGTTGAAGTTTGGAGTTTCTCTGAATGTTGGCGGTTGGAATTTGGAGCTTTTATCGGGAATAAAGCACCGGCGACTGCCATGCGGCTAAAGTCGCGGGAACTTACCAACCTATGGCGACCGGTGAGCCCGACGCTCTGAGATCGCGAGTGGTGTCAGTCTGGAGATGCCGACCAACATCAACGGCCTGCGCCGTTAAATGTTCTTATGCAGCAAGAGGAAATACTTGATTGGGCAGCTCGGAATGGCCACAAGGATTTCAGTCTTATAAACATCATAGAGTCCTTTTCTTTGCATTAGAATCGGATGAAACAGCGGTGTGGCCGTGTCGCCGGCCAGCTTTTTTTGGAAAAAAGGTCTACAAGCAACCGCGATTGATCGGACCTCTGAATGCGCCTGAGTGAGGACAGTGGCGGTCGTCCACCCTTTCGGCTCTAGATTTGTCACCGCGTATGCGGCACGGATGCTAGTTCCGATCGGGGCTATGGCCACGGAATCAACCGCGCAGTTGGCGGCTAGTTTCCCTTTTGATAGCAGGCGCCTAGGCAGCTTTTCGACGCAGAGCCTGCTGACCGATCAACCCCAAAACACCCATTCCAAACAAAGCAAGAGGGCTTGCCTCCGGCACCGCAGCCGAGTTTGCCTGAAAGCTGAAGGTAGGATTGGAAGAGCCGTCCGCTTGAGTGGAATTGAAGGACCAGGTGCCCGGTGTCGGGTCAAAACCATTGCCACTCATAGTCCCGACTCCGCTTACATCAAGGAACGTGCCGTTGGGGTTTTGCGAGACAACCATCGACGAACTTAGATCAAAGGTGAAACCGCCGATTTGCCATAACATAGGCTTTGCCGGGCCGGGCGCTGGCGTGGCTGGAGTTCCTGAATTAAAAATCCACGGAGCCCCCATCGTGGCTGGGTCCCCTGGGTCTATAGAGAATGTGGGATTCGCGAAATCGCCACTGCGTTGCAAAACGACGGAACTGTTCCAGACGGTGACTCTGGTGGCAGTAGCGAGAGACGTCGTATCGTATGTAACTACGCCGCCGAAGTCGATGTCTCCCTGTATAGGGGCGGCTTGAGATGATTGGCAAAAGAGGCCAGAGGTGAATAAGCCAGTGGCTAGAACCGCCAAGATTGTCCTCGAGAGAGTTTTCATCGTTTTAATTCTTGTATTCTAGAAAGGAGCCCATTTGGCCGCAAGAACCCTATTACTTCTTCGCCGCAAAAAATGCACGCCCCAAAGGAAAACCACCCCAACCGCGAGAAGAGCGAACGTGCTGCTCTCGGGGACTACTGTGCTCGACTGAAACCCAAAAGTCTGGCTGTCCTGACCATTTGACTTGGTGGAAGTGAAGCTCCACGTCCCGGGAGTCGGATCGAAACTATTCCCGCTAGCCGTCCCAACCCCAGCTATATTGAGGAAGTTGGCGCTTTGAGAAACAACCTGCGACGAAGTAAGGTCAAAGGTGAATCCGTTAACACTCCATAGGCCCGATTTCGCCGGCCCTGGGGCTGGTAGGGCTGGGGTTCCTGAATTAAAAATCCAATTATTCCCCATGGTGACATTGGTATTGGCCGGCACAAAGGTTGCGAAATCCATTGTGTCCTTGGAAACAAAGGAGCTGTTCCAAAGACTCACTTTCGTGGCCGTGGCCAGCGATGTGGTGTCATAGGTAACAACGCCAATGAAATCTATGCTGCCCTTGATGGGGCCAGCAGCTTGGGCTTGCTGAGAGAGAAAGCCGCAAAGGGCCGCGACCGCTAGGCGAGCTAGGATCGCTTTTGGAAAAGCTTTCATGGGTTTGATAAGGCAGTTTAGTTGTTTGTGATCCGTAATTGCCCCTCGTTTTGGATGCCTCAGCTCCACAGAATCTTCAATTTTCTTCCAAGGGTAAATCGCGACGATGGCCAGGCACTACTATTTGGGTGTCTCCGACGTCCAGGTTTCCATGCCCAGGCGAAGAGTAAACCGCTGGATTCTCAATCCGCGAGGTGTCAGGGGAGGAAGGCGTTTACCGCTTGTGTTTCTTACGCAGCCGTCTTTTTTGTGCCTACCAACCTGCGGCCCAGCAAAGAAGCTCCCCCCACCGCCAACAGAACAAAACTACCGGGCTCTGGAACGGCGCTAGCGGCAGAAAATGAGAATTGCGAGTCGGCTGCAGGATCCTGAGTGGTGAAATTCCAAGTCCCAGCCGTCGGCGTGAAACCATTTCCCGAAACGGTCCCCGTTCCAGCAACATGCAATGAACCAGAGCCTTGGCTGATAATTGCCGAACTCAGCAAGTCGAATGTGAAGTTATCGACTGACCAAAAATTGGAAATCGCTCCCGAATTGAAAGGCCACGGTGCGTGAAACGTCGTGCCATCGCCGGGATTAACGAAGGCGGTAAAGCTTCCGTCGCGACTTTGCACCTGTGGCTTGTCGCCAGTCGCCAGCCCATGCCAGGCCGTTACCATGGTTGCGGTGTTCACTGAAGCAGTGTCAAGATTGACAGTCCCAGCAAATGTAATGTTGCCGGTGATTGGACCGGCGGCTTGAATTTGTGGCGACAACAGAACGCAGCTGAGCAGTCCGATTGCCCCCAATACAACGACGGTTTTTAATTGAATCTTCATGCGTACTTGTCCGACCAGCAGTGTCTTGTATCCGTAATTCAACGTTATTTTGGATGCCTCACGGACTAGATTTTCTTTGGCAATGTTGTAAGGCTCATCGTGTTTACAGCCTTGATCCTGGCTTCGATTTGCGCGGAGGCGGGTGCTAGGTAGCGTCGCTGCTCCCGCTAGATGAGCCAGAATTACAAAGATACTCTCAATTTGCCACGCACGGATTTTCCAATGAAGGCGAACCTGGCCACACGAGAGCCGGAGATCCTGAAAGCGTGGCAAGAGACGCGCCTTTACTGGCAAATTCAGGAAGCCCGCAGCGGTCGAGAGTCGTTCGTGCTACATGACGGCCCGCCTTTCGCCAATGGCGATGTTCATATGGGGACTGCGCTCAATAAAATACTTAAAGATTTTGTGGTGAAGTCACAGTCGATGTTGGGAAAGCGCGCTCCGTATGTGCCGGGTTGGGACTGCCACGGCTTGCCAATTGAATACAAAGTCGTCAAGGAATCAAAGGAGCTTTCCCCACTCGAGGTTCGAAAAAAATCGGAAGCGTTTGCTCGCAAGTACGTCGACATTCAGCGCGAACAATTCAAACGACTCGGTGTCCTGGGCGATTGGGAAAATCCATACCTGACCATGGATCCCAAGTACGAAGCGGAAATTTTGCGCGCTATTGCTGTTTTTGTCGAAAAGGGCCTTGTCTACCAATCGAAAAAGCCGGTTTTCTGGAGCACTGGCGCGCAAACGGCCCTGGCTGAGGCTGAGGTCGAATATCAGGAGCGCGACGATACCGCTGTTTACGTCAAGTTTCCGATCGCGAGCGGGGATTTCGCTGGTAAAGCGAGCATCGCTATTTGGACAACGACACCCTGGACATTGCCGGCTAATCTGGCCATCGCGGTTGACCCAAAGGAGATTTATGTGGTGCAAGAGTTCTCGCGCAATGGCACCTCTGAGACGCTGCTTCTGGCCGACAAGCTGATTCCGCAGTTTTGCACCAACACCGGATTCGAACCTACAGGGGAACCTCTCCATTCATTTCCCGGCAGTAAGATCGACAAAGTCGTTGCGCGACATCCCTTTCTCGACCGCGAATCGATCGTGCTGGTGGCGGACTTCGTAACCATGGATACGGGAACGGGCGCGGTGCACGTCGCTCCCGGCCACGGCGAGGACGATTACAATCTTGGCCGCGCAAATAAACTGCCAATCTTGTCGCCGGTGGATGATCACGGCCAATTCACTGACGAAGCCAACTTGCCGAAACTCACCGGTAAATACGTTTTCGACGCCAACACTGATATCGTGAAGTTGCTTGGCGAGCGCGGCATGCTCCTCGGCCAGCAAAAATTTCATCACTCTTATCCGTATTGTTGGCGCTCGAAAACGCCGATTATCTTCCGCAATGTCGAACAATTCTTTATCCGGATCGACGACCTCCGCGGTCGCGCATTGGAAGCAATTCATAAGGAGGTGAAGTGGATCCCCAAGTGGGGCGAAAATCGCATTGCCGGCACGGTCGAATCGCGTCCGGATTGGGTCATCTCACGTCAACGCAGTTGGGGCGTGCCGCTGCCGGTTTTTTATTCACCGGATGGGAAAGCGATTCTCGATGCAAAAGTCATTCGCAAACTGGCGGATCTCGTCGCGGAGCGCGGTTCGAACATTTGGTTTGAGTTGAACGACGTGGATCTTGCGCGGGAGCTCGGTTTGCCTGAAGGAACCACGCATCGCAACGACACAATCGATGTTTGGATCGACAGCGGGGTTTCCCACAGAGCGGTTTGCGCCAAGCGCCCGGAGCTGCACGATCCCGCCGATATGTATCTTGAAGCGACCGACCAACACCGCGGCTGGTTTCAATCATCGCTCATGACCAGCATCGCGCTGAACAATCGCGCGCCGTACAAGACTTGCGTGACCCACGGCTTCGTCGTCGATATCGATGGAAAAAAGATTTCGAAATCGGGCACCTATGACAAGCCGACGGACGCGGGTCATTTTGTCGGCCGGCACGGGGCGGATCTCGTACGACTTTGGGCCAGCAGCATCGACTACACCGACGACGTCCCGTTCTCCGAAGAAATGTTCAGCCGCCTCGGGGACACCTATCGTCGTATTCGTAACACGCTGCGGATTTTGCTGGGCAATCTTTTCGATTTTCCTGAGCGCCGAAACGATGGATCGGAAGAGCGGCGGTCACAGACCGCCGCTACAGTTCCAACTCTCATCGATCGTTGGATTCTTGAGCGGCTGGACCAGGTAATCGCGGATTGCCGATCCGGCTATCAAGCATTCGAGTTTCACAAGGTGTATCACACCCTTAATCATTTTTGCGCCGTCGATTTGAGCAGTCTCTATATAGATATGACAAAAGACCGTCTCTATTGCGATGCGCCGGACTCTCCCCGGCGCCAGGCGACGCAGAAGGCAATGTCTGAGATCTTTGACATGCTATGCCGGCTGCTGGCGCCGATTCTCTCATTCACGGCGGAGGAAGCGTGGCGCCACTCACAACGAGACGTTTCAGTCCACTTGCAAGAGTTTCCGGAGACAAAAGCACGATCCAGTGAGGCGAGCGCTCAAGTAGCCGAGTTGTTGAAGCTGCGGGGAGTAATCGGGCAAGCCATTGAGAAGGCACGCCAGGACAAACTAATAGGCAACGCTCTTGAGGCAGCCATCGTATTGCATTCGAATTCGGATGTGACCACAAAAATCCAGAAGGAGGAGCTTGAGGAATTCTTCATTCTTAGCGATTTGACCATTCAGCAGGGCAAGGAAGCGAGCGCTTCTGTAACGAAAACTCCGTACAAAAAATGTTTACGCTGCTGGCGCCATCGCCCGAGTGTTGGCACAAGCGCGGTTCACGCCGAATTGTGCGATCGGTGCGAGGCGGTGGTCATAGCTCTCGAGAAAGCGCCGCTATGAAGCTTGTTCGTAAGTCGATCAGGTCGGCGTCAGCCACGATAGGTCCGCCGGCTCGAGCACAATGCCCTCACCTGGCGCTTTCGCGTCCTCCCCTCCTGCCTCTCCCATTGGGAGAGGAACTAAAGGTGAGGGCAAAGGAGTGGGGTTGGGAGAGGATTGAGGTGAGGGTCTTAGAATTAGATCACAATGAAATTCATTTTGTTTTTATCTTTGCCGCTCTACGCGTTCGACCAGTTCACGAAATACCTGGTACAGCGCTTCGTTGATCCCGACCATCCACGGGTGGTGGTAGCTGGATTTCTGAACCTCGTTAATGTGACCAACACCGGAGCGGCTTTCGGTTCGTTCAAGAACAACAATACTGTTTTCGTTGCCATTTCCTGTCTGGCACTTCTCTTCGTAGTGTCACTTCTGGTGCGCCGGCGTTCGCGCGATGTTTGGCGGGATGTTTCATTGGCGTTGCTTCTGGCCGGCATTCTTGGGAACTTGACCGACCGGCTTCTTTACGGCCACGTCATCGATTTTCTTCTTTTTGATCTGCATGTGCCTCTGGCTCATCCCTGGCCCGCTTTTAATGTCGCAGACTCGTGCATTTCCATCGCGGTCGTTTGCTTCATAATTCACTCCTTTCGGCAGAAACACGTGGCCTCAGCCGCGGATAGCTGAATTCTCGGAGCGCTAGGGCGCCGTTTCCGCAGCCGGCAGATAGAAAAACAAAAAGGCGAGAATCAAATACAGAGAGAGAAGCTGGACGCCTTCGATCCAGTTCGTTTCTCCGTCGCCGCTGATTTGAAAAAGAATATAGACGGACGCAACCACGGCCACGACTTGGGGCATCGGAAATTCAAAATCCATGGGGCGGCCAAATGCATAGGAAATGAAAACGAGAACGGGAGCGACAAAGAGCGCGATCTGCAGGCTCGAGCCGACGGCGATGCCAACGCTCAAGTCCATCTTGTTCTTCAACGCCATGGTAACCGCGGTCGAGTGTTCGGCCGCGTTTCCGACAATGGCGACGATGATCACTCCGACGAACACCTCGGTGATGCCGAGAGAAGCACGAACATATTCGATCGTGCCGACGAGGAATTCGGAAAGCAGCGCCACCAGCGCAGTCGCAAACAGCAACATCGTCAAGGACTTCGCGCGTGACCAATCGCTGGGGTTGGCCTCCGCCTCGCTGCCGTGGCCGAGAAAAAGTTGCTTGTGGGTTTTTAAAGTGAAGCCGAGGACGCAAGCATAGGTGACGAACAGAACGGCGGCGATACCTAACGAAAGCCGTTGCTCCCGGGCGGGACTCCAGCCATCCGGTCGGCTGCGGGCGGCGATGTGAAAGACGCTTGGGATAATCAGCGCGATGGCCGCGAGCGAGAGCGAGATAGCGGAAGTTCGAGCGGCGGTTTTGTTGAAACGTTGTTGGCGATATTTCGTGCCGCCGAGCAAGATGGAGAGGCCGAGAACCAGCAGGACGTTTCCGATGATCGAACCGGTGATCGATGCCTTGACCACGCCTGTTAGGCCCTTGGACAACGCCATCATGGCGATAATTAATTCGGCGGCATTGCCGAAAGTGGCGTTTAATAATCCGCCGACTCCCGCTCCGACACGAGCGGCGAGTGATTCGGTGGCGTGGCCGATCCATCCGGCCAGGGGAATGATGCCAAGGCCCGAGCAAATGAAGACGGCCGTCGGATCACCGCCGCCGGGCCAGAATCGAAGCGCAATCGCGATCGGGACAAAAATCACGAGCCAATTGAGCGACGGCTTGAAGCTCACAACATCGGGATGATCCGTGAAATTTTATTTTTCGCGAGCTGTTCCGACTGCGACATAAAATCAGGATGTTATTGATGTGCGACGTTCTTTAACTGCCGTTACTATAGAGTCGCGATGCGACCAACCGAAAAAGAGCCTTCGACAATGGAAAAAACGGCGCGCGAAATTGTCGCTCGACTACGCGCTGCGGGACACATTGCCTATTTCGCGGGCGGCTGCGTCCGTGACATCGCTCGCCATCAGACGCCGAAAGATTTTGATATCGCGACGGACGCGCGGCCGGAGGCGGTGCAGGAAATTTTTGCTCGTACATATGCGGTTGGCGCACACTTTGGCGTGATCGTTGTCCTGGAAAACGGTTTTCAATTTGAAGTCGCGACCTTTCGTTCCGACGATGTTTACGTCGACGGAAGGCGGCCGAGTGCGGTGCATTTTTCTTCACCGGAGGAGGATGCAAAGCGTCGCGACTTTACGATCAACGGAATGTTCTATGATCCGGGGACGGAGCAGGTCATCGACTTTGTGGGCGGTCGCGCCGATCTGGAGGCGAAGCTAGTCCGGGCGATCGGGGAGCCGGCACATCGATTTGCGGAAGATCGCCTTCGCATGTTGCGCGCCGTGCGGTTTGCGACTGTCCTCGAATACGAGATCGACCAGCAAACCTGGGAGGCACTGGTGGCAAATGCAGCCGTGATTAATCAGATCAGCGCGGAAAGAATCCGAGAAGAGCTCGTGCGCATTTTTCTCTCGCCCAACCGAGTCCGCGGCTGGGACTTGCTCGATTCCAGCGGATTGATGCGGGCGATTCTTCCTGAGCTCGAGGGGATGAAAGGCTGCGCCCAGCCGGAGCAATTTCATCCCGAGGGGGACGTGTTTCAGCACACTCGTTTAATGCTCGGCCTTTTACCGTCGGAAGTGTCTGTGCCACTCGTTTTTGCCGTTTTGCTTCACGACGTGGCGAAACCGATCACCGCCAAGGTCGATGAAACTGGCCGGATCCGTTTTAATGAGCATGATCGAATCGGCGCAGAGATGACGGGGCAAATCATGGAACGTCTGCGATTTTCCCGGGCCGACATCGACGCCACCGTTGAGATGGTTCGTCAACATATGGTGTTTAAAGACGTGCCGAAGATGCGCGTGGCGAAATTGAAGCGTTTTATGGCCCGGCCAACTTTTGTCGACGAGCTGGAACTCCACCGGGTCGACTGTGAAAGCAGCCATCGGATGCTGGAGAATTACCAATTTCTGCTTCGCAAACGCGACGAATTTGCAAATGAACCTATTATTCCGCCTCCGTTGGTTCGGGGTGATGATTTGATCGCGCTGGGGCTGAAACCGGGGCCAAAATTCGCCGAAATCCTGGAAGCAGTTGAGACCCGTCAGCTCGAAGGAACACTGCGCGACCGTGACGACGCGCTCGATTGGGTCAAGCGCGAGTATCCATTAGGCGACTGATGCAAATGCTCAACGTCCAACCCTCGATCTTAACACCCAATAAAAGCAGCATTGCGTCATGCCCTCGCTTTATTGGATGTTGGAAGTTGAACGTTTGACGTGGGCGTTTTGTTTTTTTTGCGATGAGAATTCTGATGATCAGCGCGGAGGGCCCGCCTTTACAGCGCGCGGGTGCGCTGGTCGATACCATGGACGCTTTGCCGCACGAACTGCGCAAACGCGGCCACGAGGTCAGTTTGGTTTTGCCTTTCTATCGCGAGATTGGCCAGAACCCATCGTTCAAAGAAGAAGATACCGGCGTTACTGTTGATGTTCGGGTCGGTGAAAAGACTTACATCGCTGAGTTTCTGGAAGGACACAGCGACAGCGGCGTCCAGGTATTCTTCATTCGATGCGACGAGTTTTTCGCCCGAGCAGGAATTTACGGTGAGCACGGCCAACCTTATGAGGACAATGCGGCGCGTTTTATTTTCTTCTGCAAGGCGGCGGTGGAGCTGGCGCGGCGGTTAACACCTTCCGTGCAAATCCTGCATGCACACGATTGGCCAGCGGCGCTCGTCCCGGTGCTGGCGCATGCCCAACATTTGCCATTTGCCAACGTGTTGACCATCCATCATCTGGCTGAACAAGGCAGCTTTTGGGGACTCGACTTCAAGCTGACCAACTTGCACGAGCGGTTCTTTACCCTTCGCGGCATCGAATTTTTCGGGAGGATGAATTTTTTGAAGGGGGGCATTCTTTACGCCGACAAAATCACGACGGTAAGCGACCGCTACCGGCGTGAGATACTCACCCCTGAGGGTGGTTGTGGTCTCGACGCGGTGCTGCGCGAGAACGCTTACAAGCTAAGCGCGATTTTACACGGCGCTGATTACACGCGCTGGAATCCGGCAACCGATCCCTTTTTGCCGGCGCGTTACGATTCGCCCACGCTTTGGGGCAAGCAATATTGCCGGGACGCGCTGTTGAGTGGACTGGGACTGGCACGGGCGCCGAGTGGCCCCGTCTTCGGAATGGTCACACGCGTGGTGCAGGAAAAAGGATTCGAGCTTCTGATGCCGATACTCGATCGACTACTGACGGATGATGTCCGCTTAATCATTTTGGGCGAAGGCGACCCGGCTTATGAGACGGGGCTGGCCATCGCGGCGCGAAAGTTCCCAACGAGATTCGCTTATCGAAAAGAATATGACGAGAAAACCGCGCACGTTATCGAAGCGGGGATGGATATCAGTCTCATTCCGTCACGCTTCGAGCCATCGGGCTTAAGCGCGATGTACAGCTTAAAATACGGCGCGCTTCCAGTGGCTCGCGCCACCGGCGGAATTCAGGAGATCATAGAAGATTACGACCCGACAATGGACAGAGGATACGGGTTTCTGTTCTATGAATACTCCAGTGAAGCTTTTTGGGATGCGATTAAACGGGCGCGGGAAAATTTCCGCGATTTACCACTTTGGGAACGCCTGATGAAGAGGGCCATGTCGCTTAACTTTTCCTGGGACGTGGCCGCGCAGCGTTACGAGCAACTTTACCGTGAGTTGGTTGGGGCCGAAGACGAAGCAGCTGCATAAGCGGAGCGAAGCAAACGCCGAACGCCCAACATTGAACATCGAACGTCGAAGTAGAAATTGTGCGAGTTGGACGTTCGCTGTTGGGCGTTCGATGTTTATTCTCACAGCGTTCCGTCGCTAGCCGCTAGGCACACACGGAGCGCGCCCTCCTTAATTTTGCACTCGCCGCGGCAAAGGCTGGATGCTGGCAAGGTGTAATATCACCGTCCCGCTGGCGGCGTCTTTTCGAGCCTCCTAAGAGCGGCTGCGCAGCTGCTCCGAATAAACGGCGTTGGACGTCGTCCAACACTGGCACTTAAAACAACGTCCACGAACCAAAGGAAATGCGATTCGACACTGCACCCGCCGAGAGAGGGACAAGTTCTTGCAATGTCCAGAGCTTTGGTATCTCCTCGGCCCTTCCTCTTGTTCATACCATGTCAGCTTGGCGATCCTCATTAAGGCCGATACTGGCGGGCCTATCTGTAACCTTCGCACAGCTGGCGGTTGCAGTTTGTCTTCTCGCCCCTGAGGGGCCGCTCTCTTACCGATATTCGCGGCTCATCCAGCACGACGGTTATTGGTTCATGAACATCGTTGACCGCGGCTATGCCACGACCGTTCCGCCGATCGATCACAAAGTCATGGAAGTGTCCAACGTAGCATTCTTTCCCGCTTATCCCGCGCTCGCCGCTGCGCTCCATTACGGTTTCGGCCTCGATATTGATAATTCGTTATTGATCACGGCAGAAGCAGCCGCCTTCGGCTTTTGGACTTACTTTTTCCTTTTTTGCGAACGCTGGGGCGTGTCCTCCGCAATTCAGGTTCTCGGCGCATTGTCTATTGCTGCCCATCCGGCCGCCTTCTTTCTAATTGCCGGATATTCGGAGTCACTCTTCCTCATGGGGCTGATTGGTTTTATGTATTGGAGCACGGCGAATGGCCGGGCCGCAAAAGTCTTGGCGGTTTTGCACGGAATTGCGATGTCTGGGACACGGATTGTCGGCATTCCATGCGCAGCTTTTCCAGTTATACAGTCAGTTTTCGCCAAAGGAGCCGAGCGCGTGCGTCAGCCTTTGCTTTGGCTTCGACTGCACCTGCCCGCGATTGGCTTGATGATGGCGGCAACTTTGGGCGCCGTCTTTTTTTTCCTATTTTGCCAGCTGCGGTGGGGCCATTGGGACATGTACATGCTTACTCAGACAGCTGGCTGGGGCATTACGCCCGATTATCTCGCCATCTTCAAACCCGCGAGCTATCGCTGGCTGCTTCCAGCTTTGAACGACCCAACTGAAGCGAGCCAGATGGCTATGACCGTGGGCGGGCTGATTCTTGTTCTGGTCGTGATTTGCGAAGCCATCGTGGCGATTCGCCACCGGACGCATTGGCAGGGCCGGGTGGGTTTTTATTTCTGCGCCGCTGTCGTCTACTTTGTATCGGTCAGCGGCGTGGCCTGCGTCGAGATGGAAAGCATGCTGCGCTACCAATTCTGCGTGCATGCTCTAATCGTGCTGGCCTTTTTGAATTTTTTGCGCCAATTTCGGAACCCGCCGCTGCTCGTTCGGGCTCTCGGCATGGCGGGAGTGGCGCTCGGCAGCGCCGCCGGGTTAGGCGTACAGGGATGGTATGTCTGGAATTTTACCAGGGGGAACTGGGTGGCCTAGAAAATCATGAAAACAGATGTTGCGATCATTGGCGCCGGACCGGCGGGATTGACGGCCGCCTATCTGCTCTCCAAGAACCAGGTCGAGGTGACCATTCTGGAAGCGGATCCCGTTTACGTCGGCGGCATTTCCCGGACCGCGACTTATAAAGGCTTTCACTTCGATATTGGCGGGCACCGTTTCTTTTCAAAGTGCAAGGCGGTGGAAAATCTTTGGAGCGAGATCCTGCCTGACGATATGCTGGACCGGCCACGGTCTTCCCGCATTTTCTACGCTGGAAAATTTTTCGCCTATCCGCTCAAACCATTCGAAGCGCTGGTCAAACTCGGGATTTTTCGCTCTATCCTTTGTGTCCTTTCCTGGCTCAAGGCGCGTCTCTTTCCGGTGCGCAATCCCCGTAACTTTGAAGAATGGGTCAGCAATCAATTTGGCCGGCGGCTTTTTAATACATTCTTCAAGAGTTACACGGAGAAGGTGTGGGGGATGAGTTGCAAGGAAATTTCCGCTGATTGGGCAGCGCAGCGAATCAAAGGTCTTTCCCTGGGTAGCGCGATCAGGAACGCGCTCTTTCCGCAACGCCAGCCGAAAGACCGGGCGAAGGTGATCAAGACCCTGATCAACTCATTCCGCTACCCCCGCCGGGGGCCGGGGATGATGTGGGAAGTTTGTGCGGAGAAAACAAAAACCATGGGCGGCAAGGTCGAGATGGGCTGCAAGGTGACTGGTTGTGCCTACGATGAGTTAACTTCCAGGTGGACAGTACAGTTTAAGGATCAGCAGGGAAATGCACAGACGCTCCAAGCCGAACATGTGATTTCATCCGCGCCGATGCGGGAGTTGGTCCGGGGCCTGGAGCCGGCAGTTTCAGATCGCACCTTGCGCGCCGCTGAAAGCCTGAAGTATCGGGACTTCCTCACCGTCATGCTCATCCTAAAAGAGCGGAACATGTTCGATGACAATTGGATCTACATCCACGATCCAAGTGTGAAAGTCGGCCGGATCCAAAATTTCCGCTCGTGGTCGCCCGAAATGGTGCCTGATCCAGACAAAGCCTGCTACGGCCTCGAGTATTTCTGTTTTGAACACGATGGGCTTTGGGGTTCTAAGGATGAAGAGCTGATTGAATTGGCGAAAGGCGAACTGATCAAAATCGGTTTAGCCAGGGAAGGCGACGTCGTTGACGGCTGCGTGGTGCGACAGAAAAAGGCCTATCCGGTTTATGACGACGATTATGCGCGGCATGTGGAGACGATTCGGGAGGAACTGGAAGATCGCTATCCAAACCTGCATCTGGTCGGTCGCAACGGAATGCACAAATACAATAATCAGGACCACGCCATGATGACGGCCATGCTATGCACGGAAAATATTCTCGCCGATACAAAGCTTTACGATCTTTGGCAGGTGAATGGGGACGCCGAATATCATGAGGGTGGAACTGTTCCGGCTGAAGACACCCATGGAACTGCGGTTCGTCTGGTTCCGATGCGCGTGGATCCAGCGACTTCGGCCACACTCGCACCGGATTAACTCTGTTTGGTTGGAGCTTTAAAACGCGCGCATCGCCATCCACCGGCGAAATATCTATTGTAACGCCGTCTTAAGCGGCGCTGCCGAGCGCATGGAGACCACATTTCCAAATCGCGCGGAAGCTGGCCGGCGCCTGGCGGAAAAGCTGGAACAGTACGCCGGGCGTGACGATGTCATTGTTCTCGGTTTGCCACGGGGAGGCGTTCCCGTTGCTTACCAGGTGGCCCAACGGCTGGGTGTTCCTCTCGATGTTTTTATCGTGCGCAAACTCGGCGTCCCGGGGTTTGAAGAACTTGCCCTCGGGGCCATCGCCTCCGGCGGGGTTCGGGTCTTAAACGACGACGTTGTTCGCGCCTTACCGAACGCAAACGAGCTGGTTGAATCAGTGACGGCGCGAGAGACGGCCGAACTCCAGCGACGGGAGCAAGCATATCGCGATGGCAGGCCGCCGCCGGAGTTGCGCGGACGCGTCGTCATCCTGGTGGACGACGGTCTCGCGACTGGCGCAACCATGCGAGCCGCCGTCGCAGCGCTACGACAACTGGGTGCGGCCAAAATTGTCGTGGCTGTTCCCGTTGGCGCGGCTGACACCTGCCGGGAATTGGAAGAGGAAGTGGACGAAACCGTTTGCGCCATGGCCCCTGAATGGTTCCAGGCCGTCGGCCAGTTTTACGAAGACTTTTCACAAACCAGCGATGATGAAGTGCGGGAACTGCTGGCTCGCGCTGCGCAGAGGAATCAACATGAATGACGCGGCGACTCTTGGTGAAGTCGCGCAGCGGCTGACCGGGAGCGCTAAGGACTATGATGATCTCATCTCTCTTGTGGGCGATGCTCGATTCGTCTTGCTGGGCGAGGCGTCGCACGGGACGCACGAATTCTATTTCGAGCGGGCTCAATTTACCAAGCGGCTGATCGCGGAGAAAGGATTCACCGTCCTGGCGATTGAAGCCGATTGGCCGGACGCTTATCGGGTTCACCAATATATTCGCGGCGCCACAAACGATTCGGATGCCGACCAGGCACTCTCCGGCTTTCGCCGTTTTCCAACGTGGATGTGGCGCAATACGGTCGTGCTGGAGTTCGTTGAATGGTTGCGCGAGTTCAACGCAAAGCTTGATCCCAAAAACGCGCCGGCCGGTTTCTACGGTATGGATCTTTACAGTCTCCATGCCTCGATCGATGCCGTGCTCAATTATCTCAATAAAGTTGACCCTGGTGCGGCGACGCGAGCACGGCGCCGTTACTCGTGCTTCGAGCATTTTAGCCAGGAACCGCAAGAATACGGATATGCGGCAACCGCCGGCATTATTGAATCGTGCGAAGACGAGGTCGTGGCGCAGCTTACAGAAATACAGCGCAACGCAGCGGCATTTTTGACGCGCGACGGTCAGGCCGGTGCCGATGAACTTTTTTTCGCGGAGCAAAATGCGCGATTGGTAAAAAATGCGGAGCAATATTATCGCTCGATGTTTCGCGGCCGCGCCTCATCGTGGAATCTGCGGGACCGCCATATGGTGGAAACAATCGAAGCTTTGGTCGCACATTTTAATGGAAGCCGGCAACCGAAAGCGATTGTATGGGCGCACAATTCTCACCTGGGCGACGCGCGGGCGACTGAGATGGGGGAGCGTGGTGAAGTCAACGTGGGACAGCTCATCCGCGAGCGCTTTCCAAAAGACGCGGTGCTGATTGGTTTCACCACGTATCATGGCACCGTAACCGCTGCTTCAGATTGGGGTGCGCGCGCCGAACGTAAACGGGTGCGTCCCGCCCTTCGCGAAAGTTACGAGGAGCTGTTCCACACAGTCACGCTGCCGCAATTTTGGATTAATCTGCGCGGAATGCGCAAAGAAGTGGACCTGCTCCGAAAGCCACGATTAGAACGCGCCATTGGTGTGATCTACCGCCCGGAAACGGAACGATTGAGTCATTATTTTGAGGCGCGTCTTTTGGAACAGTTTGACGCCGTTATTCATTTCGATGAAACCCGCGCGGTCGAGCCACTCGAGCGAACAAGCATTTGGGACAAAGGCGAATTACCGGAAACTTATCCGTTTAATGTTTAGTCATGGAAGAGGTGTTCATTCAGGCTGGACCGGCGACTCTCGCTGGCAATTTGAGTATTCCCGACGATGCCGCCGCGCTCGTGCTCTTCGTTCACGGAAGTGGCAGCAGTCGACACAGTCCACGGAATCAATTCGTGGCCCGCACTCTGAACAAGACTGGACTCGCGACGCTGCTTTTCGATCTGCTTACACCACAAGAGGAGTTGGTCGACTCGCGCACGGCGGACCATCGATTCGACATCGGGTTGCTGGCCGAGCGGCTGGTTCATGCGACCGATTGGGCAAAGCAGCAGCAACCGACGCGCAATTTGCGGATCGGTTATTTCGGCTCGAGTACGGGCGCCGCCGCCGCGCTGGTTGCAGCAGCGCAGCTGCCAGATGATGTCGGGGCCATTGTGTCACGCGGCGGACGGCCGGATTTGACTGGCGAAGCGTTGCCTAAGGTGAAGCCAGCGACCTTGCTCATCGTCGGTGGCGAGGATGACGTCGTGATTGAGCTCAACGAAAAGGCGCGTGCGCAAATGCGCTGTGAGGTGAAGATCGAAATCGTTCCTGGGGCAACTCATCTCTTCGAGGAGCCGGGCGCGTTAGAGCAGGTCGCAAAATTGGCGAGTGATTGGTTCTTACTTCATGCCGCCGGCAGTAGCGGGCCGCACTGATAACGGGTGTGAATGGTGATCGGTGAATAGTGATTAGTAGCTCGACGACGGCCATTCACTGTTCACCGATCACTCTTCCTTGTAAGTCACCACTCGCCCCCAAAGGCTTTTTGTGCCCCAGATGCCGGCGCGCAGACATTCGAGCTGAATGATCTGGCTATGATCGACAAAAAGATTTACGTCTGCGCCATAGTTTTTGATGTACCAGGCGAATACAGCTGGATCAGCGGCTTCGAACATGAGCTTCTCCATCCCGATCTCAGCAATGAATTGTGCTGGCACTTCAGTTCGCCACGGCTCGACATTTTCGGTGATCCCTTCGCTCTCGATCATGATGATATCGGCGCCCGCTTCGAGGAACCGCTTTGCCTGAGCGATGGACCAGCTCGGATCGCGCGTACCTTCCGCGACCAATTCGGTGGCGGCAGTTGCGCCGCCGGCGCCGAATTGAATTCCAACTTCAGGTTTGGCTTTCAATCCGAAGTTGCGGACCAACTCGATAAGGCGCAGCCAATCGTCCGTCGGGATGGAAATGAAACCGGCTGAGATCTCAACAATGTCAAAACCAAGCTCCTTGCATTCGGTGACGTATCGCCGCACCACATCACTGCCTTGAGCGAGCACCCGCTCGATAAAGCCGCCGGTAGAAACCAAAACATCGTGCTGGTGGCAAAGATCGATAAGTTCGCGAACCGCTTTCTCGGGCATGAGCGTGAACGAACCGCCCGCGAATTTCAGTGAGTCGACGTAGCGACCCATCGTTTCAAAGAGATCCTCGAGATAGCGTCGTCCGACAACGGAGTAATACGGTCCGCGGATTTCGGTTAATCCGCGTCGCCGTGGCTTGCTGTCGCGCTCGTTAATCGGGAGGAACGGAAAACTACGGTCGCTTTTGTTCGATTTGATTCTCATTGGTCCTCATTGTGAAAACGTCGCGTGAAGTCGTTCTGGCTGTCTTCGGAGCGCAAGGTGGATCGAGAGTCACTTGCTCGATGTTAAAAATTTGGCGGCGAAGCCGCGTATTGATTAGCATCGCCCGGCGGAGCGGCCGATCTACCTGTCAACGTTCAGACAAAGCCCATGTGGGCCGCCAAATTCGCGCAATGGGGTGCGGGGTTTAGAGTGCGAATTGTCAAGGTACGTATTGACTTTCACACGATGAATTCGCCTGCAAACAGCTTCTCTGCCCTAACAACGGACCTTTATGAAGTCACAATGGCCTGCGGATATTGGAAGGCAGGCGTGAGCGACCATGAGGCGGCGTTTCACATCACTTTTCGCCAAAATCCATTTGCAGGAGAATTCACGATTACGTGCGGCCTCGCCTCAGTAATTGGTTTAGTGCGGGAATTTTACTTCCGCGAGACTGACATTGCTTATCTTGCGTCGCAGCGCGGCAACGACGGCAAGCCGCTGTTCGAGGGCGCCTTTCTCGAGTATTTGCGTGCACTGCGGCTTACCTGTGACATCGACGCGATGCCGGAGGGGACGATGGTGTTTCCAT
>WNGI01001124.1_pt1 | contig 21718 bp, 22 predicted proteins | sample 5400621 | NCBI WGS metagenome assembly WNGI01 (sample SAMN13153374, study PRJNA577476) | soil metagenome | isolation source: 20 cm soil or saprolite under Garry oak tree replicate 1 | place: USA:California | collected 2016-06-15
GATGGTCGGATTCGCCTCGCGGATCGCATGCAGGTACTCCTGGCTCTGCATGGTGCCTTCCGTCGAGATCACGCCCACGCGTTTGTTCTTCGTTGCGGCGACCGCCGCCTCCGCGCCCGGCGTGATCACGCCGATGATCGGGATGTCGAAGACTTCGCGGGCGGTGTTGAGCGCAGCGGCAGTTGCCGTGTTGCACGCGATCACGACCAGCTTGACGTCGAGCTTCTCGAGAAACCGAATGATGTTCAGGGCAAACGTCCGCACCTGCGCCTGGTAGCGGGGTCCGTAGGGAAAATGGCCGAGATCCGCGAAGTAAATCGTGGATTCATGGGGAAGTTGCCGCTGCAACTCGCGCAGGACCGTGAGGCCGCCGACGCCTGAGTCGAAGACGCCGATGGGCCGCGGGTCACTCATGTGCGCCACCCCATCTTAACAATCGCTAATGCAATTGGACCGCAATAAGATCGCGCTGGCAATCGGGCCTTGAATTGATCCCAGAGCCACGGCACCTGCAAGTGACGGCCTCCACTCCGGTTGTACCGGCGATGAAGCCCCACGTCCGGCGCGGTCGTGCCGCCAAAGAGAAGCGAATCCAACGCGCGAGAGCCCGGCAGGCCACCATAAAGACGCAGGCCGCGTAGCGCTCGCTATCTGGATAACGCCCCAGGAACGCTGGGCCCTTCGCGCGCGGTTCTTGTGTGCTTCGTTACGAGCATCCAATCGCGATTGGCACGCGGGGTCCAATCGTCGTTACATTGCCGGTCGTCCGACCGAAGCGCACCCGGCTTTTTCCGCCCATGGGCGGGTGAGGAATACCCGTACGGCGCGCTCGGCCACCTTGGATCACCGCCGTCGTTTGTTTGGACCACAGACGCCCCTCAAGATGGGCGGCGCTTGTCCGGTCCGTCCATTCGAGGTCCCCATCAGTGAGATTCTCCGGCCCAACACTCAACCTGCGCGCAGCGGCATTGGCCGGCGCCATCGCGGTCGCATCCGCCGCCCTGGGTCACCAGGTCGGCGCGGCGGCCGACAGCTCGATGAGCATCGCCGTGATGGGCCAGCAGGATGCCGCCTGGGCGGGCGCGCCGCTCGGCACGTCAGCAACCGAATCCATCGGATCAGCGGGTTGTGCCATCACCGCGGTGACGATGATGCTTCGCTATTACGGTATGGACACCGACCCGGGAGCCTTCAACGCCTGGCTGTCGGCCAACGGCGGCTATGCCTACGATGACCAGCTCATCTGGGACGCCGTCACCCGGTACTCCGGAGGTCGCGTGGGCTTCTCCGGGTGGCTGGGCCCCGACCTGGACGCGATCCAGGCCGAGCTCGATGCCGGACGGCCGGTGGTGGCGGAGGTCCGCCTCGGCGCCAACCAGCACTTCGTCTTGCTGACCGGCTATGCGACCGAGGGTGGCATCCTGATCAACGATCCCTGGTTCGCCGACAGCGTGCGATTCATCGATCGATACGGCGATCCCGCCGCCGGCATCGTCTCGATTCGCACCTTCATGCCGGCCGACCCGGGCGGCGCGCGCGGCCACGGCCGGCTGAGCTGGCTCGCCAATGCCGTAGCTGCCGTACATCTGTCGCAATAACGAGCGCGTCCAAAGGCAACGGCACGGTCGTCCGGTACTGCGAGTACTTCTTTCTCAAGGCCATGATCGCCCGTCGCTGCTCGGTGCCGGCGTCGACGATGCGCGCCGTCCCGCGAAGTAGTACGTACCAGAGCCGCCGCCAATCCTCGACATAATGGTCGACGAGCAGGGCCGCGTTGGGGTTGGCGCGCACGTTCTTGACACGGCGCAGTTGAGCCGGATCGACTGACTTGGGTTTGCCGTCGATGGCCTGGTAGACCGTTTCTCCCAGGAGAACGAAACACACCGGAACGACGGACGGGATGCGTCCCTCCGACGTCGCGAAATGCCCGACGCGCGCCCGCGCGATCCGCCGCCGCAGCCCAGCATCGATCACGGCGATGTCAAGATTAGCCGTGCCCATTTTTCTGCGTGAGACGGACGTGAAAGAACTCCTGACGATGGACGTGACCCTCGCGGCGCTCGAGGCCGCTTTTCGCGAATGGGCAGCGGGACGTGCCAGCAACCAACCGCGGCGTCGGGTTGCGGCTGGCGCCGTCCTGGCCACGATGTCGGCGGCCCTCCCCTCGAAAGGCCTGATGGGCTTCAAGGCGTATACACACGGCAAGTCTGGTGCACGGTTCTGGCTGTGCCTCTTCGACGCGGCCGACGGACGGCCGCACGCCGTGATCGAGGCCGACTGGCTGGGCCGGATGCGAACCGGCGCGACATCCGGGCTGGCCACGAAGTACCTGGCGCCCGCGCCGGCATCGGTCCTCACCATCATCGGCGCCGGGACCCAGTCGCTGACCCAGGTGCTCGCCGTCGCCGCGGTGCGACCGCTGCGCGAGGTCCGGGTCTTCAGCCGGACCTCCGCGCACCGCGACGCGCTCGTCGCGGAGCTCCGGAATGTGCTGCCGGGCACGATCGCGATCCAGCCTGCCGGCGGCCTCCGGGAGGCCGTCGACGGCACTGGGATCCTCACGACTGTCACCTCGGCGGCGCAACCCATTTTTCCCGGGGAGTGGCTCCAGGCGGGCCAGCATCTGAACGTGTGCGGCTCGAACTATCCGGATCGGCGGGAGATCGACAGCCGGGTCGTATCCCGCGCCGACCTCCTGGTCGCCGATGATGTCGAGGCTGCCCGCCTCGAGGCCGGTGACCTGCTACTCGCGGAGCGTGAGGGGCAATTGAGTTGGGGCCGAGTCCATTCACTGCGCGACGTCGTCGCCGGATCGGCCGGCGGACGCCAGCCTTCCGACGTGAGTCTGTTCAAGTCGGTCGGACTCGCGATCGAGGATGTGGCCGCCGGCGCCGCGGTGCTCGAACTCGCCCGGGCGCGGGGCGCCGGGCAGCAGCTGCCCGACTAGCAATTGACTTTTACTTACATCTGCGTTATATCATTTATTGCCGCGATGACTGTCAATGCCTGGGTGACGGCACGATCCGTCGAGTTGGGCGCTGCTCTGTGCACGGCCGCGATCCTGATCGGCGGACTCGCCATCGGCGTGCCCTTCCTGCTCGAGCGCATCCCGGAGGTCTTTCTCTACAGCTTCTGCTGCGTCACGGCCGTGCTGTTACGCGCCGCGATCGACCTGGCGGTGCGCGCGAGCGTGCTCGCGGTGCGCCGCATTCGGCCCGCGCCGGCGCCGGCAGCGGTCCGCCTTGAACCTGGCAACGCCTGACCCTTGCGCGGTTCGATCCTGATATCGACGCTATAACGAAACCAGCTGGCAATGATAAGATGGACACCCGGGTCAACCGTGGGCGCGTGCCCGCCATCAAGGAGGAAACGATGGGGTATTTGCGAGGCGTCGTGCATGGAGCGATCATTGGCGGGGCGGTGGCGTTGCTCTACGCGCCCAAGCCGGGACGGCAGATGCGCGAGGAGCTTTCGGAGCGCCTCGATCAGGTGCGCGGCCAGATGCAGCCGGTGTTGGACCAGGCCCAGGGTGTCGTGGATTCAGCGCGGCCCCAGGTCGAGCGCGGCATTTCCAAGGCCCAACGGATCACCCGCATGGGCAGTGGCAGCAGTACGGCCGGTCCCGCGGCTAATTAGAATCATCTCGTGACGCGCAACGGAGAGGGGATCGTCGTTGCGGGGGGCGTGCGCACCGCCATCGGCAAATTCGCGGGTGCCTTCAAGGACACGCCTTCGTCGGATCTGGGCGCGAACGCGATCCGCGCTGCCGTTCAGCGCGCGGGCATCGAGCCGTCGGTCGTCGACGAAGTCATCCTGGGCTGCGTCGGTCAGGTAGGCGAGGATGCCTTCAACGCCCGGCTTGCCACCCTGAAGGCCGGTCTGCCGGAGAAGACGACGGCTTTCAACGTGAATCGTCTTTGCGGCTCGGGGCTGCAGGCGATCAACAGCGCCGTCCAGGAGCTGCGCACCGGTGAGGCCCAGGTCGTCGTGGCGGGCGGCAACGAGAACATGTCGATCCAGCCGTACCTGCTGCCGCGTTCGCAGGTGGGGTGGCGCCTTGGCGAAGCGACCCTCATCGACGGCACGATGTCGCTGGTGACCGACCCCTTCGGTCGCTACCAGATGGGCTCGACAGCCGAGAAAGTCGCCGATCGTTACGGCGTCTCGCGCGAGGCCCAGGACAAATTCGCCGCTGAAAGCCAGCGTCGGGCGGCCGCCGCCATCGCGGAGGGTCGGTTCGACGACCAGATCGTGCCGGTCGCGATTCCGCAGAAAAAAGGCGAGCCGGTGATCGCCACCGTCGATGAGCATCCGCGGCCCGGCACGACGATGGAATCCCTCGGGCGCCTCAAGCCGGCCTTTCGCGAGGGTGGAAGCGTGACCGCCGGTAACTCATCGGGCATCAACGACGCCGGCGCGGCCATCGTCGTCATGAGCCGGGGAAAGGCCGGGGAGTTGGGCGTGACGCCACAGCTCGAATGGGTCGCCGACGCCGTCGCGGGCATCGCCCCGGAGATCATGGGTGTGGCCCCCATCTTCGCGGTGCAGAACTTGCTCAAGAAGGTCGGGATGACGATCAACGACATCGATCTCATGGAGTTGAACGAGGCCTTCGCGGCACAGGCGGTGGCGGTGATCCGGGAGCTGGAAATTGACCCGGAGAAGGTCAACCCGAACGGCGGCGCCATCGCGCTCGGCCATCCGGTCGGCGCCACCGGTGCCATCCTGACCGTCAAGCTGGCCTACGAACTCAAGCGTCGGAAGGCCGAGTGGGGCATCGTGACGATGTGCATCGGCGGGGGCCAGGGCATCGCGACACTCTTCCGGAACCTTAACTAAGCCCTCCGGCTGCACGGGTTCGGGCTCCGGCGCGTTGTATTCGGAAGCATGTCCCGGCTGCCTCGCCGCGCCATCGTCCTCGCCGTGACGCTGGTGCTCACCGTGATCGCGCTGCTGCGCTACGGGGTGCCGGTCACGATCCTGGTCATGGCCGTTGGCGTCACCGCGGCCGTGCTGGTCGGCCGGCACCAGGCCGGCCGCTTTTCGAGCAGACGCAAGGGGCCGCGCGGGCCGGTGTGGCGCCCCAAAGTCCACCACCAGGAGCTGCCAGCACCGGCTGACGACCCCGTGATCGGCTTCGCGGAGCCCGTGGTCGAACTTTTCGCGTCGCGAACGCCCCCACTCGCCCACCTGGAGCTGAGCGCCACCGTCCGCAGCCAGCTCGACGGCTTTGCCCTCGGCCGGACCCGGCGCATCATCGAGGCGCCGGACCTCCTTAACCACGCCGCGGCCGATGCGGAAACCTGGCCCGTGGTCGAGGCGGCGGTCCACAAGACGATGGCGCTGGCGCGCTCACGCGGCGTCGAGGTCAACCCCGAGGGCCAGCCGCGCCTGATGCAGGCGCTGGCCCTGAGCGCCGTGCAAGGCGTCCTACTCGCGGAGTGGCGTCAACTGGAGGACGGCGGCACCGCCTGGGATGGCGCCACCGCGCGGATCCGGGCCTCGGATGCCTTTTCGATCCAGCACATCACGGACGAAATGGAACGCCGGCAGCTGCCGGAGCTCTTCGCCGGGATCGCGCGCCGGCCGCCGGATTTCGAGGTCCGGCTGCTGCTGCCTTATGCGCTGGCGAGCGCGTTTTACATGCGCCTGCACGGAAAGCCACCCCACGCCTTCGCCGCCTGAGGCCTGAGCGGCGATCCCGTCTACGCGGCGCCCGCCGAGACGTCCCGGTGACGGTCCTGGGTGAACCGCCGGTAGGACCGGTCGCCGATCCATTGCGTCGGCGGCGCGGCAAACCATTTCGCCATATCATTCAGCGGCCCCGCGTACTCCGAACGCAGCCGGGCGAACGCCGTCCATGAGTCGTCGGACGCCTTCAGGGTGTAGCCGACCGCGGCCAGGCGCTGGCGTGCCTCATCGAACTCGTATCGCTCCACCCCGGGCTCGTGGTCTTGTTGGATTTGAAAGTAACGGGCCAGATCTTCGACCGTATGGCGGCCAATCGCGTACATGATCTGCGCCGGGCCGCGCGGGATATCGATGACGGTGGTCAGCACCAGGGTCGCCGCATCCAGCACCGCTCCTAGCGCGCTGATCCAGGACTCGTTGTCGTGGCTGGAGCGAAAATAGGCGAGCAGTGGATAGGCCATGTGGCTGTCGAGCACTTCGGCCGCCCATTTCTCCCACTCCACGAAAATGCGGCCCATGTCGTCCTTCAGACCGAGCTTCGACGCGGCTTCCAGCATGCTGACACCCGAGGGCGGCGCACCGCCCCGCGCATCGAGCGTGACGACCAGGACCTCTCGTCGCTGGAAGGAGGCGTACAGAGAAAAAATAAAGCTGATGGCGAGCGCGATCAATCCAAGCCCGGCGACGGCAGCCATGATCGAGACCAGCCGCGCCAACCACGAGTGCGCCACGATGTCGCCGTAGCCGATCGTCAGTAGCGAGGTCCCGGCGTAGTACATCGCCATCGGCAGGCTTTCCAGCGGGGGACGGGTCTGCGTGCGGAGCGCGTACAGCATCAGGCCGAAGCCGAGGATCAAGCCCGCAATCCAGACGAGAAGCAGCCCGATAAGGACGCGTGGCGCAAACGTGCCAAGCATGCGCTCGCGTTTATCGGGAGCCGCTCTCAACCCCAGCGCTCGCCAGGCCCGCCAGCTGCCTCGGATCACGAGCCGGGTCAGGCGAAATCTTCTCCATGGCGATGGGCGCGGTACGACCACGGACTCGAACACGTCGTTGAGCACGAAAAAGACGATGACCCCCCCGGCGAGGAACTCGATGATCTCGATCATCCGACCATCAGATTAGCCGGTGTGCCGGGACAGGGACTCGAACCCTGACGCCCTTACGGGCAGGCGATTTTAAGTCGCCAACGTCTACCCATTCCGTCATCCCGGCGCGAGCAACATTGTAGGGCGCGTCCTCTTGTTTTCTCGCGCCGTCTGCGATAGCCTGCCTGACCTGCATGGGACGGTCTGCACTGCGGTTGCCGGTCGTCGTGATGGTGATCGCGGCGTTGAGCAGCACGCTGGGCTCGGCGGCGCCGGCCCCGCCCTCCAGAACGGTCGCAACTCCCAGATTGCTGGCCGCCTCGACGCCGGTCGACCAGGTCGATCCCAGGCCGCCGCGCATCCTGCAAGCCACGCCGTCACCGGGGCCGTCGCCGATTCCTCCGCTGCCCGCCGCGGTTGCTCGGCCGCGTCCGACGCTGCGACCAATCCCGACGCCGGCGATCGATGCGCAGGAGGTCGCCCTCGTCAACCTCGACACCGGGCGTTTTCTGTGGCAATCGAACGGCCGGGCCGCGTGGGCACCGGCCAGCCTGACCAAGATTTTCACCGCCATGGTGGCGGTCGACCTGATGGGGATGAACACGCTGGTCACGGTGCCGGACGCCATCCGCCAGCTGCCCGCCGACTCCACCTTCATGGGACTGACCCCCGGGGAGCGGCTCACGGTGCGCGAGCTCTTGTACGGCGTGTTCCTCAACTCGGGAAATGACGCGGCGGAAACGCTCGCCTCGGCCGCCACCTCACGCGCGACGTTCATCGCCGACATGAACGCGAAGGCGGCGCGCCTTGGGCTCCGCACAACGCACTTCCTCAACCCAACCGGGCTGGACGCCTCCGGCCATTACTCCTCAGCCGATGACCTGGCCATCGCCACCATCTACCTGGAGTCGCATTACCCCGGCCTGGTCGGCGTCGCCGCGACACCCGCGATCGCGATCGCGGCAACGGCGACGCACAAGGCCTACGCGCTCGTCAACCTCGACAAGTTGCTGCATACCTATCCCGGTACGTATGGCTTGAAAACCGGATGGACCGAGCTGGCGCTGGGGTGTTTGATCACCACCTCGAGTCGCGGTGGCCACCGCCTGCTGGGCGTGCTGCTGGGCGCTCCGAACGGCACCGCCTACGCGCAGATGCCGAAAGTGCTCGACTACGGATTCGAGCTGCTGGGCGTCCTCCCTCGACCACCCGGAACATAGCCCCCGGCGACCGGTTCGAGTAGGCAGCCACTCACATTTCCTCCAGCCAGAATGGCATGCGGGGATCGCTGTAGCGCGTTACCGTGGTGGTGTCGTAAACGTCTCTGCCAATCGTCCTAGCAGCGTGATCGCCCGCCGCATCCTCCTCACCACCGTAGTGGGCCTGCTCGCCGCCGGCATCGCCGTCGCGGTGACCCATCCCAGCCTTGCGACCCGGGTAATAGCGCTCGAGGCCGGCATCCAGCAGAAGATCGGCGTGGAGCTTGCCGTTGCCGGGATCTATCTCGAGGAGTCGGGCATCCCCATGCCCGTGCCCTCCGAGGTCGGCATCGGGTATCTCGGCCAGCGCGTGACGGTGAGTCCCGTGGCGCTTGGCGCAACCTGGTTCGGACTCACGCTGCTGATCGTGCTCGGATCGACGAACCTGTATGCGGCATCACGCCGCTTTGGGCCGGCGCTACTTGGTGGGCGCCTCGGAAGGGCGCTGCACCTGACGCCATCCGGGGTTGCCCGGGCCCAGCGCTGGCTTCAGCGTTGGGGTCCCCTGGCGATCGGGCTCTCGCGCTATCTCCCGGGCTTGCGCTGGGGCATGGCGGTGGCCTGCGGCACCCTGGGGGTGGGCTACCGCACCTTCTGGTTGAGCACGGCGATTTCAGCCGCGGTGTGGGCAGGCGGGCTGCTCACGCTGGGCGTCACGGTGGGCGACGCGGTCGGCCGCCTGCTGGGCGAGCATGCCTGGATCGGGCTGCTCCTGCCGCTTCCCGCCGTGGCCGTCCTGAGCACCGGACTCGTTCGCCTGGTGATCACCGCACGAGCGACGACCTCCCCTTCGGCTACACCCTCGATCTAGCCGCCGCCGGCCGCATCCAGGTCGCCACCAGTACCAGCGCGCCGGCACCGAGGACCACCGCCACCAGGCCGATGAGCCATCCGATGACCGGGATGAGCCCCACGATGGTCAGCACGAAGAGCCCGCCCAGCAGCGCGAAGGCATCGTGGTACCGGCCCCAGCCCAGCCGGGCGAAGATCAGCCGCCCCAGCAGGAACCCGGAAATGGCGTAGCCAATGGCCAGCGCCAGGATCCAGAGCGGGATGAGCAAGAGCCCGAGCCACCAGCCGCCGATAAAGATCCCGACGATGAACACGATCAGCGCGACGATCGGGGTGATCACGAGGATCGCGGCACCAATGCCGGCGCTCGCCCACGGTTGCGCCCGCTCGATGTCGATCGCGCGGGTGCTCAAGCCGGGAAAGAGGAAGATCAAGAGCAGGCCGAGGGCGAAGATCCCGATCAACGCTCGCAGCCACCCGAGAAAACCATTGCCGGCGTCGCCGCCTCGGTCGCTGGGCGTATGCCGCGTGGTGGTGCCGGCAACACGCGCGCCGTTGACGAGCTGGACCGAATTGTTGCTGGTGTAGTCCAGGTTGCCGCCGACCTGCGCGCCATCGAGCTTGAGATGGTCGACCCGGCCGCGCACGTCGCCCCCAACGCGATTCCGTAGCGTCAGACTGCCCGATGACATCTGGACCCGTCGGGCGATCGGGGCGGAGACCGTCGCGGTGCCTCCGGCCACGACCAGGTCGCGGCCGATGGTAGCGCCGGATCCAACATCGATCGTGCCAGCGGTCACGACGAGGTCGTGCGCGATCGGTCCGTTCACGGTGATGTTGCCACCGGCGGCGATGATGCTGCCGCCCACGTGGCCGGTGACGTTGATGGTGCCGCCGCCGAGGATCAGATCGCGGGTGATGGTGCCGGACACCGTGATCGTGCCGCCACCGGCGATGACGCTGCCGTTGACCGTCCCACTGATGCTGACCGTACCGGCGCCCGCGTAGATGTCATCGTTGACCGTCTCACCGGGTGGGACCGTGACGTCGGAACCCTGTCGAAGATCGGCGGCCGCGGCCGGCAGCGGCAGCCAGGCGAACAGTGCCGCGACCATGATCGATCCGCCGAACGCCACCACCGCGCGGCGGTGCATCGCGTGTGTGCGTGCCATCCCATGCCCTCCTGTCGCCGCAGCGACCTGGTTGCATTCTCGCACCGTCGCGACCGTCAGGGGTGAAAGCGAGCTCAGGCGGGGCGGCGAAGACTCCAGATGGCGATGCTATCCCACCGCCGCCGTGGGGAGTTCTTCGCTGCTGGCCTGTTGCTGCGGCTTGCGCGAACGCAGCGGGACATCGGGCATGAACAGCGAGATGACCAGCGCCCCCGCCGTGAGGATGACCGAGATCAGGAACACGTCGTGCAGGGTGAGGGCCAGCGCCTGGCGGACGGCGTGCATCGCCTGGTCGAAGAGGGGCGCCAGCTGTGCCGGAAGCTTGGCCTTGGCCGCCGCGATCCGCGCCGGATCCAGTAGGGCATTGGGATTGCTGGCTGAGCTTCCCATGACGTTCTTGAATGCCGGTGGCAGGTTGACCTTCGCGATCTGGGCGCTGATCGCGCCGGGAAGTCGCTGGGCCATGATGCTCCCCAGCACGGCGGAGCTCACGGTGCCGCCGACGTTGCGCCAGAACTGGATCTGGCTGGTGCCGACGCCGAGGTAGCGCTGCGGCAGGGCGCTCTGCACGGCGTTGATGTAGAGCGGCATGGTCACGCCGAGCCCGAGCCCGACGAGGACGATGTCGATCGTGATCGCGGTCTGCGTTGTCGCGGCGGTTGTCTGCGCCATCAGGTAGAGCCCGATCACCACCAGCCCGAGGCCGATGGTCCCCAGGTAGTGATAGTGCTTGATGCGCGGGATCAACTGGCCCGTCAGGACACTCGACACGATCAGGCCGAGCATCATCGGAGTGAGCAGCAGGCCGGAGTTGGTGACGCTCACACCAAGAACGCCCTGGGTCTCGAGGGGGACGAAGATGATCATCCCGAACATGCCGAGGGCGGCAAAGAAGCCGACCAACACGGAGACGGCAAAGGCGCGGTTCTTGAACAGCGTAAAGGGCACGATCGGTTCCTTGACGCGTTGCTCGATCATGAAGAAGGCGATCAGCATCGCGGCGCCGAAGGCAAGCAACCCGAGCACCTCGAAGGAGGTCCATCCCTGGTCTTTGGCCACAGACAACGCGATCAGCATCGGGATCAGGCCGGCGGCGAGCGTCGCCGACCCGACGAAGTCGATGTCGCGCCAGGAAGCGCGGGTCCGCACGAAGGGCAGGAAGGCGGCCACCACGAGGACGCCCAGCAAGCCGACCGGCAGGTTGACGTAGAAGACCCAGCGCCAGCCGAGGTTGTCGGTCAGGAAGCCGCCCACCACCGGGCCGACGATCGAGGAGAGGCCGAAGACGGCACCGAACAGGCCCTGGATGCGGGCCCGCTCCGCCGGCGTGTAGATGTCGCCCAGGACGGTGAACGCCGAGGCGAAGAGCGTGCCGCCGAAGAGACCCTGCACGATGCGCAAGACGATCAGCTGATTCATGTCCTGAGACAGGCCGCACAGTGCCGAAGCGGCGACGAAGCCTATCATCCCGACGATGATGAACGGCTTGCGGCCGAACAGGTCGCCGAGCTTGCCGGCGATCGGCACCACGACCGTCGAGGCGACGAGGTAGCCGGTGATCAACCAGGAGTAGCGATCGAGACCGTTGAGCTCGGCGACGATGCGCGGCAGCGCCGTGCCCACGATGGTCTGGTCGAGCGCCGCGAGCAGTAGCGCGAGCATCACGCCGGCGGTCGCCAGGACTTTGATGCGCGTGGTCAGTTCACCTTGTGGCATGGGTTTTTCCCTCCTCAACGCCCAGCGCCTGGATGAGACGCAGACACAGATGACGAAGTTGAATCAACTCGGAGTCCTTGAGCCCGTGGGTCAAGGTCGCCTGGACCCCTGCGGCCTCACGCCAGAGCGCATTCACGCGGTCACGGCCCTGGTCCGTGATCTCCGCGTGGACGGAGCGCCGGTCCGCGGGATCGGCGACGCGCCTGACCAGGCCGTCGCGCTCCAGGTTGTCGACGAGGCCCGTCACCGTTCTCGGGGTGATGTCCAGCATCTCCGCGAGCTCACCCATTGTGAATCGCCCGCTTGGCTCGTGGTGCAGGCGCACGAGGATCTGGAAACGGCCCTCGCTCAGGCCGAACCGATCCGCCCACCGCTCCATGCCGGCGTGGAGCTTCTTTCCCAGGATGCGGACGGCGGCCAGCGCCTCCGTTCCGGGCTCGACCTTTCGGCCCTGCCGCTTCAGGACCTCGCGGATCCGCGGATCGAAGAGGAAGCCCTGCGCGTCGGTCTGGAGCGCTGGGACGTCGAGTTCTGGATGGGAAGTGAGGTGACTCATATTTACGTAACACATTATTACATAGCTCAGGAAACAGGGCAAGCCCCGGTGTGTGATGAGTCAGTCACGTATGACCCTGATCTGGCTCGCACCGCCACCAATCTCGACCTCGTAGCGGTCGGTGGCGTTGGAGTAATCGGGTGTCTCCAGCCGCACGGGACCGCCCACGGCCCCCAGGTATTGCGCGTCGAGCTCGAGTTTGCTGGCGCCGCCGCCGATCTCGAGGCGCGCCGGAACCCCGGCAGGCCGGCGCAGTGTCAGGTGACTCGCCCCACCCGAGACCCGGATGATCGAGCTGCCGGTCGGGCGAGGCAACCGCAGGTCGACCTTGCTAACACCACCTCGCACCTCGATCCCCGTCAGCTGGACGTTGCGCAGATCGCTGTCCCAATGGGAGACCCCACCCCTGATCTCGATCGCCCAGCTCGATGACGGGTTGAGGCGGACGTCCGCAGACGTCCGGCCCCACCTGAAGGGATTGAACTGCGAATAGTCGATCGAGACAAGGCCATCGGCCTCCGTCACGCGCGGCTTCGGGCCGTAAAACTCGCCCTGGTAGGCCGCCGTCATCGAAGGGTCGACGCGCACCGTCAAGTTGGCGACCCCGCGCGGGAAGACCAGCCGGTATGGCGTCCTCGCGTTCATGCGACCGACGCCTGCTCGGGCTGCGCGTCCCGTTGCGCCCGGCTCTGGGTCCTGGACGGCTGGTTGCGGGTCCACAGCGCGCCAATCGCCGCCAGGAGAATGACTGCGCTGGCGAGTGCCATGGTCGGCCGCATGGCGTCGACGAACGCCTGGGTGAAGACCGCGTGGGCCACCTGCTGGATGTGCTGCGCGAGCTGCGCCGGGATGCCCGCTGGCAAGGCCAGGCTCGTGCCGCTCTGTCCGCGACCGACCTCGAGGCCACCTTTCGCCGCCCTGCTGAAGCCATCGACGAAGGGCGCCTGCGCCTGGGCGGGCAACTGGGTCGCAAAGCTGACGGCTCGGTTGTGCAGGTCCGTCGCCAACTGGTTCTGCAAGAGGGCGCCGATGGCGGCGCTTCCCAGCACGGCACCCAGCTCCTGGAGCGTGCTGACGACGCCAGAGGCAACACCGGCCAGTCGCGGTTGGAGGTCGCGTGTCGCCAGGCTGTAGACCGGCGTCCAGATACCCGCCATGCCCGCGCCGGCGATCACGAGGCCGGGGACGAAGCTCCAGCGGTTGGACGTGACCTGCGCCGTCCAGGCGATGTACGCCATTCCCAACGCGAAGAGGGTGAGGCCGGCGATCAGGATGTATTTCGCGTGGCGAGCGGCCAGCGTTGCGGCCACGCCCGACAGCAGCATCATCGCCAGCGGCTGCGGGGCGATCGCAAGGCCGGCGTCGAATGCGCTCAGCCCGAGCACGGACTGGTAGTAGAGCGTCAGCGGCAAGAAGACGCCGACGATAGCGAATCCCATGGCGAGCAACACGAGCGTCATCAAGGTGTAATTCCGATCCTTGAAGACCGCGAAGGGAAGCAACGGCTCATGGTCCTGGCGCCGCCACTGCACCACCAGAAAGATGGCTAGCACCAGCAGGCCGGCGCCGATGATCTCGGGGATCGTAACGCCCCAGCGCACGGTTCCCCATTCGTACCGCTGCCCCTCGATCAACCCGAATACGACGCCAAGCAAGCCGACGGTCGCGAGCGCGACGCCGAGCCAGTCGAGGCGATGACGCCGCCCCGGGCGGAGGTCGGGAACGAATAGGAACGCGAGGACGAGCGTGACGAGGCCGATCGGCAGATTCACGTAGAAGATCCACCTCCAGCCGAAGTGCGTGACGATGAAGCCGCCCAGCACCGGACCGAGCAGGACGGCCAGACCGGAGAGCGCGCCGTAGATGGCGAACACGCCACCGCGCCGCTCGGCGGGAAAGAGGGTGGTCATGATGGGCAAGCCCTGGGGTGCGAGGATGGCCGCGCCGAAGCCCTGGGCGCCGCGTGCGAGGATGAGTTGGGTGGGATCCTGGGCCAGCCCGCTGAAGGCCGAGGCAATGGTAAACACCACGATCCCGGCACCGAACATGTTGCGCGGTCCGAAGATGTCACCGAGCCGCCCTGAGGTGATCAGCAGCACGGCGTACATCAGGCTGTAGCCGTTCAGCACCCAGAGGATCTGATCCAGCGACGCGCGAAGGTCGTCAACGATGCTCGGAATGGCCACGTTGACAATGGTCAGGTCGAGCAGCGTCATGAACAGACCCAGGGCGAGCACCGCCAGCGCCAGCCACGGCGCAGAGGGTCGACGATTTTCAATCATGGCTTCCTCCTCCTATCAATGACTTTCCGTTTCGATAAGGAACCGTCGCAGCTCTTCGGCCACGCGTGCCGGCTGTCCACGCCGATCGGTATTCCCTGAGGCCTCGTGCCCGAGTCCGGGAAACTCGACACGCTTTACATGCGGTAGGACCGGCTCGAGGGCGTCAAGAGCTGCTCTCAAATACGCCGGGCTCTTGCTTCCGCCCAGCAACAACACCTCGGCGGAGAGCGTTCTGAAGCTCTCCAGTGCCCCCTCCATCTCGATAACGAGCTGAAAGTCGTAGTGCAGCGTCGGCGCGAGCATTCGCATCGTGACATCGTCGCGGCCGGCCTTCTTATCCTCGCTTGCCAGCATCATGGTCGTGAGCCGTTCCAGCAGCCAGCGGGGCATGAGATTGAGCATCGGTGGCCCCATCTGCGCGCCTTTCATCCCGGTGATCAGCGCCGAGGCGACCCTCCCCTGGGCGATCTCCCGGTCGAAGCGTGTTAACCAGGCCGCTGCCGACGGCCCGCCGACCAGCAGTGGCGGTTCGAAGATGGCGGCTCTGTGAATCGCGCCGAGAGTGAGCGCCGCCTGCAGGCAGATGATGGCTCCTGAGCTGACACCCGCGACGTAGTGGGCGCCCGTTTTGGCGAGGACAGCGTTGAGGTCTTCGACATCTTGCTTGATGCTGTGGTGGTCGCGATACGGTCCGCTCAAGCCGCGGCCACGGCGGTCGGGCAGGTAGACCGAGAAGCCATCAGCCAATTCCTCCGCGAGCTGCACATGGCTTTGGGACGACTCCATGGCGCCATGCAGCACGACCAGGCCGGGGCCGTGGCCCAGCTGCCGGTAGCCGATGACGGTTCCGTCTTTGGAGATAACCGAGCCGGTCACGGACGGCTCGGCGAGCGTTGATTGATTCGTGAGAGCGTTTGTTGACATAGGGTCAAGCCCCTCCTTCTTGATTACGCCTCGGGAGCCTGGCTATACTCGGGGTTGCGCGCCCTTGAGCGCCAGGTTCCCTGATAGAACCAACTCGAGGAACACGACCTCTGACGGAGTGCACTGAACACTTCGCCGGAGGTCGTAGTTTTTCATCCGCTGTCACCTCCTTCTTTCCCGCTCTCGAAGGCATCGCCGACGGCCTTCATCTGCTCCTTGGTGATCCACAACTTGCCACTCTGAATGTCATCGACGATGCTGCGAACCCACTCGAGCTCCGCTCGCCGCATCGCCACGGCATATTCGCCTTCGACCAGGAAGAGGCGAGGCAGGCCCATCCCCAGAAAGTTCTTGAGCTGCTTCTCCGCACCAGCGATCTGGGCGTCGAGCAGCGCAATTCGCACTTTCAGCAGGCGCGTGACCTCGTCCTTGTCGAGGGCCGCCACGAAGGCGAGCGCTCCGCCGAACTGCGGATACTCGTTGACCGGCTGGGTCAGCAGCTCCGCCAGCCAACCGGTGATCTCGTCGCGACCCGCTTCGGTGATGGCGTACACCGTCCGCTCCGGCCGGCGCCCCTCGCGGCTCGTCTCCTGCGATTTGATGAAACCACCCGCTTCTAGACGCTCGACGGTGTCGTAAATCGACCCACCCTTGAGCCGGATCACCTGGTCGTGGCCCCTCTCCTTCATCGTCAATTTCATCTCGTAGGGGTGCATCGGGCGCTCCATGAGGAGGTTCATGACAGCCAGCGCCAGGGGGGTTCGTGGAAGCTCGGGCTTAGCCTTCATCGTTTAGTCGATGTCGACTATACCAAGAAGACTAACCGATGTCAACTAGGTTCTCGAGACCTTACGGCATCCTTATGGAGAGCGAGGACGATATATGGTCGTGAGCGCGGGCGCCCGCCGGATCCTCGTCGTCGACGACGACCCGATGGTTGCCACGACCGTCCAGCGCGTCCTCCGTCCGGAGGGCTACGAGGTCGACGTTGCCCTGGGCGGCGGGCAGGCACTGGAACAGGCTCGGGCAAAAAGGCCCGATCTCGTCGTCCTCGATCTCATGATGCCCGGCATCGACGGGCTCGAGGTGTGCCGGCGGTTGCGCGCGGATGGCGACCTGCCGATCCTGATGCTCACCGCCCGCAGCGGAACGGCGGACCGCGTCAAGGGGCTCGACAGCGGCGCCGATGACTATCTGGTGAAACCGTTCGCCTACGCCGAGCTCCTCGCCCGGGTCCGCGCCTTGCTGCGCCGCACGCCGCCCCATGCGAGCATCTTGCAGTTCGCCGACCTCACGATGGAAATCGCGACCGGCGAGGTCCGTCGCGGTGGACGGGTGATTGCGCTGACCGCGCGGGAGTTCGCGTTGCTCGAATACTTTCTGAGGCATCCTCGCCAGGTGCTGACCCGTGATCAGCTGCTGGCCGCGCTCTGGGCCAGCGAGGATACCGACGACAATGTCGTCGCCGTCTACGTCGGCTATCTGCGGGACAAACTGGAAGGTGACGGCGGGCCACGCCTGATCCAGACGCTTCGAGGCTTCGGGTATAGCTTGCGCGAGGCCTGACGTGTCGTTCCGGCTGCGGCTGACGTTCTTCGGCGCCGCCCTGGTCGCGCTGACGCTGCTCGCCTTCGGCTGGCTCGTCTACGAACTGGCCGCGAACAGCCAGGCGAGTGCGCAGGACGAGGCCCTGACACAGCGCGCCGCCGACGCGCTGATCTCGGTGAGCACAGCTCCCGCCGGCGAGCTCAACGGCACGGCGACGCCGTCGCTCAGCGGTGCCGAAGACCTGCGGCGCCGCACCGACCCGTTCACAGAACTGCTCACCTCGTCGGGTGTCGTGCTGTCGAGCACCGGTCGCATCGGGAGCGCGGCTCCGGCCGTGCCCATGACACTCCTCGATGCCGCTGTACACCGCGGCGCGCTGGCGACGGTCGATGCACCCCGTTCCCCCCAACTGCGCCTCTATGCGACGCCATGGACCCGACTCGACCTGGGCCTGCGCGGTTTCGTCGTGGCCGGCCAGCCGACCAGCATCCAGAGCGATAACCTCAAGGGCCTCCGTGGCTTCTTCATCGTTTCGTCGATTCCGACGCTTCTCGCGGCCTTCCTCGCCAGCTGGCTGATCACAGGGCGCGCGCTCCGGCCGCTCAAGTCCGTGGTGGAGACCGCGGATTCGATCGCCCGAACCCGCGACTTCAAGCGACGGCTCCCTCCGGCGAAGCGGAGGGACGAGATCGGCCTCCTTAGCGAGCGCTTCAACGGGATGCTGGACCAGGTTGAGGCGGCCAACCAGCAGTTGACGGTGGCGCTCGAGGCCCAGCGCCGCTTCGTCGCGGACGCCTCGCACGAGCTGAGGACGCCACTGACCACCGTTCGTGGGAATGCGGACTTGCTCGTGCAGGGTCCGGCCGTGACGGAGGAGGTGCGCGCCGCAGCCGCCCGCGACATTGCCAGTGAGAGCGAGCGGATGAGCCGGCTGGTGGAGCGCTTGCTCACGCTGGCCCAGGCCGATGCCGGCCAGCACCTCGAGCTGTCCCGCTTGGCGCTGCGGCCGCTGATCGACTCGGTCTGCCGGCAGGCACAGGCGGCGCACGATGATCGACGTTTCCACAACGTCGGGCTGACGGATGCGACGATCCTGGGCGATACCGACGCCATTATCCAGTTGCTCTGGATCCTGGTGGACAATGGCGTGAAGTTCACCAAACCTGGTGGCTCGGTTGAAGTCGGGCTGCGGCAGCACGATTCGACGGTGCTACTGACCGTCGCCGACGATGGCATCGGGATCGCGGCCGATGATCAGGAGCGGATCTTCCAGCGCTTTTACCAGGCGGACCCGGCCCGGGCGAACAACGGTGCCGGGCTCGGGCTCGCGATCGCCCGCTGGATCGTCGAGGAGATCCACGGCACGATCAGCGTTCGCAACAACAAGGGGCCGGGCTGTACCTTCACGGTCAGCCTCCCCCTCGCTCATTGATTCCCTCCCCCGCTTGCGGGGGAGGGCCGGGTGGGGGCTTACGCCGTTCTTATCGGCCTGTTCTACGGTGGCGTCATGTACGACATCGCCGCAGAACATGCCCCTGCCATCGGCGCCGCCATCTTCCTTGTCGTTTCGCTGTGGCTCGCTCTTCGCGCCGTCGCCGCGCTCGCCCGACGCCGAGTCACATGGGCGGTTACGCTCGTTGAGACTTACCGCGCGACATCCGCCATCACAAAGCTTGCCGGCGTCTTGATGCTCGTGAGTGGCGTCACTCACCTGGCGCTGATCCCAAGCCATGAAGGCATCACCGGCGTGCTCTTCGTGATCGATGGCCTGGGGTTCATCGTGCTGGGCGCCGCGGCGTTTCTCACCGCGTGGTGGCGCCGGCCGGCGGTCCTTTGGCTGGTGGCGACCGTCGTGGCCTACGTCGTGTGGACCGTCGCCGGCTGGGAAACCCCCGACCAGATCGGTATCGCCTGCAAGTTGATCGAGCTGGTCGCGCTCGGGCTCGTCATCCGCCTGGGCCACCCGGGGCGGCGGACGTGGCCGCGCCGTATCTGGCGCGCGGTTGCCTTTCCAATGCTGGTCAGCCTCGCCACCCTCGGGATCTGGGTTGGCGGCCTGGCGCACCCCGATGCCCTGCACGCGCACGCCGGTGCCCTGCTGCAACCGGTTGCGAAGGCGGCGACCCCGGAACAGCGTGTGGCCGCCGCCCGCCTGCTCAGTGACACCCGGACGAGCATCGCCCGCTACCAGGACCCCGCGACCGCGATCGCGGCCGGATTCAAACCAGGCCCGGCTTCGAGCGCCGAGCCGCTCCGTCATTTCGAGAACCCCGCGAATACGAACGCCGTCCTGGACCCGAATCACCCGCAAGCCCTGGTCTACGTGCAGACGAAGCACGGACTGCAGCTGATCGGCGCCATGTACCAGATGAAGCGCGCCGGCCAGTGGGGCCCCGATCCGGGCGGGCCGTTGACGCAGTGGCACCAGCACGAGGGCATCTGCCTCTCCCCCTTCGGCTTCGAGTTCAGCTTCGAGACGCCCTTCTGGACCTGCCCCGTCGGCTCGACCAGTATCACGACGCCGCCGATGCTCCACGTGTGGATCATCGACAACGGGAAGGAAGGACCCTTCGCCGCCGACCTCGACAAGACCATCCAAAAGAACTTGCAAGGGAGTTGACGAAGACCATGAGCATCACCTCGCCGGTGATCAGCGCAAACACAACGGCGTCGCCCTCAACTGCGCCAGAGATCGCCTCTGTGCTAGTGGTCGCGCAGGCGAGTCTCTCGTTGGTCGCCGGCCTGAGCGCGATCCCATTCGGGATCGTCGAGCCGGGTTTTCGCGTCCTGAGCCTGGTGACCATCCTCGTCGCGATCGCGATGTTCTGGCTGGCGCGCAACCTGCGCCGGCAGCGGCGCTGGGCGCGCCGCTGGGTCACCGCCCTGGAGGCGCTGAGCCTGGCGGCATCGCTGCTCTTGATGGTGCTTCCTATCGGGGCGGTACGCGGTCCGGTGCCGGTCCTCGTCGATCTCGTGATGCCGGCAGCCGTGCTCTGGCTGCTCTGGTCACGGTCGGGGCGCGCCGCCTTCAAGAAGGCGGGGCGGTCAGACGCGGGCGGCGCTGCCTGAGGTGGCGCTCCGGCGGGAGAGGGCATCGATGGTCACCGCGACGAGCAGGACCAGACCGGTCACGATGAACTGCCACTTGACGTCGATGGCGAGCAGGTACATGCCGTTGTAGATGCCGCCGATGACCAGGCCGCCGAGGACGCCGTGCAGCATCTTGCCCCTTCCGCCGAAGAGGCTCGTGCCGCCGATGACCGCGGCCGCGATGGCGTAGAGGACGATCTGACCACCGTTGAAGTTGTTCGACATCCCGCCGAGGTAGGAGGCATAGAGCAGCCCGCCGATGCCGGCGGTGAAGGCACAGAGAACGAAGCACCAGGTTCGGATGGCCGCCAGGTTGACGCCGGCCCGCCGAGCCGCCTCCGGGTTGCCCCCGATCGCATACACGTAACGCCCGAACGTGGTTCGCTGGATCAGCACCATCCAGACCGCCAGGACGGCCAGGACGATGGGGATAACCCAGGGCACACCCTCGAGCGTACCCAGGTTCGCCCGGTTGACGTTGCAGATCGCGACCACGACGACGGAGACGACGGCGATCAGGGCAATCTTTAAGATGGTCAGGCTGGCGGGCGGAGCGACGAGGCCGCTGCGCCGACGCCGGCTGTCACCCAGCCACAGGAAGCTCCCGACCGCGATCACGACCAGCGCCATGCCGATCCAGCTCAGAACGGGATCGATGGTTCCCCACATCAACTTATAGAGGGTGAGGATGTTGGGATTACGTCCGAGGAGGCTGGGATACCCGGAGAAAGGCCCGAGCCCGAGCAAAATCAACAGCACGCCGCTAAGGATCAGCGAGCCGGCCAGCGTGACGATCAGGGACGAGAGCCGCAGGCGAGTGATCAAGGTCCCCTGCAGCAGGCCGATCAACGCGCAAACCAGCAGCGCCGCCGCGATCGCGCCCCACCATGGCCACTTGGTGGTGACCGGCTGCACGAGCTGCACCGCCACGACGCCACCGACACCGGCCGTGAAGCCCGTCGCGAGATCGATCTCACCCAGGAGCAGGACGAAGATCTCGGCCATCGCCAGCACCATGAACACAGCACTCTGCTGAAAGAGGTTGACCAGGTTGCCCGCCGAGAGGAAGAGGTTGTTCGGGCTGATGGCGGTGAAGACGATGGAGATGAGGACCAGCCCCAGGATCACCGGAAGGACGCCACTCTGGCCCGCCCGCAGCCGGGCAAGCCAGGCTCGGAACCATTCGCCCAAGGATTGGGCGATGATTTCCGGCGGGACGACGATGGCCGCTTCGGCAGAGGCGGTCGGATCGATACGAGACTCCGGTGCTTCAGCTCGCGCCATGCTGCCCCTTGTCATTCCCGGCCTGCACCGCACGACCGTGGGCGCCGGTCGTCATATACTCGACCACGCTCTGACGATCAAAAGTCGAGGCGCGGTCTTCCGCCACCTTCCGGCCCAGATGCAGGATCGCGATCCGATCCGCAACCTCGAAGACATCGTTGAGGTTGTGCGAGATCACCATGACGGCCAGGCCGCGATCACGTAACCGCCGGACGAGGTCGAGCACCATCTGCGTTTGCACCACGCCCAGCGCAGCGGTTGGCTCGTCCAGCATCACCAGCTTGGAGTTCCACATCACGGCTTTGGCAACCGCGAC
>WNGI01002794.1_pt1 | contig 21718 bp, 22 predicted proteins | sample 5400621 | NCBI WGS metagenome assembly WNGI01 (sample SAMN13153374, study PRJNA577476) | soil metagenome | isolation source: 20 cm soil or saprolite under Garry oak tree replicate 1 | place: USA:California | collected 2016-06-15
ATTCCGCTGGTGGTGGCACAGGACGGCTTGCTGCCCGCCGCATTGGCGCGGGTGGACGAGCGCGGCACGCCGCGCAACGCGGTGCTGGCCTCGGCGGTCGCCTACTCGGGGTTCGCGCTGCTGTCGTTCGGCGGCCTGCTCGCCGCCGACGTGCTGCTCTACTCGGCGGCGCTGGCGCTCGAGTTCGCCGCGCTCATCCAGCTGCGGCGCCGTGAGCCCGGGCTGCGCGGCGCGTTCCGCGTGCCGGTCGGCATCCCGGTGTTGGTGGTGCTCGCCCTGCTGCCGATGGCGTTCATCACGGTCGCGGTGACGCTGGAGGTGCAGAGCAAGGAGATCGGACTACCGGGGGTGCTGGTCGCGGCGCTGCTCGCGGCGGTTGGCCCGGTCTGGTACGCGCTGACCGCGCCGCCGCTACGGCACGACCAACAGAGCGACCAGGCCACCTAGCCCGTCGGAAAGCGTCGCCACGCCCGCCGGCACGACCCAGTCGCTGCCGTCCACCACCAGATTGAAACGATAGGTGCCCGGCGCGAGCGTGATGCGACCCTCCCAGGCGTCGTCGCCGACGGCGCGTAGCGGCGCGGGCGTCCAACGATTCCACTCCCCGGCGATCGCGACCCGCTTGGCTCCCGGCATGCGGAAGCGCACGAAGAGACTGTCGCCGCGGCGATAGGGGATGAGGGGCGGCGCAGTTCGCGCGGCGGCGGCGATGCCAACGTGACGGGCGGGCGGGAACCAGCGGACTCCCCCCGCGACGTAGCCCGCGCGCGGGAATCCCTGATACGGATCCGAGAGATAGGCGCCGCCCCCGCCTTCGATCGCGAGGCGCGTCGTAGCGAAGTATTGGAAGAACGCGCTGGCCACGCCCTTCGAACCGTAATCGCGGCTGATGCGCCCGCCTGCCGAGAATGATGCGACCACTTTGCCGCCGGGTGGCGACACGATCACGCCGGCGATGACGTCGGTGAACCATGCACCGAGGAAGCGCGTCGGCTCGACGCTGAGGCTGGCGCTGGTGGTGCCGCGCTGCCACCATCCGCGCGCGCGCAGATGCAGTGCGCTGACCGCAGACTGCCATTGGATGCCGCCCCAAGACGGCCCGCCCCCTACTCCGACGCCCCACTCCGGCTGCGACCACAACACCTCGACGATGCCGTGGGCCGCGGCGGTGCCGCCGCCGTTGCTGCGTGCGGCCGCGGTGCCGATGCCCTCGACGGCCCAGCGGACGTGCGGATCGCCCAGCGGTGCGCTCGCCGCCCACAGGTCGGTGCGCACCTGGCCGTACGCGGCGCCGTCGGGGAGCGACGCGAGCGCACCAGTCAGGTTGGCGGTGAAGGTCGGGGCGGCGTACAGGAAGGCCGGCGTGAGCGACACTGTGCTGAGGGTCGACCCGCCGGGATAACGCACGGTGGCGAGTCCCGCGCCCACCGACAGCTGCGCGCCGGCACTCGCGGCGCCGCCCAATGCGGCCAGCACACACACTGCGCGGCGCAACATGGGCCAAAAACTACACGAGGCCACGGTTTCCCGTGGCCTCGCGATTTCAGCGTATTACTGGAACGTCAGGGCCGATGATTGCCGGACTGCCCTGGGTTCGTCGGCTTCTTGGAGGGCGAGGCCGGGACCGCCGGGGTTGCGCGGGTTGCCGGAGTCGCGGGTGTCGCCGGATTGCCACCCGATGCCGGCGTGGCGGGCGTTGCCCGCGTCGCCGGAACGGCCCGCGTGGCGGGCGTCACCGGCGGATGATCGACTGAGCCCCGAACGTGCGTGGCGTGCGCGGCAACCCGCGCCTTGGCCGTATCAGAGGCGTGCGCACTGGGAATCTCGCGCTGCGCCGTCAGAAACCCTGGAAACGCCAGCGATACGACCAGGGGAAGTACTTTGCGGAACATGACTTACCTCCTTGACATGGCGCCCGGCTGCAGCGCCGGATCGGCTAGAAGAGTCGCCGGGAGGCCGACAGGTAACGATCAGGTAAACCCTTAAGTCTCATAGGCCTTTGGTTTTACGTTACTTGTGGGGACGTTGCTGCATCTTCAGCGTGTTGCCGGAGGCGGGGCGCGGGCCCTACCATCCCCGCTGCATTCGACTGAGGATGGATCGGCTGGGCGCACGGGCGGGAGCACCGGACGGGGACGTGGTACGGGCCGTCCTCGCGGGCGACACGGAGCGTTACGCGGAGCTGGTGCGGCGCTATCGCGATCGCTACGCGCGTTACGCCGCCCGGATGCTCGGCTCGCCCGACGCGGCGGAAGACGCGGTGCAGGATGCATTCATCCGCGCGTACGATCAGCTGGCGCAGTGTCGTGAACCCGAGAACTTCGCGGGTTGGTTTTTCCTGATCCTCCGGAACCGCTGCTTCGCCGAGCGCCGCCGCACGAAGCGCGAAGCGGTCGCCGACGTCTCGCAGGACGAGTTGCCGGGGCCGGGTCGAGCGGACCGCGACACTGAACGCAGCGAGACGCAGCAACTGTTGGCGCGCGGGGTCGGCGAATTGACGGCCGAGCAACGCGAAGTGTTCGTGCTGAAGCATGTGGAAGGCAAGTCGTACGACGAAATCGCCGCGGCGACGGGCGCCACGGTGGCCTCATTGAAAATGCGAATGCACCGCGCCTACGACCGGCTGCGGGCGTACCTGAAAGAGCGAACCTGATGCGCGAATTCCATCCCCTGGTCAAACGTTGGCTCGATGGCGAGCTGACCGCCGAGGAGCTGGGCGCCGAGCTGACGGCCGAGCTGGCCGAGGCCCGCGCGCTGCTCGCCGCGGTCGACCGCGCCCCCGTGACGCTCGACCCCGCGCTCGAGCAGCGCGTGATGGCGGCGGTGCGGCACCGGCCCGCGACGCGGTGGCATCGCACCTGGCGCTGGATCGGGGCGGCGCACGAGCTGCGCCTCCGTGTGCGTCCGTGGGCCGTCGCCGCACTCGCCGCGGCCGCGATGCTGGTGATTCTGTTGGCGCCGGCGCGGCAGGTGCGTGGACCGGCGGCGGTCGCGCAAGCGCCGGAGAGCGTCTACGTGAAATTCGTGCTGTACGCACCGGGCGCGCATCAGGTCAGCGTCGCCGGCACGTTCAACGGATGGGACGGACACGCGACGCCGCTGGCGCGCGCGGGGACGCAAGGCGTGTGGGCCGCGACGCTGTCCTTGCCGGCGGGCCAGCACCTCTACTCCTTCGTGGTCGACGGGCGGCGCTGGGTGGCCGATCCCACGGCACCGGGCGTGGACGACGGCTTCGGGCGCCGCAACAGCATCCTCGCGATCACGCCGCGGGGCGCCCGCGTCTCATGAAGCCTGCCATCGCGCTGCTTCTCTCGTTGGGCACGGCCGGTCCGCTGCTGGCGCAGGGACCCGCCGCCGATCTCCTCCAGGGGAAGTTGCCGGCCGACGCCGTAGCCCAGGTGCGCGCCATCGCAGCGCGGGCGAGCGCGCGGGCCCTGCCCGCGGCCCCGCTCGTGGAGAAAGCGCTCGAGGGCGCCGCGAAGGGCGTGGCCCCGGCGCGCATCGTCGCTGCCGTGCAAGCGCTGGCCGATCAGTTGTTGAGCGCCGCGGCCGCGATTCACGACGCCGGCGTCGCCATCCCCGACTCGGCGTCGGTCGAGGCCGGCGCGTTCGCGTTGAACGCCGGGCTCGATGCCGGCCAAGTGCGCGCCCTGGCGCAGGCCGCGGGCCTCACCGGCCAGCGCGCCACGGCGCTGCGCGTCGCCGGCACGCTGGCGGCGCTGGGCGTGCCGCCGAAACAAACGGTCGATCTCGTCACGCGCTCGCTCGATTCTACGGCGGATCTCAACACACTGTCGGCGCAGGTGCAGGCTGGCATGGCGCACGGCAAGTCCGCCGCCGCCGCGGCCGCCGGCTTGGCGCATGGGCGCCCTGCCACCCCTAACCCCCATCGCCCCGCGACGCCGCGGGGAGGGTCGAGAAAACCATGACGCGTCCCACCGTCGCCGCCCTCGCCGCGCTCTTCGCCGTGGCCGCTTGCCACGAAGGGCCGCAGCTCGGTCACGTCAGCGTCCGTCTCACGGACGCTCCCAATCCGGGCATCGCGAGCGCTGTGGTGTGGGTTTCCCGGGTCTCGCTGGTGGGTGGCGGCGGGCCGGTCGATATCAGCACGACGCCCGCGCAATACGATCTCTTGAGCCTGCAAGGCGGCGTCACGGCCCTGCTGGGAAGCTCGCTCATTCCGGTGGGTGATTACGAGCAGCTGCGACTGGTGGTCGATTCGGCGCGCATCACGCTGGCGGGCAGCGCCACGTTCAGCGACGGCTCGAACACGCGCACGCTCAAAGTGCCCAGCGGCATGCAATCGGGCATCAAGGTCAACTTCGGCGGACCGGTGCACGTGGCGCCCGGCCAGACCACCCTCGTCGTGGACTTCGACGCGTCCCGCAGCTTCGTGTTCACGGGCTCCGGCTCATCCCCGACGGGCGCGCTCTTCAAGCCCGTCTTGCACGCTACGTCGCAGGACGTCGCGGGTTCGGTGAGCGGCGCCGTGGCGCCCGACACGGCCCACGCCACCGTGTTCGCCATCGCCGGCGCCTCCGATACCGTCACCACGGCGGCGGCGGATGGCAGCGGAGCGTACACGCTGATGTTCCTGCCCCCCGGCAGCTACACGATCTCGGCCTCGGCCACTGGATTCACGACTGCCACGCAGGCGATCACTGTGGGTGCGGCGCAACACGTCACAGGCGTGAACTTCACGCTCGCGCCTTGACGGCTCGCTGACTTGCCGGGACCCAGAGCTCAGTCTAGTTTTTCCGCATGATGATTCGCGCCCGCATGCTGATGTGTGTCTGTCCCTGTTGTCCCATGTGCTGCATGGGAGAGCGGGCGACAGGCGGGCGCGCGGAGCGAACGTGATTCACTAGGGCCCCCGGGCCCACGCGTACACCACCTGATCGGCCGCGACTCCCCAATCGAGAGTCGCGGCCGATCGCTTTTTGGGGGTAACGATGCCGCTTACCGTCAACCGGCCGCTCGCGATCTACTACGAGCACCCTGACTGGTTCCGCCCGCTGTTCGCGGAGCTGGAGCGGCGCGGCACGCCGCATGTGAAGCTCGACGCGAGCTGCCACGCATACGACGCGTCCGAGCTGCCGCCGCCGTACTCACTCGTCTTCAACCGCATGAGCCCGTCGGCATGGCTGCGTGGCCGCGCGCACGCCGTGTTCTATACCCACTCCTACCTCACGCACCTCGAACGGCTGGGCGTGCGGGTGATCAACGGCTCCCGCGCCTACGTCACCGAGACGTCCAAGGCGCTGCAGCTCTCGCTGCTCGAGCGCCTCGGCCTGCCGTACCCGCGCGCGCGCGTGATCCATCACGCGTCCCAGGCGCCCGCGGCAGCGGCAGGCCTGCGCTTCCCCGTGGTCGTGAAGCCCAACATCGGCGGCAGCGGCGCAGGCGTGCGGCGCTTCGACGCGCCGGCGCAGCTGGCGGAGGCGGCGTCGGGCGGCGGCGTCGAGCTGGGGATCGATCAGACCGCATTGGTGCAGGAGTTCGTGCCGGCGGCGGACGGGCGCATCGTGCGCGTCGAGGTGCTGGGGGGCCGCTATCTCTACGCGATCCGCATCTACACGCCGGGTGACACGTTCAATCTCTGCCCGGCCGACGTCTGCCACACCGTTGAAGGGGCGGCGCTGGCCCGCGCCGCCTGCCCCGTGGACGCACCGGAGAATGGGCTGCGCGTCGAAGGCTACACGCCCCCGCCCGACGTCGTCGCGGAAGTCGAACGCCTGATGCAGGCGGCGGGCATCGATGTGGGTGGCGTCGAGTATTTCACCGACGCGCGCGACGGGCGCCGCTACTTCTACGACATCAATGCGCTGTCCAACTTCGTGGCCGACGCCCCGCGCGTGGTGGGGTTCGACCCGTTCGCACGGCTCGTGGATTATCTCGAGCGGGAGGCGGCCTGATGCGCTTCGGCTACTGGTTGCCCGTGTTCGGCGGTTGGCTGCGCAATGTGCCGGACGAAGCGATGGAGCCGACGTGGGAATACGTACGGCGTCTGGCCCGCTCGAGCGAGCGCCTGGGGTACGACCTCACGCTGATCGCGGAGCTCAACCTCAACGACATCAAGGGCCCCGCCGCGCCGTCGCTCGACGCGTGGAGTACGGCTGCGGCACTCGCCGCGGTCACCGAGCGGCTGGAATTGATGATCGCCGTGCGGCCGACGTTCCACGCGCCCGCGTTGTGCGCCAAGCAGGCCGCGAACATCGACCACATCTCCCGCGGGCGGCTGTCGCTCAACGTCGTGAGCGCGTGGTGGGCGGAGGAGGCGCGCCAATACGGCGCGGCGTTCGATGAGCACGACGCGCGCTACGCCCGCACCGCCGAGTGGCTGGCCGTCGTGTCAGGAATGTGGGCCGAGCCGCGCTTCAGTTTTCACGGGCGCTTCTACGACGTGCAGGACGCCGTGTGCGAGCCCAAACCCGTGCGGCGCCCGCGGCCCCCGCTGTATGCGGGAGGCGAGTCGCCGGCGGGGAAGGATCTGATCGCGCGCGCGTGCGACGCGTACGTGATGCACGGCGATCCGCCCGAGCGCATCACCGCCAAGACCGCCGACATGCGCGAGCGGCGGGAGCGCCTCGGGCTCGCGCCGCTCACGTTCGGCGTGGCAGGGTACGTCGTGTGCCGCGCCACCGAAGCCGGCGTGCGGCGGGAGGTCGCCCGCATCACCGACGTGCGGCAGAGCGCCGCCGGCTACGCCAACTACGAGCAGTGGATCGCGCACACCAAGCTCGAGCAGCGGGTGTCGCTCGAGGATTATTCGGTCTCGAACCGCGGTCTCAAGTCGGGGCTCACGGGCACGCCGGAGCAGATTGCCGAGCGTATCACGGCGTTCGAGCAGGCCGGCGTGGACTTGTTGTTGCTGCAGTTCAGTCCGCAGCGCGAGGAGATGGAGCGGTTCGCGGAGGAAGTGATGCCCCTGGTTAGGTTTAAGTATGAAGCTGCGCCTAGCGCGGGGAATCGCCTTCGTGGTGGTGATCGTGTTGGCGGCGGTGATCGCGCTCCAGCACGCTGAAGACACGCTCCGCGGCGCGCTGGCGCGGCTACAATCCCTGTCGCAGTGACAAGGTGATGGAGCGATAGCGGAACGCGCCGGTGGTGCTCGAGGCGGCGCTGTTGGTGATCGCGCCGCCGAGTACGACCGCGCCGTTGCTCCACCATTCGCGCGACAGTGAGAGCCCCAGATGCCATTCGCTCTGGGTCTTGGCACCCTTGAGCACCTGCTGGGCGCCGAGGCCGCCGTCGCCGCGCGCGCTCCACTGCCCGCGACGCCACGCGTACACGGCACGCGCCTCCAGAATGGTGAATCGGTCGGGCGCGAAGTACACCCCCGGCCGCGCTTGGCGGTAGCTCAACAGCCGGCCGTACACGCCGAGCTGTAAGCCGCCGCCGACTCCCGCCAATAGGGCCGCGACGCCGCCCGCGCGGCGGTTGCCGTCCGACAGCCACGCGACGCCACCGCCTCCGGAGAAGGACACGCGCGAGCGCGGCGCCAAGTCGAGCGACAGGTCGACGGCGTTCACCACGACCCCGGAATCGATCAGCACGACCGTTTCGTCGAATGCCGAGCGGCTGTACCCCAGACTCGCCGACACGAACGGCGCCGGGCGAATGCCGAGGCCCAACTGCACGGTGACAGGCGTCGTCGCGGGAGTGCTCTCTGGGGCGAGCCGGCGGAAGCCGGCGCCGGCGCGCAGTACCGCGCCGTGCCCCAAGGGCACGTTGGCGTAGCCGCCCGCACCGTAGCTCGCGGCCGAGCGCGCGGGAACCGTGGCGCGCCGCCAACCCGCCTGCACCGTGCCCCGCGCGGCGCCGAGCGAGCCCGTGAAGAACGCCTCCTGCCCGACGAAGCCGTTGTTATCCGAGTCGCCCGCTCCATTGAATGTCGTGTGCACCTCAGGCCGCAGCTCCGCTGCGAGCTGGCGCTCGAGCTCCAGCGCCGCGCGGTCCGCCGGCGCGTGCGTGCGCGCCTTGGCGACGTACGTCTCGGCGAGCGCGGCTTGGCCGTTCCAGTACAGCGTCTGCGCCAGGCCGATGAGGATTTCGGGATCGTCGGGGTAGGCGGCGAGCGCGTCGCGCCACAGCGCCGCGGCGCGCTCCAGGTCGCCGCTCCACGCCACGGCGCGCGCGCGGCCGGCCAACGCGTCGGCGCGGGCGGGGTCGTGCGTGAGCACCGAATCGTACAGGGCGAGCGCCGCGGCGTTCTCACCGGCCCAGGCGTACGTGCGGGCCTGATCGACCATGACATCCGCGTCGCCGGGAGCGAGCAGGCGCAGGCGGGCGAGTCGCGCCAGCGCGCGATCGAACTTGCCGTCCCAGGCGTCGAGAATGGCGAGCCGGTGCAGCGCGCGCGCGTCGGCCGAGTCGGCCGCCAGAGCGGATTCGTAAAGCACGCGGGCGTGCGCGTAATCGCCGCGCGTCCAGGCGCTGTCGGCGGCGGGGCGCTGCGCGGCGAGCGGCGCGGCGCAGAGCAACAGCGCGCATGCCGCGCGTCTCACCATGTCCCCCACAACGACTGCAGGGCGAAGTAGGCCGGCTTCAGCCGCTCGTGCCATAGAGGAGTCTCCCACGTGGGCCACGCGAACGTCGGGCCCGGCGGCAGCCAGGCGCGGACGCTTGCGTCGCTGCGTTGCACGGCGGCGACGCCGATGCGCACGCCGTCGGTGCGCGTGACGGCGAAGCGATCGGGCGGCGCGATGCGCGCCAGGACGGTGCGCGAGGAGGGATCGGTCACGTTGAGCAGACCCCACGCCAGTCGCAGCTCGATGAGTCCCGCCGCGCGATCGACGTACCAGTCGGTGAGCGTCGTCTCCGCCGCCCGGCCATAGCGCAGGCGCCCGCGATTCACCCCGCGCGCGGGAAAGGTCCGCCCGTCGCGTGCGATGCGCCAGCGGTTGGTGGCGAGGAACAGGGTGTCGTACACGCCTGCGCTCGCGGCGCCGCGGGCGGTCGCCCCGAAATGATAGAAGAGGTCGAGCGCCGTCGGTCCCATGCCGGCCCGGGGAATGAGATACGGATCGTACCACGGGACGACGCGCAGGTCGGCGTTCGACGAATCGTCCAGCACCGCCGCGAACTCGAAGCCGCCGGCGCTCGTGACCGCGAGCCCCGGCAGACGATGCTCGCCCTGGGTCGAGTCGATCGTGTCGAATCCCAGGACGTAGCGCACCGAGTCCCACGGCCAGGGTGTCTCGATCGCGACATACAAATACGCCGCGTCGGAGCCGGTGCGCAGCACGACACCGGAGTGGCGCGCCAACACGCTGAGTGCCCGCCAACGCGCCGGATCGCCGCCGGGCTCAGGGACCGTGACGGAGTCGCCCGCATATTCCCCCAGCAGGCCGTACTGCTGCTCGGCGTCCATCATGTTGTGCCACAGCCGGGTGCGGTCCGCCGGCTGCTCCAGGTCGATCACCGGCCAGTTGTGTTTGAACCACTCGTCGAGCCACGCGAACACGATGCCGCCGGCAAGCCCCGCGTCGTGGATCTCGCGGGTGAGTCGCACGTCGATCGCCGCCATTGCCTGTTCGTCGTGGCCGCCGTGATCGAGGCCCTCGGGCGTGAGGTGGGCGTTGCCGCGTGAGGAGGGCACGCCGTACTCGGCGACGAGCAGCGGGCGGCCGGCGTGATGGCGCGCCAGCGCGCGCAGGTAGCCGAGATAGTGCGCCGGGCCGTAGGTCGAATCGAGGCCGATGAAGTCGGGATAATATGGATAGACGTGATAGGCGGCGAAGTAGCCGGCAGAGTCCGCGCGTGTGACCCGGACCCGCATCGCATCGAGCGCGACGCCGTCGTTGGCGTATTCGCGCAGCCGGGGATTGGGAGGGAACCGGTACCGCCGCCGCAGCGTCTGCTCCTCGGCACGCCCCGGCTCAGTCACATGCGAGAGCGGGTCGAGCGTGGGCCAGGTGACATACGCGATCGGCCGCTGGGCGTGATACACATCCCATTCGTAGGCGAGCAGCGTGTCGCACTGCTGCGCGAGCCACACGTCCGTGGCGGTGCCGGAATCCACGGCCAGGAAGCGGCCGGCGAATCGCGTGCGGTCCTTGTGCAGCGAGTCGTAGGCCTGCAGCGATTGTGGTTCCCACTCGCGACCGACCAGCCACGCGAGTGTGCGCGCCGAGACGTCCGCCGTGTAGCGGCCCCAGGCGTGGCCCGGCCGCTGCGGCAGGCGCGCGCGCCCGTGCACGACGTCGGCGGCGCGGCGCAGCTCGGCCACGAAGCCGGCCTGGAAGGCGGGCGCATCGTACGCGTTGTGCGGCGGCAATTCGGTCCAGACGCCCTGCACCAGCCACAGGGGTTGGTCGGCGTGGTCACTGTTCCATTGGGCCAACGCCCGGTAGAACGCCGGCGGCAGGATCGTATACAGGCGCACGACGTTGGCGTGCGCGGCGGCCATCAGGGCGAGCCAGCGACCGTACGTGGAATCGTCCATGGGAAAATCGGCGGGGAACTTGCCGGGAAGTGCGGCGCCAAGGTTGATGCCTTTGACATACAGGCCGGACCAGGTCGGGCCAGTCCGCACCTCAAAGTGTTCCCCCGACGCCCGTGCGGGGATCGCCGCAGTATCCGGGCGGGCGCTGCGGACAGATGGCACGGCGGCGCCGAGCTCGAGCAGGGCGTCTGCGGCGTCGGCATAGTCCGGGGCGATCCGCAGCGCGCGACGGAACGCTGCGATGGCATCGTCACGGCGGCCCAGGCGGCGGGAGGCGAGGCCGAGCCCGGTCCAGGCGTCGGCGTCGGCCGAATCGGCCCGCAGCGTCCGCCGGAAGGCCGAGCTCGCCGCGTCCCACCGCCCGAGCCGCAACTCGGCGAACCCCAGGCCGGTGGCGGCGCCCCGCGCCCCCGGGCAGAGGGAGTCGGCCCGTGCAAAGAGGGCGGCCGCAGCCGGGGCAGGGCCCCCACGGTAGGCGCGCCAGCCGGAGTCGACCGCCGCCCGCGCCGACGTTTCGTTGGGACAGGCGGCTTGGACCACCAGCGCCAGGACGAGAGGAGTCACCACGCGAGAATATACGATTACATTCCTCGTCCCATGACTCTGGCCCACAACCTCGGCTTCCCGCCGCTGGGCGCCGCCCGCGAGCTGAAGCGCGCCACCGAAGGCTATTGGAGCGGCAAGACGTCCCGCGCGGACCTGCTGGCGACCGCGGCCGGCCTGCGCGCCCGGCACTGGACGCTGCAGCGCGACGCCGGGCTCGACCTGGTCCCCGTCAACGACTTCTCGCTCTACGACCGCATGCTCGACGCCGGCGCGCTGGTCGGAGCCGTCCCCGCGCGCTACGGCTGGACCGGCGGCGACGTGGACCTCGATACGTACTTCGCGATGGCGCGCGGCGTGCAGGGCAAGGGTCGCGATGTGGTCGCAATGGAAATGACGAAGTGGTTCGACACCAACTACCACTATCTCGTCCCGGAGCTCGAAGCGAACCAGACGTTCCGGCTCGCGTCCCAGAAGCCGTTCGACGAGCTGGCCGAGGCCAAGAAGCTCGGGCTGGCGGCGAAACCCGTGTTGATCGGCCCGGTGACGTTTCTGCTGCTCGGCAAGGCGCACGGCAAGGCGTTCGATCGCCTGACGCTGCTCGAGCGTCTGCTCCCCGTGTACGGCGAAGTGATCGCGCGGCTCGCCCAGGCGGGCGCTCCATGGATTCAGCTGGATGAGCCCTGCCTGGCGCTGGATCGCGCGCCGGCGGAGCTCGCAGCGTATCGCGCGGCGTACGCGCACCTCGCCAAGCATGCCGGCCCGGCCAAGCTGCTCCTCGCGACGTACTTCGCGGGCCTCGACGACAATGCCGCCACCGCGCTGAGCCTGCCGGTGCAGGCAGTCCACGTAGATCTGGTGCGCGCGCCGGCGCAGCTCGACGCGTTGCTGGCGCGCTGGCCCACGGACAAGATTTTCTCCGCGGGCGTCGTGGACGGTCGCAACATCTGGCGGGCCGACCTTTCTGCGGCACTCAAGCCGCTGCAGCGTGCGCGGGAAAAGCTCGGGCCTGAGCGCGTGTGGGTGGCGCCGTCGTGCTCGCTGCTGCACGTGCCGATCGATCTGGACCAGGAAACGAAGCTCGACGCCGAGCTCAAGAGCTGGCTCGCATTCGCCAAGCAGAAACTGGCGGAGGTCGTGACCTTGAAGCGGGCGCTGGCCGCGCCCCAGTCGGTGGCCGACGCCTTCGCGGCGAGCGATCGCGCGGCGGCGGATCGCCGCACATCGAAGCGGATTCACAGCGCCGCCGTGGCACAGCGCGTGGGCGCCGTCACCGCGAGCGATGTGAAGCGGCAGTCGCCCTACACAGTGCGGCGGGCGCGGCAGCTGTCGTTGCCGCCGTATCCCACGACCACCATCGGCTCGTTCCCGCAGACGCCCGAAGTGCGCGCCGCGCGGCGCCGCATGCTCGACGGCAAAATGACGCCTGAGGCGTACGACGCGTTCATCGGCGAGCAGATCACGAAGACCCTCAAGCTGCAAGAAGACCTGGGGCTCGACGTGCTGGTGCACGGGGAATTTGAGCGCAACGACATGGTCGAGTATTTCGGCGAGCAGCTGGCGGGCTTCGCCTTCACCGAGCACGGCTGGGTGCAGTCCTACGGCTCACGCTATGTGAAGCCCCCGATCATTTACGGGGACGTCTCGCGCCCCAAGCCGATGACGGTGCGCTGGAGCCGCTTCGCCCAGGAGCATACGGCGAAGCCGGTGAAGGGCATGCTCACGGGTCCGGTGACCATCTTGCAGTGGTCGTTCGTGCGCGACGATCAACCGCGCGCCGCCACGGCCGCGCAGCTGGCGCTCGCCATCCGCGACGAAGTGCAGGATCTCGAGGCTGCGGGCATCCGCGTGATCCAGATCGACGAGCCGGCGCTGCGCGAGGGGATGCCGCTGCGCCGCGCGGATGGGGCGGCGTATCTCGAGTGGGCGGTGCGCGCGTTCCGGCTCGCCACCAGCGGCGTCACCGACGCGACGCAGATCCACACGCACATGTGCTACAGCGAGTTCAACGACGTCGTGCGCACCATCGCGCAGATGGACGCCGACGTGATCTCGATCGAGAACGCGCGCTCGGGCTCGGAATTGTTGCAGGCGTTCCAGAGCTACAAGTACCCCAACGAAATCGGCCCGGGCGTTTACGATATCCATTCGCCGCGCGTGCCGAGCACTGCGGAGATCGTGAAATTGCTGGAGGCGGCACGCGCGGTGCTGGCAGATCGCCAGATCTGGGTGAACCCCGACTGCGGCTTGAAGACGCGCGGCTGGGAAGAGACGCTGCCCGCGCTCAAGAACGTCGTCACGGCGGCGCAGGAGATGCGGTCGCGCACTGGCGCCTGACGTCAGTGTTACATTGAGACCATGGATCCCGAGATCAAGATCACCGCTGAGCCGATCGACACCGGCCGCTGCAAGTTTTTGGTGAGCGTGCCGGTGACGCCGGGCGGCGTGCGCCGGTTTACCTCGGTCGCGGAGGCCAAGGACTCGCCACTCGTGGCGCAGATCTTCGCGATTCCCGGCGCCCGCGTCTCCGAAGTGATCGTGTCGGGCAATCTCGTGACCGTGGTGAAGAGCGATCAGGCGCCGTGGCCCATGGTCGGGAAGGAAGTGGGCAAGGCGATCCGCGCGGCGCTCGCCGCCGCCACACCGCCGGTCGCGGTGAAGACGGCGCCCGCCAAACCCGGTGACGACGACGCGCTGTACGATCGCGTCGCCCAGCTGTTCGAGGACGAAGTGAATCCCATGGTGGCGCGCCACGGCGGGCGCGTCGAGCTGATCGACGTGCAGGACGCCGTGGTGATGCTGCGGATGGGCGGCGGCTGCCAGGGTTGCGGCATGGCGGACGTGACGCTGCGCCAGGGCATCGAGGCCATGCTGAACCGCCACATCCCCGAGGTGAAGGGGATCGTGGACATCACCGATCACGGCTCGGGCGCGAACCCCTACTTCGCGGCCGCGAAGAAGTAGCCTGGCTCGCCTCCTCCTTCTTCTCCCCACCGCCACCTACCGCGCCACCGCATTCGTCGAGGCCGCCCGCGCGATCGGCGCGGAGCTCACCGTCGCTTCCGAGCAGCCCAGCACGTTCCAAGGCGCCGAGCCAGCGAATCTCGTCACACTCGACTTGTCCAACCCCGACCGCGCCGCCGATCAAGCGCGGGTCTTCGCTACGAAGCATCCGCTCGACGGCGTCCTGGGCGTCGACGACGACACCGCGGTCGTCGCCGCGGCGATTGCGACTCGGCTGCATCTCCGCGGCAACCCCGCCCGCGCCGCACTCGCGGCGCGCGACAAGCACCTGCAGCGTGTTACGCTGGCCCAGGCGGGCGTGCCGGTACCGGGGTTCTCCGTGCACATGCTCGCGGAGCCGGCGACCGACGTCGCGGCGGCAGTGCGTTATCCCTGCGTGATCAAGCCGCTTCGCCTCGCGGCCAGCCGCGGTGTGATCCGGGCGGACGACCCGCGCACATTCGTGGCTGCTCAGGCCCGGCTGGCGGCGATTCTCGCGCAACCCGACATCGCCGGCTGCGGCGAGTGGGCCGGTCAATACCTGGTTGAAGACTTCATCGGCGGACCGGAGGTGGCACTTGAAGGCCTCGTCATCGCCGGCCGGTTGCACGTGCTCGCCCTGTTCGACAAACCCGATCCGTTGGACGGCCCGTTCTTCGAAGAAACGATCTACGTCACGCCGTCGCGTCTACCCAACGCGGCTCAGGCGGCGATCGCCGATTGCGCGCAAGCTGCGGTGACGGCGCTCGACCTCCGCGAGGGGCCGATCCACGCCGAGCTGCGGTGGCATAAGGAAGGGGCGTGGCTGATCGAGCTGGCGGCGCGGCCCATCGGCGGCCGGTGCAGCGCGGCCCTGAAGTTCGGGGATGGAGTCACCCTGGAAGAGATCATCGTGCGGCATGCGCTCGGCATGCCGCTGCCGTCACTCCAGCGCGAAGCGCGCCCCAGCGGCGTGATGATGATTCCGGTACCGCAATCGGGAGTGCTGCGGGTGATTGGCGGCCAGACCGACGCGGCGCGCGTGCCGGGCGTGGACGCGGTGCAACTCACAATTGCTCCAGGCCAGGTAGTGGTCGCGTGGCCCGAGGGGTCGCGCTATCTGGGCTTCATCTTCTCTCACGGCGAGACACCCGAGCTGGCGGAGGCGGCACTGCGCGCCGCCCACACCAAGCTCGCCTTCACGATCGCCTAGACCTTGTGGATCCCGATGGCACTGAGATGCACGTCGAGATTGTGGTTCACGCGTCGCCTTGCCGGTGGCGCTGTCGCCTTTCACCACGGCATCATTTGCCACCCAGCCGCCGCGCTCGCCCGTGGTCACGACGGCGGTGGAATCGCCGATGCGGCGCTTCACCAGAAACTTTCCGTCCTGGCGCACCAGGAAATACGTGTAGCGCTGGTTCTTGCCGTCGAGCCCCGCGCCGCCCAGGAACAGCCCATACGCTTCGGGATGCATCGGGGCTTTGGTCTGCGTGAACGTGGCGACGATGTGGTAATTGCCGTTCGCCACGTCCTGGTCGCGCCAGAAAATGGCGGCGGGCCCCATCGTCGCATGGAAGCCGTCGCCCATCGCCACGAACTTCACTTCGGTGAGCGACGGGGCCGCGTTGCTGCGGCGGTCGACGTCGGTGCGGCCGTGCCAACCCGTGGCAACCCCGCCGCCCGCAACTTTGTTGTTGGGGTCGTCCATGCCCTGGGCGGCGAGTCGAGTCGTTGGGACGGTGAGCACCGCGACGGCCGCGAAGGGCAGAAATGCCTTGCGAATCATGGGAATGGCTCCTGTAGGGGAACGACACTAGCTTCGGAATCCAAGTGACTCAGCCAAAACGTCTTAGTCAAGAGCAAGAGCATCGGCTGCTCGCCCGCCTCAAGGCGCGGGACGAGAGTGCGCTATCGGAGTTATACGACGAAATGGCGCCGTGGGTCCTTGGTCTCGCGTACCGCATCCTGCAGGACGACGACGAGGCCGAGGAAGTGGTGGGCGACGTGTTCACGCAGGTGTGGCGGCATGCCGACCGCCACGACGCCCGTCGCGGGCCGCTGGTGCCGTGGATCCTGTCGATCGCGCGCAATCGCGCGCTCGACTTGGTGCGGCGGCGGCGGCGCTGGTGGCGCAAGGCGGAGCGCTGGGAGCGCGCCCGCGTGATCGATGGCGGCGATAACACGCCCGCGGCGGGCGCAGCCGAGGCGTCGGTGCCGGGGTTCCCGGTGCACCGCGAGGTGCATCAAGCGCTCGCGGGCCTCCCCGAGGAGCAGCGCCGGGTGGTGGCGCTCGCGTATTTCGAAGGCCTGTCGCACTCGGAGATCGCGAAGCGCCTCGACGTGCCGCTCGGCACGGTGAAGACCCGCATGCGCATTGCGCAAGGCAAGCTGGCGGAGGCGTTGCAGCACTTGAAGGACTGGTGGACATGAGCGACTGGCTGGGGATGGGCGCCGCAGCGCGGTCACCGCGCTCCGGAATGAAGGAGCGGGTGCTGGCGCGCGCGCTGACGCCGCCGCGGCGCTGGTCGCGCCGCGCGCTGGCGATCGCGGCGGTCCTCGTGCTCGCCCTCGGCGCCGGCGGCTACTGGACCGTGCGCACCATGCAGGGCCTGCACAACCAGGTCGTGGAGTTGTCGGGCGCGCTCGAGCGCTACCGCGACACGCTGAACACGTTCCTGCGCAGCCCGGCGTCGCACATCCTCTATGCGCCGGTGACCACCAACGGCCGCCTCGGCGCCGTCACGATCCTCACCGACTCCGTGTCGCGGCGCTGGCTGGTACGCTGCGAGGGCCTCGCCGCCAACGAGCCGGACGAGACGTATCAACTGTGGTATCTGACCGACCAGGGTCCCCGCGCGGCAGGGCTGATGCCGATGATGACGTCGGATCCGATGACGATGACGCTCGAGGTGCCGGCGGATTCCGCACGGGTGACCGGTGTGGCGATGAGCATCGAGCCGCGCGACGGCTCGACGAAGCCGTCGGGCCCGGTGGTGTTCAGGCTAAGTCTCTAGTCTTACTTCCCGCCGCGATCTCGTGGACAGTCAGTAAGTCGAGAATCTTGAGGCGTCGCTTGCCCACGGGCAACGCGATGGTGACGGCCTCGCCGACCTTGTGGCCCATGAGCGATTTGCCGAGCGGTGAGGCCATCGAGATCGACATCTCGTCGCCCGCGTCGTCGCCGTCGATGAACTCGCCCAGCGTCAGCGCGTACACTTCCTTCTGTTTGGTATCGAGGTCCTGCACCGTCACGCGCGAGCCGAAGCCGACGCTGTCCTTGGGGATGTCGGCCTCGCGCACGTCGGAGAGCTTGGATAAGCGCAGCCGCAGGTGGTGCACCCGCGCCTGCGCGAAGCCCTGGCGCTCGAGGGCGGCCTTGTACTCGGAGTTCTCGCGCAGGTCGCCGTGGGCGCGCGCCTTCTCGATCTCCTTCGGCAGGATGAAGTTGATCTCGTAGTTGAGGCGCTCGACTTCGGCCTGGAGCTTCTCTTTTAGGGCTTCGATCATAGGGGGAATCTAGGCGTCCAGGCGTCTTGGCGTCTATTATTGCTGTCATGCCACTCAACATCCGGACCTATCACGAGCTGACTGAGGCCGACCGCTCCGGGCTCGGCGCGCAGGTCGGCGCCCAGCGCCGGCGGGTGGCGGAGCGGCTGGCGCCGGTGCAGCGCATCGTCGCGGTGATGAGCGGCAAGGGCGGCGTGGGCAAGAGCTTCGTCACGGCGTGCCTGGCGCGGGCCCTGGCGCGCGCAGGCCGCCGCGTGGGGGCGCTCGACGCCGACCTGAACGGGCCCACGCTGGCGCGGCTGCTCAACGCCGCCGGACCGCTCGCCGTGACTGCCGGCGCGGTCGAGCCCGTGGCGGGCGCGGACGGGGTGCGCTGCGTGTCGATGGCCCACCTGTTGGAAGACGGCAAACCGCTGGCGTTCAAAGGACCGGCAAACGACGCCTTCATCTGGCGTGGGGCGCTCGAGGCCGCCGCGCTGCGCGAGCTGCTGGGCGACGTCGCTTGGGGTCCGCTCGACGTGCTGTTCGTGGATTTGCCCCCCGGCGTCGCCCGGCTGCACGAGCTGCTGGACCTGCTGCCGGCGCCGCCCGACATTCTCACCGTGACGATTGCGACGGTCGAGTCGGCTGAGGCGGTGCGACGGGCGCTCACCGCCGCCCGGGACCGCGGCACGCGCCTGCTCGGCGTGATCGAGAACATGGCCGGCCCGCAATTCCCGGGAGACGCAGGCGACACCTTGGCACGCGAATTCGCGATCCCCCTGCTCGCGCGCGTCCCGTTCAATCCCGGCGACGCCGTGTGGCAAGACCTCGGAGCGCGGCTATGAAATTTCTGTGCGTCGAGTGCGACCGGCAGATGACGTTCGAGGAGCGCCGCCTCCCGGGCGACGGCACGCTCGCCGCGGCGTTCAAGTGCCCCGCCTGCGGCCGGGTGGTGGGACTCTTGACCAATCCGATGGAGACGCAGCTCGTGGCGTCGCTGGGTGTGAAGATCGGCGGGACGACGATCGAGCCGGAGCCGCTGGAAATGATCCGCAGCCAGGTCACGACGGGCCGGGAGGGTGCTTTTGACGACCACGCCCCACGCGCCACGCCCCACGCACCCCGCTGGTCCAGCGACGCGGAGGCGCGCCTCGATCGAGTCCCCACCTTCGTGCGCGGCATGGTCAAGAAGATTTACGGCGATTACGCCAAGGAGCACGGCATCGCCGAGATCACGCCCGCGGTGATGGACACCGCCCGGACGGAGCTGGGGCTGGAAGGGATGTGAGCGGCTTTCTCGAGCAGACCGTGGGCGACCTGCGTGTGCGCATCGATCGCGAGCTGTGCGTGGGCTTCGGCGACTGCGTGACCGAGGCGGCGGAGGCGTTTCAACTCGACGCTGAAGGGCTCGCCGTGTTCGTGGACCCGTCCCGGGTGGAGCGCGAGCGGCTGCTGCGCGCTTGCGACGCGTGCCCCGTCGACGCCATCACGGTATGGGACGCGGCCGGAAAACAGCTCGTGCCCCCGTGTTCAGAGTCGTCTTGACAGTTCATTAGACGCCGTTCAACTTCGCTTCACCAGAGCAAACCACCCAGCCTCTCGTTGAGATCAGTTGCACCGACCCGGCGGAAGGCACCGGGCCCGGCGAGAGTAGTGGGTGTGTCCGTTCTCCCCAACGCGGGGGTGCCGGTGTATCGCGAGATCTTCATTCCGGTCGACAATTCCCAGCATTCGGACTGGGCCGTCGACCGCGCTATCGAGCTGGCGCGCCGCTCGCAGGGGCGTCTCACCGGCAATCACGTCTACGCCGCCCGCCTCCACGATGTCCGCTTCCGCCAGCTCGAGACCGGCCTCCCCGCCCAGTTCCAGACGCCCGACGAAATCAAGAAGCAGCGCAAGATCCACGACAAACTGATCGAAAAGGGGCTGCAGCTCATCGCCGACAGTTTCCTGGACCAGCTGGGCAAGCGCTGCGACGCCGCCGGCGTGCCGCTCACACGGCAACTACTCGAAGGCATCAACTACGAAGAGATCGTCAATGAAGTGAATCGCGGCGCGGGCCGCCTGCCGGGGCTGATCGGCTTCGATCCCAACCGCGCGGCGGGCTACGACGGCGGCGCAAAGGTCCGCTCCGATGTACAGGTCGGCGCCAACGGCCGGCTGGTGGCCGAGGACGAGGACCAGGCCGCGCGCCTGGTCGGCTCCTCGGGCCGGCAATACGACCTACTCGCCGTCGGCGCGCACGGCCTGGGCCGGCAGACGTTCTCGCAGCTGGGCGGCGTGGTGGCGCGCGTGCTGCGCGGCGTGGAAAAAGACGTGCTGATTGTGCGCGACCAGGCGCCGCTCCAAGGCGGGCGTTTCCTGGTCTGCGTCGACGGCTCGTCTTACAGCTACAAGGCGATGCGCGAGGCGCTCGAGCTGGCGCAGGCGTTCGGCGCGTCGCTCTACGTGTGCAGCGCCTTCGACGTGGAATACCATCACGTCGTCTTCCACAACATCAAGGACGTGCTGAGTTATCAGGCGTCCAAGGTCTTCAAGTTCGAAGAGCAGGAAGAGCTGCACAACAACATCATCGACAAGGGCCTGCTCAAGCTGTGCCAGGCGAATCTCAAGCGCGCCGAGGTGATGGCCCAGCAATTCCCCGACGTCCCGATCAAGACGCAGATCCTCATCGGCAAGCCGTTCCAGGTGATCATGCAGTGGGCCGAGGAGATCAAGCCGTCGCTGATGGTCCTGGCGCGCCACGGCGCGCATCGCATCGACGGCACCGAGCTGGGCAGCCAGGCGGAGAACCTGGTGCGTATCGCGCCGTGCAACACGTTGCTGGTGGGCACGACGGGCATCCGGCCTGAGGACATTCCCCGGATCGAGGAAGACGGCCACGGTGGAGGAATACGTCCTCGAGCACACGGACGGTCAGGCCGCGACGGTCACCAACAAGTGGCTGGATGAGGCGATCCAGAAACTCCTGCCCACGCACATGCAGCTGATCATGGGCATCGGCTCGCCTGAGGAGCTGGCGCTCGCCGAAGTGAAGGCGACGGAGCAGCTCAAGGCCACGAAGGTGCAGGGGCGCGACGCCGATCCCGAGCCCGCCGTGGCGATGATCGAGACCAAGTGTCCGGTGACGGGCGCCGTGAGCACGCGCGAGCGCGTGGCCACCGATCCGATCGTGTGGACCGAGGAGGCGTGGTCGCGGCTGCAGCTGGTGCCGCTCATCGCGCGGCCGCTCGCCCGCAACACGGTGGAGCGCTTCGCCCGCAATCACACGATGTGGCGGGTGACGACGCCGGTGATGGACGACAACAAGCAGGCGATGATCGAGGCCGACGAGTTCGACGTCGACACGATGATGGTGATGTTCACCGAGCTGCGCGCCAAGCAGATCCGCGCCGAGGCGGAGGGCAAGGACGCCCTCAGTCCCGAGATGCGTGCGTTCATCGAGGACGCGAAAGCGCAGGGCATCACCCGCTGCCCGATCCGCGACATCGAGGAGAAGATGGGCGCGTGCCCGGTCGACTTCAAAGGCGTGACCCCTGAGCAGGCACGACAGGCGGTGGAGAAACTGGTGTAATGGATTTCGTCCCCCACGTCGTCGCCTGGAACCTGACGAAGCGCTGCAACCTCGAGTGCGCGCACTGCTACATCTCCGCCGGCCCGCACGAGAACGCGACGGCCGAGCTGGAGACGGCGGAGTGTCTGCGCATCGTGGATGAGATCCTGGTCGCCAACCACTCACCGCTGATCATCCTGTCCGGCGGCGAACCCCTCCTGCGGACTGACCTCGAGACTATCGCCCGGCATGCGTCGGAGGGTGGTGCCACCGTCGTCGTGGGGACCAATGGCACGCTGCTCACTGACGCGCGGGTCGCGTCGCTCCGGGAGGCGGGTGTCTCCGGTGTGGCGGTGAGTGTGGATTCCTTGCGGCCCGTCTATCACGACAACTTCCGCCGCGGCAAGGGCGCGCTCACCGAAACGACCGCCGCGCTCGAGCGGCTGCGTGCGGCGCGCCTCGACTTCATCGTGCAGACGACGGTCACCAAGGGCAACCGCGCCGAGCTGCGCGGCCTGGTCGAGTGGGCCGCCGAGCAGGGCGCGGTGTCTTTCAATTGTTACTTCCTCGTGGCCACCGGGCGCGGCGCCGGCTTGTCCGATCTGTCGCCCGCCGATTACGACGCCGTGTTGGCCGACCTGGCGCGCTGGGAGGGTGAGTTCCGCGGCCGCATGCTGGTGCGCGCCAAGTGCGCCCCGCAG
>WNGI01001271.1_pt1 | contig 21709 bp, 15 predicted proteins | sample 5400621 | NCBI WGS metagenome assembly WNGI01 (sample SAMN13153374, study PRJNA577476) | soil metagenome | isolation source: 20 cm soil or saprolite under Garry oak tree replicate 1 | place: USA:California | collected 2016-06-15
GCGCAGCAGCTCGAGGCGTTGCGTGCCGGCGCGTGGGAGTTGCGCGGCGACCCGCTCGACATGGAAGAGCTGATCCTGCGCCTCGGCGTCTATGTCCAGGGGAAGCTCGAGGTCGATCGCCTCGGCGCCGAGGGGCTGGTCGATCGCGCGAGTGGGCTCTACAACGATGCGGGGTTGAACCGGCGCTCGGAGGAAATAGCCGCGTTCACTGCGCGTCAGGGCCTTCCGCTCGCCTGCGTCGTGTTTCAACCCGACGATGGCGCCCTGAGCGCCGGAGCGGCGGACCGTCTGGCGCAGGCGTTCCGGCAAGCGGGCCGGATCTCCGATGCCGTGGGCCGCACCGGTCCTGCCGAGTTCGCCGTGTTCGCACCCGCGACCGATGAGACCGGCGCGGAGGGATTGGTCCAGCGCATCACCGACGCCGTGTCGCGCGCTGCCGCGGTGAAGTTGCGGGCGGGCATCAGTGCATCGCCGGCAACGACCAAGCGCCCGTCGGGAGCTCGGTCCTCCTCCCCCAACCTCCACGAACCTCCACCAACCTCCCCAACGGAATTATTGGATCGCGCCCGTAACGCGCTGGACTAGGGCGTGTGCGGCTGCGGTCCGCTGGTGCGGTCGTGTGGTCCGCTAGTGCGGTCGTGTGGTCCGCTAGTGCGGTTGTGTGGTCCGCTGATGCGGTTGTGTGGTCCGCTGGTGCGGGGGGTCGATTGAGAGCCGCTATTGCGTCGGGCATGGGTGCCGCTGTTCCGCACCGGATGCGCGCCGCTCGCGCGCCGCGCGGCGCGCGGGTCTGAACGCCGGGCGGCGACGACGGGCAGGTCCAGCTCGAAGTAGAACCGCGTTCCCCAGTCAGTCCGCGACTCGACTCTCAGCTCCGACTTCATCGCCGTCGTCAGCTTGCGGCAAATCGTGAGGCCGAGTCCCGCCTGTGAGAAGAGCTGGCCGCGGCGGCCCGACTCCTTGCGCAGCGGTTGGAACAGGGTCGTGATCTTGTCGGTCGGGATGCCGCGGCCAGAGTCGCGCACCGCGAACTCGATGCGATTCGATCCCTCGTCACCGATCTCCTGCGCCACGATTTCGACGTAGCCCTGATCGGTGAACTTCAGCGCATTCGTCGTGAGATTCAGGAGCACTCGGCTCAACGCCACCGGGTAGCCCATGCGCTGGTCGTGCGTCGGCGCGAGCAGGCGGACGGTGAGATGCTTTTCTTCGGCGATCGGCCGCACGATATCGCGTACCGATTCGAGCATCGCCGTCACGGAGAATGCCGACGGCTCCTGCTCCACCAACTGATCGCTGGGCAAACGTCTGCGCCCAGTTCGGCTCGATCGTGACGCGCACGCGCTCCATCCCGAGGAGCAGCGCCAAGAGCTCCGTGTCGGGCACGCCGAGGTCGCGCCAGCCCTCCACCACCGCGCTGCGCAGCAGCTCGAGCAGGCGGCGGCCCAGCGTGGAATGGATGCGCGGATCGACTTCTGGCGGGGCCGGAATGTCGGGCGACGTGGAGAACCACGCCTGGTGAATGGCGCTCGCGACCAGGCCGAGCAGCTCGTGCACCTCATCCTGGCCGGTCGAGCGCGGTCGCTTGCCCCAGCGCGACAGCACGGCGCGGATCGCGCTCTTGAAGACCTTGCAGGGAACGCAGCGCGCGTCGGCGCCAAATGGATGCGGTGGAATGGAGTTTCGCGGTCCCGGCGGAGCCGGAGGGGGCGGAGGGGGCGTAACTAGCTGGGGGGGCATGGACTTATTACCCGGGTCGGTCGGCCGGGTTTCAACGAGGAGATTAATCCTACGGCGTGATCCACCCCTCGCGAATGGCGTAGCGTACCAGATTGGCGGTGTCGTGCACGTTGAGCTTCTTCATCAACCGGCCGCGATGAAACTCCGCCGTCTTGACGCTGATGTGCAGGACCTCGGCAATCTGTTTCGTCGATTTGCCTTCGCCGACGAGTTGGAGCACCTGCCGCTCCCGCGGAGTGAGGTGCGACCCTTCCTCTTTCTCTGTTGTCGCGCACACGTCGACGATCGCCTGCGAGGCGCCGGGGCTGACGTACAGCCGACCGTCACGCACTTCTTCGATCGCGTGAATCAGGTCGTCGGCGCCCTGGCTTTTCTGGACGAAACCCCGCACTCCGGCCTTCAGGGCTTCGCGCACGAAGCGCGCGTCATCGACGCCGGACAGCAGGATCACGGTGCAGTCTGGAGCGATGCGCTGGATCTCGCGGGCGGCGTCGACCCCATTGAGGACGGGCATGGCCACGTCCAGAATTGCAACGTCCGGTGCGAACCGCTGGACGGCGGCTACGGCAGCCTGGCCGTCCGCCTCGTCGGCGACGACCTCCAAGCCGCGGCGCTCGAGTAAGGCCCGCAAGGCCTGACGAAGTACCAGGTGGTCATCGGCGAGCACGAGCGTGAGGGCCATCCCTAATACTCCTGCTTGGGGCGCGCTTCCGCAACAACACTTTGTGATCTGGTCACTTGTGAAATCCGACCGGGGGGGCATAGGTTAGCGTCCGAGAGCACTCATGACCGACCGTGTCGTTCCGCCACAACAGCCCTCGCCCCTTATCCTCCTTGCAATTCGCGATGAGTGGCTGCTGCGTTCCCTGGATAGCCTCCTCGTGCCGGGGGGGTTCCGCGTCGTTTCGGCCGGTGACCCCGATTCCACCCTGACCCAGGTCCGCCGCCGGCAGCCCGACGGTGTGCTGCTCGATACCGAGCTGGCGCACGGGCCACGCTTCGACTTCTGTCGGGCCCTGCGGGCCGATCCGGCGTTTTCTCCGGCGGCACCCATCATCCTGATTCGCCGTGGCTACTCGAGGCGCGCGGAGCAACTCGAGGCGCTGCGCGCCGGCGCGTGGGAGCTGCGGGGTGACCCGATCGATGCCGAGGAGCTGTTGCTGCGACTCGGCGTGTACGTCCAGGCCAAGCTCGAGGTGGAACGCGTCGGCGCCGATGGGCTGCTCGATCATGCGAGCGGTCTGTACAACACCGCCGGATTAACGCGGCGCTCCCAGGAGCTCGCCACGCTCAGCGTGCGCCAACATCTGCCGCTCAGCTGCGTGGTGTTTCGCGAGCCGGAGTTGAACGGGGACGGCGATCAGGTGGCGGCGGCGTTCAAAGCGGAGGGCCGGATTTCCGATGCGATTGGGCGGACCGGACCGGATGAGTTCGCAGTGTTCGCGCCGGCGACGGACCGGACCGGAGCGGCCCGTCTGGTCGAACGATTGGGCAGTACGGTCGCGGCGCGTGCCAAACTGGCTCGGCCTCTGAAGAGCGGCTTCAGTAGTGCGAACGGCACGCCGCAGCTCGATCCACGCGAATTGCTCGAGCGCGCGCGCAGCGCGGTCGGCGCGAGCTAATCAGCCCGCGGGTCGGGCGTGAAGCGCTGCGGACGGCGCTCCGCCGTACGCCGACCGGGGCCGCTCACGCGGCTCGGCGTACGCCGCGAGTGGCACGGCGGCAGCTCCAGCGTGAAGTGGAAACGGGTCCCCCACCCCACTCGTGACTCGACCTGCAGATCGGAGCCCATTGTCGCCACCAGCTTGCGACAAATGGTGAGCCCGAGTCCGGTCTGTGAAAAGAGCTTGGCGACGTGATCGTCGTGTTCGCCGCTCGTCCGTGCGCGGCGCACCGAATCGAAGAGCGTCGGCATCGTCGCCGCGTCGATGCCCTTGCCGCTGTCCGTGACGGCGAATTCGATACGCCCAGGCGGAATGTCCCGCGCGCTGATCTCGACGTACCCCTGGCTCGTGAACTTGAGCGCGTTCGTCGTCAGGTTGAGGAGCACGCGACTGAGCGCGACCGGATGCCCGAGCCGCTCATCAATGGTCGGCGGCGTGAGCCGGACCGCGAGGTGTTTCTCTTCCGCGATGGGACGCACGATGTCGTGCACAGACTCGAGCACGCCGCCGACCGAAAACGGCACGGGCTTGAGCTCCACCAACATCTGGCTGCGCGTGAGATCGATGATGTCGCTCGCAACCGAGCTGAGGCCGAGCGCGGCTGTGTAGATGAGTCCGAGCTGGCGGCGCTGGATGTCGTTGACCTCGCCGCTTTGTCCGCGCTGCATGGTTTCGGCAAGGAAGAGAATGGACGTCAGCGGCGAGCGCAGGTCGTGCGCGACGTCGATCAACAGTCGCAGCCCGTCCGAGCCCGCGAGTTGGGCGGTGAACGATTGCTTGGCGTCGGGAGAGATCGCGTCGCGGACGCGTTCGAACGCGGCGAGCAACGGAGCCAGCTCGGTCTCATCGACGCCCGCGTTTTTCCAATCGCGCACCAGCTCTGCGCGCAGCGCGATGAGCAACTGGCGCCCCAGAACGGAATGCACTCGCGAATCGATGACCGCGGAATCTGTGACTTGCGTCTCCAAAACACCGGCCAGCAGGTGAGCCAAGACTTCGGTCACGTCGGCGGCGCTGGGCGGTGCCCCGAGGTCGGCAGGCCAGTTGGTGAGGAGTTGCTGCGTGGCGGCGTGCTGGATTCGTGTTGGCACGCCCGCAATACCGGCTCGCGAGGAACGCGTGTCGGGGGGTGTCCTAAACTCTGCGTTCACTGGCTGTAAGGGCATCCCGACCGTTGGTTCCAGGGCGCCGTAAAGCTACACCGGAGGCTTAAGTCCCCGCTATAGGCCCAGAAACCCCAGGTGTGGCGCGGAAAAATCGACTGGCCTGGGGAATCCCCGTACGGGAATACCCTAGGAGGGGATTTAGCGAGCGCATCGCGAGGCACCGGGGAACCTCAATGTAGCCGCGTGATCGTGTAGATGGCCAGCGGAATCGTAATGAGCACGCCGAGGATGCGGACGGTGCGCTCGGAATCACCCCGCGTGGGCACAAAGAGGCGGTCGCCCGCGCGAAGATTGAGCTGGTCGATCGAGTAGCCGTGTCCCATCGCGTCTCGCAGGCGCGTACCGCTCCAGATCGGCGTCGCGCCGCGCTCGACGCGCATGTCCCCGGCCTTTGCGCGCTGCGTGAGGCCGCCGGCTTGCGTGATGACGTCGGCGAGCGCCTGTTGCGGCGCGGCGGCGTAATAGCCGGGCCGCGCGACTTCGCCGTCGATCAGCAACCGGACCAGCGGCTGCACCTGCACGACGGGATCACGGAGGAATTTTACGAAATGCGTTTGGAGGCGGCTCTTGAGCTCCGAGCGCAGGACACCTTGCAACGACACGGTCCCGACCTGCGGCAGGTCGAGCTGGGGCCCGTTACTCACGACGAAGGTGTCGGTGAGCTGGGCTTCTCCTTCGACGCGGATGACGATGCGATCGCCCGTTTGAAAGTCGCCGGCATCCAGCCGCGTCCGAATCAACGCGGCCCCGGCCTGCCCGCTCGTGCCCGCGCGCTCGAGCCGCGCCAGCTCGTCGCGCAGGGACTCGCGCGTCGCCAGGATCGTCCCTTGGGGAGATTGTTGCGCACTCACGCGCGGCGCGGCCACCAGGCAGAGCGCCGCGGCAACGATGAGCAGGTGTACGTATCGAACGAATGGCATGACCAAAGCCATTCTACTCAACCGTCACGCTCTTCGCGAGGTTGCGCGGCCGGTCTACGTCACAACCCCGCAGGACGGCGACGTGATAGGCGAGCAGCTGGAGCGGAATCACTGTCAGGATGGGCGACAACAGCGGCGCCGTGGCGGGAACCCGCAACTGGTGCTCGGCGAGGGTGCCGAGGTTGCCGTTGCCTTCGGTTGTGATCGCGACGATCCGGCCGCCCCGCGCACGGACCTCTTGCATGTTGGAGACGACCTTGGCATAGACCTCGTCGGACGGAGCAACGAAGATGACCGGCATGTTCGCGTCGATCAGCGCGATGGGACCGTGCTTCATTTCCGCCGCGGGATACCCCTCAGCATGGATATAGCTGATCTCTTTGAGCTTGAGGGCGCCCTCCAGCGCGACCGGGAAGTTCACGCCGCGTCCCAGATACAACGCATTGTCCGACTCGGCGAACTGCTCGGCCAGGACGCGGATCTGCGGCTCGAGCTCCAGCGTTCGGGCCACGAGCGCAGGCAGCTGGGCCAGACGACACGCCAACTCCTGACGCTCCTCGAGCGGCAAGCCGTGCTGGTTGCCCAGGTAGAGTCCGAGCAGCGCGAGTGCCACGATCTGTGACGTGAACGCCTTGGTCGAGGCGACGCCGATCTCGGGACCGGCGTGCAAATAGATGCCGCCGTCCGACTCGCGCGCTATCGTGCTGCCGACCACGTTCACGAGCCCGATGACCCGCGACCCCGCGGCGCGCGCGGCGCGCATCGCCTCGAGTGTGTCGGCCGTCTCGCCCGACTGCGAAATCGCGATGGTCAGCGTCCCGGGTTGCGCGAGCTGCCGGCGATAGCGGTACTCCGAGGCGTACTCGACGCTCACCGGGATCTGACTCAACGACTCGATGATGTGCCGACCCACCAGACCCGAGTGCCACGACGTGCCGCACGCAACGATGGTGATGCGACGGATCGCGGCGCAGTCGGCGGGGCTCAGGTTCAGGCCGTTGAGCCGGGCCATCCCCTCCTCGAACACGAGCCGGCCGCGCAGCGTGCTGCGCACGGTCTCGGGCTGCTCGGCGATCTCCTTTTGCATGAAGTGCGCGTAGCCGTTCAGCTCGATCGCGTCGAGGTCCCAGGTCACGTCGTCCACTTCCCGCAACTGTACGTGCGACTCCCGGTCGATGACGTGGTACCCGTCGCGTGTGAGCACAGCGATGTCGCCGTCGTCGAGATGTACGACCGAGCGCGTGTGCTCGAGAATCGCCGACGCGTCGGAGGCCACGAAGTACTCATCGTCGCCGACGCCGAGCAGAACCGGCGAGCCCTGGCGTGCCACGACGATTTTGCCCGGCTCGTCGGCCGACATCACCGCGATGCCGTAGGTGCCGACGACGTGCTCGAGCGCGGCGATCACGCGGGCCTCGAGCGTGTCCCCGGGAGAATCCTCGATCAGGTGGACCAGCGTCTCCGTGTCGGTCTCGGTCCCGAAGGTGTGACCGGCCCCCTCGAGCGCCGAGCGCAGCGCGTCGGCGTTCTCGATGATGCCGTTATGGACGAGCGCGATGCGCTCGTGGCAATCCACGTGGGGGTGCGCATTGCGCGTCGTCGGCGCGCCGTGCGTGGCCCAACGCGTGTGCGCGATGCCGGCGGCGCCGTGCACCGGCATGCGGTCGAGCAGCCCCTGCAGTCCGGCGACCCGGCCCGCGAGTTTGCGCGTGACGAGGCCGCCGTCGGTCTGGAGCGCGACGCCCGCGGAGTCGTAGCCGCGGTACTCGAGGCGTCCGAGCCCCGCGATCAGAATCGGTGCCGCCTGGCGGCGGCCGTCGCCGGTGTAGCCGATGATGCCGCACATGGTCAACCCTTCCAGAGACGGATCGCCCGCGCCGGCGGCGGTGCTGCCGGCGCGGGCGATCCGACGTCGTGTCGTGTGGAGGCAAGCCCGAACTGCGCGAGCTGAGAGGCCTTCTCTCCCAGCAGTAGCGCGATATCCTCGGCGCCAAGCATGACGCCGCAGCTCGCGCACCGTAGACCGCTGATGCGGTCGGCACCCCAGACGCGCTCTGCCCCCGTTCGCCCCGACTCTGAGCCATTTGGGGCAGCGGGTACCGGCGTTTTACAGCGGCGGCAGTGCATGCCGGCAGGCAATACAAATTCCGGGCCGCGCGCGCCCGCCCTGAGCGGGGCGGCCAATCGCGCACCACCCAGACACTTACAGCGCGCTCTGCGACCGGGGCGGCGACGCTACGTGCGCAGCGTACCACGGGTTGTGGCGCCGCTGTAGTCACACTGCATCACTTCCCGCCGCTCGCCGCGCCGACCCCGGCCTAGTAACTTGTTGCGCCCCGTAACATTATGGTCACATTCTCCCGCGGGGCTGGCGCATGAGTCCTGCAGGAACGAAGCGCCCGTGATGTCCGCTAGCCCACCGAAGTTGCAGTTCGGGGCCCCGGCCCGGAGAGGACGCGATTTGGCCACGACTGCGCTGTCGGCCCACCCCACCGACATCGTCATCATCAGCGCACAGGAATGGACCAGCCGCTCCCTGGCGAGCATCCTCGCTCCGCTGGGGCACGTGGTGCAGAACACATACACCGTCGCGCAAGCCCTCGCGCGAATTCAGCATGATCCGCCAGACGCGCTCATCATCGATGAAGAGCTCCCGGATGGGGACGGCTACACGTTGTGCCGCGACCTGTACGACGAGGGCCTCATCTCACCGAGCACGCCGGTGTTTCTCGTCGTCCCACGGCCACCGACCCGGCGCGATCGGCTCGCCGCGCTTCGGGCTGGTGCGTGGGGCTGTCTGGGTGAGCCGCTCGATGCCGAGGAGCTGATCGCCGCGCTCAACGTGTTCGTGCCGGCCAAGCTGGACGCCGACCAGGCACGCTCGCAGGGACTGGTCGACGAGATAACGGGTGTGTACAACGTCCGGGGCCTGACGCGACGCGCTTCGGAATTGGGGGCGGAGGCGACGCGCCGGCACGCGGCGCTGGGTTGCGTGCTGTTGGCGCCCGACCCGGAGCCCGCGGGCGACGAGGGTGCACACGCCGGTCTGCCGCTGTGGCTCCTGCGCCGGATCGCCACGGCCATCCGCTCCACCGCCCGACATTCGGACGCCATCGGCCGCCTGAATCACCACGCGTTTGCGATCATCGCCGTCGACACGGACGCCGGGCAGGCGCGGAGCCTCGCGGAGCGACTCGCCGCCGCGATTCTCGCCCAACCCGCTGGAACGCCTCCCAAGGGGCGTTTTCGACTTCGCGCCGGCTATCACGGCGTCAGCGATTTCCACAGCGCGGCGATCGACTCCTCGGAGCTGATGTTGCGCGCGACCGCGGCGCTACAGCAGGCCCGAACCGATCTGCCCGACGCCTGGCTGCAAGCGTACCACTAGCAGCTAGAGTGCGCCCTGCATCCGCCGCCGGGCGACCTGCGTACCACTGCCCTCATCGACCGCGGCGTACCCGCCCGTGTACGTGTAGCTGTAGTAGCCGTACATCTCGCCTGGCTGGACGTCGTTCAGCAGTACACCGAGCAGCCGGATCGGGAGTTGTTCGAGCATTGCCAGCCTGGCACGCGCGAGCTCCAGATTCGTGGTGCCGGTCCGCAGCACCAGCATCATCGCCCCGGTGAGCGTGCCCAGCGTGTACGGGTCCACACCGGCGCCGAGCGGTGGGCTGTCCACCAGGATCACCTCATAATCAGCGCGCAGCCGCACCAGGAGGTCCACCATCGCGGGGGATCCGAGCAGCTCGGGGGATTCGCGGAGCCTGCTGCCCGCACCCAGGAAGTGCAGCGACTTGTAACCGAGGACTTGCCTGGCCCCTTCGAGCGGGACGCGGCCCGCCAGGAAGTCGGTGAGGCCGGGTTTGCGTACACCGCCAAGAACGCGGTGGAGCGCACCGCGTCGGGTGTCGCCATCGACGAGGATCGTCCGCTGGCCCGCCTGCGCGCAGGCCAGGGCGAGATTGGTCGAGACGAATGACTTGCCGTCCCCCACGCCCGGGCTCGTGATCGTGATGACCATTGGGCCCGCGGTGCCGTAGGCATGGAGCAGGCTCAGGCGCACACTGCGCATCGTCTCGATCACCTGCACGACCTGCTCGTCGTCGGGGCCGGCCTTCTTGTTCTTGACGTGCGGAAGCGCGCCGAGGATGCGCAGACCCATGCCGCTGGTGACCTGATCGGGATAGCGGACGCGCCGGTCGAGGCGGTCCATCAGGACGGAGCCCACGACGCCGAAGCCCAGGCCGACGAGGAATCCCAGGGCGATGAGCCGGGAAAACATGTCCTTGACGGGACGCTGGGGAGCGATCGCCGCATCGAGCACGCGCACGTCGGCGATGCTGCTCGCCTCCGCCAATCGCGCCTCGTTAAAGCGCTGCTGGACCGTGGCGAAGAGATCTTCGGCGATCGTGACGTTGCGCCGCAGGCGTGCCTCTTCGATCGTGCGCTGCGGAATCTGCGTCAGCTCGCGGGCGCCGGTGCTGAGCTCCGACGCGAGCAGCCGCTCGCGCGCCCCGAGGTCGGCCGCGAGGCTGCGCGCCAATGCGGGAACCGTCTCGTGCTCGAGCGTCGCGATATCACCCACCACGCGCTGGACGGCCGGGTGATCGCTCGTGTACCGGCTGAGCAACGCGCGCTGCTCGGCGCGTTTGCCGGTGAGATCGCGGAAGGCCGCGGAGAGATCCGGCGAACGTTGTACGGCCCCGATGCGCGCGAGCGCGTCAATCGACCCGCCGGAGTCGCGCTGCGCCGACAACGCCTGCATGATCGCCGCCCGGTCGTTTTGGGCTTCCTCGCGCTCGAAGCGTTGCGCGAAGTATTCGCTCACCGCCGTGCGCGTGACTCCATTCGCCGAGGTGGCGGCCGCCGTGGGCAGCGACGGATCGGAGGGCAACGTAATCGTGCGCTCCCGGAATGACGCGAGCGCTCCTTCACTGCGGTGCAGATTGTCTTCAGCGCCCTTGAGCTGCTCTCCCAACAGCCGTGCCAGTGCCGTCAGTTTCGCGCGCCGCAGCTCGGTCGCGACGGCGACGAACCGCTCCACGATGGCGTTCACCGTCGCCGCGGCCGCTTCCCCGTCGGCGTCTGGCAGCGACACGCGCAGGAAATTCCCGCTCGGATCGACGGTGACTTTCACTACCTCCGAGAGCCGCTTGGACCCGTCGCGGGATGAGAACACGGTGAACTTGACGTCCCCGGTCGCGGCGAGCACATCGGCGGACGGACGCCAGTCGAAGCCGAGCGCGGCGCCAATGGGGTCGCCAAGGCGGCCCGACTCCAGGCGTCCCTCGGGGTCCGCCTCGAGCGCGTAGCTCGAGTGCTCGCGATCCACCCGCAACCGGTAGCGTCCCGGCCGGAATGGATCGCGCACCGCGAAATTGACGAACGCCGCGGCATCGCGCCGGCGCTTCTGTAGATAGAGTCCTCGATCACGCACAACCTGGTCGAGCACGACATAGGATTTGACGAGCTCGGCCCACGCCGCGGCGCCGAGCATCTGACCGGCACCCAGCGGACCACGATCCGGAGCGCCGCGCGTATCGGTCGTCTGAACCCAGATCGTTGCCTCCCCGAGATAGTTCGGGGGCAGGAAGCGGGACGCGGCCGCGCCGCCGAGTGTGCCGACCAGCGCGAGCGCCAGCACCCACCAGCGGTACCGCACCAACGCGCGGCGATACCCCATCCAGTCGGGCGGCTGCTCGGGGGGGGCGGGAGGAGCTATCGAATGCGCCGGCGCGGGCACCAGTGGACGCGAAGCCGGCATGAGCTTTTTGTCAGTCACGCGCGTCGACACCGCAAGGCCGGTACCAAGTGCTGGTGGGTCGCAGGCGCGCTCCCGCGCCGCGTGCGCGTGAATTGTGTCGCACATTGCTTACAGCTCTGACGGCTGCTGGATTTTTGTGTCGCAAATCACTAACACTTCTACTTGACAGCCGGTCAAAATCCATGTAAATGCCCTCCTCCAGATGCCTGTCGGACCAGTTTTCCTCCCGGCCCGATCCGTGCCTTGCATCGTGGCAACCGTGATGGGGTCGATACCGTGATGACAGTTTCATCCGCTCAACCGTCTCGCCCACGCAAATCGCGCCGCGGGGGCCGTTCCCCGGAGATCATTGGACTGCCGCAGCTCACTCCCGAGCTGAAGGCGAGTATCCGGATCCTGATCGTCGATGACGACGATACGCTCCGCGAGAGTTGCGCCAGCGTGCTCAAGTACGACGGCTATCAGGTCACGGCGTGCAGCCGCGGGGAGGAAGCTCGTAACCTCCTGAAGCGCAACAAGTTCGATATCGCGATCTTCGACCTGTACCTCCCCGAGATCTCCGGGCTGACGCTGCTGCGCAAGTGTGTCGACGCGTATCCCGACACCATGGTCATCATGATCACCGGCAATCCCAGCGTCGAGTCGAGTCTGGAAGCGCTGCGCTCGGGCGCCTGGGACTACCTGCCCAAGCCCTTCTCCGGCACGCACTTGCAGATCCTGCTCGGACGCGCCGCGCACGCCGTGATCGTCGCGCGCGAGTCGCACGCGCTGCAGGCGTCGTTCGACCGCGAGAACGGCAACAGCGATCTCGTCACCGTGCTCGGCTCCGCCCCGGGCTTCCGTCGCGCCATGGATATGGCCCGACGGGTGGCATCAACCGATGCATCGGTGTTCATCACGGGCGAAAGCGGCTCGGGCAAGGAGCTGATCGCGCAATTCATCCATCGGCACAGCCGCCGCAGCAGCCGGCCGCTGATCGCGCTCAACTGCGCGGCGCTGCCCGAGTCGCTGCTCGAGTCGGAGATGTTCGGGCACGTCAAGGGCGCCTTCACCGGCGCCGTCCGCGACAAGCCCGGCCTGCTCGAGACGGCAAATGGCGGCACGCTGTTGCTGGATGAGCTCGCCGAAATGTCCAAGCCGATTCAGGCCAAATTGCTGCGCGCCGTTCAGGACGGCGTCGTGCGGCGCGTGGGCAGCGAGACGACGGACGCGGTCGTCAACGTGCGCTTCATCGCGAGCACGAACCGCAATCCCGAAGAGGCCGTGGCGGCCGGCTTGCTGCGGCATGACCTGTACTACCGGCTGCGCGTCGTGCCGATTCACCTTCCCCCGCTGCGCGAGCGTCCCGGGGACGTGAAGCTGTTGGCGGAGCACTTCCTGGTGCATTACTGGGGACGCCATCGCGGCGCGACCGCCGCGTTGCCGACGTTCTCCGACGCGGCGATCCGCGCCTTACGAGCGCGCCCGTGGCAAGGCAACGTGCGCGAGCTGCAAAACGTGATCGAACACCTCGTGGTGTTACTCGACCCCGGCACGGAGATCCATCCCGACGACATTCCGGCGGTCGGAGAGGGAGGCGCCGCACAGGGGACCAGCTGCACGATCCCCTGCGAGGTGACGATCGACGAGCCGTACTATCAGGCGCGCGATCGCCTGGTTGCGGAGTTCGAGCTGCAGTACCTCACGCAACTGATCAATCGGGTGCGCGGCAACATGTCACGCGCGGCGCGCGTCGCCAACGTGGATCGCACCAGCCTCTACCGGCTGCTGGAGCGGCACGGCCTGCATCGCCGAGTGCCTACACCGCCAGCGACTAGCGACTAATCGACGAGCGATTGTCACCGCGGATCGACAAAAAAACGGTCGTGTAGCAGCTCCGAGATGCCTCCGCCAGAGCGCGCCGAGGGCACATGACGTGCACGTGGCGTGAGCATGCTCACATTTCGACGCCCGCTGAATGTCGTGGTCGCCGCGGTTGGGATTGTCGTGACACTGCCGCTCATGGCCGCAATCGCCCTGCTCGTAAAAATCACGTCCCCCGGCCCGGTGCTGTTCGTCCAGGCGCGCGTGGGCATCGACCGCCGCAGTAGAGGACACGAGAACGGCAATCACCGCCGCAGCGTGAATCAAGGCGGCAAGCTCTTCAAGATCTACAAGTTCCGCACGATGGCGGCGAACGGAAATGGCGCGCAGGTGTGGGCCACCCCCGATGACCCGCGCGTCACCCGCGTGGGCCGCGTGCTGCGACTCTTCCGGCTCGACGAGCTGCCTCAGCTCGTCAACGTGCTGCTCGGCGACATGAATGTCGTGGGACCCCGCCCGGAACAGCCTGGCATTTTCGTGCGGCTACGCGGGCAAATCGGGAGCTATGCGGAGCGCCAGCGAGTCCTGCCAGGCATCACCGGCTGGGCGCAGGTCAATAACAGCTACGACCGATCGTTGAGCGATGTCGAACGCAAAGTGGCCCTGGACCTCGAATACATCGAACGGCAGTCGGTCTTCGAGGACATCAAGATTCTGCTGCGCACGTTCCCGGTCGTAGTCGGAAAGCGCGGCGCCTGGTAGCAGCTAGCTGGCGGTTGTCGGCGTAGGCAGCTGCCGACGCGTCGGTTCCCAGGTCGCCGGCCCTGCGCTCGCAAGCGCAAGCCACGCGGCGTGTAGCACCGCCAAATTCCCCAGCGTGAAATAGGCCGGCACGGCGATGACGCGCGGCAGCCGCCTGGCTTCCGGCCATTTCCACGCGATGGTGGCGCACATCCCCGCAATCGCACCCAGCGGCCACCCATACGGCGTCAGCGCCAGCGCGATGAGCGCGAAGAACGGCAATGCCCAGCGGCAGGCTTTGTGGCTGAACAGCGCCCACGAGAACATGGTATAGCGCAACGGGTTGAGCAGCGCGCGCTTGTGCCACAGCGTGCGGATCCCGCCCGTGATCGTGCGTACTTTGCGCCAGTACTCGCGCCGCAGCGACGGAATCCGTGGCACGAAGCACACTGCGTCCGGCACGGTCACCGTGCGCCAGCCCAGCTCGCGTGCGCGCAGCGCGGCAGCGAAGTCGCGCACCAGGTCGCCCGGCAGGACCTGGCGCTGCACCTGCAGGCGCGCGGCGTACAGGCACCCCGTGGCGCCGACGATCCCGGAGACACGCGACTCGAGACCCCGCACCCACATGTCGTAGGTCACATACAACCCTTCAGCGCGATTGGCGGTCTTGGTACGGAGCGGCACGCTCACGTTATGGCTCGAGGCGACCCCGACGCTCGGATCAGCAAAGCAGCTCACCAGGCGCTTCAGCGCGTTCGGGTCGACGTGCACGGAGGCATCGGTGTTCACGACGATCTCCCCACGGACGAACGGGATCGCCGCGTTCTCCAGCGCGGTCTTGCCGTTACGCCTTGGCATGCGCAACAGCTCGACGCCACGGTTCACAAAGCTGGACACGATGGTGTCGGTGCGATCGGTGGAGGCATCGGATAACACGACGATCTGACGCCGATCCGCCGGATAGTCGGCGCGCAGCAGGTTCTCCAACGTCGCCGCGATTACCGTCTCTTCGTTCCGGGCCGGAAGCAGGATCGTGATCAGCGGCCAATCGTGAAGCGTTGTGGTGGGACGTGCGGCGCGCCGCCGGGCCGCCAACAGCAGGAGCCCGGGATACACGACGTAGGTGTAGACGGCGAGCGCGGCGGCGGTCACGACGGCCCAGAGTCCCAGCATCAATCCGGACGTCACGCAACTCGACGGCCAGAGTGTCGCGCGGCGCCGCTCGCGCCACAGCCCGAAAGGTGTCAGTGGACTGCAACAGATATTGAAGTCGTTTGTGCTCAGGTGCCTACGTGCGATGGCCCTCGTCTTGCTCTTTGCTTGGATTTCGTGAGCACTACTGTTGCGTCACAGCCCCTCCCGCACCTCGAGGTCGAGGTCGTGACAGTGCGGCTGGATGTTTCCCCCGGGCCAGCGGAGCCAGTCCTGTCGGACCAGGAGCGCTCGCGCGCTGGTCGGTTCGCGTTTCCGCGTGATCGCCGGCGCTACGTCGTTGCACGGGCGCACCTGCGGGACTTGCTCGGCGAACGGCTGGGCGTGCGGCCGGAAACCGTGGAGCTGACGTACGGGCCGAATGGGAAGCCCGCGCTCGGGCCCCGGTTCGCCTGGGCCAAGCTCCACTTCAATGCATCGCATTGCGAAGATCTCGCGGTATTCGCGTTCGCGACCGGACGACAGGTCGGGATCGATGTCGAGGCGGTTCGCCTGATGGATGACGCGGACGCCGTCGCCGCGCGTTTTTTTTCCCCCGCGGAGTACGCGGTATATCGCGCGCTCCCCCCGCGCCATCGGCCGCTGGCATTCTTTCAGTGCTGGACCCGCAAAGAGGCGTTTATCAAGGCTCTGGGCGACGGCCTTTCCTTTCCGCTGGACCAGTTCGACGTGTCACTCGTGCCGGGAGAGCCGGCGCGGCTGCTACGCCTCGGAGACCTGCCGGGAGACCGCTCCGGCTGGCGGATCGAGAGCTTCACGCCCGAGGCGGGGTTCGTGGCGGCCGTCGTGACCCAGGACGGCCCATGAGCAGTCTGCCGCGCGCGTACGAATCGCCGTGGCGCACCGACGACGTGCGGGCGTTCCGCGAGACCGTGCGTCGCTTCGTGGAGCGGGAGCTCGTGCCTCAGCAGGAACGTTGGCGCGAGCAGCAGGGGCCCGACGCGGCGGCGTGGCCGGCCGCCGGTGCCGCCGGCGTGCTGCTCCCCGACCTGCCGGAGGAGCACGGCGGGGGCGGCGGCACCTTCGCGCACCAGGCTGTGGTGCTGGAAGAGCTCGCGCGCGCGGGAGTCCACTTCGGCGCCATCATCCAGAGTGTCGTGGCGCATTACATCCGGGCCTACGGGTCGGAGGAGCAGCAACGCCGCTGGCTCCCAGGCATGGCGTCGGGCGAGCTCGTGGGGGCAATCGCGATGACCGAGCCCTCGGCGGGGTCGGACGTCCAGGCGATCCGGACCACCGCCCGCCGGGATGGCGACCACTACGTGCTCAACGGCTCGAAGACGTTCATCACGAACGGCGCTCGGGCTGGCCTGGTGTGTGTCGCGGCCAAGACCGACGTCCGGGTCGCCGGTGTGAAGGGGATCTCACTCATCATGGTCGAGACGAAGGACCTGCGGGGCTATCGCGTCGGGCGCGCGCTCGACAAGGTCGGCATGCACGCCCAAGACACGTGCGAGCTCTTCTTCGACGACGTGCGAGTGCCGGTCACCAATCTCCTCGGCGGTGCGGAGGGCAAAGGGTTCTATCAGATGATGGAGCGCCTGCCCTACGAGCGCCTCGGGGTGGGCGTCGTCGCGGTCGCGACGGCCGAGCAGGCGGTCGCGCAGACGGTCAAGTACGCCAAGGAGCGCACCGCGTTCGGCAAGCCGTTGATCGACCTGCAGAACACACGTTTCAAGCTTGCCGAATGCCGCACCGCGACGCAGATCGGCCGCGTGTTCCTCGACGACTGCATCATGCGGTTCATTGACGGCCGGCTCGACGACGTGACCGCCGCGATGGCGAAGTATTGGCTCAGCGATTCCCAATGTCATGTGGTAGACGAATGCGTGCAGCTGCACGGCGGCTACGGTTACATGCTCGAGTATCCCATCGCCCGGATGTGGGCCGACAGCCGCGTACAACGTATTTATGCCGGAGCAAACGAGATCATGAAGGAGCTAATCGCGTGGTCGCTGTAAACGACGGAAACGCCCGGGACGGGGGGTGCCTGCATCACCTCATCGAACAGCAGGCGCAACGCACCCCCGATCAGGTAGCGGTGGTGTTCGAGCAGCAGAGGCTGACGTATCGCGAGCTCGACTGCCGCGCCGGCCAGCTCGCGGCGTACTTGCGGGAACTGAACGTCGGGCCGGAGTCGCTGGTGGGGCTGTGTGTCGACCGCTCGCTCGAAATGGTAATCGGAATCCTCGGCATCCTGAAGGCGGGCGCGGCGTACGTCCCGATGGATGCCACATATCCGGCGGAGCGGATCGCCTACATGCTCGGCGACGCCCAGGTCAAAGTACTTCTGACTCAGCAGAGCCTCGTGGCGGGTCTCCCGAGCGCTGATGCGCAGGTGGTGTGCCTCGATTCGTTCGACTGGTCGCAGCCGCAGCCCGTTGCTCAGGTCGGCACTCCGGTCCGACCGGACAACATCGCCTACGTGATTTATACGAGCGGCTCGACCGGTCGGCCCAAGGGCGTCTGCATCGAGCACGGCAACATCGTGAACTACGTACTCGGCGTAAGTGAGCGCTTCCGGCTCGAGCCCGGCATGCAGCACGCGACCGTCTCGACGATCGCGGCCGATCTCGGCAATACGGTCGTGTTCCCGGCGCTGGTGACGGGCGGTTGTCTCCACGTCATCTCGCAGGAGCGCACCGAGAGCCAGGCGCTCTTGTCCGAATACTTCGTGCGTGAACAGATCGACGTCCTGAAAATCGTGCCGTCGCATCTCGCGGCACTGCAGGTCGGCAAGAACCCGGAGCTGGCCATGCCACGCCGCCGCCTGATCCTGGGCGGCGAGGCCTCACGCCGCGACTGGGTCGAGCAACTCCGCACCCTGGCCCCGGACTGTGAGATCTACAACCACTATGGCCCGACCGAGACCACAGTCGGCGTCCTGACGTACCGCGTTGATCGGAAGGTACCGGACACGAAGTCGGGCACACTCCCGCTGGGGAAACCGCTGCCCAATGCGCGCGTGTCGATCCTCGACGGCGAGCGGCGGCCGGTGGCGGCCGGCGAGCTCGGCGAGCTGTACATCGGGGGCGCCGGGGTGGCGCGCGGCTATCTGCACCGCCCTGATCTGACCGCGGAGCGATTCGTCTCCGATTCGGGCGACCGTCTGTATCGTACCGGCGATCTGGCCCGGTCGCTCCCGGACGGCTCCATCGAGTTCTGCGGGCGGATCGACGACCAGGTGAAGATCCACGGCTATCGCATCGAACCCGGCGAAATCACGAGCGTCCTGGGCGAGCATCGCGGTTTGCGCGATGCGGTCGTGTTGGCGCGGGAGCCAGAAGGTGGGAACGGTGACAAGCAGCTCGTGGCGTACGTCGTGCCGCAGCGCGCGCAGCAACCACTCTGGTCAGCGCCATCGGTTCACGTGCTGCCCGACGGCATGGCCGTCGCCCACCTGAACAAGAGCGAGACCGACTACATCTACAACGAGATCTTCGTCCTGCAGGCGTATCTCCGTCACGGCATCACGATCGAGGACGGCGATTGCGTGGTCGATGCGGGCGCGAACATCGGACTGTTCAGCGCCTTTGCCAGTCGCGTTGCGCCGAACGTGCGGATCCATGCGTTCGAGCCGAATCCCACGGTGTTTGCCTGCCTGAAAGCGAATGCCGCCGCCTACGGGGGGGCGGCCGGGGTGACCTGTCATCCAGTGGGACTGTCGCGCGACAATCGGTCGGGTGACCTGACGTTTTTCGAGGGGATGTCGTTGCTCTCCGGCCTCTATGCCGACCCCGCCACGGAGCGCGACGTGGTCAAGAACTACGTGCGCAATCAGCAGGACGGCGCAGCGGGAAGCGAGCACTGGTCCTCGGAGATCGGCGCGTTGATCGATGAGCGACTGCAATCCCAATCGGTGACCGTCCAGCTGCGGACGCTGGCGGACGTCATCGCCGACGAATCAATCGAGCGGATCGATCTCCTCAAGATCAACGTCGAGAAGAGCGAGCTCGATGTGCTGCTGGGACTCGGGCACGCCGACTGGCCCAAAGTGCGCCAATTGGTCATTGAAGTGGATCTGCAATCCAATCTCGAGCCCATCACGTCGCTGCTCGAGCAGCAGGGCTTCGAGATGCTGGTGGAACAGGATCCACTGCTCCGCAGCACCGATCTGTGCTATGTGTACGCGGTTCGGCCCTCAGCGGGCCGCGGTCTGATACGCGAGCAACCAGCCGACGCGCACATCCGTCGCTTGCCCGCAGTGGACGACGCGATTCTGACGCCCACAACGCTGCGCAAGTACGTCGGCGCGCGGTTACCGCACTACATGGTCCCCGCCGCGTTCGTTCTGATGGAAGCGTTGCCGTTGAATGCCAACGGCAAGATCGATCGCCAGGCGCTACCACTGCCGGCCGCTGACGAGACGCGTGCTGCGCGCGGGACCGTCGCGCCTCGCACCGATACCGAGCGCGCGCTCGCGGCTATGTGGGCCGAGTTGCTGAACGTCCCGAGCGTCGGAGCAGACGACGATTTCTTCGAGCTGGGGGGGCATTCGTTGCTGGCGATCAAGGTGGTGTCCCGCGTCCGAGACGTATTCGGCGTGGATTTCCCGCTGCGCAATCTCTTTGAGCGTTCCACGGTCGCCTCGATGGCCGAGGCCATCGAGGCCCTCGGGTGGGTGAGCGGGGGGAGGGCACGCTCCACGTCGCGCCCGAGCGGCGCTGGCGACCGCGAGGAGATCGCGGTTTGAGCGTCGCCGCGTTTCTCGCGGAGCTGCGGAACCGCGACATGGAGGTGTGGGCCGACGGTGACCAGCTACGGTTGAACGCGCCGGCGGGCGCGCTCACGCCGGAGTTGCGCGATCACCTGCAGCGGCGCAAGAGCGATATACTCGCGTTTCTGCGAACAGCGGGGGATCTGGGAGCACAGCAGCGCGCGATCGTGCCGCTGCAGCCCCACGGCACACGCGACCCGGTATTCGCCATTGCCGGCCACAACGGCGACGTCTTCACCTACCGGGCGCTTGCGCAGCGGCTCGGCGTCGCGCAGCCGTTTTTTGGACTCGAGCCTCCCGGAGCCGATGGCCACAGCGAGCCGCGGACATCGGTGGAAGATCTTGCCGCCTACTTCGCTGACCAGATCACCGCGTTCCACCCCAACGGTCCGTCGGTCATTGCGGGCTACTGCGCGGGCGCGACGGTCGCGTTTGAGCTGGCGCGCCAGCTGGTCGCTCGCAGAGGCGGGGCCGCTGTCAGTGTCGTCGCCATGTTTGCCGGCCCGTATCCGTCCTGGTATCGGCCGCTCCCCCAACTGGGCGAGCGTGCCCGCCACGTCGTGAGACGCGTCCGCGACCATAGCCTGGCACTCGCGTCGCAATCAGCCGGTGAAAGCTACCGCTACCTCCGCGACCACCTGTTTCACCGCGCGGCGAAACGGGAGGCCCGTCTACTCTTGAGCGCTGATCCGGCGCTGATACCGCGAAAGAGGCTGCAGGAAGTGACATTGGCTGCCGTACGCCGCTACGTTCCGCCGTACTTCACGGGACGGCTCAGCTTGTTCGTTCCAAATCGAACGTGGCAGCGCTCGGGGTTGCTGTCGGAGCGGTGGCGTCGCGTGGCGCGCGACGTCGAAGTGTATTGCGGACCCGACAACTGCCCAGCAGACGACATGCTGCTCGAGCCCCACGCCGCAGTCATCGGAGAGCTGTTTAGCAGCCGCCTCGTAAGCAGCCTCGCCTAACGCGCTTTAGCCTTCGACCCCTATTGACGTGACGGGTGTTACAGCCCGTGGCGCGACCCGCCTGTAAAATCGCTGCTGGCCTGTCGTAGGCCCGCAACAAGTAGAATGCTCGCAACAAAAAAACGGACGCTGCTCAGAGCAAAATCGCCGAAAGGCGATGACGCAGAGCTACGGGACTACAGCAACGCCGTTGCCAAGTCCGCCGAGCCGCCAGCGAAATGACCCATTCGGGTCGGAGCTGGCGGCTCTTTCATTTGCGGCTCTTTGGTTCAGAGCCGGTAACGGAGTAGTTCGGCGGGTCGCACCCCTCGCCCGGGGAGCGCGAAAAGGTAAACCCGGCGAAAGCCGGGGACGCAAAGCCACGAGGCTGTCGCACGCTGACGCGTGCATGCCGGTCGGGCTGCCGAACCTCTTGGGAGGGGTTTCATGTCGATTCGTCGCATGCAGTCCTGGGTTTTGATAGTGATGGTGCTCGCCGCCTGCGATCTGCGGGCGCGCGATGGCATCGGCGTGGACAACCCTATCGCTCAGGTCGTTGTCTCTCCCGATACACTGGTCCTCGATCCGCAACAGAGCTTCCAGTTTCAAGTCTTCGGCCGGACACAAGCAGGCGACAGCGTGCCTGTGGCCGTGAGTTGGTCGGCCTCCGTCGGTTCGATTTCCGCGTTTGGCGTCTACACAGCGGACACGTCGGCGGCCGACGCAGTCATCACCGCGACCGTCGTCAGCTCGAGCGTCCGCGGCAACTCGAACGTGAAAAAGCGCAGGATCATAAAAGTCGTTATCGAACCCAAGGACACCACGCTCTCGACTGGTGCCTTCCTTCAGTTCGTCGCGTACGGACGCAGAAACACCGGCGATACCGTGAGCCTCCCCGTGACGTATTCGGCCACGGGCGGGACGATTTCCGGCGACGGTGCATATACGGCAGGTCAGACAGCTGGTGCATTTCGCGTGATTGTGAAGCAGAGCAGCGGCTCGCTCGCCGATACGTCCGCCGTGACGGTGTCTGCGGCG